>Ga0210383_10005637_pt1 | contig 10977 bp, 9 predicted proteins | sample IncBWC14OmetaG_FD_160072 | JGI IMG/M metagenome (GOLD analysis project Ga0210383, IMG submission 160072) | Forest soil microbial communities from Barre Woods Harvard Forest LTER site, Petersham, Massachusetts, United States - Inc-BW-C-14-O ...
ACCTTCGTGCGGAATCTTCCGATGACCGCGGCCATGAGCGGTTGGGGCGGCTACGAGCTCAGCAAACGGCTTTCGCTGTCGATGCGTGACCGCGAGATCATCATCGACCGGACCTGCGCCCGCTGCAGGTGCGAGTACGAGTGGGGAGTGCACGTGGCCTTCTTCGCCGGGCGGGTCGGCCTTTCCGCCAGGCAGATCACCTCACTCACCCATGGCGGCGCGTCCGATCCATGCTGGACCGACGAGCGAGACCGGCTGCTCATCGAGGCGGCCGATGCCCTGCACGACGCCGCCGACATCGACGATGACCTGTGGCCCCGGCTGGCCGGGACATTCAGCGAGGAGCAACTGCTTGACCTGCTGATGCTCGCTGGCTGGTATCACGCCATCAGCTTCACGGCGAACGCCGCCCGGGTCGCGTGCGAGGACGGGGTGCCGCGCTTCGCTGACGTGCTGGGCTCGCCCAGCAGGTAAGCACGGCCGACCAGAGCAGGCCGACGAGGTGGTGCATAAAGGTGCTCGAGCTGACGTACGAGATGACCCTTCGCTGAGCGGATCGAGGGACCGCTGGGACCCACCACCGGCTCTCCGCCCCGGCTGTGCTGGCAAGTCCCCGAAGCCACGCTCGCCGGGCCGCGGATCACGGCGAGCCTGGCGATGCCGGGAATCGACTGGATCCGAGTCGACAGCAACGGCATCCGCCGCCAGGACCAGCGAACGCAGTTCCTCGAGGTGAAGCGGCGTTTCCTCCCCGGCCTGAAGGCCGGAGTCTCCACGCCGCGATCTTGATGAGTGCGCCCATACGGTGGGCTGAGACGAAATTCAGCCAGCTGACCTCGCGCACGGTGGCGGGGCAGGTCACGGCCTCGTTTCTCGCGTGTCGGCATGTTGATCCTGGCCGGGCAGATAGCTTCCGGTGAGCCGGTAGCCGTCAAGTGAGGGAACCCAGCTGAGCGGGCCGGTTGTTGTCGGCGGCACCGCCCGGCCGCTGCGCCAGAAGCATTCCCACGTGTACACCTGCTCGTCATGGGCTTTTCGAATCGCGCTGGCCGCGTGCCGGATGGCCCGCCACGCGCGCCTGCTGATGATGGCTATCACTTCCTGGTCACCTTCCTGGAGTTGGCGGCACGGGCGAGCGCCTTGGCGCGGACAATTTCTTGGTCTCGCGGGTCGGGCGGAAGTCCGTCGAGCCAGGGACGCTCGCCCCGGCCCCTTGATTTTTGGATGCGGATGCGCTTCATCGTTGACCTCCCCGGCCATTGGCCCGGCACGGGCCCGGTGGGCTCGCCACTCGTTCCAGCGTGATCCGACCGCGACGGCCGGACATCCGCCAGCTGGCCGATCCGGAGAGCCTGGGCGATAGTGGCTTGGGCATGGGCGAACCGTTGCGTCCGTCCCATGCTCTGTGGCGGCAAGCGTGCCGCGCCTCCACGGTCGCCGTTCTCGGCTGACCGGCAGCACAAGGAAAGGAAGGCGGACTCAGCTCTCGGCCGGTGTCCGCGGTGAGGAGGCCAAGGAACCCGGGGCGGGCAGCCGGAAGACGCGGCGGCGCGCCGCGTCAAGGACCGGTGTGGGCAGTTGGCTGAGGATGGCCAGCCGCCGGGAGTTCTTGCCCGTCAGGTAGACGTTGCGGGGCCGGGCGACAGTCAGCGCCCGGGTGATGGTGGCGGCCGCCACGTCGGGCGGGCTGCCGTTCGCCTCTCGGCGCTGCATGACGCCGAGCATCTTGGTGAACGTGTCCTCATACAGGGCGCGGCCCTGCGGCCCGGCCGCGGCCATGGCCGCGGCGGCATCGCGGGCTACCTTGCCGGCGGCAGCGCTGTTATGCTGGCCGGCTCGATGAGCACCACCCGGATCCCCCATGGCGCCAGTTCCTGGCGCAAGGCATCCCCGAGTGCGGCGAGCGCGGCCTTGGTCGCATCCAGCGGCCCGGCGAAGGGCGGGGTGAATCGGACCCCGATCGTGCTGACCATCACGATGCGGCCGCGTGCGCGCCGCAGCAACGGCAGGAACGCCTGGGTGACGGCGAGCTGGCCGGTCACGTTCACCTCCAGCTGACGGCGGAATGCCTCCAGCTGGACCAGTTCCGTGGGGCAGGCTAGGCCGAAACCGGCGTTGTTGACCAGGCCGCGCAGCCCGGCGGTGCCGGTGTGCCCGGTGACGGTGGCGGCCGCGGCAGCGATGTGGCTGAGGTCGGTGACGTCGAGGATGAGCGGGGTGAGCTCGCCGCCCACGGCGGACCGGCTCAGCTGTTCGCCGTCGGCTTGGTGGCGGACCCCTGCGTAGACGTGCTGGCCGGCCGCGGCGAGACGCAGCGCGGTGGCGCGGCCGATGCCGGAAGAGCATCCGGTGACCAGGGTGTGCTGGCGCGTGCAATCCATGATTCCTCCATATCTCGGGCAGTAGCCGCATCCGCAGGCCCGACGCGTCGTCCCAGAAGGGCGTGGTGACACCGGCGCCTCACGGGCCGGCTGGTGAGCCGTCAGCGGGTGACCCCGTCACCTCATAAAGGGCCCGCAGCAGGCCGAGCCAGCCGGTAAAGGGAAACTCGTTGTCTTCCCGGCGTCCCGGTGCAGATCCGGGACCGGAAGTCACCCGGAGCCGGCCTGCGGGCGGGGCGATGGCGTCGAGGCAAATGAGGATCTCCACCGGGCCATCGTCGTCCGGGTGTCCCAGCGGCAACATCGGCCAGCTGGCGGATGTCGGTGCGGCTGCTGCGAGCGCACGCTGAGTACGCCGCTCCCACTCCGGGGGTGAGCGTTCATCGCCCGGCGAGGTCGGCGGGATGCTGTCGCCAGCCCAGGAAGGAGATACCGTGCGGGTGCTTGTAACTGGGGGAACCGGTGTTCTGGGACGCGCGTTCCGGCCGCTCGCTGAGGCTGCCGGGCATGACGTGCGGGCCCCCGGGCGCGCCGGGCTTGACCTGTTCGACCGTCTTGCCGTGGGCGCGGCCGTGGGGGGCGTGGACGCCGTGCTTCACCTGGCCACGCGCATCCAGTCGCTGGACAGGATGCAGCAGCCCGAGGCGTGGCGCGAGAACGACCGGTTGCGCGCCGAGGCCTCGGCCATCCTGGTTGACGCCGCGCTGGCCGCCGAGGTCAAGACATATGTCCAGCCAACGGTCACGTTCGTCTACCCCGGCGACCGGCCAGTGTCGGAGGAGACACCGGTGGGGGATGTCCCGGTCATCTTGCGCTCCGCGCTGGCCGCCGAACGGCAGGCCGCCCGGTTCGCCATGGCCGGGCGGCGTGGCGTGGTGCTGCGCCTCGGGCTTCTCGACGGCCCGGGCACCGGCAAGGATCATCCGAACCCGGGCCTGGGAGCCACGCTGCACGCCGAGGACGCCGGCCGCGCGCTGCTCGCGGCGCTCGATGTCACCAGCGGCGTGTATAACGTGTGCCGCGACGGCGAGCGGGTCAGTAACCGCCGTTTCGCCGAAGCCACCGGCTGGCGTCCCCTGCGCTGACGAGCACGTTGAACTGAAACCGGGCGCGGCTTGATACCGTCGTCCGCGGCCGGCGGGATGTTCTGGCTGTCCCGGATCAGCGAGAATAGCCACGACACCACCGGGCTGCTCGGCCCCACGCTCGTCGCCGGTGCCGGACTGGGCATGCTGTTCATGCCGCTGTCTGTGGTCGCCCTATCCAGCGTCCAGGCCTCCACGGCCGGGGCGGCCGCCAGCCTGCTCAACACCGGCCAGCAAGTCGGTGGCTCGATCAGGCTCGCCCTGCTGGGCACGGTGGCCTGGACCACCGTGGCGAACAACATCCGCAGCCAGGCCGCTGCCGCCGTGGCCGCCACGGCCAGGGCCGGGCGGCCGGTGCCGCACGCCGCGACCGGGCCGCTGCCGGCCGCCGTCTACCGGCATGCACTCGCCATCGGGTTCTCCCGCGGTTTCGAGGTATCGGCGGGGATCCTGCTGCTCGCCTTGATCGTCACCGCCGCCGCGATCCGGGTACGGCGCGCCGACCTGGCCGGCGCGCCAGAACCGACAAGCCGGGGACCGGCGAGCGTGTGACGCTTCGCCGCAGGTGCCCGGAGCCGCCTCGCCGGGCACCTGCGGGACTGGAGAACCGAACCCACCTGTCGCCCCAGCGCGCATTCGGGCCGCTCTTGCCCACCCGAACGCGCGCGGCGCGCTGAGCTGAAATATCCCCGCTATCCAGCGGGTGGCGCGGATAGGCGCTGCTCGATGCTGGCCAGCCGGTCCGCGAACGGCTGGAGTTCCCGCTTGATGGCTTCGGCCAGCGCGGTGGCCGCGGTCCCCGATGCGGTGGTCCCCGATGCGGCCAGCCCGCTGCCGGAGGCCGCGGCGCCCTGGCCCCGGCCGTGGCCCCGCGCCTGCCAGTACTCGATCCCGGCCAGCGAGGCGGTGACCGTCCGCCTCGCCTGCCGCTCATCGACGCCGAGGCCGCGCAGTATCTGCCCGCCGGCGCCGGACGACTCGGAGATCAGCCCGAGCAGCAGGTGCTCGCAGCCGATGTAGTTGTGCCCGAGCGCGTTCGCCGCGGCGACGGCACCGACAAGCGCGGTGCCAAGCGGTCCGCTGATCCGCCGGGCGGCATCTGGTCCGCCCGGGTGCGACCCGACGGCAGCCCGGTCAAGTTCCGCCTTGACGGCACTGGTCTCGATGTCCATGGCATGCAGCACAGCCAAGGCCAGGTTGCTGCCCTCGGCGAGCAGGCCGCCCAGGAGATGCTCGGTGCCGACGAGGGGGACGCCCGCCGCGCGTGCCTGCTCGGCCGCCAGCCCGAACGCGGTCAGTGCCTTGTCGGTGAAACGCGGGAGCCTGGATCCCAGCGTGTCGATATCGAGGTCGGACGCCACGAGCTGCCTGATCGTGGTCAGACGCCGGACGGCCTGCTCGAGCGTCGCCTGGCAGATGGCCGAGACCGGCAGGCCGGCCTCCTTGACCGCCTCCGCGAGATCGTCGGGCAGGTACACATTGATCTTCGGCATGGCCGCTCCCTCCACTGAAGGGCTGAACTTCGGCCACCGTATCATGGGATATAACCCCATGCATACTCCTATATATAACCCCACTATCGATCGGCCCGTGCGCCTAGCACCCTTTAGGTATTCAGCCGCCAAAGAGCACCTGCTTGGCATAAGCGGTGTCGAGGTATTCGGTGACCCCGGCCAGGTGCCCATCGACGACCCGGAAGACGCCGGCATAATCACTGTCATAACAACGGCCGTCGCGGGTCCGGGCGTGTGTGGTCCACTCAGCGACGGCATACTCGCCATCAGCAATGATGCGGTGAACGTCTTGCACCACGGGCACGTCCGGGTCGAGGCGGCCGAAAATCTGGGGGAAGAACCCGTCCATGATTCCGTCCGGACCGGTCCACGTCCCCGAAGCTGGCAGGCCGCCGCGCAGGATCCAGGTCGCATCGGGCGCGAAGGTGGCCCTCAATGCGTCCATGTCACCCGCGCGGAGAGCGCGAAAGAAGCTTGCCACCACCGCGCGGCTGGCTTCGGTTGAGACTTCCTGCATGATTCCTCCTACTGTGTGCTACCTGTTTCTCGGATGAACTGGGACGGCACCTTCCGTTCCGGAGACTGACCAGGCAAGCGCAGCTCAGGCCGGTCGCGGTGCGCGCCGGTCGCGCCGCTGCGCTAGCTCGCCGGCGGAGACCAGAGTCAGCATCGGCTCGCCGGGTATCCCGATCATGACGACGACGAACCTGCTCCAGGCGTCGCTGAGATGGTTCGCCGCCTGGTAGTGGATGACATCACCGCCCGGCTCCCAGAACGCCTCCCCGGCCTGGATCACGCGCTCGGGTTCACCTTCGAGCTCGAAGGTCATCTCGCCTTCGAGCATGTACCCGAACACCGGCCCGGAGTGCCGGTGAGGCGGGGTGCCGGGGTCCCCGGGCGGCAATTCGACCGTCGCGGTCATGACGTCAGCCGGCACCGGGATGAACGGTGGCTGCTGCGCCAGCAGCATGGTGAGGGCGGAACCCGGCAGAGCGTATGACGACATGTGAGCAGTCTCCTGAGCGAACGGCGGCAGCGATATTGTCAGCGTGCCGCCGCGGCGGACGGGAGACATCCGCCGCCCGGCGGATGCCGGCCATATCGGTGCGGGACGACCGCGGGCAGGACCGGATCGGCCGGCTGGCGGATGTCTTCGGCCTAGCAGCGGCGGCACGCTGATCGAACAAGCAGGGCCGCGTTAGTGAGAGTGGAGGAGATGACCGTGGTGCGTGTGGCGGTTGCCGGAGGTAGCGGCCTGGTCGGGCGTCACGTGGTGGAGGCACTCCAGCGCGGTGGCCACGAGGCTGTGGTCCTGGCCCGCGGGCAAGGCGTGAACTTGGAGACCGGGGACGGGCTGGCTGATTCACTCCGCGGCGTGGCCGCGGTCGTTGATGTCACCAATACGCCGGCAACCGGCCCGGAGGAGGCTCGTGCCTTCTTCGGCGCGGTGACGGGTAACCTGCTGGCCGCGGAGCAGGAGGCCGGCGTCCGGCATCACGTGGTGCTGTCGATCGTCGGGGTCGACCGGGTGCAGGGCAACGGGCATTACGCGGGGAAGCGGCGGCAGGAAGAACTCGCCATCGCGGGCCCGGTTGCCGCCACCGTCGTCCGTGCGACTCAGTTCCATGAGTTCGCCGCGATGGTGATGAGCTGGACCCGCCGGGGTGATGTGGCCACAGTGCCGCCGCTGCTGGTCCAGCCGGTCGCTGCGGCCGATGTCGGTGACGCGCTGGCGGGGGCCGCGTTGGGAGATCCGGCCGGGATGACCGAGGTCGCCGGGCCCGAGCCGCAGGACCTGGTCGACATGGCGCGCCGCACGCTCGCGGCCCACGGGGAGAGGCTCCGCCTGGTCCCGGCGTGGCGGGGTCCCTTCGGCGTCGAGATGGCAGGCGAGGTGCTGCTGCCGGGGCCAGCCGCCGTGGTCGCGCCGACCACCTTCGAGCAGTGGCTCGGCGCCCAGCAGCCCACCGTAATCACCAGCTGACCAGCACCGATCTCACCGGGTCCCGGGACGACAACCGTGCCGCCGCGGTTTCCACCCCGAGACTCAGGCGGGTCCAGCGGCGGCCACGAAGGAAGCGTCCCATGAAAGTGCCGGTGGCAGGCGGGCCAGGCGTAATCAGATGACCACGACTCAGGCCGTCAGGGCAGGCGTGTCACCAGCCGCTGTCGGGAATAGCATCCTGGCTATGGGGACGCTGGCGCCGGTTCCGGCCATCCGCGGGCGTGAGGCAGAAACTGCGATCCTCCGTGAGACCCTGGACCAGGTTGAGTCGGGCCGCCGGACGGTCGCGCTCATCGAGGGCGAGCCCGGCATCGGTAAGACGCGCCTGCTGGATGCGGTGCTGGAGGACGCGCGGCGCCGGGGCATTCAGGTGGCCGTTGGCCGGGCCGAGGAGCTGGAGCGGACCCGGCCCTTCGGCGTGCTGGCCGACGCGTTCGGGTGTGCCAGGTCATCGCCGGATCCGCGGCGGGCGGCCATCGGGGAACTGCTGGCGGCCGGGGGAGACGGGGCGCCGGACCCGATCACGGTAACCAGCGACCCGGGACTGCGCTTCCGGGTGGTCGATGCGCTCGCCGACCTGGTGGAGGAACTCGCGCTGCCTGGCCCCCTGGTGATCGGCGTCGACGACCTGCAGTGGGCCGACCCGTCCAGCCTGCTGACGCTGGGCGCCCTGAGCCGCCGCGTTGAATATCTCCCGGTAGGCCTCATCGCGTGCTTCCGGCCGTCACCGCGCCCCGCGGAGCTGGACCGGCTGGCCGCTTCGCTGGCATCAGCGGGCGGGCGGCTGCTGAGCCTGGGCGGTCTGACCGAGCAGGCGGTGACGGACCTGGCGACAGACGCGGTGGCCGCCATGCCGGGCCGCGGGCTGCTGGCCGGCCTCGCGGGAGCGGCGGGCAATCCGCTGTTCGTCACGGAGATGCTGGCGGCGCTGGCCCAAGAGGGGCTGATCGAGACCGCTGGCGGCCGGGCCGAAGTAGCGCAGGTAATCCTGCCGCCCACGCTGCGGCTGACGATACTGCGCCGCCTGAGCTTCCTGGCCGACGACACGCTGCACGCGCTGCGGGCCGCCGCCATCCTGGGTTCCAGCTTTACGATTACCGACCTGTCAGTGACCATGGCCCGGCCCACGCTTGATCTTTTCCAGGTCCTGGCGGAAGCGATCACGGCCCGGGTGCTGGAAGACGACGGTGCCCGGCTCCGGTTCCGCCACGACCTGATCCGTGATGCTATCTACGAGGATCTGCCGACGACCATCCGCCGCGGGCTGCACCGTGAGGCCGGGCAGCGGCTGGCGCGAGCGGGAGCACCGTCTCCGCAGGTGGCCGAGCAGCTAGCGCGCGGGGCCGACCAGGGTGACACCGAGGCCATCTCCTGGCTGGCCCGGGCCGCCCGGGAGGCCGAGGCGAGGTCGCCGGATGTGGCCGCTGACCTGATGGGGCGGGCCGTCGGGCTGATGTCCTCTGCTGATCCAGGCCGTGACCGGCTGCTCGCCGACCAGGCCGGCAGCCTGATGCTGGCCGGCCGGATTCCGGACACCGTGGCGGCCTGCCGCCAGCTGCTCGACCGTCACCACGATCCAGCTGCAGACGGCCCGGTCCGGATCAGCCTGGGACACGCCCTGCTCGCCCAAGGGCAGCTGCACGACGCGCTGCAGCAACTGGAACGAGCAGGCCAGTCACCCGCCCTGTCCGACGCCGAACGAGGTGCCGCGCAGGCGTGGGCAGGCTTCGCGCGCATATCGCTGGGTGACCTCGACGGCGCCGCCGCCCTGGCCGAGCAGGCCCGCTCGGCCGCGGCATCCGTTGGCGATCATCAGACCATCAGTATCGCCATGTCCACGGAGGCCAGGATCTCAGAGTCCCGTGGGCACCTCCAGGAGGCGCTCGAGATAGCCGAGGAGGCCGTCCGCCAGGCCGATCGGAGCCCCGGCCGGCTGGGACATCGCTTCCCGGTATGCGTAACCCGTGGGCGCATCCTCATCGAGCTTGACCGGCCCCAGGAGGCCAGGTCCGCGCTTGGCGCCGGCCTGCGGATCTGCGAGGAACTTGGCGTTCGCTGGGCTCTGGCCACCCATCAGCTGTATCTCGCCTACGGGCGCTTCCTGGCCGGGGAGTGGGATGACGCTCTCGCCGAGCTCGAGGCGAGCCTCAATCTCGCCGAGGAGATCGGCGAGATCTACAGCCTCGGGTACGCCCACGGCCTGCTGTCCCGGATCAGCCTCCATCGCAACGACCTCAGCCGGGCCCGGGAAGCCGCCGCCGCCGCCGACCGGAACCTGATCGGCTGGGGGCCCGGCCACAGCATGACCTGGGTGGCATGGCCGCGCGCGCTCATCCTGGAGGCAGACGGCGAATCCGGGCGGGCCCTAGCCACGATGGCCGGACTGTGGGACTGGTGCGTCAGCTCCGGACTGACGCTGGAATGCCCGGCCATCGGGCCGGACCTGGTCCGGCTGGCGCTGGCGGCGGACGATCCGGGACGAGCCAGCGAGGTATCGGGTGCGGTCGCGGGGGTGGCCGCGGGCAACGACGTGGCCTGGATGACGGGCGAGGCGCTGCACTGCCAGGGTCTGGTCGAGGATGACCCCGAGATCTTGCAGGCCGCCGCCGATGCTCATGCCCGCGGCTCGCGTCCCCTGGAGACCGCGCTGGCCTGCGAGGACGCGGGCAGCGCCTTCGCTCGGCAAGGGCACGCGGAACGCGCCCGCCCGCTGCTCGATCAGGCGGTCCGCAGCTACGAGCGCCTCGGCGCCGCCCGCGACCTGGCTCGCGCCGAAGCCACCTTGCGCGAGGCCGGGATCCGGCGCGGCCGCCGGGGCCCCCGCAGCCGGCCGCAGTTCGGCTGGCCCAGCCTCACCCCGACCGAGCACACCGTCGCCGACCTGGTCGCCGAAGGGCTGTCCAATCCCCAGATCGGCGAACGCCTGTACATCTCACACCGGACCGTGCAGACACATCTCGCGCACATCTTCGCCAAGCTGGGCATTTCCGCACGGGCGCAACTGGCTGCCGAGGTAACCCGGCGGCGACGCGACGAGATGGGCCAATGATGCTGCCCCGCTCAGCTGCTTCCGGTTCTGCCGAGAGCGCGGCTGGGCGTGAGCCGTTCGAGGAGCAGGTCGAGGTCGACCAGCGCGATCCGCACGGAGGAGTCGCTGCAGCCGTAGGGCAGCACGATTGTTCCGCCGTGAAGCACGGAGCCACAGGAATACACGACGTTCGGCACGTATCCCTCGCGCTCCGAAGCGTCGGCCACCAGGAGGGGCTCAGGCAGCGTGGCTATCACGCGCTCGGGCTGATCCAGGTCGAGCAGGGCCACGCCGATGGCGTATTCCCGCATCGGCCCGACGCCGTGCGTGAAGACCAGCCATCCCGCCGGGGTCTCGATCGGCGAGCCGCAGTTGCCGAGCTGGATCAGTTCCCACGGATGGGTTGGCGACTGGATCGTCCTGGCCTCGGACCACTCATGAGCGTCGTCTGAGTAGGCGATCGCGTTGCTTTCCCTGTCCCAGCGGGAGAGCGCGACGTAGCGGCCTGCGATCCGGCGGGGAAATAGCGCCATGCCCTTGTTGCTGGCCGAGGGACCGGAGAGCTGGGAGATGGTGAAGGTCCGGAAGTCGGTGGTTTCCAGCAGGTGCGGCGCGACCTGCGAGCCATCGAACGCCGTGTATGTCGCGTAGTAAATCGTGTCCGCACCGTCGGTGAAGCGCACGAATCTCGCGTCTTCCATGCCGTGGCTCTCGGCCGGTCCGGCCGGCCACAGAACCCGCTCGGGTAGCGAATGGTGCTCACCGAACTCCACGGCGTAGTTGGACGCCGCCATCCACCGGACCCTGTCCACGAGCGCGGTCGAGTCCGCGCGTGTCACCTGCTGGCTGGAGAGCTCGGCGAGCGCGACGTTCAGCTCGGTCGCGGTGAAGCGGGGCGGCAGGATGCTCCAGAGGAGCTGTGCGTTCTCATCGTCCTGGCCGAGCTCGGTCAGTTTCTTCTCGA
>Ga0210383_10005639_pt1 | contig 10975 bp, 7 predicted proteins | sample IncBWC14OmetaG_FD_160072 | JGI IMG/M metagenome (GOLD analysis project Ga0210383, IMG submission 160072) | Forest soil microbial communities from Barre Woods Harvard Forest LTER site, Petersham, Massachusetts, United States - Inc-BW-C-14-O ...
GTCAACCGTCTCGGCTTCAGTGTCGTTGCCGACGTCAGTCTCACCTACGACGGCCGTTGGGTCGCGATCGCCCCGCCGGACGGCCAAGCCATCATCGCCCTCGTAGCCCCGAAACCCGGCACCGACAAACACCGCTTCATCGGCCGCGACACCCAAATCGGCTTCATCTCCGAGGACATTAACGCCACCTACGAGCTCTGGCAGAGGCACGGCGTGCGCTTTCACCAGCCACCCCAGCAGACGATCTTCGGAATCACGTTTGCCCGCTTTCAAGACATCGACGGCAACGGCTTCGAACTCATTGGCACCGACCAGTTCACCCGCGAGATAGAGCAGGAACGCCAGCTCGCCGCAGCCAAAGTCGAGTCCGATCGTCGCACCGCACAAGAGCTCGAAATCGCCCGTCAGGTCCAGGCCCGCCTCTTCCCTCAGACCCTCCCTCCGCTCAAGACCCTCGACTACGCTGGCGTCTGCATCCAGGCCCGCCACGTCGGCGGCGACTACTATGACTTCCTCGCCCTCGGCAACCAGCGGCTCGGCCTTGTCATCGGCGACATCGCCGGCAAAGGCATCGCCGCCGCTCTGCTCATGGCCAACCTCCAGGCCAACCTCCGCAGCCAGTTCGCCCTCGCTCGCGACGAACCACAACTCTTCCTCCAGTCCGTCAACCGACTCTTCTTCCAGAACACCACCGACTCTGCCTACGCCACGGTCTTCTTCGCCGACTACGATGACACCGCCCGCCGTCTCCGTTACGTCAACTGCGGTCACCTGTCCGCCATCGTTCTCAGGCATAACGGCAAGGTCGACTGGTTACACTCCACCGGCACCGTCCTTGGTCTCTTCGAGGAATGGGATTCGCCAATCAACGAATGCCAGCTGTCCCCAGGCGACACGCTGGCGCTCTACACCGACGGTGTAACCGAATCCTTTGACCCGTCAGGAGAAGAGTTCGGCGAGCAACGCCTCATCGAGGCCTTACGACAAAGCAGATCACTGCCTGCAAAGCAGACCCTTACATCCGTCGTCGAACAAATCCAAAGCTTCAGCCCATCCGAGCAGCACGATGACATCACACTAATCGTTGCGAGATGCGTCCCTAACCAAAGCAAGCAATGAAGACTGACAATCTCTGAAGAGCCGACCATTTTGGGGCATTAGTCACTACAAGCGCGTTTTCCGAGGACTGGACCGAAGATCGGATCCTAACCCAGGTTTCATCAGCCCCTGTTATCGTCAACTCACCCGCGTTGACCCTAGCGACGGTAAAGAGTCATGTATCCGGCTTCAACTAACAAGAGCACACAACCCGACAGGAGATTGACTCATGAGCAGCATCACAGTGAAGGACCGTACAGAGATCTACTACAAGGATTGGGGAACAGGTCAGCCGATCATGTTCCACCACGGTTGGCCGCTCAGCGCGGACGATTGGGACAGCCAGATGCTGTTCTTCCTGCTGCGCGGTTACCGAGTCATCGCCCATGACCGCCGCGGCCATGGCCGGTCAACCCAGACCGATCTCGGCAACGACATGGACACCTATGCGGCGGATAGCGCCGCCCTGGTGGAGCATCTCGACCTGAAAGATGCAATTCATATCGGCCACTCGACCGGAGGCGGCGAGGTGGCCCGCTATGTCGCCCAGTATGGAGGCGGCGGCCGCGTCGCCAAGGCGGTGTTGATCAGCTCTATCACTCCCGTGATGGTAAAGTCGGTGTCGAATCCGGGCGGCTTGCCGATCGAGTTCTTCGACGGCTTTCGCGCCGGCATGGCCAACCGCGCCCAGTTCTACCGCGACGTACCCGAGGGCCCCTTTTACGGTTTCAACCGTCCGGGCGCGAAGGTTTCGCAAGGAGTGATCGATAACTGGTGGCGGCAAGGAATGATGGGTGGAACCAAGGCCCAATATGACTGTATCAAGGCCTTGTCGGAGACCGACCTCACCGAAGACCTCAAAAAGATCACCGTTCCGGTACTGGTGATGCATAGCGAGGACGACCAGATCGTGCCGTTCGCCGACGCAGGCCCGCTGGCTGCCAAGCTCCTGAAGAACGGCACGTTGAAGGTTTACCAAGGCCTGCCGCATGGGATGCCGACCACGCATGCTGACCAGATCAATGCCGATCTTCTCGAATTCATAAAGTCGTAAACGCAAATTGCTCGGCGAGTCAGAGGTATCTCTTCCTTTGGTTCGCCGAGTACCTAGCCGGCATCAGCACCTTAGCTCTTTCGCTTGTCGACAAATCGCAAGGGTGCTCCATCGACGCTCAGAGATCAGAGATGGGTAACGATAAGTAGGCTTGTCGTCAGTGACCTCCTGTCTGCTACGATGCCAGCCATGAACAAACTTGCGCCATTCCTCTGGTTCAATGACAACGCCGAAGAAGCCGCTCAGTTTTACCTGAGCGTCTTTCCGCATGCACGCAAGCTCGATGAGCTGCGTTCCAAAGGTGTCGGTCCCTGGCCCGTGGGCAAGATTGCCACTATCACCATCGAGCTTGAGGGCCAGGAGATGGTCTTCCTCAACGGCGGCCCTGCGTATCAGCTCAACCCCGCCTTCTCGTTCTTCGTCCGCTGCGACTCCCAGGAAGAGATCGACAGCTACTGGGACAAATTGATCGATGGCGGCAAGCCCATGGCCTGCGGCTGGCTCACAGACCGCTTCGGCTTATGCTGGCAGATTGTGCCACGCAATATCGGTGATTTGATCAGCCATCCCAAAGCTATGCAAGCCATGATGGGAATGATCAAGATGGACCTGTCTGCGCTAGAAGCCGCCGCGCGCGAGACCTGAGAGCTAGTTACAGAGGGTCGGTTGGTCCGATGCACAATAACTCCTGGAACTCATACTGGAATCCGGGCAGCAAAGGCGGGCGAAGTTCATCTTTCGGCGGATGGGTCCTGGCGAGTCGGCTTATGGGAAGTCGTGGATCTTTCTGAATAATCGGCGGTCCGCAAGTACCTCCGTACCGCCCTATTAAATTCACATTAAACCCGCATAAATCCAGCCCTAAACGTTGATATCCTAGTAAAGCTATGCCCACAAAAAAAGAACTCCTCAAATCGCCCATCCAGCACCTCGACATTAAGCAGCACAACGTAGTCCCCTTGGTCGACGCCATGCACAACATGGCCTACTCCGCGCGTGACACCGCCCGCGCCGCCAACATCTACGACATGATGCTCCGCGACACCGACTGCGGCGTCATCCTCTGCCTTGCCGGATCTCTCATCTCAGCCGGCCTGCAAAAAATCTTCGTCGACCTCATCCGCAACAACATGGTCGACGCCGTCGTCTCCACCGGCGCCAACATCGTCGACCAGGACTTCTTCGAGGCCCTCGGCTTCAACCACTACATCGCCGGCGACGAGTACAAGTACGGCGCAGGCGACGCCGACCTCCGCGAGCTAATGATCGATCGCATCTACGACACCTTCATCGACGAGGAAGAGCTCCGCATCTGCGACGAGACCACCCACCAGATCACGAACTCCCTCGATCCCCGCCCCTACAGCTCCCGTGAGTTCATCCGCGAGATGGGCGCCTACCTCGCCAGGAACGGCAAGACCCCGCAAGCAGGCGGACGCGACTCCATCGTCCTCGCCGCCTACGAGAAGAACGTCCCCATCTTCTGCCCTGCATTCTCCGATTGCTCCGCTGGCTTCGGCCTCGTCGCCCACCAGCACGCTCGCCAGGGCAAGCCTATGGTCTCGATCGACTCCGCGAAGGACTTCTATGAGATCACTCAGCTCAAGATCGCCAACCCCACCACCGGCCTCCTCATGATCGGCGGCGGCGTCCCCAAGAACTTCGCGCAGGACATCGTCGTGGCCGCCGACATCCTCGGTGTCGAGGCCTCCATGCACAAGTACGCCATCCAGATCACCGTGGCCGACGCCCGCGACGGCGCCCTCTCCGGCTCAACCCTCAAAGAAGCCTCAAGCTGGGGCAAAGTCGACCTCACCTACGAGCAGATGGTCTTCTCCGAAGCCACCCTGGCACTCCCCCTCATCGCCGGTTATGCCTTCCACAAGAAAGCCCAGGCGGCCCGTACCGGAAAAAAATGGGCCACCATCCTCGACCAGGTAGCCGTACCCGCCTAACTCCACTTCGTCTCAAAAGAGCCCCGAAAAAGGCCGCCTACCCACCATAGGCGGCCTTTTAGCGTGCCACACAGCTCATAAACCCTGCTACACCAATGTTGTCATCCCGGATAACACCACTGAGGTGTTATTGCCGCTGCAACTTAATTTCTGTCATTCTCAGCCTGCTGACAAAAATTTGACATCTCCGCGAAAGGACTTAGACACAACAAAAAAAGCTCTTACGATCACAGAAGGTTTTGTCTGTTTGAATGCGCAACGAATACGGATTGTTAATCAAAGAGTAAACTTCCAACTCGAAACGGTTACCAAAAATAAGTTACTACGTCATCGTAGAAAAAGTTACCATAGGGTTCCCGGCGAAATAATGCACATTCTTCCCTTACTTGGTTATCTCTCGCTCCTCACGACCTCTAGCGTCCTGCTCATCGCATTCCTACGAGCGCAGCGCACCACCCGCGAATTAGCGGAACAGCTTACTCAGGCCCGCGAGCAGCACCATCAGCACACCCTTCAACTCACCCACCGGTCAGAGCTCGACACCCTCAAAGACGAGTTCATCTCCACCGTCTCACACGAGCTGCGCACTCCGCTCACCAGCATTCGCGGGGCCCTCGGTCTGCTCTCCTCCGGCATCATCGGCGACGTCGACGCCAAGGCGCTCAACCTCCTCCGCATCGCAGTCACCAACACCGACCGCCTCATCCGCCTCATCAACGACATCCTCGACCTAGAGCGCATGGAGTCCGGCCGCGCGCCTCTTCAGATCCGTCGCTGCTCCCTTCGCGACCTCGCCCAGCAGGCCATCGACACCATGACCCCCATGGCAGACGCCAACACCGTCCATCTGGCCCTCGAACCATCTAACATGGCCAATATCGCCTATCCCGAAGCTCTCTTCTTCGATGGCGACTCCGACCGCATCCTGCAGGTCCTCACCAACCTGCTCTCCAATGCGATCAAGTTCTCCCCAGTTGCCTCCACCGTTCGCATCCACACCGAAGCCACCTCCGACTCTATCCTCCTCAAAGTCGTCGACGAAGGCCGCGGCATCCCCACCGACAAGCTCGACAGCATCTTCGACCGCTTCCAGCAGATCGAACCCTCCGACGCCCGCCAGAAGGGCGGCACCGGCCTCGGCCTCGCGATCTGCCGCAGCATCGTCCAGCAGCATAGCGGCTCCATCTGGGCGCAACGCAACCTCGGCCTCGGATCCACTCTCTACGTCATGCTTCCCCGCACCACCCGAGCGACGGACGTTATCCTCCCCGCCACTCCCCCGCCACGCGGTGAAGGCGCCATCCTGGTCTGCGACGACGACGCCGGCATCCGCACCGTCGTCTCCGAACACCTCACTCGCCAAGGCTATACCGTTATCGAAGCCGTCTCCGGCGAACAGGCCCTCGTCCTAGCCGCCGAGCACAACGTCGAAGCCATTCTCCTCGACCTCTACATGCCGGGTCTCAGTGGTTGGGAGACCCTCCAGCGACTTCGCAACAATCCGATCACGGCCAACATTCCCGTGGTCGTCCTCAGCGTTCTCTCCTCTACCCTCCGCCCCCAGCTAACCGGCGACGCGCAGGGATGGGTCCAGAAGCCCTTCAACGAAAACCTCCTCTTCGCCGAGCTAGGCCGCGTCCTCCATCACGGAGAGGGCCCCGCCTACGTTTTGTTAGTCGAAGACGATGAAGATCTGGCCAGCGTCCTCTCTGCCAGCTTCCAGAACGCCGCTGTCCACATCGACCACGCCTCCTCCCGTCAACAGGCCATCCGGCAGTGCATCACCCGCCCTCCAGACCTTCTCATCCTCGATCTCACCCTCCCCGACGGCGACGGCTTCTCGCTGGTCGAGTGGCTTCGCCAGCAGCCCACCCTGCGCGCGTTGCCTCTGGTCGTTTACTCTGGTCGCGAGATCTCCGAAATCGAGATGGCCAAGCTCCGTCTCGGCCCAACCGAGTTCCTCACCAAAGCCAAGGTCCAGCCGCAAGAGGTCGAAGATCTCGTCCTCTCCATGGTCCACCGCATTCGCACCAAGTTTGCCGACCTCACCGTCGCACCCACAGGCTAGCCGCCGCTCCCAGGCCAGACGGAAATCAGCAAGTTACCTCCACTAATTCGCGTCGCGTGAGAGAATAAGTTCGCTCATGCGACGCGTTTTAATTATTGACGACGAAGATGATATTCGTGAGGTAGCTGCCCTCTCTCTCGAAGCGACAGCAGGCTGGCAGATCCTCACCGCCAGCTCCGGCGCCGAAGGCATATCCATTGCCGCAGCCGAGAGGCCAGACGCCATCCTAATGGACGTCATGATGCCTGGAGTCGATGGCCCGACGACCTTCAGCGCCATGCAGCAAAACCCCGCCATCGCGAACATCCCCGTTCTCCTGCTGACCGCCAAAGTCCAGGGAGTCGACCAGCGGCGCTTCGCCGGACTCGGCCTCGCCGGCATCCTCTTCAAACCTTTCGATCCGCTCACCCTCGCCGAGCAGATATCCCAGGCCCTCGGCTGGAAAGATTAACGCGAATCCTGGTTCCTTTTTTTGAAGCGTCATCCTGAATTGAGTGAAGGGTCCCTGTATTTCGTCTTATTCCTTGTGCCAACAGTAAGGTTCCCCTACTTTATTTCGCTCTAACCCAACCAATCTCATGGAAAAGCCCAAGCCAGAACAGATCGACAACCTACTCGCTCAACTCTGGCAGAAGAACCTACCCACCATTCGCGAGCGCCTCGATCTACTCGATCAATTCGCCGCTGCCGCCTCCGCGGGCACCCTCGCCGAAGGTACGCGCATCGAGGCCCTGGGCATCGCCCACAAACTCGCCGGCTCGCTCGGCATGTACGGCTACCAGCAAGGCACCGAGCTCGCGTCGCAAATGGAACGCATCCTCAAATCCCCTACGCCAGAGACGTTGCTTACCCTCAGTTCGTTGGCCGTCGATCTCCGCAAATCTCTCGCGGCTGGCCTCTAGCTACTTCGTCTGCCGAACCGCCCATCCCGCAAGGTCGATCGCCGCTGCAAAGCCGTCATACTCCACCGGCAGCCTGTTTCGCCTGTCAACATATTCGTTGTAGACCCACGGATCGACGACGCCAAACACCGTCCCCTTCCCATACTTCGTCACCGCCATCAGCACATCGCCCTGGTCAGTCACCACCGCCGTAGCTGGCCCCGACATGCTAATCGTGCAAATCTCTTTTAGGTAAGCCTTATGCGGGCGCTCAAACACTCCAGTCCCGGCCGGAATGTTCACCGTACCCATCTCCCACTTGTCGCCATCGACCTTGTTCCGAATTACCGGGTTGAAATGAATTCCAAACCGTTCACTCATCGTATTGAAGTGATCAAATTCAGAGTTCGTCACATCGTTCTCCATCAAAATCAGGACCCCACCCGCCTTCACCCAGGCCGCGATCACATCACCGCTAGCCTTATCCATGTAATTCGGCGTTGGGTTCTTCACCGGAATGTCCGGAGAAGCAATCACATAGATCTGCGCCTTACTCAAATCAGCCGAAGTAGGAGCTGTCCTCTCCGTAGCGAGCTTCACTCCATACCGCTCAAACGCCCGCCCAAAGAAAGCAAATCCACTATTCGCATCATCGTCCCACTTGTAATGAAACAGCTCCGTCTGCCCCGCAGCGTTCTTCCTCGTCTGCGAATTGAACCACGCATCGATCAGCGCTGTCTTTCCCTGCCCTAAAGCCTCCGTCGGCGCCTGCTCCATCTCCGACCCAGCCAGCAGAAACGCCCCGATGCCCTTCGAATCGTTCGCCCCAGTCTTCTCGCCGACGTAGTACTCATACGACCCCGAACGATAAGGCGTCCCACCCAAACCACCTACCTTCACCGTCCCATTCAGCACCATCAGCCCGTCGGCGCCTGTAGTCACAAACTCCTTTTGAATCCCATCCCACCCACGCTTCGCATTCGCCTCGTAGCCCTGCGGCAGATACCCCATCCGCACACCCTTGGCCAACGAATAAACAAACATGCAACTCGCCGAGGCTTCCAGATAGTTCCCCTTCTTAGCGGGCACATCGGTCATGCCGCCAGGAATACGGTCAAATTGCTTTGAACCAGCATCCATTACCTGCCACCATAGGCCAGTCTGTTTATCCTGAAACGCCACAACCGCCGCATCCGTACGGTTCAACGCCGCAATCAACGCCGCCCGCTGCGGATGGTCCTTCGGAAACCAATCCAGCACATCCACCAGTGCCATCGCATACCACCCCATCGCCCGCGCCCACACCTCCGGCGACAAACCTGTCGTCTTATCCGCCCATGCCATCTGCTTCGACTCGTCCCACCCATGCTTCATCAGCCCGGTGTTCGTGCGCATATGCTCATCCATCAGCAACAACTGTTTCGCAATGTCGTCGAAATCCTTGGTCTCCTGAAAAGTCACCGCATACGCCGCCCTGAATGGCTCCGCCATATACGCCCCATCCAGCCAAATCTGGTTGGGATAGATATGCTTGTGCCAATACGCTCCGCTCGGAGTCCTGGGTTGCAACTCAAGCTGGTCATGCAGAAACTTCGCCGCCTTGTAGTACTTCGCCTGTTGTGTCACCCGATACACCAGCAGCACCGCCCGACCCAGCTCAATGTCATCCAGCGTATGCCCGTCCGCTTTATAGCCCGCAATTGTTCCATCATCAGTTACGTACTTATCAACGGCACCCTTGATGTACTTAAAATCCGCACCATCCGCGGTCGAGTGCCATTCGGCTGCCATCCCATCCAGCAGCACGCCCTCCTCGTATCCCCACGCCCCCGGATGCACCGTCGTCAGCACCGCTCCGGTAGGCCACATCTTGATCACCGTCGCCGCCATCTCCCGAGAAGGCGAGTCCTCCGCAATGACACCCTGCGCTGCACCCACCTGCACTGCCAACCCAAACACCACCAAAGCCACGAGACGCTTCATTCAACGAGCCTCACAACTGCGAGATAGCCACGCACACCAGCATAATCGCTGCGAACGCGAAATATTCGCCACAGATCAGTTACACGCCAGCGCCATCCAGACACCCGCTGCCGTCCCGCTCGCGCCGCTGACACTGAAATCCACAAAGTTCCCCGCTGCCACGCTCACGTTCCCCGACACCGTACACCCAACTCCTGGAGCGGCTGAACAAACAAGCGGTGTATCTGCCATACTCCCCGGCGTTCCCTGGCGCAGCGTCACGCTGATTGTGTTCGACTGGCGCGAAAATACACTCAACTCCGAAGCCGTGCACCCCGCCGGGACCCACGTCAGAACAGAATCCGCCTCACTCGCCGCCGAATTCGCGCTGCTCGCCGAGTAATACGAGAAATTAAAAGAAACCGCATGATAGAGCGCCGCAGAAGAAACACCGCTCAACCCTCCATTCGGTCCACCACTCGTACCCGGCGCCCCCTGCGGAATCGTAAAGTTCAAAACCGCCGCACTCGCCGTCCCACTGTTGGTCACGCTCGCCTGCGATCCCGCAACGCCTGTCGTCACCGTCCCCACGCTCACTGTTGCATCAGCACCGACTGGCCCGGTCGCGCCGGCCACTCCGTTCTGGGCCAGCACCGCCCACTGCGCCGGCGAAACGTCCGGCTCCGATCCCAGCGAACTAGTTGTTGCCAGGAATGTCCCTCCCCCAAACACGACAACATCGTTGGCCAGATATGCGGTCGTCGTCACCCAGTTACCTCGATAGGTCACGCCCACGGTTCCAGGCGCACCAGCAACCCCCTGGGGCCCCGCCGCGCCCGGCGTTCCGGGAACTCCCGCCTGCGCCAGCAACGCCCAGAAGGTTGGACTAACATCCGGCTCTCTGCTCACATTCGCCGTCAACGCCACATAACTCGATCCTCCGAAACCCACCACGCTCCCCACGCCATACGAAGTGCCAACCAGCCACGTCCCTTGAAAGCTCACCGGAGGTCCCTGCGGTCCCGTCGGGCCCACCGCGCCGGTTGCACCCGCCACGCCCGGAGCTCCCGCAGGCCCCATAGCTCCAGTCGGCCCCGCGGGCCCCTGCGCCGCCAACACTGCCCACTGTGCCGGACTCTGGTCAGGAGTGTTCCCTACATTTCCCGCAATCAACGAAACATACGTCGAGCCGTTGAAGCTCACCGCATCATGCAGCGCGTAGTTCGTCGCCGAAGCATAGTTCCCCGTATAGTTCGCCACCGTCGGACCCTGCGGCCCCATCGGGCCCACCGCACCCTGCGCCCCTGTAGCGCCTGGCAGACCTGCCGCTCCGCTCAGCCCTTGTGGACCCTGTGGTCCCGCGGGCCCGGTTGCCCCCGGTGAACCGGTCGCAAATAACGCCCATTGCGACGGGCTCACATCCGGAGTGTTCCCAAGGTTGCTCGCCACCAGCGAAACATACGCGGAGCCGTTGTACAGCACCCCATCCGCCATCCCGTAGCTCACCGCCGACGAGTACGTCCCCTGAAACGTCATCCCCACAGGACCGGCGGGCCCTTGCGGCCCTATCGGCCCTGACAACCCCTGAGCGCCCGCAGGGCCCGTCAACCCCTGCGCCCCTGCCTGCCCGGGAACTCCCTGCAAACCTTGCGGCCCCTGCTCTCCCGGAGGCCCTACCGACCCCGGCGGACCCTGCAGCCCTGCCACGCCCTGCAGGCCCTGCGGACCCGTACTGCCCGCCGGTCCCTGTGCAGTTAACACTCCCCACCGTGCGGGACTATCCGACGGCGTATTCCCATGATTGCCATCCAGTAGCGACGCGTAGCTAGCTCCCTGCCAAAACACAACGTCCCCCAGAGCGTAGTTCGTCCCTGAAGAATAGTTCCCTTGATACACCAGACCTGGCAGTCCCTGCGCACCCACAACACCGGCCGCTCCTGTAGGCCCCTGCGGCCCA
>Ga0210383_10005640_pt1 | contig 10970 bp, 12 predicted proteins | sample IncBWC14OmetaG_FD_160072 | JGI IMG/M metagenome (GOLD analysis project Ga0210383, IMG submission 160072) | Forest soil microbial communities from Barre Woods Harvard Forest LTER site, Petersham, Massachusetts, United States - Inc-BW-C-14-O ...
GAGGCTGAGCGCATCACGGAAAATTGGAAAAGTGGCCGCTGCCGCGAGTTTGTGAACCAGGCTCTCGACCAGGCTCGGGGTCACGCCCGCGGCGTTACCGGACTGCGGCGAGTCCTGCGCTCGCTGGAATTGGGCGAAGTGCAAACGCTGCTGGTCGGGGAAAACTTCCTGGCCCACGCCGTGGAGTGTTCCGGATGCGGCCATCTCGATGCCCACCTGGTCAGCTACTGCCCGGCTTGCGGCATGGCCACGCATGAAGTGGTCGACGTAGGAGAAGCCATTCTGCCCTGGGTGATCCGCCGCGACATCGAATTGTTCTACGTCAAGGACGATCCCGAATTCGACAAAGTCGGCAATATCGCGGCCCTGCTGCGCTTCCGTTCCGAGCAGGGAGCGAATGTCCAGTCGATTACGACGGCCGCTAATTCTCGTTCGCTCGACGAAGGCAGACTCTATCCCGGCCGCTTGCGCCGCTTCGCCAGCCGTTGAATTTGCCGCAGCTGCGGGTGAAAGTCGCCGTCGTGGCGTGGTATCCTGTCCCGCTTTGTAGTTGTGCTTTGCCGTCCTTGTTCATCCAAGAGTGCAATCTAAATGTTTGACTACGCGGCCTCGTGCCCAACAAGCCCGAACTTCAACACGCTGGCGACCTTCAGGAGCATTTCGTGACCTTCTCGCGTCGTGATTTCGTAAGAACTTCCGTCCTCGGAGCCGTTGCCGCCGGAGTCGGCGCGCCCTCGGTCGTTGCCGCTTCGGAAAGCGGAGAGCAGTCCGCGCCTCAGTCCGGCTCCTACAAGCGCCCCATCATCGTATGCGCCAACAATGGGTTCGCCTATCTGGAAGCCGCATTCGCTTTCTTGAAAAACGGAGGAGACACACTCGACGCCGCCATCAAAGTAGTGAAGGGACCGGAGGACGATCCCAACGACGACTCGGTCGGCCTCGGTGGCTTGCCCAACGAAGAGGGCGTGGTCGAACTCGACGCCTGCTGCATGCACGGGCCTACGCGCCGCGCCGGTTCAGTCGGAGCTGTGCGCAACATTAAGAACGTATCGATGGTTTCAAAAGCTGTGATGGAGCACACTGGACACGTCATGCTGGTCGGCGAAGGAGCAGAGAGATTCGCGGTCGCCATGGGCTTCCCTCGCGAAAACCTGCTGACCGACCGCTCGCGCAAGATCTGGATGTTGTGGAAGCAATTTAATTCCGACCGCGACTGGTGGGGTCCGGGCATCGCGGACCCGAGTTGGCACGCGCCCGATGGCCCCAGTGGTGCCAAGCCCAGCGCGGCTCTCTGGCCGGAGCGCATCGAGCGACTGCGCCAGCGTGCCGCCGATCTCGGCATTGAGCCGGAGTTCCAGCTCGCGGCGGTGCGGCGAGTCCTGTTTCCGCGCACCGGAACCATCCACTGCTCGGCGTTGAACGACAAAGGCGAAATTTCCGGCATCACCACCACCAGCGGCCTCGCCTTCAAGTTGCCGGGGCGTTGCGGCGACTCGCCCATCATCGGTGCCGGCTGTTACACCGATCAGGATTATGGCTCGGCCGGCGCCACCGGCAGCGGGGAAGAAAACATAAAGGTCGCGGGCGCGCACACCATCGTCGAGAACATGCGCCGCGGCATGTCCCCGCAGGAAGCCGGCTTGGACGCGCTCAAGCGCATCGTCCGCAACTACAACAACGACATGACCAAGCTGCGTTTCATGGACATGATCTACTACGTTCTGCGCAAAGATGGCGCCTACGCCGGAGTCTCGCTGTGGGAAGGCTATACTGCCGGGAATCCGCACAAAATCGCAGTGCACGACGGCACGCTGCGCGCCGAGCCCGCAACACCGCTGCTCAAAGGCCAGTCGCGCTCATGGCCCCCGTTCCCGCCCATCCCGGAGGACCTGAAGAAGGATTCCGAATATCTGAAGTAGACGGCGACGCTCTGCCGCAGACTGGTCATTTCGCAGCTGGGCAATTACACTGAAATAGTGTACACTTCCATAGTATGAAGAATATTACTCTAAGCGCGGAAGCAGCCCTGATTGAACAAGCCCGGCTGGTCGCTCAGGCGCGGCACAAGACCCTGAATGCAGCCTTCCGTGAGTGGCTGGAGCAGTATGCCGCCCAGTCAGGAGGCGGAGTTGCCGTAGAGGCGCTCATGCGCCGCCTTCGGCACGTGCGGTCGGCAGGCCCCTACACCCGGGACGAAATGAATGAGCGGTAGATTCTTCCTCGACACGAATATTTTCGCCTACACCTTCGACGCCAAGGCACCTGCCAAGGCGAAGCGAGCCGCACAACTCATTCGGCGAGCCGCCGATACCGGCCAGGGAATCGTAAGTTACCAGGTCGTTCAGGAGTTCTTCAACGTCGCCCTTCGACGCTTTGCGAACCCTATGAGCACGGCTGAAGCCGAGCAATACTTGATTACCGTGTTCCGCCCTCTGCTGGCGGTCCACTCGTCGCCCGCCATTTATGTCGAAGCTTTGCGGCTCGTGGGGAAATACCGGTTCGCGTGGTATGACTCGCTTATTCTAGCGGCGGCGCTGGAGGGCCAATGCGAAACGCTTTATAGCGAAGACTTCCAGCATGGGCGGGAGATTGAAGGCTTGCGGATTGAGAATCCGTTCGCATAGCAACCAGCTGAACGGCGCGAGCAGCTACGACCCGCCTACAAGAACCTCACCTTCACCCCCGGCCCTTTCTCCAGGTGGATGCTCTCCACGAATCGCACCTTGCCAGTCCGCAGAGTCATGATCACCGAGGACGTTCGCGTGCCTTCGCCGAAAAAACGCACGCCCTTGAGCAGGGCGCCGTCGGTGACGCCAGTCGCCGCGAATATGAGTTGGTCGCCCGGCGCAAGGTCTTCGGCTTCATAAATGCGTGTCTTGTCTTTAATGCCCATGCGGGCGAGGCGCTCTTCCTGTTCCGGTTTCACAACCAGGCGACCCAACATGTAGCCGTTGAGGCAGCGAATCGCAGCGGCGGTAATCACGCCTTCTGGCGCGCCGCCTGAACCCATGACCACGTGCACGCCCGTGCCAATTACGGCGGCCGCGATGCCGGCCGAGAGGTCGCCATCCCCGATCAAGCGAATACGAGCGCCCGCGGCGCGAATGTCGGCAATCAGCTTTTCGTGGCGCGGCCGGTCGAGCACGATCACCACTAGATCCTCTACGTCGCGCGCCAGCCGCTTGGCAATGCTTTTCAGATTGTCGGCCACGGGAGCGTCAAGCTCCACGGCATTCTTGCAGGAAGGTCCGACCACGATTTTTTCCATGTAGCAGTCGGGGGCATTGAGCAAGCCGCCGCGCTCGGAAGCCGCGAGCACGGTGATCGAACCCGGCGCGCCGGTCGCGCACAGATTCGTCCCTTCCAGCGGATCGACGGCAATATCGACCTCCGGAACCTCAGACCCGTCAGGAAACTCGGCGCCAACCTTTTCGCCGATGTAAAGCATGGGCGCTTCGTCGCGCTCGCCTTCGCCGATGACGATGGTCCCGCGCATGGGGATCGAATCCATGGTGCGCCGCATCGCCTCGGTTGCCACCTGGTCCGAGAGCTTGCGTTCGCCCTGCCCCATGGTGTGCGCCGAAGCGATGGCGGCAACCTCCACCACGCGAAGGAATCTCGACGCCAGATCGCTCTCAATATTTTCCCCGAAGCTGCGGGCCTTGCCTTCCTGACGAGCCTTCGTAGTCATGCAATCTCCAGGTCCATGCCGTCATTTGCGGACGGCGGTGACTATAACGCAATCGCGCAGAGGATGGAAGAAGCTGCCAGAGTTCCGCATCAACCTGGTAAGCCGACGGATCGCTGGCCGATATCGAAATTGTGTGCACCCCGTGTGACGGTATACTTGGCGAGATGAGTTCCTCCTCAAGCGTTAGACTCAAGTTAGCTGCGTTGATCGCCGTTCTCGTGGTCGCTGGTGCAGCATTCGCCCTGGCGTGGCGCAGCCCGTCAAGCGCTAGCGAGATGTATGACGTTGTGATTCTGAACGGGCGCGTGATGGACCCCGAGTCGGGATTGGACGCGGTGCGGAACGTAGGTGTGAAAGGCGGAAAAATCGCGGCGGTCTCGAACCAAGCCTTGCCAGGCACGACCACCATAGACGCCAAAGGCTTGGTCGTCGCCCCGGGATTTATCGATCTGCACGAACACGGACAAGAACCGAGGAACTACGAATTTCAGGCGCACGACGGCGTCACCACGTCGCTCGAACTGGAAGTGGGAACCGATGACGTCGATGACTGGTATGCGGCGAGAGCAGGGAAGTCGTTGATCAACTTCGGCGTGAGCGTGGGCCATGTTCCGGTTCGCATGAAAGTGATGCACGACCCCAGCGACTTCCTGCCCAGCGGCGATGCGGCCCACAAGAAAGCTTCAGCCGAACAGATCTCCGAAATGGAGAAAGCACTAGAGAAAGGACTGGATCGCGGCGCGCTGGCCGTGGGCATGGGAATCGCATACACCGAAGCCGCCAGTCACGATGAAATTGTGCAGATGTTTCAGGTCGCGGCGAAATACCATGCGCCCGTGCACGTCCACCTTCGCTACTACGGAGCCAAAGAACCACTGACCGGACTGGTAGGCCTCGAAGAAGTGATCGCCGCCGCAGCCGCCACCGGCGCGCCTCTCCACGTGGTTCACATTGTGAGTACGGGGCTGACGGAAACCCCTCAGCTCATCGCCATGGTCGAAGGCGCCCGAAAACGCGGCCTCGACGTGACCATGGAGTGCTATCCCTACACCGCCGCGAGCACGCGGATCGAAACCACGAACTTCGATCCCGGATGGCAGGAGGCTCGCGGCATCACCTACGGAGATGTTCAATGGGCAGCGACCGGCGAGCGGCTTACCGCCGAGAGTTTCGAACGCTTTCGCAAGCAGGGCGGAGACGTCGTGATCTTCGGAATCCCCGACAGCGCGGTGCGGGCGGCGCTGGCGAACCCGCAAGTCATGATTGCCAGCGACGGCATGCGGATCAGCGGCCCCAGGGTGCATCCCCGCGGCCAGGGAACATTCGCGCGAGTGCTGGGATATTATGTGCGCGAAGAAAAAATCCTCGACCTCATGACGGCGCTGCGCAAGATCACGCTGATGCCGGCGCAGCGGCTGGAAATGCACGCTCCAGTGTTCCGAAACAAAGGAAGAATCCGTGTAGGCGCCGACGCCGACATCACCGTGTTCGACCCCAATCGCATCATCGACAAAGCGACATACGAAGAGCCGCTACAATATTCCGATGGCATCGAGTTTGTGCTGGTGAATGGCGTCCCGGTGTTGAAAGATGGAAAGCTGGCCGAAGGCGTTTTTCCCGGCAAGCCGGCGCGGGCTCCAATCGCGCAGTGAAACAATTATCTATCCTGAGCGACTCCGTTTTTACCCTGTGTTCCCCTGTGCTCTCTGGGGTGAAAAATTGGGGACCGCACCCATCGGAATATTCGATCCTGAGGTAACGCCCTCCGTGCTATCCTCACAACCCTAAATTAAAATAAGGACTCCATGCCGGAATCGCGCCCGCCCACCTTCCTGTGCATCACGACCTACGAGAAGGGACAGGAGTTCATGCGCGAATGCAAGCGCCAAGGCTGCCGCGTATTCTTGCTGACCGCCGAGAAGCTCCGCGATGCGGACTGGCCACGCGAGAGCCTCGACGACACCTTCTATCTTCCCGCCGATCTGCCTCTTGCCGATACTGTGCAGGCCGTCACGCACCTTGCGCGCTCACATAAGCTGGACCGCATCGTGGCGCTCGACGAATACGACATGGAAACGGCCGCAACCTTGCGTGAGCACCTGCGCATCCCCGGCATGGGCCTCACCACCATGCGCTATTTCCGCGACAAACTGGCCATGCGCATGAAGGCGCTCGACCGCCATGTGCGCGTCCCCGATTTTGTTCCCGTATTCAACCAGGACGATATTCGCTTCTACCTCGAGAGCGTCCCCGGACCCTGGGTGCTCAAGCCACGCCAGGAGGCTTCAGCGATCGGCATCAAGAAAATTCACGCCGCCGAAGAATTATGGCCAGTACTTGATGAACTGGGCGATAAGCGGTCGTCGTTTCTCCTGGAGAAGTTTGTTCCCGGCGATGTCTTCCACGTGGACGCGGTGGTTTCTGAAAACGAGGTGGTCTTCGCCAACGTCAGCAAATACGGCCAGCCGCCCATGAACGTCGCGCATGGAGGCGGAGTCTTCACCACCTTCACCGTGCCGCGAGAGAGTGAGGCCGATGCCAGCCTGCGCCGCATCAACCGTGACCTGATCGCCGCTCTGGGCCTGGTTCGTGGCGTGGCCCATACCGAGTTCATTCAGGCGCGAGCCGACGGACAGTTTTATTTCCTGGAGTGCGCCGCGCGTGTGGGAGGAGCCTACATCAACGAGATGGTCGAAGCGGCCACCCGTCTCAATCTGTGGCGGGAGTGGGCCCGCATCGAGATCGCAGGTGGCGAGGGCAGTTACAAACTTCCGCCATTACGCGAAGACTACGCGGGAATCATTCTGTCGCTGGCGCGCCAGGACGAGCCCGACACTGCCGGCTACAACGATCCTGAAATATTCCTGCGCATCAAAAGACATCACCATGCCGGTCTTGTCCTGAGGTCTCCCGACGCCGAACGAGTCCAGAAGCTACTTGAGAGTTACAGCCAGCGCTTCGTCCATGACTTCTTAGCGGTCGAGCCGCCGAAAGACAAGCCTACCGCCTGACTCACGCCGCGCTAGGTGGACCGTCATTCGGTTCGCTTCCGCGTCCTCATCAAAACAATACTGACCACGATCAGCGCAATTCCAGCGCCCAATTCGACGCGCTGCACATGCCGCAGGCCTTCCCAGAGCTCGCCCGGAGGCCAGAAGATCCGCGTGTCGCGAACCGCATCCAGACAGGCCAACACGCCGGAGAGAAATCCAACCGCATTGGCAACTCGTTTCTTCTTCTCGGGCGTCATCCCCATTCGTGCTTCACGAGGCTTCGCGTCTGCTACCGTTTTCAGAACGCGTCAATCCCCGTCACGCTCTGCCCAATAATCAGCGAGTGCACATCGTGCGTCCCTTCATAAGTCTTCACCGACTCCAGATTCATCATGTGGCGCATGATCGGATAGTCATCGGCCACGCCGTTCGCGCCCAGAATGTCACGCGACAGCCGCGCGCATTCCAGCGCCATCCAGACGTTGTTGCGCTTCGCCATCGAAATATGTTGATGCTCTACCTTGCCGGCATCTTTCAATCGCCCAACTTGCAGCACCAGCAACTGCGCCTTGGTGATCTCGCTGATCATCCACGTGAGCTTGTCCTGCACCAGTTGATGCGAGGCGATGGGCTGATCGCGCCACTGTTTGCGCAGCAGCGAATATTGGAGCGCGCAGTCATAGCACGCCATCGCTGCGCCCAGCGCCCCCCACGCGATCCCGTAACGCGCCTGATTCAAACACATCAGCGGAGATTTCAACCCTCCACTCTTCGGCAGAAGATTCGCTTCCGGAATGTGAACGTCCTGCAGCGACAGTCCCGAAGTCACCGACGCCCGCAGTGACCACTTGCCGTGAATGTCGTCCGCCTTAAATCCGGGCCGGTCCGTCTCCACCAGAAAACCGCGAATCTTATCATTCTCGTTTTCTACTTTCGCCCAGATCACCGCCACATCGGCAATGCTGCCGGAAGTAATCCACATCTTCTCCCCGTTGAGCACATATTCGTTTCCCACTTTTCGCGCGCGAGTTCGCATGCCACCGGGGTTCGATCCGAAATCGGGCTCGGTCAGTCCGAAGCAGCCCAGCTTCTCGCCTTTCTGCATGGGAGGCAGCCACGTCTGTTTCTGTTCGTCGCTGCCAAACTCATAAATCGGATACATCACCAGCCCCGACTGCACGCTCACAAAACTGCGCACGCCCGAATCGCCGCGCTCCAGCTCCTGCGTCATCAATCCATATTCCACGTTGCCCATCCCCGCGCAGCCATAGCCTTTGAGCGACGCGCCGAAAAATCCCAGCTCGCCCATGGGCTTGACCAGTTCCCGCGGAAAACGCCCAGCCCGGTTGCACTCCTCGATGATCGGAATCAGATTGTCTTCAATAAACTGCCGCGTAGTGTCGCGCACCAACCGTTCTTCGTCGGTGAGCAGGGAATCGTACTGGATAAAATCAACACCGCGAAATTTGATAGCGGGCATAAGGAATCTCCGTGAACACCAAGGACTACCCAAGGCAAACATTTGACGGTAGCAGGGCCAAGGGACGCGGGTCAACGCTAGCCTCGCAAGCCTCGCAAGCCGTCGCAAGCCGGAAGCTGCTCGCCCGGGCTAATGTCGATGTGGGAACAGCCGCCCTCGGCTGTCGTCGAGCGCGGCTCTGTATTCAGAGCCGCCCAGGGTACCATTCCTCACGGCCCCGAGACAGCCGCCCCAACCTTACTGTAAAATCAAACACGACGGGAGATAGTTAAGACGCAGCAGTAAGTCTTCCAAGGCGGATTCGCAGTTTCGGGTGTATCCCCTCCACAATCATCCGCGAGAAAAATTCCGTGGATCGCGCTGCGCACACATTAGAGAGATCGGGAGAAACTAACCATGGCACCAGGCCCCAAGATCGCAAAGACAGCTGACCGCAAAAAGGTTATGGACACCACGAAAAGCACGGATTGCCCCAAGTGCGGCAAGACCACCCGCATCGTCAAGCGCGTAAAAGACCGCGAACGCGGCGTCCCCGGCGGTATTTACATTTCGTGCTCCGCCTGCGAATTTTTCGAGAAGCTTTAGGAGCTTCGAGTTTCAGATCGCTCGAGTTTCAGATCGCAAGATCAGCCAGTGCGAGACTCTTCCTAGTCCAGGGCGAGAGCGACCCTGAGGGCGTCGTCCAATGCAGCCAGTTTGGACCACGTGAGGGACCCAACAAACTGTGTCAGATCCGCTTTGGGCAGGCTTCGGAGATTGTCGCAAGCAACCCATGAGTCATGCTTCAAGCCCTCATTCGGGCCGACCGCCACTTGGGTCGACAATCCGCTGCCGTTTGTGGACACGGGAGCGCACACGACGGTGGCATAGGCTGAATCAATCAGCGTTTGCCTGCTGACGACAACGAAGCTGCGGTAATGTTTCGGGTCTCCCTCCGGCTTGTGCACGCGATAGATTTCGCCCCGCCTCATATCATTCGCTAGGACACTATTAGTTATTCTTCGGGAAAGTCGCCGACTGGAGCTTGATACTCCAAGGCGTCCAACGCGTCACGGTTCAGCTGCTCGGCATTGCGGTTGATGATTGCCAGGTCCCGCGACTCTCGCCGCGCATGTGCACGCTTCTTCAAATACTGCTGCAGTACCGACTCGATGAATGCAGACCGCGACTGCTTAGATCCCGCGATGCGGTCTATCCCGGTCAGCACTTCGCGCGAGAGTGTGATAGATGTCTTCTCTTTCATACTACCAACCTACTACCACAGTAGGATCGCGCGAGAGAGATTTTCGCTTCGCTATTCAGCGTTCCCTCTGGTGAAGGTCCGCTCTGGCGAATTCACTTCCTCAGCGGCAGAACCGCTGCAAGTCCGGTGGAGGCGGCGCCGGGATCGCGTCAAACTCCCCCGGCCATCCCGTGCATCCGTGAAGGGAAACGCTGCGAGTGACGCTGCCTTCCAAGTCGCGAGCCCTCGCCTTGGCCTGTTCTACCTGATTGGTTCCCAGGTCGGCCTCCAGCGCCTGCAGATCGCCCGCGACCCGGTGGTTCCCCGCGTCACTGCTGATCAGCATCCAGACATAAGCCCTAAACCTGTCCGGCGCCACTCCCCGGCCGTCCCGCAGCAGCTTCGCGAGTTGCTCCTGCGCCTGCGGTAACCCTTGTTCCGCCGCCTTCAGAAACCGCGCAGCGGCACTGGGATAATCCTGACGCTCCAGCTTGATCTGGCCCAGCAGGTATTCACCGAACGGGTTTCCGTGGTCGGCGGAGCTCTGCAAAAAGCCGCTGGCCTCATTCAAGTCGCGCCCCGGCATTAGCCCGGCGTAAATGATCCGCCCCGCCAACCACTGCGCCAAAGGATCATCCTGCTGCGCCGCTTTCTTGTACCAGTCAAACGCCTGACGAGGATCGGCCGTCGTGACGCGCCCGCTTTCGTAGAGATATCCCAGCACGACCTGAGCCGGCGCATACCCCATGTCAGCAGAACGATGGAAATATTCGATCGCGTCAGCACTACTGCGAGTGGCGCTACTTCCCACCAGCGCGTTCATTCCTTTTCCGAACAGCTCGGTCGCGCTCGGTCCGGCCGCGCTCGTTTGCGCACCACCAGAAATGCAGCAGAAAACCAGGCAAGTTAGGAATGCTGACTGCGCGCGGACATGCATAGGCGCTCCCTGAGGAAATCGACGTGTGGAACTTAGTCGAGACAGGATGATGGTGGCCCGCGCCGCAGGCCGCGTCAATATCCATCGGGTGATGGACCGGAGTAACCGGGAGTAATGAGAGGTAGGGAATTATCCCGAGATCTGTTCTAGAATCGGCGGGCGGCCCACCTTGCTGATGATGTTCGTGTACGCCATCAGGGCAGAGGGTTCCCCGTCCTAACTTTGGAGATTGGCGCCGGTGTAATCTCACTCAAGTTTTTTGCGACGTTAGGCAACTTTAATAGGACGGAGAGGACTGAGGTTTATGCATTGACCCCAAGGGTATTCAGCTTAAGACGGCGTCCGAGCATCCAGAAGAGTGAAGGAAGTTAGCGAAAGTGCCCGGGAGTTATGCAGGAGGAGCAACGATTCGAATCCATATTCTCCCGTATTTTCCCGAGTCGGGAGGAATTATGAAAGCCGTCGGAATGATCGTTCGCTTCGGCTCCGTTGTGCTTTTGCTGGCGGCCGGACTTGCGCAGTCGTCATCCGCGCCGTTTTCGATTATGATCGCGGCAGCGCACACGGAGATGAAGAGCGGATCCGAGGTGAAGGTGAATGTGACTGTGACGAATATCTCGAACCGCGATATCGGGATCAAGATGACT
>Ga0210383_10005641_pt1 | contig 10970 bp, 8 predicted proteins | sample IncBWC14OmetaG_FD_160072 | JGI IMG/M metagenome (GOLD analysis project Ga0210383, IMG submission 160072) | Forest soil microbial communities from Barre Woods Harvard Forest LTER site, Petersham, Massachusetts, United States - Inc-BW-C-14-O ...
CCACGGGACCCTACGCCGTAGTACGTCATCCCATGTATTCCTTCGCCACACTGATGTGGTTGGCTATCGCGCCCTCGCTCGGGTCGTATGTGTCTCTGCCCTTTTTCGCCTTGCTGATTCCCATCTTCGCCGCGCGCTTGTTGAACGAGGAAGAGGTATTGCGCCGGGACTTGCCGGGTTACGCCGAATATTGCCAGGGAACCAGGCACCACCTGATTCCGTATATCTGGTAGCAGATCGCCAAACTGTGCCTGTGGGTGTGCTAACCTTCCGGCGTTTCGCAAATCCATTGTGGTACCGCACGAAGGGAGTTTCCCAATGTCTTTCGCAAGAATCAGAAAGACGATTCTCTTGCTCGTCGCGATCGTGCTTTTCACCGGCTCGCAGGCATGGTCCCAGTCGAAACCGCCGGATCAGCGAGCGCAGATCCAGAAATTGGAGGACACCGCTGTCGATCTGTCGCTTGGTCCGAACGAACCGCCGCTGCAATTGAGCCTGCAAAAGCTAATGGAACTGTACAAAATTCCCGCATTCAGCATCGCGGTGATCGATAACTACCAGATCGTCTGGGCAAAAGCGTACGGAGTGACCGATGCCAGTTCGAACAAACCCGTCACCACCAGAACGCTGTTCCAGGCAGGCTCCATCAGCAAACCTGTTGCCGCCACGGGCGCATTGTACCTGGTAGAGAAGGGCAAGCTCTCCCTCGACGAAGACGTGAATCAAGAGCTGAAAACCTGGAAAGTACCGGAAAACGAATTTACAAAGACGCAAAAGGTAACGCTGCGCCGCCTGATGTCCCACACCGCAGGGCTAACGATCCATGGCTTCCCGGGCTATGACGTAGATGCACCCAGGCCTAGCCTGGTGCAAATCTTCAATGGAGAAAAGCCCGCTAACACTGCGCCGATTCGCGTAGAGGCTGTCCCCGGCACGCTGGAACGTTATTCGGGCGGCGGAGTCACCATCGAACAACAGCTCATGGTTGACGTAACCGGCAAACGGTTCCCCGAGTTCATGCACGAAACCGTGCTCGAAAAAATTGACATGACCGACAGTAGTTACGCTCAGCCCCTCCCCGCCGACTGGGCAACTCGCACCGCCGCAGGCACGTATGCCGACGGCAAACAGGTTCACGGCCGCTGGCACATCTATCCAGAAATGGCTGCAGCGGGATTGTGGACGACTCCCACCGATCTGGCAAAGTTCGCCATCGAAATCGCCCTCTCCAAGCAAGGCAAAGCCAACCACGTGCTGTCCGAAAAAATGACCAATGAGATGCTCACACCGGTGATGGGCGAAGCCGGGCTCGGACTCTTCCTGGACAAAAATAATCCCGGCCAGTTTGGTCACGACGGCGCCGACGAAGGTTTTCAAGCGCTGCTGACCATGAACGCAAACACTGGAAAAGGTCTGGCCATCATGGCCGATTCCGACCGTGGCATCTTGGCAGGGCAATTTGTCCTGCTAAGCATAGCCAAAGAATATGGCTGGAATTACAAAGCGGCTCCGGACCCTGTTCCGACTCTTCTCTTGCTGGCGAAAATGAAAGGTCCTGCGGCGGCCCTGCTGCATTACACGGAAATAAAAACGTCTGATGCCAAAAGCGTGAACGAACAAACCCTGAACAATCTCGGCTACCTGCTTCTGCAAGAAGGCCAAGCGCCCGCCGCCATCACCGTGTTCCAGCGAAACGTCCAGGAATATCCGCAATCCTGGAACGTCTACGACAGCCTCGGCGAAGGTTACATGGATGCAGGCCAAAAATATCTGGCCATCTCTAATTACGAAAAATCATTGCAACTCAATCCCAAGAACGAGAACGGCCTCCAGAAGCTGAAACAATTGAAAGAGTCCAAATAACGCAGGTGGCCACAAGTCCGCCCGCTGGAGGTGCGCTGGCTGACCAACAAGTTTCAGCCGGTCGCGGAAGCCTGCGAAGAAGCCGCCAATCCCGACAGTAATGCATTCGCTTGAACTATGTTACAAATGACAATGCCCACGCCTGTCGTCCGAATATAAGATACAATTCATGCGTCGCCGAGCGCCCCGTCCACCCTATGGGCGACGGGAACTGATCAGGAGAGTTGCAATGAATCGTCTTTTGAAGTTACTTCTGCCCATTCTGTGTGTGGGCATTGCCACCGGACCGGCCGCAGCTCAGAACAAGAAGGAAATCCCCGCGGCGGATGTGATCAGCAGATCCATCAAAGCAGTGGGATACGAGGTTGGGGGAGGCGCCACCAAGGTCATCTTTCTCGGCACGAGTGCCGCACCGCAGGCCAGTGGTGAAGCCAAAGTCGACGCCAAACGCGCGGGCACGGATATCGATCTGAAAGTGAAAGGAATGCCGCAGCCCACCACGCTGGGCGCGGAATTCCTCACCTACGTCCTGTGGACCATCACGCCCGACGGTTCAACCACCAACCTCGGCGAAATTACCATCGATAAGACGGGCAATGGCAAGCTCAGCGTTACCGCGCAATCCCAGACTTTCGCCATGATTGTAACGGCCGAGCCGTATTTCGCAGTGCAATTGCCCAGCGAAGTGGTCGTCCTCGAAAACGACACCAAGAAAAACACCAAGGGCAAAATTTTCCCTGATAACGATTACAAGCTCATGAAGCGCAGCCAGTATGCCAAGCTCGGCAATCCCCTGGCGCTCACTCCCGATCTCAAGAAAGTTCCACTGGATATGTACGAGGCGCGCAACGCCGTCGACATCGCCAAATCGCAAAAGGCAGAGCAGTACGCGCCTGAAATTTACGCCAAGGCCACAAGCAGCCTGCAGATGGCAGAGAACGCCTTGTCCTCCAACGCCGACAAGTCCCAGATCATCACCACCGCGCGCCAGACTATCCAATTCGCCGAAGATGCCCGTGCGCTTTCGGCCGAGCGCCAGGAAGCGCAGCGCATCCAGCAGGAAAAGGATGCCGCCGCAGCCGCAGCCGCAGCCAAAGCCAACGCTCAGGCAGCAGCTGAGGCACAGCGTCAAGCCGAACTAACCGCCGCGAAAGAAGCCCAAATGAAGGCCGAAGCCGCAGCACAGGCCGCGCAGCAACAGGCCGCAGCCGCTGAGGCTGCACAGAAAGCGGCGGCAGAACAAGCTGCGTTGCAAGCGAAGGAGCAGGCCGCGAGAGACGAGGCTGCGCGAGCACAGGCCGCCACCGCCGCGCTCCGCGCTCAATTGCTCAAGCAACTCAACGACGTGTTGCAGACGACCGACACGCCCCGAGGCTTGGTCGTGAACATGGCCGACGTGTTGTTCGAAACCAATCGCTATGCCTTAAGCCAGGATGCCCAACTCAAGCTGGCAAAGCTCTCCGGCATCATTCAAGCGCATCCCGGCTTGAACCTTGCGATCGAAGGCTACACGGATACCACTGGCACGCCAGACTACAACCTCAAGCTTTCCCAGCAGCGCGCTGACGCCGTCCGCGATTTCCTAATTTCCCAAGGGATGTCCGCAGACACGATCACGTCCAAAGGGCTAGGCCAGGCGGATCCGGTCGCCGACAACGCCACAGCGGCAGGGCGTAAGATGAACCGCCGAGTGGAAATCATCGTCTCTGGCGAAGTAATCGGCGTAAAAGTGGGGCGCTAGAATCGGTAAAAAAATAGACAGGCCGGCTCCCCGTGAGGCCGGCCTTTTTTTATGTCAGGCTTTAGCTTGATATGTCGTTTCTTTATCTCGGCACGGTCTAATCCGCCGCTTTGGGTTGGGTCGCTGGCTTCTCCACAGGCCGCGCCGGCGTTCCATCCGCCTTCACGTAATGCGCGTACCACGCAAGATAGCGCTCGTTTAAATCCTTGATGTGGCTGGGCGTCTTGAACTCGTGATATTCATCCGGATAAACCACCAACAATGAATCGCGCCCCAGCGCTTTCAAGGATTCGTACATTTGCTCTCCGCCTAAGACTGGCACGTTCCAATCGATGTTCCCGCCCACGAACATGGTCGGCGTTTGAATGTCCTTCACATGCCAGAAAGGCGCCACGCGTTCCCACACCTCGCGATGTTCCCAGGGCAGTCCGAGTTCAGCCACGTAGTCCCGCACATACTCGTCGTGGCCCCACAAGCTGGTGAACTCCGCCGCTCCCGCCCCAGAAATTGCCGCCTTGAACCGGTTCGTGTGCCCAATGATGAAGTCCGTGGAGATGCCGCCGTAGGACCACCCGCCGACCCCAAGCTTGTCCGGATCTGCAATCCCTTGTGCGATCGCATAATCCACAATCGCCATGTCGTCCTGATAGTCCTTGTTGCCCCAGTCTGCAAAGATCGCTTTGCAGTAGTCTTGCCCGTAGCCGGACGAGCCCCGCGGGTTGGGCAAAAGCACCACGTATCCATTTGCCGCCAACAACTGCGCCAGGTCCTGAAATTCCGCGTAATAGGCCCACACCGGTCCGCCGTGCGGCCGCACAATCGTCGGATATTTCATCCCCGGCACATAGCCCAGCGGCTTGTACATGTAGCCGTGAACCACCGTGCCGTCCTTGGACTTAAACGACACGTATTCGCCCGGCGAAAGCTTAAAGGTTGAGAGCCACGTATCGTTAACATGCGTGAGCCGCATCAGCTTTCCGCCTGGAGTGGTAAACAGCTCAAACGGGCGGTCCATCGTGGAGATGGCCGCAGCAAGGCTGCCGTCTTTCGCGACACTGTAGCCATCCACGAACAAGCGCCCGCCGATTGGCCGTGTGACCGCGCCGTCACTCACATTCACCCGCGCCAGAGTTTGCGTCCCGTCGTCATCAACCAGGAAGAAAATGGAATTGCCATCGGGGGCAAAGCGCGGAGTAACGCTGTTGCGGTCCAGAGCCAGTGTCTGCACTTTAGTCTGCCCGCCATTCGCCGGAGCCACCGCAATATGTTTTGTGCCGTATTCGAATAGCTTTGGATCGAGCTGCGTCGAGAAGGCGATCCACTTTCCATCCGGAGACCACGCCGGATCGTGATCGCCGGCCAATCCCGTCGTCACCTGCGTCGCCGTCCCGCCTTTATCAGTGTTGTCCGCGGCCACCACCCAAATATTCACGGCGTAGGTTGCGTCCGGATCGGGCTTGGAGCGATTGCTGGCGAACGCGAGCGCCTTGCCGTCTGGTGACCAAGCCGGTTCGGTGTCCTCGTAGTCTCCAGACGTAACCTGCTTCATCGACTTTGTCGCGATGTCGAATACATACAGGTGCGTGCGCCGCCGCTCCAGATAGCCGACGGTGTCTTCCTTGAAATAAAGCCGGTCAATTACCCAAGGCCGCTGCGATTTCGATTTTTTTCCGGCGGGTTTCTCCGCGGCGTCCTCATCCTTGCCTTTGGCGCTGGCGGCCTCGATCTCCTCCGGAGACGGATCGCGCAGAATCAGCGCCAGCCGCTTGCCATCCGGCGACCATGCGAAGTCGTCCACATCCTGGATCGTCTCGGTCAGGCGCTGCGCTTCTCCGCCTTGCCGGTTCAGCAGGTACACCTGCGTTTTCCCGTCGTCGCCGTCCGCGTCCTTGCGCGAAGACAAAAATGCCAGAAATTTCCCATCGGGAGACCATCGCGGATGATCGGAGACCGTATCCTCGGAAGTGAGCGGTAGCGCTTCGCCGCCCGCAGCGGGCACCATCCATATCTGCGTGTTGTTCTTGTCGTCCTTGAGCGACGTCGAGCTGACGGTATACGCGATCACTTGCCCGTCCGCGGTAATCTGCGGATCGTGCACCTCGCGCACCCCGAACAAATCGTCGATGCCAACCGGGCGAGGTGCCGGAGACTGCTGTGCATGAGTAATGGAACTAGCTAAGGTAAGCGCGAACAAAACGAACACGGGGCGGAGCTTCATACGGATAATTCTCCCGAAAAATGAAGGATAAATACGAATGAATCGAGTGTAGCATGGCCCGCCAACGCCGCCCTGTCGCGCGAGACGCGGCTATTCAAACCGCCAGTCCAAGACTCAAGCGTCGCCCTCGCCCTTCGATTTTCTTCGCGCAACTTCTCCAGCGGCTCCGCTCTGACCCCACATCCCCCTAAAACCCGTCCGCATGTACAGTTTTCTACTCAAAACTTTTTTTCATTTTCTTCATTTTTTTCTTGCACGCACGCACAGAACTTGTATTCTTCAAAAAGTGCGCTTGCTTTGCATAAACGGATAGCGACGCTCACTTTTAGGAGGACGAGAGAAAAAAATTGAGCACTATATCGCTCCCGCAAGTTCCCTCCCAAGTATTTCCCACAACAAGAAAGGCAGTCGCAAAGCTGACTCTCTGGCCGCTTGTTGCCGCCACGTTCTTCATGGTGTCCGGTGGCACCTACGGAACAGAATCCATCATCGCGGGCGCGGGATATGGTCGTGGCATTCTGGTTTTACTTTTCCTTCCGGTGCTCTGGTGCCTGCCGACAGCTTTCATGATCGGCGAACTCTCCAGCGCTCTGCCGGAAGAAGGCGGTTACTACGCCTGGGTGCGCCGCGGTCTCGGCAATTTCTGGGGTTTCCAGGAAGCCTGGCTCTCTTTGGCCGCCAGCATCTTCGACATGGCGATTTACCCCACGCTCTTCGTGTTTTATCTAAAGCAGATGGCTCCGTGGTTCGCCGTCGGCCATCACGACATTTACGCCAGCTTGTTTGTGGTGGTGACTTGTGCCGCGCTGAATCTGGCGGGTATTCGCGTGGTCGGGATTACGTCGCTCTGGTTGTTCTTCCTTCTGTCGCTTCCGTTCGGGCTTATCGTGCTTCTGTCGCCGATCCGCGCGGGAGCCTTCGCGGAGCCGCAAGCAGCTTCAACAGGCGCCAGTGTCGGCCTTCTGGGCGCCGTGCTCGTCGCCATGTGGAACTACATGGGCTGGGACAACGCTTCCACCATCGCTCAGGAAGTCGAGCGGCCACAGCGAACGTATCCCAAAGCCATGATCGCCGCGGTGATCCTGGTTTCGCTCACGTACATTCTTCCTTTTGTGGCCGTGTACCTCACCGGCACTCCAGCCTCCGCGTTCGCTGAAGACGGCTCCTGGGCGTCGGTCGCCGGCCGACTGGGCGGCACCGTTCTTGGTATTCAGTGGCTCCGCTTCCTCGTCACCATTGGCGGAATGATGAGCGCCTTCGGGATGTTTAACGCCCTGGTGATGAGCTATTCGCGCCTGCCGCTGGCCATGGCGCGCGACGGCATGCTGCCAAAGGTATTCGGCAAGGTTACCAAGAAAAACGAAACCCCGTGGGTGGCCGTCGTGGTTCTGGCAAGCTGCTGGGCCTTGTGCCTGGGCCTCGGCTTCAAGCGCCTGGTCACGCTGGACATCATGTTGTACGGCGGTTCGCTGATGCTCGAATTTGTCACCCTGGTGGCGCTGCGCATTCGCGAACCGAAGCTGCGCCGCTCCTTCCGCGTGCCCGGTGGCATGGCCGGTGCCGTGAGCTGCGGCATTTTCCCTCTTTGCCTGCTGATCCTGGCGATGGTGGAAAGCGAACAGGAATCGATTCTCAACATGAACGGCCTTCTCTTCGGCGTTCTCATCATCCTGACCGGCTTTGCGCTCTACCTGGGCACCGGCAAGCTGCGCGCTCGCTACACCGCCGAATTGGCAGCCCAACCCACACAAGCCGACTAACTTTGGAGTGGGGGAGCCCAGCTCCCGCTTTTCTCCCACACGACACGAGTACGCGATCGACCAGCGGCAGCCCTGCTGCTGCCACCTCCCAACCCAGCCCTTCCCTTTTTCGCCCCGCACACCAACGTCCCTCCACGCCAACTCACCAGATTTGATATTCTTCTCTTCGTGACCCTCTTCCGCGCCCAACGCAAACGAATTGTCGCGGCACTGCCCGCCACTCTTGCCCTCACTGCGCCATTCCTTCTCGCCACATGGAGCGCGAGCTCACAAGCTCCGTCCAATCCGCAAACTACCACGACAGAGACGACTCCCCGCACGCCACCTGCCACGCAGCCAGCGCCACCCCGCGAAGCCCCCAGCGTCGGCCTGAACATCGTGATCCTCGATCCCGCTCACGGTGGAACCGATCTCGGAGCACGCGGTACCGAAGGCATACGCGAGAGTGAAGTGGTGCTGCAATTCGCGACGCAGGTTCGCCGCGCGCTCGAGGCTCAGGGCTTTCAGGTGATTCAGACTCGTGAAGGCAATGAAAATCCGTCGTTCGACGATCGCTCCGCCCGCGCAAATGCCCAACGCGGCGCGGTCTTCATCACCCTTCACATCGCTTCAACCGGCCTGGCCGGCACGGTCCGCACCTACGTCATGCCAGAGAGTCCCGCACTGCGCGACCCTTCTGGGCTGATCCCGTGGGATCAGGCGCAACTTCCCTTCGAGCCGCTCAGCCATAAGCTGGGCGACATGGTGCAAGCCGAGCTTGCCAGACGTTTCAAAGGCTCGCCGGACGTAGCGCAGATGGCACGCATCCGTCAGTTGCGCACCACCGCCGCGCCCGCAATCGCCGTGGAAATTTCTAGCGTCTCCGTGGAAAATCGAGCGGACCTGGACCGCATGATTCCCGGAGTGGCCGATGCCATCGCTCACGGTGTGGCCGCGTTCCGTCCCTCCTATGTCGTTCCCGTCATGCCCGGCACACCTCTGGCGGTGCAGCCATGAATCAGAAATGGCCGTATTGGTTAGGAGGTGGACTCCTTGTCGCGGTGATCGCCGCCGCGATCTATTTCCCTGCTCTGCGCCAGCAAGTTTATAAAGCCAAAAACATCACGGAAAAGACCGCGGAGCAAGCTCGACGTGAACTTTTGCCGGTAGTTCCCGTGACCAGCGGCGAACCCAGGGTGAAGGCCAGCATGTATTGGGGATCTGCCTCGAGCGATGGCACCCTCGTGCCCGTAACCATCGAACTTCCTCTTTCCAGCGATCCAACGCTGCGCGCCAAGGAACTGCTCAACACCCTTCTTGCCGGCCCTGTGGACCCTGAGGCCCGCACTCTGCCGCCGGATGCCGCGCTTCTCGCCTTCTACATTCTTCCGGACGGCACCGCGGTCGCGGATTTTTCCGAAGCCCTGGCGACTTCCATCCCCTCAGGTATTCAAAGTGAACAGCTGGCCGTGGCTTCCATCACGCGCACGCTAGAAGCCAACGTGCCCCAGGTTCAACGTTTGCGAATCTTGATCCACGGCCAGGAAGTCGACACCCTGGCCGGCCACCTCGATCTAACGCAAACCTTTCAGGTCAGCATGAGCACTGCAGGCAACGCGCCATCTCGCTCTGGAGTTTCCGTTCTCACCGCACCTATCCAAAAAGCCATCGACAAGATGAAGCGCGCCACCAAGAAGCAATAAGGAGCCCACAGCCCCATAGCCGCGCAAGCATTTCCGGACTATCCTAGGCAGTCATCGCCAGGAGGCCCTTTGCGAAGCGACGGCCGAACCCCAGACCAGATACGCCAGCTGAAGATCATCCCCGATTTTATTTCCCAAGCCGAAGGCAGCGTGCTCATAGAACTCGGCAAAACGCGCGTCATCTGCACGGCCACCGTGGACGATGGCGTGCCCTCCTTTCTGAAAGGCACTGGCAAAGGCTGGGTGACTAGCGAGTACGGCATGTTGCCACGCGCCACTGAGGTTCGCACGCAGCGCGAAGCGGCTCGTGGCAAACAATCCGGCCGAACACTGGAAATTCAGCGACTCATCGGCCGCTCCCTGCGCGCCGTGATCGACCAGGAAGCTCTGGGCGAAAAAACAGTCTGGATTGACTGCGACGTCATAGAAGCTGACGGCGGCACGCGCACTGCTTCCATCACCGGCGCATTTGTTGCGCTGGCGTTAGCTATGGAACGCATGGTCGCCGCCGGCATGCTGCGCTCTTCTCCGCTCATCGACACCGTAGCCGCTACGAGCGTCGGCATCGTCGACGACGTATCGCTGCTGGACCTGTGCTACGAAGAAGATTCGCGCGCGGAAGTGGATATGAACGTGGTGATGACCGGCAGTGGCGATTTCGTGGAAATTCAAGCCACCGCCGAGGGTCGCCCCTTCACCGGTGGAGAGATGCATGACCTGCTGGCGCTCGCTGCGGCCGGGATTCGTAGGCTGACCGAAGAGCAACGCACCATACTGCCCGCAAAATTTCTGGGCGGCCGATGACTGAGCCTCACTCCCCGCAAAAACTCATCCTCGCATCCGGCAATCCTGGCAAGTTGCGGGAGTATCAGCTGCTGGCCGCCGGTCGCGCGGAACTGGAACTGGAGTTGCTCCCCGGTTTTTCGGCTATTCCAGAATTTCCCGAGGATGCGCCTACGTTTGCCGAAAATGCCGCTGGCAAAGCTCTCTATTATTCGAAACATTCCGATGGTCTGGTCTTTGCCGATGATTCCGGCCTCGTCGTCCCCTCGCTCGGTGGCGCGCCGGGCGTGCTCTCCGCTCGCTATGCCGGCCCCGGCGCCAGCAGTGAACAACGCAACGCAAAATTATTGGAAGAAATGCGTGGCAAAACGGGCGCGCAACGTGCCGCATATTTCGTCTGCGTCATTACTCTAACCAAACGGGGCCAATGCTTGGCCGTGCTTTCTGGCAAGGTGGACGGGGAAATCCTGTCGCAGCCTCGCGGCACCGGCGGCTTCGGCTACGATCCCGTCTTTTACTTCCCTCAGCTCGGAAAATCTTTCGCCGAATTGAACGCCGAAGAAAAAAACCAGCACAGCCACAGAGGCAAAGCCTTCCGCCGCCTGATGGAGATTCTGAAGTGAACAAGCGATGCGCAGGCGTTCGAGGGTGCGCCCTCGCTCGCCGCTTTCACGTTATAAGAACGCGATGTCATCCTGAGAGCTTGTTATTTTTTCGCTGGCTGCCCCATATGCCGCCTCTGCATGTTGGCTCTTGGGTCACTCTGTTAAGCGCCGCGCCTTCAGGCCGGCATCTTGGGTCAGCCGTTCTAGCGCCCGCCTTCCGAGGCGGCCCGTTCGCTTTCCATCCACAAAGACCGTCTAGTCGCACGAGCCGTCATGGAACATCCGCTGTCATCCCGAGAGCGTCTTCTGCGACGAAGG
>Ga0210383_10005642_pt1 | contig 10969 bp, 11 predicted proteins | sample IncBWC14OmetaG_FD_160072 | JGI IMG/M metagenome (GOLD analysis project Ga0210383, IMG submission 160072) | Forest soil microbial communities from Barre Woods Harvard Forest LTER site, Petersham, Massachusetts, United States - Inc-BW-C-14-O ...
CTCTGCCTCGGCCTTCCGCTTGACGATCCACTCCGCCCGCCCCGTCGGCACCTTGTAGTCGTTGCCATGCATATGTGCCCCGGTGCCGTTGCCGTTCGAACCTGCCCCACTTCCGTTTCCACTCATAATGCCCCCTGCCTTTGATAACTATGCTATCGAGTAAAAGTATACGACTCGAAGCGTCTCCGCGAACCGCTCCCGCAAAGTTCCCAACAGATCAGTTCCCGAGCGGGAGACAATCCGGAATGACTATATCTTTAGTGGATTTGGAAGGTCGAAACCAGGGACAGTAGTATTGCTCAACCGAAATGCAGCAATCGTCCGAAACCGTCCGTCTCGCCAGAGAAATTCGCTCCCGGCTAGACCTGCTCCGCGCGCCCACTACACCAACAGTGCGCGCAATCCGCAGGGAGTTCTCCCGCCGAATCGCAAGTGCGGCGCCTGAAAGCGTTATTCAACTTGCCCTGCATCTGCTCGACGCAGACTCTGACCTTCTACGCTTCTTCTCCTATGAAATAGTCAGCTATCACAAGCTTGCCTTTGAACAGCTCACGACGGACGACCTCCTGAAGCTCGGCAGAGGCCTCAATAGCTGGTCTTCGGTCGACTGTTTTGCAATGTACCTCTCCGGCCCCATCTGGGCCAGCGGCAGACTCTCCGACAAAACCATCGCCACATGGGCCCATAGCGATAACCGCTGGTTGAGACGTACTGCGCTTGTCAGTACAGTTGCTCTGGGTCGGCGCGGAAATCCAGAAGACCTTCGTAGAGTGGCGCAAATCTGCACCTTGCTTGCAGCAGACCGGGACGACATGGTCGTCAAAGCTCTCTCCTGGGCCCTCCGCGAAGTTGCCAAGAAACATCCGAAGGAAGCCCGCGCCTTCCTTACGGCACACAAAGATGCTCTCGCTGCTCGCGTCATAAGAGAAGTGAACAACAAACTCATGACTGGCCTGAAGACGCCTTGCAACAGCACAAGGAAAGGCTGACGCACGGTTCTGATGTCGGAGCTCAGCATACATTTCCCTATTAGCAAGTGGTCCGCAATTCACAGCCAACCCTCCCCTGAACCTCGCATCCAACCCAGCAGAACGAAGAACGACCGTGAGCACCCCGGCTGGAACGTTCGCCGCTCTCACCCACATCCATGCAAGACCACCCGGCGCATCTCGCGCCCACGAGAGACCGCGTCTCGAAGGAGAACCACAGCCATGAAACTCTTTTCAGAAAATATCGAAGACCTCCGCACCCTCTACGTCGCCAACCTGAAGAAGGCGCTCGACATGGAGCAGAAGATCACCAAGGCCCTCCCCACCATGATCGAAAAATCCACCGACCCTCAACTCGCCACCGCCTTCCGCAACCACCTCGAAGAGACCCGCGGCCATGTAGCCAAGGTTCAGAACCTCCTCCGCGACGTCACCGGCGAAGCCGATGCTTCAACCTGCAAAGCTATCTCTGCCCTCATCACCGAGGCCGAGGACAACATCAAAGACGCCAGCGACCCTAGCGTCCGCGACATCACCCTCATCGCCTCCGCCCAGCAGGTCGAGCATCATGAGATTGCCGTCTACGGCACTCTCCGCACCTGGGCCGAACTCCTCGGCCAGGACGGAGCGGCCGACACCCTGGAAGGCATCCTCGAACAAGAAAAGAAAGCCGACGAACTTCTCTCCACCATCTCCGACTCCGTCAACACCACCGCCAACACCGCCGATATCAGAAACCGCTCCCACGCAACCGTCTAGGTCCGAATAAACCAAAACAAAACGGCGAAGACCTCACACTGAGGTCTTCGCCGTTCAACTTTAAGTCCGCCTACACCACAGCAGAAGTAATATGGTTTGCAAAGCCGAACCGGGACACTACTAGACGACTCAGGAAAGAACATCATAACGATATGAAGACCGGCAGTCCTTTGTTTCGTCGCACACGTATCTGCATCTCCCTGGTCCTCAGCCTCACCGCCGCTTCCATCGCACACACTCAAATTCCCGGCCAATCGGTTCCCACACCTCCCGCCGCCATCGTCGCCCAGTCGCCGCAAGGCTTCGACGCCACAATCGGCAAAGAGACCCTGCACCTCATCGTCTGTTCCGACTCCATCCTCCACGTAATCACCCGCCCAGACGATGTCGCCGCAAATCATCCGCAGCCATGGCTCCTGCCCGCCGGCCAATCATGCAAAGGGGCACCATTTCAGTTCAGCAAAGACGACAAAGCAGCGACCCTCAAGACCACCAACCTGGCCGTCTCCATCTCGCTCGCTCGCGGCAACCTCACCTTCACCACCTCGGACGGCAAGCCCCTCGCCCATGAGCGGGACAGCGTCCCTCGCACCTACGACCCAGTCACCATCAACGGCGACCCGACCTATCACGTCGTCGACCGCTTCTCCCCCGACTTCTCCGAAGCTCTCTACGGGCTCGGCCAGCATCAGAGCGGCATGTTCAACTATCGCGGCTCCACCGTCGAACTAGGTCAGAACAACACCGACATCGCGGTCCCATTTCTCGTCTCTACCAAAGGCTACGGCATCATCTGGAACACCGCAGCCTTCACCTACGTCGACAACCGCTTCCCACTCGAGCTCTCCTTCGACTCCATGGCCGGCGACGGCGTCGACTACTTCCTCCTCTACGGCCCCCAGATGGACGACATCATCCATCAATACCGCAACCTCACCGGCCACGCGCCCATGCTGCCCCGCTGGGCCTACGGCTTCATCCAATCCAAAGACCGCTACATCTCGCTCGATGAAATCATCTCCATCGCCAACCGCTACCGTACCGAACACATCCCCCTGGATGTCATGGTGCAGGACTGGTTCTGGTGGAAGCACGAGGGCGACCCCATCTTCAACGACAACTACCACGACGTCCCCGCCGATCTCAAAAAACTGCACGACGAACACGTCCACACCATGATCTCCACATGGGGCCTCATCGATCCCGCCGCCGACACCTACAAAAAACTCGACAGCGAAGCTCTCCTCATCCCCAACGCGCACGTCTACGACGCCTCAAACCCAAAGGCGCAAGACATCTACTGGGACAGCCTGCCCGGCAAACTCTTCGCCCAGGGCTGGGACTCCTTCTGGCTCGACTCTGCAGAGCCCGAAGAATACTGGCCACACGTTGGAGACGCCATCCTTCGCAGCAAAAAGATCGCCATCGGCAACGGAGCGATGTACACCAACATCTACCCGCTCCTGCACAACGAAGGGATCCAACGTAATTGGCGCAAGACGACAGACCAGAAGCGCACGTTCCTCCTCACACGCTCCGCCTTCCTCGGCCAGCAGCGGGTAGGCGCAACCGTATGGTCTGGAGACGTCTTCAGCAGCTTCTGGGGACTCTCCCATCAAATCGCCGGTGGCCTCAACTACGCAATCTCCGGCCTGCCCTACTGGACGACAGACATCGGAGGCTACTGGCCAACCTATCCCGGCCAGCCAACCGATCCCGCCTATCAGGAGCTCTACCTCCGCTGGTTTCAGTTCGGTGTCTTCTGCCCCATCTTCCGTTCGCACGGCCACCGACCCCACAACGAAATGTGGAGCTACCCCGACGTCGAGCCCTCTCTCATCGCCTACGACAATCTTCGCTATCGCATGATGCCCTACATCTACTCGCTCGCCTGGAAGGTCTCAAGCGACGACTACACCATCCAGCGGCCTCTAGTTATGGACTTCAAAAACGATCCGCTAACGTGGAACATAGGCGACCAGTTCATGTTTGGACCGGCTCTTCTCGTCAGCCCCGTCACAGAAGCAAAAGCAACAGAACGTCGCGTCTATCTTCCAAAGGACACCACCTGGTACGACTTCTGGAGCGGGCAGAAGATTCAAGGCGGAGTGCACGTGCAGGCGGCAGCGCCCCTCGATCGAATCCCACTCTACGTACGCGCCGGTTCGATCCTACCCCTCGGGCCGCCGGAGCAATACGCCGACGAAAAGGTCAACGGCCCCATCGAACTGCGCATATATTCCGGCAAGGACGGCAGCTTCACGCTCTATCAGGATGAAGGCGACAACTACAACTACGAAAAAGGACAACACGCGACCGTCCCCATCACATGGTCGGACTCCGAAGGCACACTGACCATAGGCGGCCGCACCGGAACTTACGTCGGCATGCCGAACGAAATCACCTTCAACATCGTCTGGGTCAGACCCGCCAATGGGGTTGGTGGCGCTGAGCAACAAGCAGACGACACCGTCGTATATCGCGGTTCAGAACTCAAAGTGACCCGACCAGTTCAACTAAAATAGAAAAGGCGAGGACTTGACAAAAAGCCCTGTCAAAATCGGGCGCAAATCGGTATCGGCTAGTGAAGGCCCAAATCGAATGCATCGCGGAACGCTCGAAGTCCAAACCTAAGTCTAATTTCTTGAAGACTTTGCGCAAAAAATGACGGGGTGGAGGGGTACCTGTCCTCTGTTCGAAGTAAACTAGAGGGGACGGAGCAGTATGCCAAACGAATCCAGAAAGAATCCGATCAAGATCATCCTCGCCTCGACAATTATTTTGGCGACAGTAGCCTATCTCGCCTTCACTGGTGGTCGCGACAACAAGAGCTACTACGTCACCATCGGCGAGCTCCACGCCATGGGCGACAAAGCGTACGTCCGCCACCTCCGCGTCGCCGGAAACGTGGCCCCCGGAAGCATCCATCGCGCAGGCACCAACGCCTCCTTCGATCTCCTCGAGCAGGGCAACAAGCTCTCCGTCGTCTACCAGGGCTCCGAGCCCCCACCCGACACATTCAAAGACGACTCTCAGGCCCTCGCCGTAGGCACCTACGGCCACGACGGAGTCTTCCACGCAACAGAACTTCAGGCCAAGTGCGCCTCCAAATACGCCCCGGCCGCCCCCACAACTCCCACCACCGCCGCGACTACCCTGCCCGCCACCCGCTAGCTATTTTCCCGTAAGCGCCTTCAGATACCGGTAATCAAAGTTCACGCCGGTATAAAAAGATTCGACCCCAATGCGTTCGTCTCTCCCATGGGCGCGCACATCGTCCCCATCGACTCCCATTCCTGAAAACCCATAGCTCGGCATCCCCGCTGCCATCGTAATTTTGCTGTCCGACGCCCCCGTCTCCATCTCCGGCACAATCGGCAACCCGGGCCACATCTGCCCCACCACGGAACGCAGCGCCGCAAAAACCTCTTCATTCAAAGGCGGAGGAGTGACCGAAACCTCGTTCTCGTCCCGATCGCTCAAAGCCCCAGCATCGTTCACCAACTTCACCTCGACCTTCGGGTCCGCAAACACCTTTGTCAGCTCCCCCCTCACTTCGGCAGGAGTGTGTCCAGGCAGTATCCTGCAATTCACATTGGCCTCGGCCCTCTGCGGCAGCGCATTGCGCGCGTGCCCAGCCTGCACCATCGTCGCCACACAGGTCGTCCGCATCGTGGAGTTATACAGCGGACTCTCCGACAACCGGGCAACAGCCGCAGCGTCCGCCGGCGCCTTCAACACTGCCCGCATGTCCGCCGCCACCTGCCCTGTCTCGATCTTCGCCATCGCCTCAAAGTACCCGCGAGTCACGGAATTGAGCTCGAACGGAAACTGGTAGGCCCCGAGGCGACCCAGAGCGTCCGCCAGATGATAGATCGCATTGTCCCTCTTCGGCAGCGAACTATGTCCGCCGGGGTTGGTCACCGTTAACTGATAGTCGGCATACAGTTTTTCCGTGGCTTCCACGCCGATGTTCACGGGCTTGCCCTTCTCCGTATTCAACCCACCCGCATCCGCATTCAGCACAAACGCTGCATCCACCAACTCCCGATGGTTCTTCACCAGCCAATCCACGCCATTCGACTTTCCGCCCTCCTCGTCCGCGGTAAGCGCCAGTATGACATCACGGTCCGGCACAAACCCCTCCCGCTTCAGCCGGATAAATGTCGTCACCGAAGCCGCATCGGACTCCTTCATGTCCTGCGTCCCCCGCCCGTAGAAGTACCCGTCCTTCTCCGTAAACACAAAGGGGTCCGTCGTCCAGTCCTCGCGCTTCGCCTCCACAACATCGAGATGCCCGATGATCAGCACCGGTTTCTTCGTGCTCCCGGCCCTGCCGCGATACCTCGCCACCATATTGCCTTTGCGCTCGTTCGGCCCCAGCACAACAACGTCCGCCGCCGGAAACCCCGCATCCAGCAACCGCTTCCGCATCGCTTCCGCCGCGACTGTCGTACTCCCGACCGAATCCGTCGTATTAGTCTCAATCAACTGCTTGAAGATTTCATGCGCCAACTGCCGCGAGTCCACATCCAGCGCGGGCACCTGTTGAGCATGGACGGTCGTAGCAAAAAGTTCTGCAGCCAGCAACACAGGTAGTAGCTTCAAAGTATGGAATCTCCTCAAGAGGTCTCGCACTGCCAATCCGGCAGCCGCTAGCCATATACTCGCATGAGGACAAAGAATTCGCCGTACCGATAACCTCAAGAAATGTCGACCGCAACCACAATCCGTCCCGTCACGCTCGCCACTGCGGCCCAACTCGACTCCGTCTCCAAGATTTATGGCAGCTTTGCTGCTCTCCGAAACGTCTCGACGACCTTCGCCGCCGGCTCTTGCACCGTCATCCTCGGCGAAAACGGTGCGGGTAAATCCACCCTCCTCCGCGTCATCGCCGGCCTCATCAACCCCACTCGCGGCAGCGTGACAGTCTTCTCAGAGACCCCGCATCACCAGCGTCGCCGCATGGCTTATATGAGCCACTCGCCAATGCTCTACGACGAACTCACCGCCATGGAGAACCTCACCTACTTCGCCGGCCTCCACCGTGGTGATGGCGGCTGCGCCTGCGTCGGCAGTCCCGAGATGGCCCTCCGCGCCGTCGGCCTCGATCCCGACCTCAACCGTCCCGTAGGCCAGTACTCTCAAGGCATGCGCCAGCGCACCTCCCTCGCGCGTGTCCTCCAGACCGACCCCGAGCTACTACTCCTCGACGAACCCTTCTCCAACCTAGACGTCGCCTCCACACAACACATAGCCAAACTCCTCGCGGACTTTCGCACCTGGCCCGTCGTAGGTGGCGGCAGCCGCACCCTCCTCATCACGACCCATCAAGCCGCCCTCGCCAAACCGCTGGCCGACAACGTCCTCACCATGCGCAGCGGCCACATACTCGAACCTGAGGCCGCAGTGTGAAGAACACTGTACCAACCAAGACCAACGCTGCCCGATTGCTCGACTCCCTCGGCATCCCCTACGAGCTTCGTCCCTACGTGGTCGACCCTGACGACCTCACCGCCATCTCCGTCGCCCAAAAGATAGGCCTCCCGCCCGAGCAGGTCTTCAAGACCCTCCTCACCCACACAAACGCTGGTGAGCATCTCTTCGCGGTCGTTCCTGGCGACGCCGAACTTGACCTGAAAAAACTAGCCCATGCCGCAAAAGCGAAGAAGGTCGAACTTGCCTCCCTCAAGGAAGTCGAGCCTCTTACCGGATACATTCGCGGCGGGGTTACTGTGATGGGCGCGAAGAAACCCTTTCCCGCCTACGCCGACGAGACCATCGAACTCTTCGATATCATCTCGGTCTCCGCCGGTCAGCGAGGTCTCCAACTCCTCCTGGCCCCCGCCGACTACCTCCGTGCCGCCGACGCCACCCTTGCGGACCTGACCAAAGGGCCCGCATGACCTACCTCCGCCATGTTCTCGACCACCTCGGCAAAGACATCCGCCTGGAATGGCGCTCCCGTGACTCGATTAACGGTATGCTCTTCTTTTCCCTCTTGGTGGTCGTCGTCTTTGGCCTCGCCTTCGATCCCACCAGCTACCCGACGCTGACCCGCCAGATCTCAGGTGGCATCCTCTGGGTCGCTCTCCTCTTCGCCTCTATCACGGCCCTCAACCAGTCCTGGGCCCGCGAGCTGCGCAACCAGGTCCTCGAAGCGCAGCGGATGGCCCCCTCCCCTGCCTCCGCGTTATTTCTAGGCAAGGCCCTCGCCAACATGCTCTTCGTCCTCGTCGTCGAGGCGGTCCTGGCCCCTATCTTCATCGTCTTCTTCAATCTCCACGTCCTGGGCAACATCTGGGTGCTCGCCCTCGTCCTGCCGCTAGGAACCTGGGCCCTGGTCGTCAACGGGACCTTCTTCGCCGCCCTCGGCCTTCGCGCCCGCAACCGCGAACTTCTCCTACCACTGCTCCTCCTTCCGATCTCGCTGCCCGCCGTTCTGGCTATGGTCCAGGCAACTACCGGAGTCCTCACGGCGGACCTGGATCCTATCCAAATTGCGACCTGGATCAAGCAATTGGCCGGTTACGACATCATCTTTACCACAATCTGCATTCTGCTCTTCGAAACCGTACTCAACGCCGAATGATCGCATTCGCGATAGACTATTTCTATGGAGCAGCGCACCCCCACTCTCCGCAACGTCGCCTGGCTTTGGTTCGGAATCGCTATTGCCGTTCTCGTAGTTGGCTTCCGCCAGGCAATCTTTCTTACGCCGACGGACGCGGCCCAGGGCGATGTTGGGCGGACCTTCTACTACCACGTTCCAATTGCGATGTTGAGCCTGCTCTTTCCCTACCTCAACTTCGCCGCCTCACTCGCATATCTCTTCTGGCGCAAGCGTGATCCCCTCAAGGCCCTCACCGCCGATGCCTTCGCCCTCGCCTCAGCAGAGGTCGCCGTCGTCTACGCCAGTATCACCCTCATCACCGGCTCCGACTGGGGACGCGCAGCCTGGGGCATCTGGTGGGCTTGGGACGCCCGCCTTACCAGCATGCTTCTCCTCTGGCTCCTGTACGTCAGCTACCTCATGCTGCGCCAGTTCTCCTCCACCGGCCAGAGCCAGACCCTCGCCGCAGTCCTCTCCATCTTCGCCGCGGCCGACGTCCCTATCGTCTACATGTCCATCCGCTGGTGGCGCACCCAGCATCCGGCCCCCGTCTTTGGTGGCGGCCCTAACGCCGGCATGGACAAATCCATGCTTCCTGCTTTCTTTTGGAACCTCGCCGGCTGGGCCATCTGGGGTATCTTCATCCTGCTCTTCCGCTTCGCCCTGGAACGCCGGCGTCAGATCGCCGAGCAGGAGGCCGCACTTCAGGCCATTGAAGCCTCTTTGGAGACCACAAAATGACCTGGAACTCGTTCTTTGACATCAGCACCATGGCGCACAGGCACTTATTGTTTGCCTACGCTGCCGTCCTGGTCATTCAGGGGGGCTACTGTGGATGGATCGCCTGGAACTGGTTTCGCACCAAAGACCCTCGTCATTAAAAAAATCAACGAAGCCACAGAAGAACTGCAGCTTCGTTGTCCGAGAAGAAATGCATATGACGCGATCGATCCGAAGGTGGACTTCCGCATCGATCACATAGACACGTTAACCGCCAGGAAAGTTTCGCAACCCTTGAAAATTCTCTGCGGCTGCACTTCCTCTTGCCCCCCTCTCGCCACCTCGATAGACTCCGAATAGTGCCAACGCCCCTCCGACCTTCTCCTGCGCGATCCATTACCGTCGCTGTCTGCGCGCTTCTTCTCGGCATCTCGGGCTGCCGTCGCAGCGGCTTTCCCGACGTCCCCGACGGCTACCGAGAGTTTGCCTACATCAGTAATGGCGGCTCCAACACTGTCACCGTGCTCGATCTTGTCTACCTCCGCCAGGACCGCACCCTTCAGGTCGGCTCGGGGCCTACAAACCTCGTCGCGAACCCTGTCCGCAACGAGATTTACGTCGTCAACACGCAGTCCGGCACAGTCTCAGTGATCGACGCTCAGGCCAACCGTATCGTCGCCACTATCCCTGTCCACCGCCTGCCCTCATTCATCGCCGTCGACCCCACGGGCCATCGCGCTTACGTCGCCAACTCAGGCTCCAATTCAGTCAGCGTTCTCGACCTCGACCATCGCCGGGAGATCACCGTGGCAGGCACCGGTGAACAGCCTGGCGTCGACCACATCTCTACTGACGGCCGCAGCCTGGTGGTCACCAACCGTGGCGGCAATAGCGTCTCTATCTTCGATGTGCACCCCTACAACGCGGCCTCCACGTCTGAGCCTCCTCCGCATCTCCGCGCTGTCTTCTCTGGATGTCCGGGGGCCACGGATGCCGTGATTCTGCGTGATTCCTCCAAGGCTTTCATCGCCTGCTCCGGGGGTCATCAGGTAATGGCTATCAGCCTTGCGGCGGAGCCAGGATCGGTGCCTGCGAAACAGAATCCTGCGCTCATGACGGACCATATGCTTGCGCTGCTTGATGTGGGTAAGACGCCTGTTGATCTGGCGTTGAAGCCTGATGACGGGGAGATCTTTGTCTCGAATTTCGGCTCCGATAGCATCTCGGAGATATCTACTCCGACCAATGAGGTTGGTGGAACTTACACAATTGGCAACAGGCCTGTTCACGGGATCGTGAGTGGCGACAACAGCACGCTGTGGGTCGCGAACTTCGGCGCCGACTCGATCGCGCTTTACAGCATCGACGACGGACGGGTGCTGCCTATTGGAATTCATACCGGTTCCGCGCCAGATGCGCTTGCGTTTTCAGAAGACGAGCACCTTTTGCTGGCTGCTGACGCTCATTCCGGGGACGTTGCGGTCATCCGGACGGCTGGCAGGTCCTTACCTGAGCTCTTCACCATGCTTCCGGCTGGCAGTTCCCCCAATTCGATCGCCGTAAAGGCGATTCAGAAAAAGCCGTAATTTGCAGAAAAAAGTTGGAGGGACGGTGGCGGTCCCTTTTTGCTGTTTTGCTGGGCTTTTTGAAGGGGGTCCTGGGAAAACGTGTGCTTAAACGTGGTTTCTTGATGGTAAAAACGTGGTGAAATGCGTGGTAAATCGTGGTGAGTTAACAGCACTTAAACGGCCTCGAAAAACATGCCACTTTTTTGAACTTTATTTTTGCACAGGCGGTGGTGTTCAGGACTGGCGCGCGAGGACAAGGGTGATGTCGTCGGGCTGCTCGTCGGCACCGATCCAGGCGTCGAGGGCGAGCATTACCTGGG
>Ga0210383_10005643_pt1 | contig 10967 bp, 6 predicted proteins | sample IncBWC14OmetaG_FD_160072 | JGI IMG/M metagenome (GOLD analysis project Ga0210383, IMG submission 160072) | Forest soil microbial communities from Barre Woods Harvard Forest LTER site, Petersham, Massachusetts, United States - Inc-BW-C-14-O ...
AGGCGGGCAGGTGTCGCTGAATCCTGTGCCGCACATGCGGCGCGAACCCTGGGGAATGGTGGTTATACCGATTATTTCGTTCTTGTTCATTGGTCGAATGTTTGGATGGGCGAGCGCGCCGTACGATCCGCTTTGGGAGCGGCGGCATCCGCGGCGGTCGGGATGGATGGCACTTGCCGGGCCAGCCGCCAATTTTTCGTTGATGCTTCTTGCGGTAGCTTGCCTACAGGTGGGAGCCGCCGCAGGCTGGTTTCATCCCGACCTGGTCACCGGCCATCGTGATTTCGCGGCCACCACGCTGTTGATCTTCTTCACGCTGAACTTGCTGCTAGGGACCTTCAATCTGCTTCCGGTGGCACCGCTCGATGGCAGCACGGTGATCCTGCTCTTTATGAGTGAAAAGACGGCGCAGCGCTACTTGGACTGGCTGCGCGGGAACAGCCTGGCCATGGCGGGGCTGCTCGTGGGCATTCTCGTGTTTCGCTACATCTATGATCCGATAAACACCTTCGTGGCCAGGCTGCTCCTTCCGGGGAACATTTAGTTAGTGAACCGAATCTGAACACTCCAGCCGGAAATGTCACTCCGGTGCACATTCTCGGAAGACCTCCCAGACGCTGCCTTTGTGGTAAAAGGTTTATTTTCATTAAGTTATGAAGAACGACGAATGGGTCTTGGCCTGCATTTCCGTTCTGCGGAGGTTTTAGATGCTTCGCTACACCGGTTTTCCTGTCACACGCTGCTATGCCGTGGAAGTGTCTGGCTGGGATCGTACAGAGAGTTTTTTTGTGGAAACGTGCGAACTCGAGTGGAAGGAGGAGTCCGATAAGCAGGTCACGCTAAAGCGGGCTCTCAACGATAACGCCGTCCTGCTGGTGAGGCTCCTGCAATTCGACGAGTCCGACCGTTCGGACCCTGTTGTTTGTGAAGCAAAATGGGTTCGGAGAACAAAGAGTGGGCTGCACCAATTCCGCCTCAACACGGTGGTTCCCCGCCGGAGAGGAGAGAGCTCGGCAGCCTAGCCAGAGCCGACGTCCGAAGTAGGGCCAATGTCGTTTGCATGGGCAGTGAAATGGCGTAATTCCGCACCGAAACGACACTCTGGCCCAATATGAAAGTCGCTGGAAGGCTTCCAAGTGCGCCCCGTACGGAAGGGCCGCCTGCGCACCAAGAGGATTTGCCCGGGGGGACAGTTCGTAAACTACTGATTCTCTTGGAGGTGATGGGTTGTTGCGGTGGCAGGGACGGGGACGGTCCCTGCCGAGCGCGACAACGGGGAAAGGTGACGGGATGGCACCAGCGTTGCGAGTGGTAGTCATCGTGGCACGCGCACATAGCAAGGCTGTTGCACTGGCGGCGCCCAAGACATCTTTGACGCCGTGCATCCTGGACGACGATTACGCCCAATTGGATTCGCTTTCCGCGGTTATGGAAGACATGGGCTACCAGTCCATCACCACCTCGGATCCTGAGGAGGCTTTGGGCCTAGTGCGTTCCGGGCGATGCCGGCTGGTGCTGGCGGATGTAAATATACCGGGGATGAACGGCTATGAGTTTCTTGATCGCCTCGTGCGGAGCGACCCGGGGATTCATGTGATCGTGATGACCGGGGAATACACGCTGGAATCGGCGCTGGATGCCATCCGGCGGGGCGCGACGGATTTTCTGCCAAAGCCCGTTGACCGCGCACGTCTGAAGAGAACTCTGCACGAAGTGGCCACGATTTACGAGCAGCGGAAACGGGTGCGGACGCTAGAGGAACAGTTGCTGAAGGATCTGGAGTTTCACGGGATCGTGGGGAAAAGCCCAGCCATGCTGGAGGTCTTTGATTTCGCGCGGAAGGTGGCGAAGCATTACACGAACGTGCTGCTGGTGGGGTCCACGGGGACAGGTAAAGAGCTAGTGGCGCGGGCGATACACAACATCAGTCCGCAGAGCCAGCAGAAATTAGCGATCTGCAACTGTTCGGCTACGGTGGACACGTTGCTCGAGAGCCATCTATTTGGGCATGTGCGAGGATCGTTTACAGGGGCGACGGACACCACGCCTGGGCTCTTTGAGTACGCGAATAACGGGACGGTTTTTCTGGATGAGATTGGCGAGATGTCACCGCGGATGCAAGCCAAGCTGCTGCGGGTGATCCAGAACAGGGAGATCCAGCGGGTTGGGTCGCCGGAAGTGCGGCAGGTCAACGTGCGGCTGATTGCCGCGACCAACCGGGACCTACGGGTGGAAGTACTGGCGGGCAAATTTCGGGAGGACCTGTTCTACCGGTTGAATTCGATTCAGTTTCGGATGCCGTCCTTGACGGAGCGGCTCGAAGATATTCCGCTGCTGGTGCACTATTTTCTTAAAAAATATAACGACGTGCACGGGAAGAATATCTCCGGGCTGACGCGGCGGGCGCAGACTGTGCTGCTGCAACATCCCTGGCCGGGGAACGTGCGCGAACTGGAGAACGTGATCGCGGCCGCGGCGATAACCGCGATAGGGGATTTCATCGATCTTCGGGACTTGCCAGTGCACTTGCAGCTCCGGGGTCCGGGCAGGCTACAGGGTGGTGACTGGCGGCAGCTGTCGCTCGACGAAGTGCGCAAATCGCACATCCGGAGAGTGCTCGAGCTGTGCCTGGGGAATCGCCTAAGGGCCGCGCGGATTCTGGGAATCGGCCGAACGAGTCTCTATCGCTATCTGAACGGTGATGGGCATGAAATCTGTGCTCGCGAAAAAAGCGGTGGCGCGGCAGCCTGACATCCTCCCTCCAGCAAGCCAGATGCAACTTTGGTGAGAAAGCGGTTCCGCCAAGCCACCTTTGCACGTTCCGTGCTGTTCCCGAAAGGCACACTGTCCCGTGTTCGTGCAGCCATACCCCTCGCGGGCGTTCGTAAGGCAAGGGAAATGCAGAGCTTGCGGCAGGAGCGTTTGGCAAGTGCCTTGCACCTAGCAAGAGCGCTTACAAAAGTTAAATCGCAGAGCTTTCAGCCGTTAAGCGGACGAGCTGGATGAACGAACGATCTAGAATCGAAAAGATTTGCGCGGAAGTCCATGGTCAGGCCTCGCAGCGGACCCGTGCGAAATGGTGCCCACCTACAGTAGTTCCTCAGCACACGCCTCAAACCACTAGCCAGAACCCCCAAAGAGCGCCGCTCTCCCTCCCCAACGGGAGTGCGGCGCTCCTTTCCTTGGAAGCTGTTGTGCGACACCGGGCGGTTGCCGGGTGTGGCGGAGAGTTTCCACCTTTTGAATCGGGCTAACTTCAACACTCCCAATCTGATCGTGTTCACGCCACCGACGGCGGCAAATCTGACAGGCCCTTCTGGCACTGCGGGCGCGATCACGAGCACGTCGACTACTTCGCGCCAGGTGCAATTCGGGCTGAAATTGCTCTGGTGCCGCAGGGAGGAAATTCAAAACCCGAGAGGCCGAGGTTTGCGCTGTCAAGAACCGGAGTGACAGAGGTCGCCGTAGCTCCACGAGAATTCTCGCATGAAGGAACGCGGAACGAGCTATTGAACGGTAACCGCGAGCGTGACGGTGTGGCTGACGGCTTGGGCTGCTGCGCCTCCGCTGGCGGTCACCGTGGCAATGAAAGAATTCGTGGATGGCGCGCTCGGCGCGCTAGACACGCTTTTGCCGCCACTGCATCCGCTCATCACGCTCAAGAACGCGGCGATTATTAGTAACGCGCCAAGTCGCCACGAACGCTTCTTCCGGGGCCACGTGACAAGAAATATACAAGCCAGTAGGGCGCCTCGGAATGCGTTCGAGAGTCTCCGAACGGGGTTTTCAAGAGCCATTCGGATGGCAGACGATTGGGCGGGCGGTTTGCTGATGCTGAGCGCAACCTGTAAGGGAGTGCCATCGAGGCTGGGCTGCGAAGGCAGGAACGTACATGAGGAACCCAGAGGGAGTCCGGAGCAACTGAGCGACACGGCTCCAACCAAGCCCAGGCCGGGGCCGGGCGTGAGCAGAAGGTTGGTGGTGCCGGGCCCGCTTCCAGAGATCGTCACATTTCCTGGATTGGCGGAAATCAGAAAATCGGGATTGCCGACGACGATCGTGGCTGCGCCGGAAGTGGAACCGACAAAGTTCGCATCGCCGGAATATACCCCCGTGATACTGTGCGAGCCGCTTGTGAGCTGGGTGGTCGTCAGCGTGGCGATCAAGCTCTTCACCTGGACAGGATTCCCTAGCGCCGTTTTCCCCGTGAAAAACTGGACGGTCCCGGTGGGATCGATCGTGCCATTCGGAAGCACGACGGCTTGGAGTACAACGGAACTATTCGGCAGAGCTCCCGCGGGGATAAAGAGAACTGTTTGTGTCGGACCCTTGGCGACACTGACGCTGATCGGGCCCGCGCTGCTTGCGGAAAAGCTCGCGTCACCGGAATAGCTGACGTTGAGGGTATGGTTTCCGAGAGCGAGCTTGCTTTCCTGGACCAGGGCGTTGCCCTGGCTATTGAGAGAAACGCTCAGCAAGGTGCTTGTATTCCCGTTGAAGGTGTCCGAGAAAGTGAGCGTTCCCGTGGGTGTTCCGTTCTGCGAAGCGCCGGCAACGCTAACCTCGAGATCGAGGAAGCCGCCATAAGTCGTGTTGACTGGGGAAGACTGCGTTCCCGTCTGACCGGCCAGGAATGCGGAGAATCCCGTGCTGCTGGCCTCCGGATTAATGGTGATGGGCACGCCCGTGGAGATGCTCCCAGCAAACGTAGCGTCTCCGCCGTAGCTGGCGGTGACGGAGTACATTCCCCCGGGCAAAGTTCGGACACTTCCGGATACCGTCCCGTTGCCGAGGTTGCCGAGATTCACTCCTTCGGAGCCTGCGGCGAGAAGAGACACATCACCTGTGGGTGTTCCCGCGCCAACGCCCGGAGCTACGGTCACAGAAGCCGTCACCGGCTGACCGTGCGTCAGGTTTGCGGACGAAAGCGCGAGCGTGGTCAGTGTCGAGCGGAAGGTCATGTTCTGCCAATTCGCGGCAAGATTCGCGGCATTGACGGAGCCCCAGCCGGTAGCCAAATCATATCCGGCTGTCGCGGGGTTGCCGAGTTGTCCGGGAACATTGTTATTTCCCACTGTGATGTCGTTGAAAATGCATTGAGCTTGGGGAGAAGAGCTAGAGTTGCAGTTGGCGGCATTCTGTCCAGCGGCTAGCGGATACAAAACAAAATTCGCCTGACCTTGCCGGGAATTCGTCTTTTGCGCGATGAGTGCCATGATGGCGGCGAAGGTGGGAGCGGCGGCCGATGTGCCGCCGACGAGCTCGGCGTTAACGAGCTCTCCGTTGGCGTTGGTCGTGCAAATACCATCCTGGCATAACAAATAACCGTCGTGGCCGGCGGCCGCGTCAAGCGAAACATCCGGGAGGTCGCGCTTCCCATCATTGGGTACGCCGGGTCCGACTTGCCAGGGAGGTTTGCTGTAGAGAGTGCTGGCGCCGCCGCTGCTGGCAGACAGCGAAGCGGTGCCGCATACGTTGGGGTCGGCACAACTCTCGTTCCAGACATTTTCTGGAATATAGCCGAGCGCGGAAGACTGGTCGGGCCCGTTGGTTGCGGACCAGTAAGTGCTGTCAGCACCGTTCTCGTTGAATTGCGTACCGCCGACGGCAATGTTGAAGGGCGTCGAAGCAAGGCCGTTCACCCCGAGGCCCTGGCTGGCCGGAGTGGATTGATTGGCGCTGTCGCATCCGGCGGCACCGTTATCGCCGCTTGAAATCACGGCGGTGATGCCCTCGGCGGCGGCCTGCTCCCAAAGATTGTTGAAAAAAGTGTTTTCCGTCTGGCCGAGACTCTGTTCGCATTCGCCGAAGCTGGCGCTGAGAACGGGCGCGAGATTGTTGTCCACGATGTAGAGAGCAGAGAGATCCACGCCGTCCGTCGAGTTGGTGCTGGCGGAAACAACAAATTTGATGGTGGCCTTCGGAGCGACGGCGCCCGACCATTCCACATCCAGATCGGCTTCCGTCTCTTCGGGACCAGCTAAGTTTCCGGGATCCGGGCCGTCGAGAATGATCTGTGGGTCGTTTACGGGGAGTCCGAAGGCGATGCGGAAAATTTGCACGTCAGAGAGATTGATGTTGTTCCGCGCCACGATGGCCACGCTTTGCCCGCTTCCGTCGATTCCATTCTGATAGAGCGTCGCCGTGTTGTAGATTTTGGCAAAGTCGCCCGGGGCGAGAAAATGTTCCACACCCGCCGCGCCGCTGAACGTGAAGTTCGGTTGCCACAGGCTGGTGTTGGCGATGCGGCTGGCCTTTCCTAAAACATTAATCGCCGGCCGCTTAGGGAAATCATGCAAAGTGTTTATTCCCGCGACGACGGGCGCGAGCGCTGCGGGGATTTGCGGATCGGCTGCGTTTGCATAATGCTTCTCTCCGTTTACAAAATAAGCGTGAATCGGGGTGTGAAAGGCTTCTTTCACCTGGCCCGCGGTGCCGCTGAACTCGATGGTCATAGCGCCCTGCCCCACGCGGTTCACGCGAAAACCGTGAGACACGAGCCACGCCGTCAGCTTTTCTAGATCGGCTTTTGAAGCGCCAAATCGCGCGCCGAACTGCGCGGGCGACAACCACGTGTGAAAGTCCGGAGAGGATTTGTCCTGTTGCGCGGCCAGAAGATTTTCCAGCGCGGTTTCCGACGAGGCGCCGCGAGTCAAAACCAGCAGCATCCGTTCCATGGGGAGATCGGGGGCAGCTTCTCCGCGATCATTGGCAGGAATCGCCAGTGGATGGCGATTGCCCGCCAAAACCACCAAAGAAGGCTCGTCAATCGCAGCGATGCGGCTCGTGGCAGATGGTGTAGTTTGCGCGCGCAACTGGCCCGGCGGATGGGTAGCTACTACCGCAGAAAGTACAAAGCCGGCCAGCAGGTATTTATGGAGAGGCATGGCGTCCCTTGACTCGGATGGATGGCTGGTGAAGCGCAACGTTTTATAGCTGAAATCCCGCACCGTGGAAAGCTCAATTTACCAGCGGATTTCTTCACACTCTTGTCACGGATTTGCGCATAGCATGATGCCTCCCACCCCTGTTCTTCGTGCCAGGTATTCTAGGCCCCGCCCTGAGGAACAACCGCTTGCAGTTATTTTGGTACTCTGGTACATTGGTACCGCACAAAAAAACGAGGTCACAATGATGGATGACAAGAAGTTCAACGTGGAACGCGTACAAACGGGCGTTCGCATGGAAGAACGAATTTTAAAAGTGCTTAAGGCGTTCGCGGAATATCACGACATGACGCTCGGCGATCTCCTGGAGGGCATCGTGCTCCACGCCTTTGACGGCAAATGTCCCTTCGGCGCGGAAAGCCTGAAGCGCATCAAGGATCTGAGGAAATTCTACGGGCTCGACCTGGATTCCCGCGCGAGCCACCGCCTTACCGAAGCGCGGGCGAGTCATGCCTCGGGAAAGGGCAAGCGCGGAAAATGAACGCGAACCTCACGAGAGTCTCTATTCCGCTGCTGCGCTGGACCCTGGGCTTGGTGGTCATGCTCGAGTCTTTTGAATTTGTTTTTTCCACTTCCGCCGCCCATTTCTTCGCCAAGGTGGGCTGGCCCGCCTGGCTCCGTCCAGTTCTCGGCGGCTCAGAAATCATCGCCGCGGTTTTGTTCTTAGTGCCCTCGACCGCCACGATCGGCGGCTACCTTTTGCTCGTCATTTTCGGGCTGGCCGCTCTCCTACATATCTTGCATGGTCAGTATGGGGTAGAGGGATTGCTGGTCTACGCCGTGGCCGTGTTCGTCTCGACGGCGCACACGGAAAACAGAACCGCTCAAGACCGGCTATGAAGGACTCTGAGTGGATGGAAGCTTTTGAAAGCTGCACGTTGCCAAACGACTCTTTTCATCACCGCGACCATGTGAAAATGGCTTTCCTGTATTTGCAGAAATACAAGCCGCTCGAAGCACTGGCCCATTTCTCTTCCGCTTTGACACGCTTTGCCACGGCGCACGGAAAGCCAAATCTTTACAACGAGACGATTACCTGGGCGTTCCTGCTGCTCATTCGAGAACGCATCGCGCGGACCAATTCTCCAAAAACATGGTCTGAGTTTTCCGCGGCGAACACGGATCTCCTGCGCTGGGACGACAATATCCTCTTAAAATACTACCGCCCGGAAACGCTAACCTCTGAACTCGCGAAGAGGGTCTTTGTTTTTCCCGACAAGCTGTAGCCCGGCCCCGGTTCAGGTATCGAACAAATGTCGAACAAATCCGCCGAAACCAGTTGTATCTTCTGCACGTATCGCTTTATTCTCGGAATACGTTAGAACACAAGCGCTCACGTTTCTGCCTGGCAGGAGTCAGAGACGAGTTTGCCTCGGGTCTCGTGGTCCCCGGTTAGAGACATCCGCATCTAGCCAGGGAAGTTGCGAGAAGGTGCCCGTGCGGAGCTAGGAATTGGGGCGCCGCCCTTCCCTAGCGGGCGACTCAGCGAGTGGATGGAATGATCTGTTGAAGAACTCTACCAGCGAACCTGTCGTGTTGGCGGGCGGTCAGCCTGATAGTGCGTCCAATGCCCGCGGCCCGTCGTGGCTCCAGACCGCGTTCGAAGATTTGCGGTTTGCATCGCGCACTTTGCGCAAGAGCCCGGCATTCACGGCAATCGCGATCCTCACGCTTGCGCTCGGTATTGGCGCGAACACCAGCATCTTTCAATTGTTGGATGCCGTCCGATTGCGAAGTCTGCCGGTGGCGGACCCGGCGTCCTTGGTGAGGGTGGAGATCAAGGGCGGCGTCCATGACTTCTCTTACCAGCGTGAGACGTCGCTTACCACCGCACTCTGGGAGCAAATCCGAAAGCAGCAAGGCGCATTTTCCGGAGTTTTCGTCTGGGCCAGCCGCCAGTTTGCCATCGGACGAGGTGAGCAGGAGAGGCTGGCTCAGGGCCTTTGGGTTAGCGGAGAAATGTTTCCGTTGCTTGGCATCGTTCCTGTCAGGGGCCGGCTATTCACACCGGAAGACGACCGACCTGACTGCGGAACATCCGGCGCAGTCATTAGCTACACGCTTTGGCAGAGTGAGTTTGGCGGCAAGGACTCGGTCGTCGGAAGCAGAATCGTCATCTATAATCATCCGACGCAAGTGATTGGAGTGACGCCGCCAAGCTTCTTCGGCCTCGACGTTGGAAAACAATTTGAGGTCGCACTTCCCGCGTGCTCGCTGCCGACTTTCGTTACCGGAAATGGCATTCTCGTGCGGCGCGACATTTTCTGGTGGGAGGTTATGGCGCGACTCGAGCCGGGCAAGTCGCTCGAGCAGGCGTCGGCACAATTGGATGCGGCAAGCCCCGGGATTTTCGAGGCCACTGTGCCGAGCGGATACAGCGCTTCGATGCTGAATTCCTATCTGAACTACAGGCTCACGGCCTATCCAGGCAGCGGCGGCGTGAGCGCGCCCGGCGAGGCTTACGACACGTCTCTCTGGCTACTTCTTGGAACCACGGCATTGGTGTTGCTCATTGCGTGCGCAAATCTGGCAAACCTCATGCTCGCGCGGGCCAGTTCGCGCGAGAAAGAGATGGCTGTCCGCCTGGCGCTGGGGGCCAGTATTGGGAGGATTAGGCAGCAATTGCTTTTGGAAAGTTTGGTGCTGGCGGTCAGCGGTTCGATCTTGGGAACCGGCTTGGCCTCGTTGTTCAGCCGGACCGTGGTCAGGCTTCTCAGCACCGAGCAAGACCCGCTCTCTCTGGCCACGAACATCGACTGGCGAGTCCTGTCCTTTACTGCGATTACGGCGGTGACGACGTGCTTGCTGTTCGGGCTGGCCCCCGCTTTTCGCTCCTCGCAAACGCAACCAGGTGCCGTGTTGAAATCCGGCGGCCGCGGAATGACCGCGGGGCGCCAAAAGTTCTCGTTCCAGCAAACTCTCGTTGTTTCGCAAATCGCGTTTTCGCTGGTGCTCTTGGCAGGCGCGCTGCTTTTTGTGCGGAGCTTCTGGAACTTGAAAACGCTCGATCCAGGCTTTCGCGAGAGTGGTATTCTGCGGGCCTATTTGTACTTCCGTCGGCTCGATCTGCCTCCCGAGCGCTACGAAACGTTCAAGCAAGAGCTACTCGAACAAATTCGATCCATCCCGTTGGTGGAATCGGCGGCAACTTCGACGCACGTTCCCCTGGATGGCGGTTATTTTTCTCTCGACGTTCGCTCCGTCAGCGTGCAAGCCGACTCCATGTTCACCTGGGTAAGTCCCGCCTATTTCCGCACCATGCAAATTCCGTTTGTTGCCGGGCGCGACTTCACCGATCGCGACACGACGCAATCGCCCGCGGTGGCCATCGTGAACCAAACCTTTGTCCGGCAGTTTTTGGGTGGAGGGAATCCCCTGGGAAAGACAATTCGCACCCAGAGCGAGCCCCACTACCCGGAGACGCAATATCAAATTGTTGGGCTAGTAAAAGACACAAAGTATGGCGGACTGCGGGATGAAATCCAGGCGGAAGCGTTCGCGCCTGCGCAACAATATCCGGAAAAATACTACTTCACGAATATGTTCATCCGGTTTTCGTCGCCACCCGCGGCGGCGATCTCTGCGGTGCGGGAAAAACTCGGCCCGCTCTATCCGGAAATGAAGATCGAGTATCACCTATTCCAGACGGAAATTCAGAACGGGCTTGTGCGCGAACGGTTGATGGCCTTGCTTTCGGGATTCTTCGGCGTGCTGGCAGCGCTGCTGGCCATGATCGGCCTCTACGGAGTGATCGACTACATCATCGCTTTGCGCAGGAATGAGATTGGAATACGCATGGCGCTGGGTGCGACCCGGCAAGATGTCGTGGGAATTATTCTTCGCCAGACTTTGAGTCTGCTGGCACTTGGCGTCGGAATTGGCTTGCTGCTGACCGTTGCCGCAACTAGCGGCGCGCGATCACTTCTTTATGGGCTGCGGCCGACGGATCCCTTAAGCCTGATCGGAGCGGCTCTTTTCCTCGCAGTCGTGGCTCTGGCCGCAAGTTTTTGGCCTGCTTAT
>Ga0210383_10005644_pt1 | contig 10965 bp, 18 predicted proteins | sample IncBWC14OmetaG_FD_160072 | JGI IMG/M metagenome (GOLD analysis project Ga0210383, IMG submission 160072) | Forest soil microbial communities from Barre Woods Harvard Forest LTER site, Petersham, Massachusetts, United States - Inc-BW-C-14-O ...
AAACGTTGGGTACCTATGGAGGCAGACGCCCATGCCAACCAAGGTTCTCCGCAGAACGATTTCGTATCCGAGGGCTCTCATGTGCCTCCAAGAATTATTCAGACACCATCGGGAACGAGCAGACTGATAGGACTGAGAGAAGGCGAATGGTTCAGAAAATGGAAAGGCACGATTACCCGTGCTATTAACAATAATTATCAATCTTCCACCCCAATCTTCACCCCAACAAATGGGGACGTCGAGGAGGCCTTTCTACTAGATGGTTATTGATTTGTAGGCTGTAAATTGTTGTACTTGCCGCGGCCATGTCTAGTCTCGCGGCTGGCCGCTGCTGCCGAGCAAAGCGCATCGATGAATTTCCTCCTGTGATTCATTTAACAAAGTAAGCAATTCATGCGTGGTTGAATAAAGAGACTTGTAAGAGGGTTTCTCGGACACTGTATATGGCCTGCTAAACGAACGTGAATTTGTAGAACAAAACAGGGGTAAAAAGAATCCAACAGTGTCCCACTGCAAACGGTCAATACTCCACTTCCAGGAAATCAAGACCGCGAAAAGACCGTAATAGACAAGGAAAACAACGGAAGTCCGTGGCCATTTACTGGCAGAATTGCAAAGAGAAACGAGTGCTGAAATAATTGAACGAAATATCATTGACGAAGGTCTTATCTGTGATAGTGTGCGGGGTCGAGTTATGTGCGAGGTTATGCGATGGGGTAGTGGGGATATATGCTAGATTACATTGTTGTATATGATGGTGCGGTGGATGAGAAGTGGGCCAGATGTGAAGATACTGCCAATCTTCTCGATGCTACCGCCGCTGGTGCTTCGATATTGCTCGCTGATATGCAGGTGAATGTGTAAGAGATGAGGACGAATCGCCTGCCGTCTTTGCTGTTTCGTGCCGCTGGAATTTCTCAGATTCAGAAAGCTCCTCACCCTCAAGGAGCGCGAGGGCTGTCTCTAAGAACCACATATTCTTCTTGATGAAGTGTACCACAACGGTGCCACCGACCCGGTTGCCCTCGTAACGCTTCTTTCGGCCTTCGCGATGTATCCAGGCGTATTCAGGGGTCATTGGGCTCCCTGGAAATATTGGGGTGTCAGCTTATTCTATTGAGTCACTTAGGGCGTACCTTCGCGTATCATTGACATGTCACTGCCTTCCACCAGGGCCTCCACACTCTGGAAAGTTGTCAAGTCTGGAATTGGGGGCACGTATCGTACGCCGAACGTTGAGACACTCGAATGTGCCCAAGCGGAAGGTGTCGGGACATTATTGCCTCCCATGGAAGTGGTCGGGTAATTCAACACATCCTGCGGCGTTTTATCCGAGTACGAAACAATACTGCGTTTTACGCGGGTCACCTCGGAGGGGAAGAGGAATCCATGAGAGTACCTGATGACAGAGAGGTGAATGTAAATCAAATGCAGGAAAACAAAAAACTCACACGGTCCCAGATCGTGGATGGTCATAAATCCAACAGCGCTCGCTTGACCATCGAATCTCTGACGCTCGGGGATGTAGTCTCATCCACTTGGCAGTTTGCTTGTCTTCCGCACCACGTGTCAGACCCTTCACAGCGGGATCCTTTGCTACCCAATTAACCAAGCTCCAGCTGAGAGCATATAACTCGCCTGCCATAAATCGATTCGCTCGGTTTGTGACAAGATAACCCCAATATATCAAAGGATCATGCGACGAGTCCGTCCATGATGATGACCGAGGTGATAAAGGGTCATGATGTGAGGACAAGCTTTCGGTTGAGGTATTCCCACTGAGAATGGTTACAGAGGCGTCTTGAATACGGAAGGCAGAGGATGTATACGGTGCTGCGCCATGAGTGTGATGCCGGGCATTCACGTGCAATTCCAGGCGCAATCGGGACTCGAGCTCGGCGAGCATGACGAAGGAGTCGTCGTCGACTTTCACTACATAGTCTGGTCGCACCCATGGTTTTGACCTACCTTGGTCTTGATCTCGCCTGGCAAGGGATGAATCATGGGGTGCGAGTGAAGGAGGTGATGTTGTGTAATTCGAGTAAGAAAATCGAGGTGCGGGTACCGTTGTACGTGCATAAACTGGAGGAACCCACGCATTTATCGAGGCCCACGAGAAGAACGTATGTGTTTTGCCACCGTTCATATTCTCCGCGACCGGAATGATGATGATATCATTATACACTGCATGAATGATTAGTCTCCCGGAGTATTAGTTCATATCGGATTCACGCACTGTCCATTTCTAACTTTATTCGTCGCTCCCAGGCTTTCCGAGGTTGTCCTATAATGAAACGAACAATCGATCTCGATGTTCCTGCGCCGTCGTCTGCACTGCTGGCTCCATCTCGACTCCTGGGATGGCTGGCCCAAGTACTTCTAACGAGCATCCGGCGTTCAAAGGCGGAGTCTATAGAAAACACTCCGATGAATAGGCCGGCGGGTGGTAGAGTGTCAAGATTCGCTGGAGGGAATGACGGTAATAGCTTCCCGGAAGTTGGATCAGGATAAGGATACAAGGAGGATGGGGAGAAATAGTCAGGCGGGGTAGATGACGAGGGCATAGAACAGTATGCTCTCCATGGTAATGGCTCCTTATCCGGGTTGAGGATATGGATTAGCAGAAGGGTAAGAAATATGGCAAAGACAGAGAGAAGAAGGAGTGTCAAGATCTGAAAAGACATCAATGTTATAGATTGATTTAATTGAATTTAAGAAACTTACAATCGTGATCGGTTGCCGTGGAAAGAACGGATGTCGGACAATCCTTCTCATCCATTTTTTCAAAGTCCTCATAATTCTTCCATGTCTTTTCCGCCGCCGCCGTGATCCAATCGTCCACCACCGTCTCCTATCCTCCCTCCACCATTGGTTTCTATTCGTTCTAAGAAGCGGAGAATTGGGCTCGCTATCCGTGTCGGAATTACCTGACGACGAAGGATTTGACGGGAAGAACTGAGGAAGGGGTGAAACGGAACGGGATGGAATGGGCGTGGATGTTGCCGTAGACGACACCGAGGAAGGTCCAGATTGGAGGGTAGGTGGGAACAAGGAGTCAGAGCGAAGGGGACCAGTAGAACCGGTGGCGGAAGTTGATGTGGTGAAAGAGGCTCGTGGTCTTGCGTGATGTTGAGAGGTCTGAGCAGTATCTGCCGAGTCCGTACTCGACGAACTGTCGTAATCCTCCAGGCGGGGTGAAGAAGGGATACGAGGACTTGAGGGGCGTAGAAGATTGGTGGCGAAAGCCATGGTTGAGAAGGAGTGTGATAGTTTGCTGAGCACAGCCTGGAGACCGGAGTAGTTGGACCACCTAGCAAGAATTGAACGAAATTATGGCGACTCTTTTTGACGACGGACGGGTACGCCAGTATAGCTGCTATAGCACTGTCCTGCACTGGCTCCCCAGCTCTTTCGGCCGTCAATGTTCAAGTTGAGATACTAGTATTTATTGCAAAGCCCTTGCAAAGCCCTGAGATATCAGAAACGTCTCCACGTGCTTTCAGGGTAGTCGGGATTTTCCTTTTTGGATTACTGCGGGGACTCGGAAGAACTTGAACAGTTTCAAGTTGTAAGAAATTTAACACACACGTTGAGATATACGCTAGCAGCAAGTTCGTAAGAGAGGGCTCGCGATAGAAAACTTGGATCACGATATCAATCGTTAACTGATCTGCTGATTGTGACATGTGCGCGATCTGCGCTCGACCAGAGAAGGAGCTGCGAACAGAGACAGTTAAATCCAAGTTAAAACGATTCTATTAATCTAATTTACGGGTACAGGCTATTCTTATATACACATCTGGGTCAGAGCACTAACCACACTCCTATTAGTGGAGGCCAGCAGCGTACACCTTCTTCCAGCTCGGTCTCTCCCTAACTGCGTCCCAGAACGCCGATAACTTGCTCTGATATGCAGGACGATTCGGCTCTTTGCGCTGGGCATCCAGTGGTTGGGAGTCCTTGGGAAGAGCAAACCCAGTCCCGATGTGTGCTTCGAGTTTCGCGATGACCGATGTGCCATCCTCGGAAGGGGTTCCCCCAGCCAAATTTACGAGCCTTGTGACCCAAGCAGCGAGATGCAGGTCAGCAAGGGAGAGTTGGTCGCCTGTGAGAGGTAAAAAGTAGATTAGACGGGCAACGGGGCCAAACTTAACGTCGTCCAAAGCTACCCACCAAGAGTGTACGGGCCAATGATCTCCCTGTTCAGTTTAATTAGGACATCCCTCAGCGCTACTTCCCACGCAAGTTTTGCTGTTCGGAAGTACTCCGCTCTGTTCGCTTTCCCACCCGCATCCAACTCACCGTCCGCTTTATCGGCATTTGCAAAAACATCCAACAAGACCTCTGTCTCAGCTTTCTTCTCACGCCAGAAGTTCTTGACCTTCTCGGAAATTTGTATTTGTTGGTTATCAGCGTCGGAGATGTATCGGGTTAGAGATTGCTGCTTCCCTATCAAGGATGGGAGAACAACATTCGCAAGAGCTCGTAACGAAGATCTGTCGCGTGCATTCATGTAGCGCAATTTGTCCGGGTCACCTTCTTTGGAGTGAAGGATATCATCGATGATGACAGTTGAGGTTGATGAGAACGCGATGGTCGCCGGGGCTAAAGCGGGAGCTGGGGCAGAAGAGGTTGAACGGGTGTGTGACATTGCAGAACGCGATTTGTCGAGAAACTCGACGATAGCCTGAATGGTTGAATCTCATCAGTCTCCACGCACGTACTATCAGTCACGGAGTATAGACCTTTATCTCTGTGATAGCCCTATAACGACTTTCTACGTCCTCTGACAGCGTTTTCTGGAGAGGGACCACCAACGTTGGCAGAGTGGCTAAGTACTCGAATATTATTATTCTGCAGCGCTTTCAACACAAAATAAAAAATACCCTTTGGATTGAGACGCAGAAAAGAAGGTGCAAAATTTTCGCCCTTGGCTGGCCCATCATATATTCAGTTGAAGTGATGGCAATGAGTAATGGATAGATTCACCGAGATCAACAACTCTGCGGTCAACCTCATCACCTCCGTAGCCCTTCTCTTCTCTATTGGTGAAGGTGAATTTTTGTTTGGTTGCTCTGTTGAGAGAACTTGAGACACTCACAATGCAAGTAGAGCTGTACAACGGCTGTCAGAATGATTCCCACTCGGAAGAAATATGGGCCCACCCGTAGAAGACCAGATGGACTCTGGATGATAGTAAAGAACAGCTTTCGGGATAGTTGACATGGTCGTTTCAATGTTATCTATTGGTATTGCCTCTGTCACTGATGGGTTTGGACATTGGTATGACGTCAGCCAAGTGCCTTTTATGGAAACTAACTATCCCATAGTATTAATAATTACATAATATTAATTCTGTCACATATTACATACCACGTGACCTGGATGTCGTCTAGCAAATTCTCCCTCACAGCCTTGTCACGGAGCCAGTCCCACAACTACACACCTCCACATGGCTAACCTCAGGTATAGTTTACCTCCTTCCTGTCATCGACTTACACCTCACGCGTTTTCCAGGCACGAATTCTACGAAACCGACGAAAGGGTCACTATCTCTGTTTTCGATCGTGGCGCTGACCCAACACAGGTATCCGTCAAGTTCGACCCCAGAAAAGTGTGCATCTCGTTGTTTGCCATTTCTCTGTACTCATAATAGTCCAGCTGTCATACGTAAATGGCGACAAGATCCTCCTCTTGGAGCCACTCAAAGGCCAAATAGATCCGGACACGAGCGAATTTACCGTTGGTAAAGTGAAGGTTGAGATTCGCCTGACGAAAAAGGCCCACGGGAGATGGGGTGATCTCGTCGGAGACAGTCCTGATCGTGAGCATCCATGCCCATCATCCTTCAATTTTACCTTTTGATCGTTTGACGTTTACATAGCACTCACTAATGCCCCTAAGTCTACCCCTTCCACATCCACCACCACCACCGTGAAACACAAAAAAAACTGGGAAGGCATCACTACCGAAATTCTGACCGCCGAGAAGGAGAAAACAACCGACGAAGACCCAAACGTCGGCGGCGACAGTACTCTTAACGGATTCTTCCAGAAGATCTTCGGCGATGCAGATGAAGATACTAAACGGGCGATGATGAAAAGCTATTCGGAGAGTGGTGGTACGACTTTGAGCACGAATTGGGACGAGGTTAAAAAGGCACCGGTGGAAGTTAAGCCTCCTGCGGGCTCCGAATGGAAGAAATGGAATTGACCTCTGCTCATGTTCTAATTTCAAATTTTGGTCCATCGTTTGGGATCCGAGAGACACTGTTTTGAGGGTTTTGCAGAGCTTTGTGGTTCTTCTGTCATGTTTTTGCGTGTCATAAGTATACTTATGAATCGCGGTGTTTTGAACCAAGGCCTGAGGTTTGCCAGTGAATCTGGTCTGAGTATTACATAAAAGTCATGTTCCGTCTTACCCTCATAGTCGCTGCCACTAAAACGAATGGTATAGGACAAAATGCACGTCTCCCATGGCGACTTCCAAAGGAGATGGCATACTTCGTCCGGATAACCTCGAACGCGCCCGAAGGACACTCAAACGCGGTTATCATGGGCAGGAATACCTGGGAGAGCATTCCCAAGAAATTCAGACCCCTTCCAAATCGCGTGAATATCGTCACAAGTCGGAACAAAACCTATGAACTGTGTGTTGCTATATCTCATTCCCAACAATACTCATCTTGACATCTGATCATCAGAGTCTCGTCAGACAATACACTTGCCTACCGTGCAGACAGCCTGGAAGCCGCTGTGGCGAGACTGTGCAGTTCTGACATATATCGAGCGTTCATAATAGGAGGCGCTTCGCTCTACTCTGAGGGCATCGCGTTGTCTCCATCCTCATCATCAGCCTTCGTCGATCGCATGCTGCTCACACGCATCCTCTCTCCGTCTTTCGAACAGTGCGACGTGTTCATGCCAGATTTCCTCGGGAAGGTGTCGGAGAAGGATGATAAAATCGGGTGGAAGAGAGCATCACACGAAGATCTGCAAACATGGGTAGGATTTGAAGTACCAGAGGGAACGCAGGAGGAGAACGGGGTACATTATGAATTCCAGATGTGGGTTCGTGAGCCATAGTGGTGGACACGGCATACTTAGTATGTGTGCAAACTGCGTGCACATATATGAAGTTTATTTTCGACATTTCCCTACCTCCCTTCTTTCATTCACGCCCTCCCCAAGCACGCCACGGTGTCCCTATCCCTGCCGCTATGACAAATGAGAAAAACGGATCTTGATCCGTAGACAAAGAGTAAAAAGTACCTGTTTATGCTTAGGATTTTTTGAGCAGACAACATACACCCTTCCCTTCCGTCTGATAATATTGCAACCGTCGCACATAACTTTGACAGATGACCGAACTTTCATGCTCCGAGTCAAGTCTGGTGCTCGCACGATACTTGGAGCGACATTGTCGGGAAGGTGACGATGTAAGTGAGGTAGAGAAGTTACACGGATCCGCGAAAACAGCGGTCTGGTGGACGTGAGTAATGCACGAAGCATTTTGAGCCGGTTCAAACTGAAGTTCAAGGCTGAGCCGCCTGTACTAGACTTAGTATACTAATAGTAGCGAAACAAAGGATTTCACGTGACGACTGAGCGTCGCTCCTACGGTAGGGTCACTCAGGGAACGCACGTACAACGAGGAGATTTTCTTACGTTTAGTGCAACGTGCATGCTCCGATAACTCAGAACGCGCGTACAACTCAGCTGGAGCTGTTAGATGACCACCATACACGATGCCACCCCCGTCCCGCGCTTGGGCGGGAAGTTGGCTGTTATTCTGTTCATATTCACCCTCCTCGCATTTGTTGCAGAGAGTCAGCTCACGCAGGTACTTAACATTCCCTTTAACCTGACAATGTTGGACTCAACCTCGTTGTTTGTATAGTATGTCCAAACCACCCTCGGCTTTCGACAGCCCTTCTTCATATTGTGCGTCAATCAACTTCATCCCGTTTGGCTACAGACTCATCGGACATGTTTCAGTTACATTGTTCATTCCTCGTTCGCTATAATTTTCCCTCTCCATCTCCTATATCTTATGGTGACAACTAAATATTCCGCTCGTGCCCTTTTGAAGGGTCTTTTTCTCGCTGTCTCGAACCATCTGCACCCCGTAGAGACCTCCGTTTCTTCCCCCCCTATGAAATTCCCCCGTATTCAATTCATACGCCTAACTCTTGCATTGACCGTTGGTCTTACGTACCCTGGCCTGCTCTGGTTTGCATCCATATCATTGGCATCGTGAGTAGATCATTTCATGTTAAATAATATGCAAACACGAAAACCGTTACCATCCACAGGATAAGTGATGTCACCGCTATATGGAATACAAATGCATTTTTCGCATACCTAATCACCGTAAAACTTTTCAAATTGAAGTGGGAGCCTCGGCGATTGGTCGCGGTATCACTAGCAACCTTGGGCGTTGTCACCGTTGTCTATGGTGGAAGCACCTCGTCAGAGATTGACAAGCAAAGTTCTGATACTGCCTCGACCGACGCGATGGTTGCTATCATCAAACCGAGCGCCCCTCTTGTCGGTGACCTGTTGACCCTCGTAGCATCGGTCGGCTACGGTCTCTACCAGGTCTTATACAAAAAGTATGCAGCCCTGCCTTCTGACCCAGAAGTTGCATCGGAAGGCCTATATGAACAGATCCCAGTGTCTGATAGCACCTCTGACGTACTGTACGAGTCTTCCAACACCATTGACGTAGCCGACGCCGTATACCCTCCTCCTTTCGGGTTTCATCCCAATATGTTAACGTCGGCGATCGGATTCTGCACGTTCATCGTTCTCTGGATCCCTATCCCCATTCTTCACTATCTCGATATAGAACCCTTTTTATTCCCCCACAATGCTGGGATCATCCTCTCTATCGCGGGCATTGCACTTAGTGGCGTTATTTTTAATGCAGGTTTTATGGTAAGCGTTCCTATCGTCGTTGTGATCCGAGCATCATTCAATTATACAGATCCTTCTTGGGGTTTGGGGACCCATAATTACGTCTGTTGGAAACCTACTCACAATCGTCCTGGTTCTCTTCTCCGACGTCTTGTTCGGTGCAGGTGTCGAGACAGTAACTGTGTGGAGCTTAGTTGGTTCTGGTGTTATTATTGCAGCCTTTGGTGTATTAGCCTATGATATGTTCAACAGGGGATAACACAGGATAACACGATAACGAATTGATATGACGGATGTCCATAATACAATAATCTTTTGGGAATGACGTCGTTCATACAGATTTCACCAGAAAATACGGCTTGTCTAACAATTGGACCACTTCAAGGATGGTAGGCCACTTTGAAGTATGGCGAATAATAGTTGTTTCATTGGAATACTAGTTCGAAGGATTCCGTTGCGGACGACGTCAAGGTCGACAAGGAAGTCAAGTGCCATAGGCTTTCGCAGACGTCTATTTCCATTTCACAGTATAAATATTCCTTCCCCCAACCCTTGATCCTACAGAATGCTCATCGCAAGATGCAGTAAAAGTGTAAAGAGTACTAGTAGTAAGCTGTATTTTCAAGATTCTCTACACTTTCGTCTCAACCGAGACCTTTCCTATCTAACGTGTTTCCGAGTCTTCGCAGCCGTCCATCACGATCGCTCTTCTTGTTTGTCCTGGACCCCGCTCCTCTCGGAAAAGTCGAGATTCGAGAAGTTCAACACAGCAACTACCAGTGCTAGAAGATACATGTAGGCGCGGGAGTGAACCGTGACGAAAAGGAGGCGGCGCTTTCGGAAATGTCGATGGGAAGACGGGGAACGTTTGGTGGATCTGGTAGTAAAGTGGGAATAAGGTACACAGGGGATCGCGTTTGAAGACGTTCAGGCGCGGCGAGGCATTTTTCGAGCGGCTCCCCCGTCGAGGGACGTGTGGAGGACCATAACGTCGAGAACGTGCGAAGGTGGTACTGTTCGATGAGTGACGCGACTTCGGAAGGCCAGTAAATTTAGGCAAATTTACCGGAGCAACTTGAAGGAATTTTCTAGTCTCTATTATCGACATATTAAACAACGAGTTATTGATGTCAACCATGTCATCAACACCCAGTAGCAACAATGACACAAGAACCAGCCAGGTTCCACAACACCACGCAAAACGTCCGAGAAGTGAACAAGAACGAATGAACAAGAACGACCGTGAATAGCTAAACACAGATAAATCGATAATAGCCCTCAGGCATTGGATGCCAAGTCGTTTAAAGTACCGGCGGCTAGTGTAAAGGGTGTTGTCAGTCAGGTGTAGTCCGCAAAAGAAATAATACGTACGAATGTCAGAAATGACACCCTTCACACTCAAGGACTTTAGGGTAGAGCTCATTTCAGCGGGAGAAGAATTGCCGTCGCGGCCAATCAGATAAGCAGTGAGACCCGAAACATGAGGTGTGGCCTGTTTTCTCTGAGGTTTAGTAATAATGCAAAAATGAATTGTTACCCACCATCGATGTGCCGGAGATGCTGTTAGTAGCCTAGAAGTAGAGCTCATTACAGGGCGCATACAATGGAAATCAATTCGCGTGTACGAACAATTGGGCTGCCAATCCAAGCACTGATGACAGATTGTCCAGGAGCGAAAAGATCAACAACAGCGCCATAGTTGGAGAACGAAGCACGAGCATCGGCAATTGTGGTAGCACCGATGGTGTTGGCACTCGGGGCTCTAGCAGGTGATGTGTTCCCAGCATCAGTGTCCGAATTTCCAGCAGCAACCTAACGAGCGTCATGGTAAACTGTGAGGGAACGAAGCCAGATAGAGTAGCAAAGGTCAACGCACCGTGACGTGGATTCCGGCATTCGTGACCTATTGACTTTGTGAGCATATTACTCCAGCAGTAACATATTTTTGGTCTTACGGAGGCGACGGCGTCGTCAAGAACAGTAGATACACCACCGCCGAGAGACATCGAGACAACTGACGGACGACGAGATGATTGAGCGGAGGAAA
>Ga0210383_10005645_pt1 | contig 10964 bp, 9 predicted proteins | sample IncBWC14OmetaG_FD_160072 | JGI IMG/M metagenome (GOLD analysis project Ga0210383, IMG submission 160072) | Forest soil microbial communities from Barre Woods Harvard Forest LTER site, Petersham, Massachusetts, United States - Inc-BW-C-14-O ...
GCCCGAGCGCGAGTACAGCGGACCGGACGAGGTGAGCAGGGCGATCCCGGAGGGCTGACCCCGGCGGTCAGCCGGCTGGCCACGGTCTAGCGCAGCCATCCAGCGCCCGTCCTGGCCTCGCAGCGCGGTCTATCCTGTCTCAGACGACCGGATCTGTGACACATCAGCCTGGTGAGGCTACCGATGACGAGCGACGAGCCACCTGCCCAGCGGGGCTGGCGGCCTCAGGACGAAGCCGCTGCGCCCTCTGTCCTCGATCAGTGCTTCGACGCCAGCTCGCTGTCCGCGTTGCGGGCATCGACGCAAGCCTGTGCCGCCCAGGCCGGGATGCCCGCAGAGCGCGCCACCGACGTCGTTATCGCCCTGCACGAACTGGCGGCCAACGCCGTCAGGCATGGTGCGGGATCGGGGCGGCTGCGGATATGGGACCACGTCGGCGCGCTATATTGCCGTGTTGACGACGACGGCTCGGCCGCGGGGCCGCCCGGACCCATCGGGGCCGGTTCCGCCAGCCAGAACCTCGCCGACCGCTGGCCCCGCGAGCCCGGGCACGGCTTGTGGCTGGCCAGGCAGGTGGCCGATCAGCTGACGCTTCGCTCGGACTCACGCGGGACCAGTGCGGTCATCACCTTCAGCCTGCCGGCAATCGCTGATCCCTCGACGCCGCCGTGAACCTGCGCGGCCAAGTATCCCCGCGGGAACGCCGACCTGGTGCATAAGGGCACACCGACGCCGTATGGTGGCGGACCAGCCGGGGACCGGTGTGGTTCCCGGCTGGTCCTGTTGTCATCCGGTGACCTTGGTCCAGCCGGTGAACTTAGGCGGGTATGTGGTCCAGGTCCCGATATTCCGGTACACCTGGCTGCCGGGGCCCAGCCCGAATGTGTAGGTGACCGAACCAGCGGCGGCCGCCGCCACACCCGAGGCCAGGTTCCCGGCCATCGAGTGCCAGCCCGGTGAGGTGGACAGGAACCGGTGATAGTAGCCGACGTTGTCCGTGCCGCGGGCAAACCCGACCAGCGCACCAGGTATCACGGTAAGCGCCGGATCGGCGGTCGTCGCGCCGCCTGCCGCGGTGAAGCCGGTTACCCCCACCTGCGAGATGTAAAGCTGGCGGTTGGTGCCGACCACCAGCACGAACGTGCTGCCAAGGAAAGCGGCGGTGGGCCCGGTGCCGGAGAGCAGGTTTCCGCCGATGGAATGCCAGGCGTTCCACCCCGCTGTGGTGTGGTCGCGGGCCCAGACCGCTCCGTTGCCGCCGCGCACGTATACCGAGTAATTGAAGGGCCCCCTGAACACCGCTCCCGGCTGGGAGGTGACGTTGCCGCCCAGGGAACTCCACGGTGCCCACTTACCGCTGACGCGGGTCGTCCACCACAGCTGGTGGTCGGCGGCTTCCCCGAATAGGGCCACGACGCCGGCGCCGAAGAACCCGGATACTGCGCTGATTACTTTGCCGTTGCTGACCTGCTGCAGGGCTCCGGGCGTCCCGCCGGCGAGCCCGGTCCAGACTGTGCCATTGGCGGCGGTGTAGAACAGGTCAACCAGGCCGGCGCCCTCGGCGACGGCGCCGGGTGCGATGCCGGGCGCTGGGGGTGGCGGCGCCGCGGCGGACGCAGCCGCCGGGAATCCCGCGACCAGTCCCAGGGCCGTCAGCGAGGCCGCCAGCCCAGTGGCCAGCCGCCACATTCGCGGTGCGGGCCGTGCGGACGCGGCCGAAGATTTTGCGCGTCTCCCGTTCGAAATTGTTTGCACAATAGTGCTCCCCTACGTACCTGATGGAAACCAGCGTTCTGCGGGAACCACCAGCGCGGGTTTGTTTCCCGTTCCTGATCGCCGGCATCACGTGTCCCCCTAAAGGGCCAGCCCTCCCACATGGCGCCGACGCCTGGCATCCGGCCGACGTATCACCAGCATCCAACATTCATATGCGAAGGTATAGGGGCAGGCCCCAGGTAATTAGAGCAAGTTCTTGCTAGAGATGCTCAGAGTGCCACACAGGGGGCGTCTCCCGGACATCGGGAGCAGTCTTCAGCCACGGCAAGCTCGTCCAACGATCCGGCGACAGTACCCAGCCCGAAGCTATCTAACGATCTTGATCCCACAGGTCTCGACAATAGGCCCACCGCTTCGACAGCCCTGCCCGCTTCGACAGCCCCGCCCGCTTCGACATCATGACCTGTCGGGTGAAGCGGGCCGACCATGTGATCGCTAGGGCGGAAGCGAAATGAGACCCAGGAAGCACGTGGCGACCTGCTTGATCACGTCGGCATAGCCGTCGAAGTCCGGCGGCTTGATGATGTAGGCGTTCGCGTGCAGGGAGTAGCACTGCTGAATATCGTTCGGCGCCTGGGATGTCGTCAGCACCACTATCGGAATTGACAAGAACTCGGTGTCACTCTTCAATTCAGCCAAGACATCCAGGCCATTGCGGATTGGCAGGTTGAGATCGAGCAGGATAAGGCTGGGCCGGAGAGCATCTGTGTCAGTCCGCCGCACGAACTTTATCGCCTGCTCGCCATTGCTGACCACATAAAGCTGAATAGGCGTCAGGGACTGCTCGAAGGCCTCCCGGATCATTATCACGTCGTCCGGGTTGTCTTCGACGAGCAGGACGACGGCCCTTTGCCTGAAGCGGCCTGGCACCTGAGAGCCTCCCCGCGCAACATTCGTATCCGGCGCTAAGAGGCCATCATGATTCCCGCGCTACCCTGAGGGCAAGCGCGGCCGGCCTGCCCGGTGATGTTTAGTGCTCAGGCACCGGGTAACAGCAGGACGGGTCGGCGTCAAGAGGGGCAGGCAGCGTCATGGCAGGTAGCGACGACGGGCAACGGGCGGCGGCGCCTTCGAACTGGCAGGACTGGCAGCGGTGGGTGGAGGACGTCGACTGGTCAGACTGGCGCTCATGGCTCCAGCGGGTCGCCTCGACGGACTGGGCCTCGGAGCCCTGGCCAACGGTCCCCTGGGAGGAGGCTGTACCGCAGAAGGCACCCCGGGGCGAGGTTTCGCTCACCCTGCGGGCCATCGAGGAGGACCAGATCGGTGAGCACCTGGCGGCGACCTGGCCGGCGTTCCGGAGGTGGTGGCTCGACGGCGCGAATACCCGCCCGACGGCGGGGCAGGCCAGGGCGCGGCTCGAGGAGCACATGCCCGAACTCGTTCCGGTCTGGCAGCAGCTGACGGCCTTGCTCGGCGACGACCCGGAGGCCGGTGCCGCGCTAGCGCTGTGGAATCCGCCGCCCTTCCTGACCGGCTGCTCGCAGGCGGCGGTCCTGCCAGGCGGCCCCGCGCTGGTCCGCAACTACGACTGGGATTACCGGCTGTTCGATGCGGTGGTGGCCAGGACGGCGTACGCCGGCCGGCGGGTGATCGGCATGCTCGACTGCCTGTGGGGGCTGCTCGACGGAGTCAATGACGCTGGCCTCGCCGTCTCGCTCACCTTCGGCGGCAGGCCGCAAGTGGGCGAGGGCTTCGGCATCCCGCTGGTGATCCGCTACGTGCTCCAGACGTGCCAGACCACCGAGGAAGCCATGCAGGTCCTGCGGCGCCTCCCGGTCCACATGTCCTACAACGTCACCGCGCTGGACCGGACCGGCCTACGGGCCACGGCGTACCTGGCTCCTGACCGGCCCGCTCACGTCACCAGCCTGGCCGTCGCCACCAACTACCAGGGCCAGGTGGAATGGGCGCCGTACGCCGCGGCGATCCGCACGGTCGAGCGCCAGCAGCACCTAGAGGAACTGCTCGCCGCCGGCGCAGACGTCCCGAGCATCGTCGCGGCATGCCTGCGCTCCCCGTTGTACGCCACCCGCTTCCACCAGGGCTTCGGTACCCTGTACACCGCCGAGTACCGGCCCGCCGAGGGGCTCGCTCGCTACCACTGGCCGGACCATACCTGGGAACATTCCCTGGACCAGCTCGGGTCAGCCAGCACCCGGGTCCAGCTCGGCATCCCGGATCCCAGTAGCGCGTCTCCAGCTCAGGGGTGAGGGTAGCCGGGCCGTCGGCCGCGACGGCAAGTAGGCTGCCAATGACTCGCATTCAGGACCGTTCGGTAAGAATGAACTTTCGTGCCACCGGCCTGTGTTCACCTTCCAATTCGCCAGTCTCCACCGGGACGGAGAACTCAACCTGAATCTTGAGCCGCTTTGCAGTACTCAGCTGCTCGGGGAAGGCAAATGGCACGAAACCTTCGGATTCACGCCCACGTAGTTGAGCGGTCCGGCCGCGATCGTGGCAATAACCGTGCCACCGTGGGCGCAGGTGTCAGACGACGAGCCGTAATATCCGCGCTGGCCGGCCGCAATTGCCCCGATGACCAGCCATATCAGCAAGACAAGGCCACCGACTCGCATTTCTACCTCCAAAAGACGAGCAGCTCCTACCCTTCCGAAGAGCTGCGGACGCGGAACGCTCCTACGTCTACCCCGTGTGTGGCGGATACACGTGGACGCAGGCTCCTATGTCCCGCGAGTTCGGCATCCCGTGACACAAGGGCGGCCCGTTTCACTCGCCGGTGTATCGTGTCTGCTGATGGCCCGGGAAGGCAAGACCGCTCAGCGCGTACCTGCGGCACAAGAAGCGCTCACCCGTCAGCCGGTTCCCCGGCCGGACGGCGACGGTCCGCTGCCCCCATCGGACGACCCCATGTCGTACACATACACCACTGACCTGGCTGCGATCCGGGCCGTCGTGCACCGGTACGCGATCCAGGCCGGGCTGACCGAAGCCCGCGCCATCGACCTCACGCTGGCGGTCAGCGAAGTGGCGGCCAACACGATCAAGCATGCCAAGTCACCGGGGAGCCTGAAGATCTGGTACGACGCGAAGGAAATCGTCTGCCAGATCCACGACGAGGGAATCATCACCGACCCGCTGGCGGGGCGCCGACAGCCGTCCCTGGACGCATCAGGCGGTCACGGGCTCTGGATCGTCAATCAGGTCTGCGACCAGGTGGAAATAATCTCGGACGAGACCGGCACGACCATCCGGCTGTATATGAACCTGCCGTCGGCCAAGGCCTAGGCATATCCCGTCGCGATCCGCCTTGTGGTACAACAAGTGCGTGGATCTGCTGACGGTCTCTGTAACGGCCCGGGAGTCCGCCGGCGAACCTTACACGCTGGTGGAGATCGCCGGCGAGGCCGACGTGACGAATACGGACGAATTGCGCCGCCTACTCGACGAAGAGGTGTCGCAGCAGCCGCACACGCTGATCATCGACCTGTCCGGCCTGCGCTTCATGGACTCCTCCGCGCTGCACGCGTTGCTGCGGGTGAACCGCTCGCTCGACCGGCAGGGCGGCGTCCTTGCGCTGGTGTCCCCGCAGACCGCAGTGGCCAAGATCCTGCGGCTGACCACCGCCGACCGACTGATCCCCGTTTTCGACAGCGTGGCGGAAGCCGCTGCGGGCTGACCTGCGGAAACCTTCGTCCGGCCGACACGCAGGCGAGCCTGGTCCGGCGTTCGGTGGTTTACAGTCTCGTGTGATGGGATATTGTCTTTCTTAGTGGTGCCTACGACGCAGGCACGCTCAACGCGAAATGGTGTTTCGCGGAGCGCGCAGATCGGGCACCACTTTTCCGTCTCTCGCTAGCGAACACCGTGACCGATGTTCGAAGCGAGAGGACCCTGATGAAGATCGCTCTAGTAGCCCAGAACGCAACGCCGCTGCACCCCCGCGCAGGTTCCGGCCCTGACCGCGATGACCTCGGGCTGAGCGAGCTCACCCGCGAGCTCGCCGGGCAGGGTCACCAGGTGACCGTATACGCCCAGAAGAACCTGCCCGAGGTGCCTGACCAGGCCGAACTCCACGATGGCGTCCGGGTCGAGCACATCAACGCCGGGCCGGTCCGCCAGAGCACCGCCGGCGGCGAGCCAGACGACGCCGCCCTGCTCGAGCGGGTACCGGCCTTCAGCGGGCCGCTGCGTAGCCACTGGCAGCGCGAACGCCCGGACGTCGTACACGCGCTGCGCTGGACCAGCGGCCTGGCCGCGCTGGCCGCCGCGCGAGACCTCGGCGTCCCGGTCGTGCAGGAGTTCCGCTCCCTCGGCGTCACCGAGCGCCGGGCCGACGGGGTGAAGGCCGACGGCGCGTCCGCTGCGCGGATCAGGCTCGAGCCGGCCATCGGCCGCAGCGCCACCGCGGTGGTCGCGACCAACTCCGCCGAGGTGGCCGACCTGGCCAGCCTGGGCGTGCAACGGTCCTCGATCCGGGTCGTGCCCTGGGGCGTCGACACCGGCTTGTTCACCCCGGAAGGCCCGGTAGCCAAGCGGAACGGCCGACCGCGCCTGCTCACCGCGGCGGACCTGACCCAGCGCCAGCCGCTCGAGACGCTGCTGCGGGCGCTGACCCGGGTTCCCGGTGCCGAGCTCCTGGTCGTCGGCGGGCCGGACGAGGCCGAGCTGTCCAGCGACGACGCCTACGTCAAGCTGGCCAAGTTCGCGGCCGCGCTGGGCATCACGGACCGCGTGATCTTTACCGGCAAGGTAGAGCACGCCGCCATGCCGGCCCTGCTGCGGTCCGCTGACCTGGTCCTCAGTACCTGCCAGTACGAGCCTTCCGGCAGCACTTCGCTGCAGGCGATGGCGTGCGGCACCCCCGTCATCGCACCCCCCGTCGGCGGACACGTGGACGCCGTGGTGGACGGCACGACCGGCATCATCATCCCGTCGGGCCGACCGGCCCTGCTGGCGCAGCGGATCCGGCAGCTGCTCGCGCACCCCATGCTGATAGAGGCGTACGGGGTGGCGGCGGTCGACCGGGTGCGGTCCCGGTACTCCTGGGACCGGATCGCAGGAGAAACCCTAGCGGTTTACCACCGCGTCACCGCCCAAGCGGCGTAAAACTAGGAGCAGGGACCTGTATCCCCCCCGCAGGTCTCCTAGCTGAGGCCCGGGAAGCGCGAGCTTCCCGGGCTCTCGGTTTCCCGGGCTCTTGGTTTTCCGGGCCGTTTTCGCATCCAGCAGGTTCGGTCGTGGTAAACGTGCGGGCCCGGGCGTCCGGATTCCGCTCATGGGCTCTTAACTTGCTGCGCGCGGCGACATCAAACCCGCGGGGGTCAGCGGATCCGGACCGCCACCAGGCAGGCGTCGTCTTCGGTGTCGGAGACGGCGTTCGCGAGTATCTGGTCGGCCTGCGCCGCAGCGGTCAGCTCCTGGCCGTGGGGCAGCCCAAGCGTCGCGACGAACTCCTTGAGCACGTCCACGATCGACTCGCCGCGCTGCTCGATAAGCCCGTCGGTGAACAGCAGCAAGGTGTCGCCGGGACGTAGCGACTGGGTGGCCTCCTCGTAGGTGGCGTCCGGGTCCATGCCGAGCAGCACTCCGCCCGGCAGCGGAAGCTCGGCGGCGGTTCCACCGCGTACCAGGACCGGCGGCAGGTGCCCGGCCCGGGCCCAGCGCAGCACGTGCGTATCGGGGTTGTAGAGCCCGCACACGACGGTCCCCACCACGCCCGAGGTGAGATCGCACATCACCCCGTTGAGCATGCGGATCAGCTCGGCCGGGCCCGCGCCCGTGATGGCCAGGCCGCGGAGCGAGTTGCGGGCCGCCACCATTCCGGTCACCGCGTCGATGCCGTGCCCCGCGACATCGCCGACGACCAAGAGCACGTGCTGACTCGGCAGCAGCAGCGCGTCGTACCAGTCGCCACCTACCAGGTGACCCTCGCCGACTGGCCGGTAGCGCACGGCGACATCGATCCCGGCCGCCTCCACCGGCTCTTCATCCGGCGGCATGATGGCCTGCTGCAACCGCAGCGCGAGGAGGTGCTCCTCGGCAACGCGCTGCTCGCTGTCGGCGAGCTGGTCCCGCGTGGCGGCGAGCGCGACCTGCGTATGGTAGTGCGCCGAGACGTCCTGGAAGGCCCCGCGCAGCGCGACCACCCGGCCGGCCGCGTCCGGCACCGGCTCGGCGAAGACACGGATCTGCTTGATGCTCCGGTCATCAGGGTGGACGACCCGAAAGGTCGCTGTCAGGGTCTCCCCCTGCTCGAGCAGGTTATGGCGGAAACGCTTCACCGCCGGCTTGTCGGCCGCCATCACGTAGCTATACAGGTCCGCCAGCGGTATCTCCGCCCCTGGGCGTGACGCCAGGCCGAACAGCTCGAAGGCTGAATCGGTCCAGCGCACGGTACCGGTGACGAGGTTCTCCTCCCAGCCGCCGAGACGGCCGAGCCGCTGCACATGATCAAGGAGCGCGGCCAGCCGGCCGTCTAGGCCCTCGCGATGCCAGGTGAAGATCACCCCGTCGAAGAACCGGACCGCACGGAGGTCGGCCAGCGCCGCCTGGCCGGCGCCGACTCCGCTGTCGTTGACCGGGAGCCCGCTGGCCAGAGACGCACTCAGCGGCCCCGGGACATGCTGGCTTACGCCGTCCGCCAGGACCTGCCTGGCCCGGGCGAACAACCCCTGGCCGGACACGCTCGCCGGGTAGGCCTCGAGCAGGGTCAGCTTGGTCAGGTCGGTCCGGCCCGCGGGGTCGCGGAAGCCCGGGCTGACGTGCTCGATGCTGAAGTCGGTCACCTGCCCGGCGTCATCCCTGATCGCCTGGACCACGAATACCGAGTCGGCCAGGCCGTCGAGCAGCGTGTAGAGGGCCGGCTTCGGTTGTGCCGAGGCTAGGTCCCCGTGCGCCAGGCGCGCGCGGACCACCCGCGCGCAGCCTGCGGCCAGGGAGGACAGGCGCTGGCGGATCTCGGTCGTGAAGGCCGCGACCGGCTCGGGCCAGCTGGCCTCCATGACGCCGATCAGCTCGCCGTTCCGCTCGCGGAGCGCCAGGACAACCCGGGCGCCGCCCGGCGTGCCGGTGACCGGGGCACTGTCCGTTTCCGGACGACCCCCGCTCCACCATAGGTCAGCGGAGCCCCGGGCGATCCGCTGCGGCGCGCAGTCCAGTTGCGGTGGGATATGCCGCCAGCGGCTGGCCTCGGCGCTCGACAGGCCGGCCGCACCGAACAGCGCGAGCGCGCCGTCCGCCTCGAGCAGCCAGAGCACCACCGCGGCCGCGCCCATGGGCACCTGCCCGGCCACGGTGCTGGCCAGCTCGGCACCGTCGGCGGCCAGTTCGGCGGCAGCCTCGGCCCAGGGCGACCCGAACCCGGGTCTGCCGTCTTTCCTGGGGCCTTCCGACTCCGCGGCGTTAGGGCCTGGCGCATGAACATCGCTGGTCAGGTCGGGGCCGGCGGCCGCATCCGGCGCCAGGACGGCCGCCGCCATCTCGGCGAGGGATACCCCGGTCGCCGCGGCGAGCCCGGCTAGCTGGCTCGCGGCTTCCGCCGAGGACAGCCCGAGCCGTTCCATCAGGACGCCCCTGGCCATCGCGACCACGGACTGTTCGGCCGCCGCGCCGAGGATACGATCGAGCTCACGCCGCTGGTGGTCGATGACCGCGACCAGCCGCAGCATGTCATCATCGCCGCCCGCAGCCATCGCCCGCCTCCCTGGGGCACCCGTCTCCCGGCACAGTTCTCCCCGCACAGTGGGCGGGCCTTTTCGAGCCTGGCACTGCTGCAGAAGCTTGTGCCGCCCATGATAGTTACATCCGGTCTACCATCGGTAGAGATCGCACGAGGGTGCCTGACACGCCTCGTGGCGCGCCAGCACCTCTGATGGGAGCGCTTGGTGACTGATATGGTCCAGTCCGGTCCGCGGCTTGACAGGTCGGGACTTGAGCAGCTGCTGGCCGGCCTGACCGCAGTGCGGGGCGGCGACTTCAGTACCCGCCTGGCCAAGACCGGCGACCCGCTCATGGACGAGATCGCCACGGAGTTCAACGGGATGGCAGACCAGCTCGACCTGTTCACCTCAGAGGTGACCAGGGTGGCGCGCGAGGTCGGCACCGAAGGCAAACTCGGCGGCCAAGCCTATGTCCCCGGGGTGTCGGGCACCTGGAAGGACCTGACCGAGTCGGTCAACGCCATGGCGGGCAACCTCACCGGGCAGGTGCGCAACATCGCCCAGGTAGCGACCGCGGTGGCTAAGGGCGACCTGAGCCAGAAAATCGACGTGGACGCGCGCGGTGAGATCCTCGAGCTGAAGTCCACCCTGAACACCATGGTCGACCAGCTGTCGTCGTTCGCCGACGAGGTGACCAGGGTGGCCCGCGAGGTCGGCACGGAAGGCCTGCTCGGCGGCCAGGCCGACGTCAAGGGCGTCTCCGGCACCTGGAAGGACCTGACCGAGTCCGTCAACGTCATGGCGGCCAACCTGACCGACCAGGTCCGCTCCATCGCCGAGGTGACCACGGCGGTGGCGAAGGGGGACCTGAGCCAGAAGATCCGGGTCGACGCCCGCGGCGAGATCATGGAATTGAAGGAGACCATCAACACGATGGTCGACCAGCTCTCGGCGTTTGCCGACGAGGTGACCAGGGTGGCCCGCGAGGTCGGTACCCTGGGCAACCTCGGCGGCCAGGCCGTCGTCCGCGGCGTGTCGGGCACATGGAAGGACCTGACCGACAACGTCAACGTGATGGCGTCCAACCTGACCGCCCAGGTGCGCTCGATCGCCCAGGTGGCCACGGCGGTGGAACGCGGTGACCTGAGCCAGCAGATCACGGTGGAAGCCAAGGGCGAGGTCGCAGCGCTAACCCAGACGATCAACCGGATGGTCGGGACGCTGTCCGCGTTCGCCGACGAGGTGACCAGGGTGGCCCGCGAGGTCGGCACCGAGGGCCGGCTGGGCGGCCAGGCCGACGTCAAGGGCGTGGCCGGCACCTGGAAGGACCTGACCGACAACGTTAACTCCATGGCGAACAACCTGACCGGCCAGGTCCGCAACATCGCCCAGGTCACCACCGCCGTGGCCCAGGGTGACCTGTCCAAGAAGATCGACGTGGACGCGCGCGGCGAGATCCTCGAGCTCAAGACCACCATCAATACCATGGTCGACCAGCTGTCCTCCTTCGCCGCCGAAGTCACCCGCGTCGCCCGCGAAGTCGGCAGCGAGGGCCGCCTGGGCGGC
>Ga0210383_10005648_pt1 | contig 10963 bp, 8 predicted proteins | sample IncBWC14OmetaG_FD_160072 | JGI IMG/M metagenome (GOLD analysis project Ga0210383, IMG submission 160072) | Forest soil microbial communities from Barre Woods Harvard Forest LTER site, Petersham, Massachusetts, United States - Inc-BW-C-14-O ...
AATTTTTTCTGGGCGCCCTGGAAATTTGTGGCCGCAGTCGGCGTGCAGGACCTGATCCTGGTGGAAACAGAAGACGCGATCCTGGTTTGCCCGCGCGAGCGTGCGCAAGACGTCGGACAAATCGTCAAGTGGCTCGAGCAACAGAAACTCGCGCGCCTTCTGTAGCGCAGGTTTTTTTGGCGCTCGAGATGAAAAATATTCGTGTCACGCAGCTTCCCGCCAGTAATTCCTTCGCTTATACTGGCTTACCGTGACCGACATACAATTTGGCACCGACGGCTGGCGCGGCATCATCGCCGAGGATTTCACGTTCGAGAACGTGCGCACGGTAGCGCACGCGATCGCGCGTTACGTCGTACGCGCGGAGAAACCGGGCGCCGGTATCCTGGTTGGCTACGATACGCGCTTCGGCTCGGAGCGTTTCGCGCGCACCGTCGCCGAGGCGATTTCCGCCGCCAACATTCCTGTCTGGCTTGCCGCCGAAGCCGCCCCTACGCCCGCGATCTCCTTGCTCGTGAAACTGCGCGGCGCCGCCGGCGGAATCCAGATCACCGCCAGCCACAATCCCTATCAATGGAACGGCGTAAAATACAAAGCCAGTTACGGCAGCTCCGCTTCCCCCGCAATCGTCGCGCAAATTGAATCCGAGCTTGCGAAAGTCCTGCGCGAAGGTGTTCCACCTCTGCCGCCGCACAAAGATTTGATTCGTTCACTCGATGTGCGTGCCCCGTATCTGGAAACTCTCGACGCCCTGGTGGATTGGGATCGCCTCCGCGCCGCACAATTCCGCTTCGTCATCGATCCCATGCACGGCGCCGGACGCGGCCTGCTGCGTGATCTTTTCCGCCGGCACGAAATCGCCTGCGAAGAAATTCGCGGCACGCGCGATCCGCTTTTCGGCGGCGTAAATCCCGAACCCATCGAGCCGCACATCGCGCCGCTGCAGCAAGCCGTGGTGCAAGGCAAATTCGATGCCGGCTTCGCGCTCGATGGCGACGCTGACCGCATCGGTGCGGTAGACCGCGACGGCGCGTTCATCAACCCCCACCAGATTTTCGCGATCCTGCTATGGCATCTGGCCGGCGCGCGCAAACTCGAAGGCGCGGTGGCCAAAACTTTTTCCACCACCAAAATGATCGACAAGATCGCCGCGAAATTCGGCCGCCAGGTTTGGGAAACCCCCGTAGGCTTCAAGTACATCTGCGATCGCATGCTGGAAAGCGACATCCTGCTAGGCGGCGAAGAAAGTGGCGGCATCGGAACCAAGCTGCACCTGCCTGAGCGCGACGCCACCGTCAACGCCCTGCTGCTCGCCGAAGTGATGGCCTGGCACCGTAAAAGCCTCGGCGAACTCGTCGCCCTGCTGCACGCGGAATTCGGCGAACACCATTACGGCCGCGTGGACTTGCACGTGAAAAACGGCCAGAAGGAAAAAGCCATCGGCCATTTTTCCGACGCGAAATTTCAGCGCCTGCTCGATTGGCCCATCGTCCGTCGCGAAAATCTCGATGGCATTAAAGTGTACCTGGACGACATCGGCTGGTTGATGCTGCGTGCTTCTGGCACCGAGAACATGCTGCGGATTTATTCCGAAACCACGCGGCGGGAAACCACCAAGCGCGTTCTCGATTCCGTCGTGGCGGTCGTGCAACAAATGTGAACCGAAGGCAACTCTATAACACGGGAAATGTCCGCAACGAACGCACCCGCGTCGAACTGCAACACCTCGAGACCGAAACGATTTTTCGGCTATTACCGAAGCGCCACGTATCGCGCCTGGTCTTGCAGTTTATTTCCGGAAGGCGACGGCGGAAAGCGTTATCATGCTCATCGCACGCGCCCGTGACGGGGCCAGAAAGCCGAACCAAATGAATCGCCGACTCTACACGCTCGATGTTTTCACCACCAAGCGCTTCGCGGGGAATCCGCTGGCGGTCGTCACCGATGGCGACGGCATTCCCACCGCGAAAATGCAATCCATCGCGCGCGAGATGAATCTCTCGGAAACGGTTTTCATCCAGCGGCCCACCAATAATCGCGCTCTTGCTCGCCTGCGCATTTTCACCACCACGCGTGAACTGCCGCTGGCCGGCCATCCTGTAATCGGCGCATGGTTCCTGCTCGCTGAACTCGGCGTCGTCCCCGCCTCCGAAGGCAGCGTGCACATCCTGCAGCAAACCGGCGCCGGGATTCTTCCCGTGGAGCTGGCCTTTCACAACGGCCGCCCCGTGCGCGTCACCATGACGCAACGGCCCGCAAAATTTACGCGTGCCACATTCTCGCGCGCCACTCTCGCCGCTGCGCTGGGTCTGAAGCCCAGCGATCTGGCACCGTCGCTACCGATCGAATTTGCCTCCACGGGAATTTCCAACCTGATGGTTCCCGTGAGCCGCCGCGCGGTGCTCGCGAAAATCCAGATGAATATGCCCGCTCTGGCGCATCTGGTCTCACCGCACGGCACGATGGCGTATTGCTTCACACTCAGCGGGCGCGGACGCGCCTACGCGCGCGGCATGGTTCCCTGGGGGGCGATCGAAGATCCCGCGACGGGCTCCGCCGGCGGCTCGCTTGGCGCGTACCTGGTGCATCACGGCCAATTAAAGCCCGGAGAGCAACTGCAAATCACGCAAGGCGTGGAAATGGGCCGCCCCAGCGAAATTCTTGTGGAAGTAAGCGGCGATAAGGGAAAACTCACGCCGAAAGTCAGCGGCTCTGCGGTTCGAATCTTCGAAGGCCACATCGAAGCGTAGCCAATCTCTACTACTTGGCGGGACGCGGCTCCTCGACGCTCTTGCTCGCAGCATCGAGAATCCCATTCAAGAACGCAGGAGAGTCCGCCGAGGAAAATTTCTTCGCCAGCTCCAGCGCTTCGTCAATCACCACCTTCACCGGCGCGGTGCCGAAGCGCAATTCGTAAATCGCCAGGCGCAGGATGCTGCGGTCCACGGCCGCCAGCCGCTCGAGCTTCCAGTTCTCGGAAAGTTTCTCGACCGTCTTGTCGCTCGCATCCACCGCGGATACCGCGCCTTCGAACAATTGATTGGCAAACTTGCGCGTGGAATCCGCCGCGCGCGCCTGCTTCCAGAAATGCTGCTCCACGAGCGAGGGTTTACGCCGCGTCATGTCCCACTCGAAAAGCATTTGCAGTGCGAACTCGCGTGACTTGCGGCGCAGCGTCATACTAACGGCGCCGCCCGCGACGCGAAGCGCTTTTGGTACTGCCGCCGGATGCAGCGCCGGACTTGGCAGCAAGCTTGCGCACGAGTTGCGCCATTTCCACAGCCGCGAGCCCTGCCTCATAACCTTTATTGCCTGATTTCAGCCCGGCGCGGTCAATCGCCTGCTCCAGCGTGTCGCAGGTCAACACGCAAAAAATCAACGGCACGCCGGTATCGAGCTGTGCAAGTTGGATACCGCGCGCCGTTTCGGACACCACCACGTCGTAGTGCGAGGTCTCGCCACGCAACACGCAGCCAACGCAAATAATGGAATCGAATTGCCCGCTCGCTGCCAGTTTCTTCGCGACGATTGGAAGCTCAAACGATCCGGGCACGCGCACGATCTGAATCTGCTCTTCGGTGGCGCCGGCCTGCTGCAACGCATCGAGCGCGCCCGCCAGCAACCGGTCCGTAATAAAACTATTGAACTGGCTGGCGACCACGCCAATCCGCAGCCCCGCTGCGCTTAATCCGCCACGCACATTCGCCGGCTTCAATTTTTCCGCCATTGTTCAGCGCCCCTCGAATTTCGGCGGCCGCTTCTCCAGGAACGCGCGCGTGCCCTCGCGCATATCCTGCGTCGCGCAACACAATCCGAAAAGCGTCGCTTCCAGATACAAGCCTTCTTCCTGCGGCATTTCCATTCCATGCTCCACTGCTTCCAGCGCGTACTTCACGGCCAGCGGCGCGTTCGCGATTATTTTCTTGGCGATCGCTTCCGCCGTCGCCAGCAATTCTCCTGGCTCGACCACGCGATTCACCAGTCCGACGCGCAAAGCTTCTTCGGCCGAAATCATCTCGCCCGTCAGAATCAATTCATGGGCCACGCCTTTTCCGCACAAGCGCGGCAGCCGCTGCGACCCGCCGTAGCCGGGAATAATTCCCAGCTTCACTTCCGGCTGCCCGAGCTTTGCGTTGCGGCTGGCGATGCGCAGCGTGCATGCCAGAGCCAGCTCGCATCCACCGCCCAGCGCGAATCCATTGATCGCCGCGATCGCGGGTTTCCCCAGCGTCTCGAGGCGATGAATAATCTCCTGTCCGTACAAAGTGAATTCCCGCCCGTTCACAGGAGTCTGCTGCGCTAGCTCGTTGATGTCCGCTCCGGCGATGAACGCTCTCTCGCCCGCGCCAGTGAGAATCAGCACGCGAACCTCATCATCCGCCCGCACTTTCTTCAGGCAATCCCCCAGCTCATCCATGGTCTTGCGGTTCAGCGCGTTCAACACATTCGGACGGTTGAAGGTGATGCGCGCAATCTTCTCGCTTACTTCGAACAGTAAATTATCGTATGCCATATCTTCCCTGCCGTAAGTTTCCGGATTTTAACACTGGTATGGTACCCGAATCGGCTCTGCTTTGCCGCGTTATGCCGCCACGCTCAAGAAACCGATTCGACAATCACCGCAATTCCCTGCCCGCCGCCGATGCACGCGCTGGCGACGCCGTAGCGTGCACCGCGCCGGCGCAATTCCAGCAACAAACTCAAGACCAGGCGTGTTCCGGTGGCCGCGAGCGGATGTCCCAAGGCGATCGCACCGCCATTCACGTTGGTCTTGTCGCGGTTCAGCCCCAACTTTTTTTCCACCGCCAGGTATTGCGCCGCGAACGCTTCGTTCACTTCCACCAAATCCATTTGCTCGAGTTTCAAACCCGCGAGGGCCAGCGCTTTCTGAATCGCCGGCACCGGACCAATGCCCATAATTTGCGGCGGCACGCCCGCAGTCGCCCAACCGACGATCCGCCCCAGCGGTTTCCAGCCACGCTCCTTCGCAATTTTCGCGTGCGTCACCACCACAGCTGCCGCGCCGTCCACAATTCCGCTGGCATTTCCAGCGGTCACGATGCCGTCCTTGCGAAACGCCGGCTGCAGCGATTCCAGCACTTCAATAGTCGTTTCCGGACGTCGATGATCATCCTCCATCACCATCGTCGTCTTTTTGCCATTCTTCACTTCCACCGGCACAATTTCTTCTCTGAAATGTCCGGCGCGAAATGCCCCTTCCGCAGCCTGCTGGCTGCGCAGCGCGTATTCGTCCGACGCGCGGCGCGTGATTCCCTGCTCGGCCGCCAGATTTTCCGCCGTCTCGGACATGCTGAAGCCGCAGTACGTGTCGAACAGCCCGGACATCAGCGAATCTTCCAGCTTGCCTTCGCCCAGCCGGAATCCAGCGCGCGCTCCGCGAATCACGTGCGGGCATTGCGACATGTTTTCCATTCCTCCGGCCAGCACCACGCGCGCTTCGCCCAGTAGAATCCTCTGCGCCGCCTGCGTGATGGATTCCATCCCCGATCCGCACAGGCGATTCACCGTCACTGCTGGCGTTGCAACCGGCAATCCGGCTTTCAGTCCCACATGGCGCGCGCCGTAGAGCGCGTCGGCGCTGGTCTGCATCACGTTCCCGAAAATTACATGGTCGAAATCCGCGGGCTCGCTGCCGGCGCGGCGAATCGCTTCTTTGCTTGCGGCTGCGCCCAGTTCGATGGCCGTAGTGTTATCGAACGCACCCATGTAGCGCGCCATCGGCGTGCGTGCCCCGTGCAAAATCACAGCATCAGTAATGAACATTTGTCCTCGGGGTGAATCGGGTTTAAGGCGTGGAAAGCGCTACCAGCGTGTCTCCGCCGCGTTGCCGCGCATCATCCAGCCCGGCTTCGGCGCGATTAATCCATTCCGTAACACGATCTTCCGTTTCGTCGCCAGGGCGTGATGAAGCTTCGGCCACTACGGCGCTGATCGTCAAATCCGGCGTGCCCCACGACGGTCGCACCGACGCCGCCAGTGAGCGCAATTTTTCCCCCAGCGCGCGCGCGTTTTCCAGCGACGTATCCGGTAGAATGAACGCCAACGACCAGGCCGTATATTTTACGGCAACATCAGTCTGGCGAATCGCGGACGAAAGCGCGCGCGCCAGTTGTTCGATGTAATGATCCACCGCCGCGTCTCCGTGCTGGCGCAGCAGTTCGCCGCCGCGGTCCACATGCACGACGATCAAGGAAATCGCGGTGTTCTGCGCTCGCGCGCGATTGGATTCCACCAGCAGGCAATCAATGTAAGCTCCGCGGTTCAGCAAACCGGTTTTCTCGTCCGCCACCGCAAGCGAACGTACCAACGAACGCAATCGCGTGTGATTCACGGACATCACCAGCTGGTCGCCCACGGCTTGCAGGAAATAACTTTCGTTCGGCATCCATTTTCGCCCGCGCGCGTCGCCGATCAGCAACGCTCCGGAAGGCGCCTGGGTTTCCTTGTCCGTGAGCATCACTCCCAGCGCCGATTCCAATCCCAATTCGCGCAGGGACGGCAGGCTGGACGCCTGCAATTCCACTCCGCCCATCGAATCGGGCGTCACTTGCGTCACCATCCCTACGATGCTGGAAATTTTTTGCGGGCCCACCGCGGCGAATCCCGGCGCGGCATATTCAGCTGTCGCCTGCGCGCCCTCCCCCGAAGCGCCCACCGCCACCAGGCAGCGGCTGGCGCGCAAATGCTTGCCGATTTCCGCCGCCGTGGTCACGAGTACTTCGCGCGGCGTCGGCTGGCGGTACATTAAGCGATTAATTTCCGCGATAGCCGCGAGGTCTCGGTGCGTTTCTGCTGCTGTCGGCGCGGACGCGCTTCCGTATGCCTCCAATTGCTGCGCCGGCTGCAGCGGAGGAGGAGCTTCCACAGCTGCGAGCGCAGGAGCGGCGGCTTTGGGCGCAGGCTTGCGGCCCCCGTCTTTCGGCCACCAGTTCGCGCGTTCGTAGAGTGCGCGCAGGCGCTCGTTCCTTTCTTCTTCGCCGGGGAAAAGCTCGGCGATGCGTTCCAGTCTCTCCACCGCCTTGCTCTGCAACGAATACTGCAAAAAAATCTCTACCTGCACCACCAGATCTTCCAGCGCCTGCTGCGCGCGCACTTCCTCCGGCACGCCTGTCGCGTTTTCCGATGGCTCGCGTCCCGCGCCGGTGAAGCCGTCGGTGCGCGTGGATACCGTTGCCGCCTTCGCCGCGCGCGCCAAGATATTCTGCAAGAAGCCGGGATCGGCTTTGCCTTCCAGTTTCGCGATGCGCTCATGGTTCCGGTAATCATACGGGTCAATATCCACTAGCCGGTCAAGCGATTCGCAGGCTTCTTTCAACCGCCCCGCAACGAGGTACAAATCAAACAACTTCACTAGCGAGTCGAAATATTTCGTCTCGCGGTTCAGCTCTTCATACAGCTTGGCCACCACTTCCGCCAGCGGCAGCGACTGCGGAAAGCTCGTCGCCAGCCGGTCCAGGTTGGCCGATAGTTCCACTTCCCTTCGCAGCGCGCGCATGGTTTCTTTCGTCTGCACCAGCAGCGCGGCTGCCTTGGGATCCTGTCCCGCGCGGATATACGCAGCTGCCAATTCGAATAATTTTACGAAGCCCTCCGGCTTTTGCGAGTAATAGGCCTGGAACACGTCGCGCGCGGCGTCCAGACGTCCCGTGCGCAGCAGCGCTTCGCCGTAGAGCGCCAGAAACGCAGCATCGCGCTCGGTCGCAGCAAAGGGCTCGAGCAACATCACCGCGCCCTCGGCGTCATTCTTCCGCAGTTTTGCTTCGCCAAACAGCAGTGCGCCAACCCGGTCCTGCGGCGCCAGCAAATGCGCCCGCCCGAAATATTCCAGCGCTTCGTCCAGCGCACCCACAGACAGCGTCAATTGCCCTGCGCGCACGTAGCTGCGTGCCGCCATGTCGGCATGACGCAACTTCTCCGCCAATTCACCCAGGACGATATGCCTCTGCGGGTTTTCCGGATCCAGCACCGCCATGCTTTCATAGCATGCCAGCGCTTCGATGCCGCGCTGTTCCTTAATGTAAAGGTCCGCGGCATTTCCGAATTGTTCGATGGATTCCGACGTGCGGTTTTGTTTCTGCAGTAAAGTTGCAAAACGCATCAAACGGTCGGCGGGCTGCGGAAACGTGCGCAGAAAACGGATGAATACAGCGGAAGCTTTGGCGCCATCGCCGGTTTCGACCAGGCGGTCGAACTGAATACCGTAATATTCGGCGGCCAACTGCGGCTCGTTCAGGCGCGTATAAATGTCCGCCAGCGCCTGCAGTGCTTCCTGATGCGCGGGAGCCTCTTCGAGCACCGCCTGGTACTCGCTGACGGCTTCGCGAAGCTTGTTCTTCTCCAGGCTCTTGCGCGCCCGATCGAGATGTTTGTTGATGTCCTGTGCCATGGGAAACGGCGCGTTCCTCGGGTTTTGCGGGCTTGCTGGGGAAGTCCGCCCGCGAGTTTTGCCGCGACATCGTCGCAGGTCCCGATTTTTTCGCGCGGGTCGAACTTCCACTATATACCGGACGCCAAGCCACGCTCAAAACGAATTCAGCCCAGCGTGCTCAGAAGCACTACAAAAGACGGTGATTGGGAGGTAGACCGTTCCAAGGTTCGCAAAATGAGATTGTCCTGGCCGAGAATGTCAGGGCACGGCTTTAGCCGTACCGCAAATAGCGCCAAGGCTACGCAACTTCATCCGCTGAGGCCGCGAATTTGCAATAGCAGACTCGGGCTAATGACGACGGCAAACTTACGCCCGCGCACCCGCGCGCGCCTGGCTGGGCAATTCCTTCACCTTTTCGCGCATGGACTTGAGCGACAGCCCACTGCGCACCAAGCCCGCAAATCCCAGAAAAATAAACGGAATCGTCAGCGCCAGGAACGCGAAAAACGAAAAGCTCGTCGCCGTGGTCTTTTCGACCTGAAAAACGCTCAATCCCAGCACGCAAAAAAACTGATAAGACCCCACGTTCGCCGGCGCGTTCGGCAGCGAAACCCCAAGATTGATGATCAGCAGCACCACAATCGCCGCCAGAAACGGCAACTGCAATCCGTAGGCCTTCATCATCGCCCACAAGCCCAGCACCTGGCAGGACGGCATCAGCAGCGACGCAAACACCGCCGCATAAAAGCTCGGCGCGGTGCCCATCGCGTGCAGACCCAGCAGCGCGCGCATCAATTTCCCGGGAAGACGCCGCTGTCCCGTGTAGCACTCTGGATCCTGCGAAAGCTTTACTTCCAAGTAGTAAATGATCACCACCACGATCCCCAGCAACACCAAGGTGATGATTCCCAACGTATCCGCCACCTTGCGGAACCGCTGCGGCAAATCCACCAGCAGCGAAACCACCGCCAGCGACGCCGTCGCAATCACTAAATCCACCAGCCGCTCCACGCCCACCGAACCCAGCACTCGCCCCAGTCTGATTTCCTCGGCATCCGATACGATGTAGCTGCGCAACAATTCGCCCGGCCGCAGCGGAAACACCAGGTTGGCGAACAGCCCCGCATACACCGCGCGGATCGTGTGCGTCAGCTTCACTTTCCCGAACGGACTGAGCAGCCATTTCCAACGCAACGCTTGCACCCCGTAGCTCAGCACGTCGAACCCCATGCCGATCGCGACCCACTTCCAATCCACGCGCGACAGCTCGCGCATCGCTTGCATGAAATGGAAATCGTGCAGCACCCAAATCAGGCAGGCGGTCGCCAACGTGTAGCCGAGAATCCTCAGCGCTCTGGACTTTTTTTGTACGACGACGATCTGGGCCGTGGTGTTCAATGAGCAGCTTCCGCCGCGCGTGTTGTGTAGTAGATCTCGTGGAAACTAAAGTGTGGTTCCATCCGCAGATTCAACCGCAAGTCTCCCGTCGCGGCCATACTTCAGCCACCTGTTGAATCAAATGGTACGACCGCCTAGCCGTCAAACCGGCTACAGCCTACGATATCAGCTTTCCGCAGGCAATCCGAGACTACCGGCGAAGGTGCTAAGACACCACGGGGGCACGGACCCCGGGCCACGGCGTCGACTTTCAACTTTTACCCGCAACTCTCAACTCTAAATCTCCGCGCTGAACTCCCAATTTCCGCTTTCCAATTTCGATTTTCCGTCTTTGTGTGGCAAACTCGATAGTTTGAAAGGCGCGACGCCCGCGCGCAGAGCGAGCTTCGCTCCCACCTGCGCCGCGCTTTCGCACAGAGAGACATGGATCCCCAGTACATCCGCAATTTCTGCATCATTGCGCACATTGACCACGGCAAATCCACGCTGGCCGACCGCCTGCTGGAACTTACCGGCGCGCTCACCCAGCGCGAAATGCATTCGCAGGTGCTCGACTCCATGGACCTGGAGCGCGAGCGCGGCATCACCATCAAAGCCAAAAGTATTCGCCTACATTACACCGCGCGCGACGGCCACGAATACCGCCTGAACCTGATTGATACCCCAGGCCACGTGGATTTTTCCTACGAGGTTTCGCGCGCGCTTTCCGCCTGCGAAGGCGCTTTGCTCGTAGTGGACGCGAGCCAGGGCGTCGAAGCGCAAACTGTCGCGAACGCCTTCCTCGCCTCGCGCCACAATCTCACCATCATTCCGGTGATCAATAAAATTGACCTGCCCGCCGCGCGCATTGATTACGCCAAGGAACAAATCGAAAACGTTCTGGCGATTCCTGCTGACGAGGCCCTGCCCATCAGCGCGAAAAGCGGCTTGGGCGTCGAAGAAGTCCTCGAAGCCATCGTGCGCCTGGTTCCCGCCCCGCAAGGCTCCGCCGACGCCCCTCTGCGCGCGCTGATTTTCGATTCCTGGTTCGATTCCTACCGCGGCGCGGTGGTCCTGGTGCGTGTGATGGAAGGTCGCCTCGCTCCGCACATGAAAATTCGCCTCACGTCCAGCAACGATGTTTACGAAGTAGAAAATCTCGGCGTGCTTACGCCGAAACCGGTGGTGCTGCAGGAA
>Ga0210383_10005652_pt1 | contig 10955 bp, 11 predicted proteins | sample IncBWC14OmetaG_FD_160072 | JGI IMG/M metagenome (GOLD analysis project Ga0210383, IMG submission 160072) | Forest soil microbial communities from Barre Woods Harvard Forest LTER site, Petersham, Massachusetts, United States - Inc-BW-C-14-O ...
GGGCCAGCAACTCGGTCCCGTTCCCCGCCTGGCCCAGCACCTCGAACCCCGAACGATCCAGCAAACTCGCCAGGCCCTCACGCAACAGCACATCATCATCGGCCAGCACCACCCCGGTCCCCCGCCGGCCCTGCGGCGCCGTCCCCGCTACCCCTGACCATGCCAGCACCCCACGATCACGCGAGTCGAAGCCGCCCTCCAGCCAGTCCGCGGACTCCATGCCGACCTCCTGCCTGCCGTCCGCTTTCGGCCAGCATCGCGCGCTACCGGCCATGCCGCATCACAGCCAGCGCCCGTCCGTCATAGACGCTGGTGGCAGTCCCGCGGTAAAGCCAGCCGGTATGCGCCACGGCCGAAGTTCGCGCCGCCGCGCCCGTTAACCCGTGCCTGGGCTGCCGCCTAGCTCCCCGGACTGGCAGGTTCTGGAAGCTGCTCTGGCTCGGCCTGGGCCAGGCTGCCGAACAGTTGTCTGGTCTCGGCTTCGAGCTGACGGATGAGCGCGAGGTTACGCTCGGCGTGCCCGTATGACATGAACCTCTCCTAGCTCGTTACTGCGTCGGCCCCCCCAGGCGGCGCTCAGGAAGGCAAGCGATCGCGGTCCGGGAGCCGGGGTCGTCGACGGCGCCGGGTAGATCGTGTTGATCGTCGCCAGTGCCCAGCTCATCCGGGCTACCGCGGTGTCCGGGTGGTCGCCGAACTCGCCGGCCACCCGGGCCGCGCAGCCGCGGACGCCCAGCCGCTGCAGCGTCGCCGCGACGGCGCGACGGACCTGGCTGGGGGAGGGCGACCCGGAGGGCTGCAGGGCCGACACGAACAGCGCCCCGGCCCGGACCGCCTCGAACGTGCCCGGCACCTCGTATCCGGCAAGCGATGTCTTCGTCGCCATCATCGCCGTCCCTTCACCCGTGCGGCTTACCGACACATAGTGTCCAGCCTCCCGCCCCGGGTCCGCTGTGTCGTCAAGGCCAGCGCCCAAACCGAATACCGGCTAGCAGGAACGACCACCCGTCGACAGCGGGGAAGGCCGAGCGTAGGCTGGTCGCGTTCGTCGAAGCCCGGTTGCGCCAGAGCGGCCTGCGGGATGGGCTCCGGCACGAGCCGAGCCGGTCCGCCGGGCCAGAACGCGGCTGTCTTCGTAAAGGTGAGAATTTGGATACCGCCGGACACACCCCGAACCTCACCGGGAAGTATGGCCATATTTGCGCGTTCTTCAACAGCATCGACGAGCAGCACCGTGTGCTTCGCCCGTTCATCACCGATGGTTTCGATCAGGGCGACAAGGCTTACCACTACGTTGATCCCGAGCTGCGGGACGGACATCTGCGGTGGCTCGCTGAAGCGGGCATCAACGTCCAAGAGGTGATGGCCTCCGGCCAGTTGGAGGTCCTGCCGTGGCAGGACAGCACGCTCCGCGGAGGACGCTTCGCGCTGGACACCTGGCTGGCAACATTCGAGCAAGTGCTCCAATCCGGGCCAGCGGCGGGGTACGCGCAGACAAGTTTCCTGGGTCACATGGAATGGGCGCTGGCCGACTTGCCAGGCGTGGGCGACCTGGTCGAGTACGAGACGCGGGTCAACTACGTGATTCCCAAGTACGACGGCCCAGTGATCTGCACGTACGATCTGACGAAATTTGGCGCGAGCGTGGTAATGGACGCCTTGCGGACGCACCCAGCCGTGATCATCGGCGGGCTGCTTCGGGAGAACCCGTTCTTCGTTCCTCCTGACCAGTTGCTGCCCGAGATCCGGGAGCGGCGGTCAGCCCGCGAGAGCGCGAGCACGGCGTAGTGAATGTCTGTCGATACCGATGCCGAGATCCGCGTCCTGCGCACCGCACTCAGGGATCTGGTGGCGCTCTCCGCTATCCCGGCGGCGTTGGCCGGCCGGGAGCCGGCCGCCGTGGCGGCGGGGCTCGCCGACGTACTGATCGAATTGCTGCAGCTTGACTTCGTGTTCGTTCGCTTGTGCGTTCCCAGTGCCGCTGACGCAGTCGACGTCATGCGGGGCACGGCATGGAGGACGTTTCCGGCATGGCTGGAGAGCCATCTTGCTGACAGCGGTCGGTTCTCAGGAATTGAGATCATTCCGGACGTCGACGGCGGTCGCGGGCCCGGCCGCGGTGTTGGCATTCCCATCGGTGTCAACGCCGAGGGCGGTGTCGTTATCGCGGCCTGTGGTCGCATCGGCTTTCCCACGGAGATCGACCAGCTCCTGCTCGGCTTGGCTGCGAACAGCGCTGCGACGGCCTTTCAGGACGCCACCTTGATCCGCGAGCGCACGAGAGCTGAAGAGGAGCTTCGCAGGGCCCGGGACGTGCTGGAGACCACGGTGGCTGAGCGGACCGCCGAGTTGCGGCGAAGCGAGGCCTACCTTTCCGAGGCGCAGCGGCTGATGCATACAGGTACTGCTGCTCTGGACGGCGTGACCGGCGAGATAACCCACTCCTCTGATGAACACTCGCGCTTGTACGGCTTCGAACCTGAACAAGGGGTTCCCTCTTTCGAAGAGTTCCGGCAGCGCGTTCATCCGAAAGACCGGGCGGGGTGGACCGAAGCGCTCTTGGGGGGAATCAGGCAAGCGGCAAGCGTCGAAGGGGACTTCCGAGTCGTTCCTCCCGGAGGGCCGCTGAAATACCTCCACGCCATCGCGCATCCCGTCTTCACCGCGTCCGGCGAGCTCGAGGAATTGATGGCCACCGTCGTGGACGTGACCGAGCGCAGGCGTGCTGCGCAAGAACAGCGGGCCCAGCTGTGGTTCTTCGAAAGCATGGACGCGATCGACCGCGCCATCCAGGGCACCAGCGACCTCGAGCAGATGATGGGCGATGTTCTCGACGCCGTGCTGGAGATCTTCCGATGCGATCGGGCGTGGCTGCTCTATCCCTGTGATCCGGAGGCCGGCTTCCTGCGGCTGCCAGCCGAGCGCACCCGGCCGGAATACATCGGCGCCTTGGACGCCGGCGAGGACATCCCGAACGGGCCGGAGGTCGCCGACATGTCCCGGAGCCTGCTGGCCTCGGACGGTCCGGTGCGCTTCGATCCCGAGTCAGACGGTGCGCTTCCGTCAGAACTAGCGGAGCGTTTCGGCATCAAGTCCGTCATCGCCATGGCTGTTTACCCGAAGGTAGACAGGCCCTACGCGTTCGGGCTGCACCAGTGCTCTCGCCCGCGAGTCTGGACGCTGCATGAGGAGCGGCTGTTCCATGAGATCGGACGGCGGCTGGCCGATGGGCTGGACACGCTGCTGATGTTCCGTAACCTGCACGAAAGCCAGCGCAAGCTCGAGGGGAGCCGGGTTGAGCTGGCTGCCTCGCGGGCGCGGATCGTCGCCGCCGCCGACGAGACGCGGCGCCGGATCGAGCGGGACCTGCACGATGGAGTACAACAGCGGCTCGTCTCCCTCGCGCTGGCTCAGCGGCAGGCGGCGATGATCATCCCGCCTGAGCTGGGCGAGTTGCAGGCGCAGTTGTCCGGGGTGGCGGACGGACTCGCGGGCGTACTGGAGGAACTGCAGGAGATCTCGCGCGGTATACACCCGGCCGTCCTCACCCGGGGCGGCCTGATGCCCGCCCTCAAGACCCTGGCCCGGCGGTCAGCCGTACCCGTCGAGCTCGACGTGCGAGTGCAGACGCGGCTGCCCGAGCCGGTGGAACGGGCCGCGTATTACATCGTGTCAGAAGCGCTCACGAACACCGCGAAGCACGCGCACGCCTCCACGGTGCATATCGACCTCGAAGCCCGCGACGGAGTCCTCGGGCTCTCGGTCCGCGACGACGGTTGCGGAGGGGCCGATCCAACCCGCGGTTCCGGACTCATCGGCCTCACCGACCGCGTTGACGCGCTCGCGGGGACGATCCAGGTGGCAAGCCCCATCGGAGCGGGCACCACGCTGCTGATCACGCTTCCCCTCGAAGAGGGTTAACTACCGGCCAGCACCGTCTGGCGGCTCGCTGTAGTCCCGGATTTCTTGCTAGCCGCTAGTCGATTTGGTGGCCTGCCGTGAAGACCGCCGCACGCCCCATGCGTGATCGTGGACGGTACGCGCACAAGCGTCCGGCTTGTGGCGTCGGCCCTCCGGGGCCTGACCGCGGTCGACCCTAGCCCGATCGAACGAAAGACATAAGCCATGCCATGGACACTGCCAAGGACCGCTCGGCTCGGAGCCGCCAGCCCGCAGATAAACCGCGGTGCCCGCGACGGCTGGCCGCTGCCAGCGGCCTCGGCGTGCCGAACTGGGCCGTCCTGCCCGCCACCCTCCCCTCGCCCGGCTGACCGAGAAAGGCAGACCGAGAAAGGCAGACCGCGATGACGCAGGCTCAGGCCGGTACCGGGGGCACCCTGACCACGCACGCGGCCCGGCCGCTGCTGATCCTGGCCGCGGACGACCGCAACAGCCTCGAGCGTGACCTGTACGGCCTGACGGCAGCGCCAACGCCGGAACAGGCCGCCCGGATCAGCGCCGACAAGATGCTGATCTACCAGGCCCTGCTGGACGCCGCGGCACAGCTTCCCGCCTCGGTTCAGCCCGGCATCTTGATCGACGAGCAGTACGGCGCCGCCATCGCCGAGCTGGCCGCCCGCACCGGCGGCGCGATCAGCCTGGCGATGCCGGTCGAGGCCAGCGGCGGGCCATGGTTCCGTTACGCCTACGACGACTGGCAGGCCCACGCCGGCTTCTTCGCCACCGACCACACCAAGATCCTGATCCGCGATAACCCCGGTCTGGAGGCGGGCCAGCGCGCCGCGCAGGCCGAGCGGCTGGCCAAGGTGTCGGACTGGGCGGCGGCCAACGACCGCGCGCTGATCGTGGAACTGCTCGTGCCAGCCAGCCCCGCCGACCTCACCGCGCTCGGCGGGGCCGCCGCCAGCTACGACGCCACGCTGCGGCCAGAGCACACCGTGCAGGTCATCGAGTATTTGCAAGATCACGGGGTCACGCCCGCGTTGTGGGAGGTGGAGGGCCTCGACCGTCCCGGCGATGCCCTCGCGGTCGCCGCCGTCGCCAAGCGCGGCGGCCGAACCGCCGACTGCATCGTCCTCGGCCGGCACGCCAATCACGACCACCACCTTGACCACTGGCTGAAGGTCGCGGCGCCCGTTCCGGGCTTCACCGGCTTCGCCATCGGCCGCAGCATCTGGTGGGACGCGCTGCACGCCCACCTGCATCACCGCAGCACCGTCGGCGGGACCCGGCGCAGGATCGCCAGCATCTATTCCGACTTCGTTCGTTACTTCCTCGACGCCCGCGACGGCACGCTTCCGGTGCAGGACACGCCAGAAACCTTGTAACCAAGCCGCGCGTGAACCTTGATCCAGTACGAGCACCACGGTCCGTTCGGAAGATCATTTTTCAGCCGAACGGGCCGTGGTGCGAGCCCCGGAACCTGTACTGACTGCAGGTCCCATCGTGAGCTTCCTTACCGGCGGCGGCGGCCGCCGACGGGCCAGCCGCCGATGACGGCGGCGGCGAGGCAGGCGGCGGCGCCGAGGGCAAGCGCGTACCGCGGGCTGGCCACGTCCGAGAGGGCGCCGATGATCGGTGAGCCGATCGCGGTGCTGCCGACCAGGGCCATTGACCACAAGGCGGTGACCCGGCCGCGGTACTCGGGATCGGAGGCGAGCTGGATGGTGGCGTTGCCCGTGGTCAAGAAGATGACGCTGGCCACGCCGGTCAGCACGCACGCGGCGATCGCGGTCGCCAGCGTGGGAGCCGCCGCGAGGAGGCCGACGGCGATCGCATAGCCGAGCACGGCCCTGATCAGGCGGGCTACTCCGGTGCGGGCCGACCGGGCCGCGTACAGGCCGCCCGCGACGGCCCCGGCGCCCAGGGCGCCGATCAGCCAGCTGTAGGTGGTGCCGGTGCCGTGGAAGGTGGTCTCGGCCAGCAGCGGCAGGCTGACCTCGAACTCGAAGGTGAACGTGCCAACCAGCGCCATCATCAGCAGCGGCCGGATGATCGCGGGCACGCCGACGGCGTAGCGCAGGCCGTCGCGCAGCTGGCCGCGGCGGCGCGGCACCGGGGGGACCGGGTGCAGGAGCCGGGTGTCCAGGCTGAGCAGCGAGGCGATGACGAACCCGAAGCTGACCGCGTTGACCACGAAGCACCAGCCGATGCCGACCGTGCTGACCAGGACCGCCGCGATGGCCGGCCCGATCACCCGGGCCACGTTCACCATAGTGCTGTTCAGCGTCACCGCGTTGCGGACCAGGTCCCGGCCGACCACCTCCTGGGTGAACGCCTGCCGCGCCGGGTTGTCCACCGCGCTGAAGGTGCCGAACAGCACCGCCAGGACCACCACCTGCCACAGCCGGATGCTCCCGGTTAGCACGCTGACGCCGAGCGCGGCCGAGACCAGGCCGAGGCCGGTCTGGGTGGCCAGCAGCACGTGCCGTTTGGAGTCGCGGTCGACCAGCAGTCCGGCGTACGGAGATAGCAGCAGGATCGGCGCGTACCGGGCCGCGGTGGTCAGGCCCAAGATGGTGCCGGAGTGCGTCAGCTTCAGCACCAGCAGCGCCTGGGCGACCGTCTCCACCCAGGTGCCGATCAGGCTCAGCGCCTGCCCCGACACGTACCGGCGGAAGTTCGGCACCGCCAGCGCGGCGAACATCGCCGGCGGTGCGGCGCCGGTCTCCGTATGGGCCGTAGGTGGCGTGGCGGATGGGCCGGGCACGGCAGACTCCCGTGGGTTGGTAAGCGTGGCGAAGGATCTGCTCGTAGGCAGGCTCAGGCCGTTAAGCGGCTGTTCGCCGCCGCCACTGCGGACCGCTCCCGGCATGGTCAACGACCGCTTGGGCCGCCAGCCGGTCAAGCTCGGCGAGTTCGGCATGGAGCTTGCGGACCTCGTGCTCACCCCAGCTCGGCGAACTGAACTGGTGATGGGTGATCGCCGTCATCATGAGGAAGCGGGCGGCGGCCGAGTCCAGGCCCCCATCCAGCCAATCGGTACGTTCCATGCCCGATCCCTTCCTCATGCGCTGCCCGGTCGGCCAGAGCGCTAATTACAGGGTCGCCGCAGTCGCGGCGTCGCGCATCGCCGCTAGCATCCGTCCTCCCGTGGTGCTCTCTCTACTCCCGCATTCCAGCTACCCGGTAGTGAGACTGTCCGTCCGCCATCCAGCGCCGCCTCATCCCGACATGGACGCAGGAGCGGACGACTTTGGATCTGCGGGTTCGGCCGCGTCTGCGTCGAGGAGACGCGTGAGAAGCCCGGTGAGCTGCTCGAGGTCGTCGGCTGGGAGGTTTGTGACCGCCGCGGGCGGGCGCAGCAGGATGGCGTCGGCGGTGGCGATGGCGTTGTGCCCGGCGGCCGTGAGCGTGACCAGCTTGCGGCGCCTGTCATCGGGGTGTGGGCGGCGTTCGACCAGGCCGTGAGCTTCCAGCTTGTCGACGATCAGGGTTGCGTAGGGGGCGTCGACGCCGTTGACCTCCGCGAGTTGGCTAAGGGTCACCGGTCCGTCGCGGAGCTGGAACAAGATCTTTCCCCGGCCGCCGCCCAGGCGGAATCCGAGCGCCTCGGCGAGCTCGCCTCGGCGGTTGTGAGCCTCGACGAACCGCTGCATGAGAGCCCAGGCCTGCTGTGGTGCCGCGTTCACCACGCTACCGTCCGGCCGAGGTAGTCGACGTAGTGCAGACCGGGTCTCCCCTGGAGGGCGTCGAGCGTCCTGACGACGTTCGAGATGCTCTCGTCGATGCTGAGCCGGGCGTTCAGGCCGCCGAGTTCGGTGCGCACCCAGCCGGGGGCCATGAGGACCAGAGTCCGGCGCTCGCCGCTGTGCCGTGCCGCGTAGCTGCGCATGAACGTGTTGAGCGCGGCCTTGCTGCCGCGGTACACCTCGTGGCCGCCGCGCTCGTTGTTGGCCACGCTGCCCTGGCCCGAGGACATCACCCCGATCGTGCCCGCAGGTTCGACGCGGTCCTGGAGAGCCTCGATGACGCGCAGCGGCCCGAGCGCGTTGGTGACCATGACCCGGATGAACTCACCGGTCGGGGTCTGCGCCACCGTACCCTCGGGCTGATTCGTGACGCCGGCGTTCACGAACAGCAGGTCGAACATCCGGTCCGCTAGACGATCGTGCAGCGCCGCGATCTGCGCGGGCTCGGTGACGTCGACGGTTTCGATCTCGATCTGCTCAGCGCAGGTATCGGCGAGGTCATGCAAAGGGGTCCGGCCGGAGCCGCGCACGGCGGCTACGACACGCCGGCCGCCCCGCGCCCACTCCCGGGCCAGGGCCAGGCCCAGACCGCGAGACGCGCCGATCAGGAGCACTCGTCTGCCCGGGGCCAACGGCGGGCCAGAGGCCATATTCGAGTTAGTTATAGACATAACAATTATTATATGAGGTATAACTAAATCCGTCAAGCCCCGAGCACAGACAGCACGGGCCGCACGGGGTCGGTGACGGGCTTGAGCGCCTCGTCGTCGGGCAGTTCCCCGACACGGGGCGGGACGCCGGCGTCGATCGCGTCGGCGACGGTGGAGAGCGCCGCGGTCAGCTGATGTACCGCGTCGGGTGACGGGGCGGGCTCGCCGCGGGAGATCGCCACCCGGGCGGCGGTCGCCGCATCGGCCACCTCGTCGAGCGCGACGATCGCGGGCCACCAGGCCGACGCGCGGCGGCTCACGGCCGCTGGCTCGGACATGGCCCGCTGGTACTCCCCGTTCAGGTCGCCGAGAGCGCGGTAGGCCTGGCGGCGCAGCTGCCAGCCGCGGCCGCGGGCCGCCGGATCCGGATCCGGGATGAGCGCCGCCTCCATGGACCGGCAGATGTCGCGCAGCGTAGCGGCGAACTGCCGTGGCAGGTGCGAGTGCCAGCTGCTGGGCCACGTCGCGTACCCGACGAGCAGCACGATCGCGCAGCCGAGCAGCGTGTCGACCAGCCGTTCTTCGGGAAGCCGCCAGCCGGCAGGCGCCAGCAGGTCGATCAGCAGCACGATCAGCGGGGTCATGAACGTGGCCCCCAGACCGAAGTTGCGCAGACGCCCGTACGGCTGCCCTGCCGCCAGCACGGCCATCGGGAACAGCAGCCACGGCCCGTACGGAACCGCCGCCAGGATGACGGCGCCCAGCACCGCGCCGACGATCGTGCCGATGCCGCGCTGCAGGGCGCGGGCGAACACCGAGCCGTTGTCGGGCTTCACCACGATGGCGACGGTGAGTACCACCCAGTAGGACCGCTGCAGCGGAAGCACCTCGCTCGCCACGGCGGCCAGGCCGACGCACACCATCAGCCGGATGGTGAAGGTCCATGCGAGCCGTCCACCCCGAAGCTGGTCGAGCAGGGTGCCGAGCACGGTCCGGGCGCGCTCGCGCAGCGGTGTCCGCGGCGCCGGCTCGGGCGGCGTGGCGGGCGTCCACGCGATCGTGCGCGCGAGGGCCGCCAGGGCAGCCCGCAGCTCGAGAGAGCCAGGACTGGACGACCACGCCGGCCGGAGCGGCGGCACGCCTGGCCGGGGTTCCGGGCTCTGCTGGTCAACCGGCTCGCGCCAAGCCTTCCGCCGGGCTTGGTGAGCTGGCATCACAAGAATTGGTGAATGCCTGCGGCCTGCCGCTTAACTGCGCAGCTGCGCGTTGAGCCGCGCGGCCTGTCGCGTGAGGTGGTCGCGCTCGGGGAGGTTGGGCGCTGATCGGGCGGCTTCGGCGTAGAGCCGTGCTGCGGTGACTGGGTCACCGTCACGCTCGTGCAGGTACGCCACGACGGCGGCGTGGCGGGGCAGGGCGGGGTCGAGCCCCGCCAGGGCGGCCAGGCCGGCCCGCGGGCCGTCGGCCTCGCCGACCGCCACGGCCCGGTTGAGGCGGGCCACCGGGCTGTCGGTGAGGCGCACCAGTTCGTCGTACCACTCGACGATCTGCACCCAGTCGGTCTCCTCGGCCGTCCGGGCGTCGGCGTGGAGCGCGGCGATGGCGGCTTGGGCCTGGAACTCGCCCAGGCGGTCGCGGGTGAGGGCGGCCTGGAGCACGTCGACGCCCTCGGCGATCAGGCGGGTGTTCCACAGGCTGCGGTCCTGCTCGGCAAGAGGGACGAGCCTGCCGTCGGGCCCGGTCCGCGCCGGGCGCCGTGCGTGGTGGAGCAGCATGAGCGCGAGCAGGCCCGCGACCTCCTCATGGTTGGTCTTGGCCGCCAGCTGGCGAGTGAGCCGGATCGCCTCGCCGGCGAGGTCGACGTCGCCTGAGTAGCCCTCGTTGAAGACCAGGTAGAGCACGCGCAGCACCGTGGCGACGTCACCGGGCTGGTTGAACCGGACGCCCGAGACGGTCCGCTTGGCCCTGCTGATCCGCTGGGCCATGGTCGCCTCCGGCACAAGGTAGGCCTGCGCGATCTGACGCGTGGTCAGGCCGCCGACCGCGCGCAGCGTGAGCGCGACGGCCGAAGCCGGTGTCAGGGACGGGTGCGCGCACAGGAAGTACAGCTGGAGCGTGTCGTCCATCGCCTCGCCCGGGCCGGGCACGGGTTCGCCCTCGACGCGTACCTCGCGGTGCCGCCGGGAGGTATCGGCGCGGGCGGCGTCGAGGCACTTACGCCAGGCCACGGTGACCAGCCAGCCCTTGGGGTTCCGCGGCGGGTCGTCCGGCCACACGCGCACGGCCTCGACCAGGGCGTCCTGCACGGCATCCTCGGCCGCCGCGAAGTCGGCTCCGCGACGGACGAGGATGCCAATCACGGTGGGGGTGAGGGCCCGCAGGAGGGCCTCGTCCACCGTCCGTCACTCCGTAATGGTCGGGGGCGCGGCCAGGAACGGGCGCACCTCGAGCCATTCGTGGATCGGCTTCCCACCCGCACCCGGAGCCGCGGACAACTCGCCGGCCAGCTCGAGCGCTCGCTCGTAGGTGTCGACGTCGATCACCATCCAGCCGGCGATCAGGTCCTTGGTCTCCGCGAACGGGCCGTCGGTGACCGGCGGCCGCCCCTCGCCGTCGTAGCGGACGAACGTGCCCTCCGGGGAGAGCGCCTGACCGT
>Ga0210383_10005653_pt1 | contig 10953 bp, 7 predicted proteins | sample IncBWC14OmetaG_FD_160072 | JGI IMG/M metagenome (GOLD analysis project Ga0210383, IMG submission 160072) | Forest soil microbial communities from Barre Woods Harvard Forest LTER site, Petersham, Massachusetts, United States - Inc-BW-C-14-O ...
GTCCCGACCGTTACCCATTCGAAACCGGAGTGGTGGGCGAGCAACTGTTTCCCGCGAGCCAGTTGCTCAGCGAGATCACGGGCGTTCCGGTGCAGCCCAATAAGGCCATCACCGGGCGCAACGCCTTTGCGCACGAGGCCGGCATTCATCAGGATGGTGTGCTGAAGAATCCGCTGACCTATGAAATCATGACCCCGAAATCGGTGGGCGTGCCTGATTCGCGGCTGGTGCTGGGCAAGCATTCCGGACGCCACGCGCTCAACATGCGCTGCGAACAACTGGGCTACCAGTTCGACCGGCGCGCGCTCGACGACATCTACCGCCGTTTTGTCCGCCTGGCTGACAAGATCAAACATGTGGAAGATCATCACTTGCTGGAGTTGATCCGCGACACCCACAAGCCGGCTGGGTCGGCGACTCCGCTGATCGAACCGCTCCAGGGAGCGGTCGCGGCGTCTGCGAACACTCCGGCGCAGGAATCACCCAAAGCGTTTCCGAACCCCGCGCCCGCGAGTTCCTTCGGCATGTCTGTGCCGCTCGCGCAGGAACACCACCCCGAGCAGGAAGACTACCTCTGGGGCGTGTAGTGGCTCGTAGGATTTCCGCGCTACACTAGTTCCCGTGACTCTGATTCCCGCATGATTCTCAAACTGACCATTCTTCCCGGCGACGGGATCGGTCCGGAAGTTACCGAACAAGCGGTGCTCGTGCTGCAGGCTGTGGCGGACGGGTTCGGCCACCGGCCCGAACTTCAGCGCAAGCTGATTGGCGCCGCGGCGCTGACCGCTGGGAATGACCCGTTGCCCGCGGATACCATTCAGGCTTGTTTGTCCTCCGCTGCCGTGCTGATGGGAGCGGTCGGAAGTCCGGGGTTCGATCATTATCCCAATCATCTGCGTCCCGAGGCCGGGCTGCTGCGGCTGCGGCGGGAGTTGGGCGCGTTCGCCAATTTGCGTCCCGCAGTGCTTTTTCCAGCACTCGAGGATTGCTCTCCCCTGCGGGCCGAGTTGGTGCGCGGCACAGACATGCTGATCGTGCGCGAGCTTTTGGGCGGCCTCTATTTCGGTCGGCCTCGGTCGATCGAAGGAGCGGCCGGATCGAGACTTGCCATCAACACCATGCGTTATGGCGAGACGGAAATCGAGCGCATCGCGCGCGTGGCCTTCGAGTTGGCGATGAAGCGCCGCCGCAAGGTTTTATCGGTGGATAAGGCGAATGTTCTGGAGTGCTCACGGCTGTGGCGGGAAGTGGTGGCACGCGTTGCGCAGGGCTATCCAGAGGTGAAACTCGCTCATCAGTATGTCGATTCCGCCGCCATGTTGCTGGTGCAGCGCCCGAAGGATTTCGACGTGATCCTTACGGAAAACATGTTCGGCGATATTCTTTCCGACCAAGCCGGTGGGGTGGTTGGATCTCTGGGATTGCTGGCTTCGGCGAGCATTGGAGGCAACGTTGGCTTGTACGAGCCGGTGCATGGGTCGGCTCCAGACATTGCCGGCAAAGGAATCGCCAATCCGTTGGGGGCGATTCTTTCGGTCGCGATGCTGCTGCGGCATACGTTTCAGCTGGAACGCGAAGCTGCGTGCATTGAAGATGCGGTTGGGTCGGTGTTGACGGAGGGTTGGCGCACCGCCGACCTGGTCGGCAAGACTCAGACAGCAATCTCCACGGCCGAGATGGGGCGGCGGGTCTTGGACGCAGTTAAGTCTTCTGTGATTTCAGCTTCGGAGAAAAAAGAAAAATCTGTGTGAAGCTCTGGCGTTAGACTTGCTGCCCCGGCTCTCCGGGTGAAGTCTTCGCTGATTGGGCTGCGCCCGGCGGGGCAGCACCGTATTTTCCCGTCAGGTCGTACCAACGGATGCGCAGCATGTCCCAGAACATGCGCGAGCCGTCGGTTAAAGGATGAATTCGTGTGCCGCCACTGTGGGCCCAGGCTACCGGCACTTCCTGCACACGGAAGCCGAACTTGCAGGCCAGGAAAAGAATTTCGGGATCGAATCCCCAGCGCTCGATTTTCTGCAACGGAAAAATCTTCTGCACCGCCCGCTTTTGAAAAGCCTTGAAGCCGCACTGCGTATCCTTGAAGTGCAAACCGAGCGTGATCCGCAGCAGCAGGTTGAAAACGCGTCCGAAGATCTGGCGATGGAGAGGCTGCCTCTGCGTCTGCAGTTCGGACTGCAGCCAGCGCGATCCGATGGCGATGTCGGCGCCGTCACTCAAAGGCTTAAGAAGTTTGGGAAGCTCCTCGATCGGTGAAGACAGGTCGGCGTCGCTGAAAATGACCACCCCGCCACGCGCCTGCAACATGCCGTTGCGCACGCTGTAACCTTTGCCGCGGTTGCCGGGGTTTTCGACAAGGCGCAATGCGGGATTGCTCTTTGCGAGACCGCGCACGATTTCAGCGGTATCGTCGATGGAGCCGTCGTTGACAACAATTACTTCGACCTGGGCGGACCATTTCTGCTGCGCGATGTAGCTGAGGATTTTTCCGAGCGACGCACCCAAGCGGGCGCTCTCGTTGTAAGCGGGAACGACGATGCTGTAGGTGGGGTCCAAAGCAGGTTCTGGTTTCCCGTTTCCGGTTGTCAGCTCTCACTGTCTGCCGGATGATTCCTTGATCGTGATCCCGGCTTGCGAGCGAGACCGAGCGACGCCGCTATTGTACGTGGCACACACCCTAGAAACACCCTTGGAATTCCTGGTTTCGGGCGGGCGGCGAGGAACGGCTTACGCCGCGTTCCGCTGGCGTTCCAGCATGGAGAAATACTCAGCTACCAGATCGGCGTCCCAGAGGCCGCGGCGGGCTTCGTCGTGCATGGTCTGGGCGGCCTGGTCATGCGAAAGCGCGGGCTTGTAGGGGCGGGCGGTGCGCAGGGCATCGTAGACATCCACCACCTGCAGAATGCGCGGCAAAAGCGGAATCTCCTCGGCACGCAAGCCATCGGGATAACCCGAGCCGTCAGAATGTTCGTGATGATGGCGGATGATGGGCAGCACCAGCCGCAGCGACTTCAGCGGCTTGCAGATCGTCTCGCCGGTGATGGGATGCAACTTCATGATGACCCATTCTTCCGGCGCCAGGTTGGTGCCTTTTTTCAGAATCTCGTCGGGGACGGCGATTTTGCCGAGGTCATGCAGGTACCCGCCGCGCTTCAGCGCGCGAATCGAATCTTCGTCCAGGCCCAGTTGGCGGCCCAGTTCCGGAGCGTGCAGAGCCAGCCTCTCACAATGACCTTCAGTGTAGGGATCGCGCCCTTCCACGATCTTACCCAGGGTGCAGAGAACGGAGTCGGCAGTTTCCAGTTCGTCGGTAAAATCTTTCAGCCGCAACAGCGACCTCACGCGGGCGATCAATTCCTCGGCCAGCACGGGTTTGTTCAGGAAATCGTCGGCACCGGCGTCGATGCCGCGAACTTTATCGCCGCTGTCGCTCAGTCCGGTAATCAGAACGAAAGGAATGAGGCGAGTGGCCGGGTCTTCCTTGAGCTGGCGGCACAGATCGTATCCAGACTTGCCGGGCATCATGACGTCGGAAAGAATCAGATCCGGGGGCTGGCGGCGAATCTCGGCCTCGGCTTCTTCGGCGCTGGTCGCAGTCACGACTTCATAGCCGCGCATGGTCAGCAACTGGCTCATCAGGCCAGCGATGGCGGCCTGGTCGTCGACCACTAAAATGTGCGGCACACGCCGACGAAACAACAGATCGCCCACCTCTGGGTAAGAAGCGAGTTCCGGCTGCGAAGTTGTCCTGGAATCCTGCCGCAACGGACTACGCGAGGGGGGGGAGAAACTCATGATTTCAGATCGCATCGTTATAGTACTTCAAATATGGGGTTTGCGGCGGAGTGGCGACCGGATATCGTGACAATCTTTGTACAGGGGGACGTTCGCGGGTTCCGATTCGGAACGGCGACAGATCAGTTTGTGATGGGCGTCCTTGCGCAAGGGCAGCCGTGGTGCCTAATCTCGACAGATGCGCCGTAAACTGCTCCGCTTCGCGGGTAAGCTGATGTTGGTGGCACTCTCGACTTTCTCGCTCTCGACTTTCTTGCTCTCAAGCATCTTGCTCTCGATTGAGGTCTGCAGTCTGACGTCTGTCCTTAATCTCCGGCGGGTTCTACGGCCGGCAATTCCTCCGCGACCGTCTTCTGCTTTACCTTCGCGCTGGTTACCAGCACTACGGAGAGCACGACAATCGCGCTGCCCAGCAGGATGAATCGGTCCACGTGCTCATGCAGAACGAGCCATCCCAGGAACACGGCCACGACGGGGTTCACGTAAGCGTAGGTCGAAACTTTCGACGTGGGCACGTGCTCCAGCAACCAGATGTAGGCCGTGTATCCAATCCACGAGCCGCACACTACCAGATACATCGTGGCGCCGACGCCGCGCGGGGTCCAGACAACTCGCGAGAAGTCTCCGGCAAGCCATGCGAAGAGAAAGTTCCCTACGCCCGCGGCCAGCACTTGCCAGCCGGTGAAGCTGAACACGTCCATGCCCGACTGCCAGCGCTTCGACAGCACGGAGCCCAATGCCCATGAAAACGATCCGCCGATCAGGCTCAGCGACGCCCACAGCTCGCGGTGCCCCAGCGTGGTTCTCGAAGTGAGTTCAGGATAAAAAAGAACGAACAGCCCGAGAATCCCCAACGCCAGCCCCGCTTTGCCACGCGCGGAAATGTGATGGTGGCCCAACAACAGCGAATCGAGCACCAGAAACCACAGCGGAGTGATGGCGATAATCAGCGCGGCCAGTCCGGATGACACCGTCAGTTCCGCATAGCAGAGCGTCAGGTTGCCCCCCATCAGCAAAAGCAGGCCGACCACCGCTGCCAGCGCAATCTGACGCGGCGAATACAAGACTTTGTGCCCGGTCAGCGCGCACACCGCCAGCATCACCACTCCTGCGATGGAAAATCGCACGGCGCACAACAGCGCCGGAGGAATCGTCTGCACCCCGATGTCGATGGCCAGATACGTCGAGCCCCAGAACAGGTACACGAGTCCGAAGGCGAGAATCACCATCCACGGACTGGGGCGCGGTGCGGAGTGCATTGAGGGTGAAGACAAAGGGGGAATCTAAAACATATCAGACGAGACTGTCGGAGGGTTTGATTCTAAAGTTGAGCGCGGCGTTTTCGTGTCTTCAGTGGCGGATGGTTTACTTCAGCTTTTCGTATTCCGCCTTCGCTGTTTTGAGGATCGGAATGTCCGGATCGGCGTCTTTCCAAGAGGCGAAGAAATCCTGATACGTGGTTCTGGCTTTGGCATTGTCCCCCTGAAGCATATAGGCGCGAGCGAGATTGAGGCGTGCCAAGGGATATTCTGGGGAAAACCCGGCTGCACCCCGGTGATCGAGGATGCGTTGAAACTCGGCGGCGGCTTTAGCGCCATCGCGCAGTTTGAGATCAATCAGGCCCCGCAGAAAAATCGGAGTAACCCCGCCGCCGCGGGGCCCGACTCCCAGTTCGTGGGGCCGAACCATCTCGAGCGTGCCGATCGCCTCGGAGAGCTGGTTTTTCTCGAACTGCTGAGTGGCCCTGGCTTCAGGGATTAAAAGCGACTGGATGAAGTGGTTCTCTGGGAACTCATGTTCGACACTGCCAGAGATAGCCGCCGATTGCTGCACGTCACCGATTATTGCGAGAGTCGTCGCACAAAGGGTGCGGGCATCCGGATTATTCGAAAGCGTCTGCGCTTGCGAAAGTCTCTGGCGGGCATCAGCGGGGTAGCCATACAAGGCGTCGATGTAGCCTTCGAGGGCCAGAAAATTGGCGGCTAGGTCTTTGGCGCCCGCATTTATGCTTACCTGATCGGCGCGTTGCCACAGCTCGTGCCCAGCCTTCACCTTGCCTTCGGAGTCGTGCCACGCGGCGTTGAATAAAAGCAAAAACGGCTCGAAAGCAGTGCCTTTAGTGAGCTCCAGTTCGTGCTCATAGGCGGCGCGATCGCCGCGCATGTAGGCCAGATCAGTGAGGACGAAGTGCACCGCGCTTCCGTCAGCTTTTTCGGCCACAGCCTGTTCCGCGATACTGTTGGCTTCATCGAAGCGGTTCAGGGCCTCGTACGCGCCAGCCATGTTGTCATAGGCATAGCGGTCGCGGGGATTGATGCGGTGCGCCTGGCTAGCCATGTCGAGGGCTTTGTCCGGCTGTCCCAGTTCGGAGTAAGCCAACGCGGCATTGACATAGGGAGTGGTATCGCGCGGATAGGTCTGTCGCCACTGCGCGTAGACCTGCAAAGCCTTTTCAGGCTCGATCGTCACTTCGGTATAGTAATGGGCCTGGATGTAGAGCTTTTCCCGCTCGCTGGTGCGATCGCGCAGTTCGTAGGCCTTTCTGACGGCTTGAGCGCCCTCCGCATCGTGGCCGGTGTTGGTGGAAGAGACGCCCAGCGTGGCCCATGCCATGGCGAAGTTCGGGTCCAGTTCCACCGCCTTCTTCAGGTGCGGAATGGCCGCGTCCTCGTCCATTTTTTGATGGTCTTCATTGCCTTGGCTGAAGGCCTGCAGCGCTTCCAGCGAGGAAGTGGTGGCTTCGTCCAGCGGCTTGGCGAACTGCTGCACCGAGGCCAGGGACTCGCCCATCTTTTGCCGCAGTTCGGATGCGGCTTTATCCAGCGATTTCAGTACTTGTTCCTTGCTGTCAGCCTCGACCTGTTCGCGGGCCAGGGTGTCTCCGGTTTCGCCATTGAGCGCGGTAAGGGTGACCACGTAGTGATCGCCCAGGCTCGCAATTGTGGCGGTCAGCATGGCTTTAATGCTCTGCCGCTGGCAAATCTCGCGGGCGACTTCATTGGTGAGGCGCTCATCCGCGGGCCGGCCCATGAGGCGCAAAGCCTCGCGAATCCTTGACTCCGGAACGATGTTCAAGTACGGGGACTGCTCCAGTTGCACGGCCAGAGCCTGTTTCAGGGTTCCGTCGAAAACCGCGTCGCCCGTGGTGTTCACGAAGTCGGCCAGCAGAACGCCGTCTTTCTCCCCCAGCTTGGCGGATTGCCGCGAGCGCCAGTACAGGCCTGTGGCAATGAGAATGGCGAGTAGCGCCAGCGCCGCCGGAACAAGAATTTTCCAGGCTTTCTTTGCTGAAGTGATTCCACTTTGCGCGGCAAGCGTTTGTGGAGTGCTTATTTGCGCGGCGCTGGTTGCGGCTGCAATCACGGAGCCGGAAGATGCGGCTGCGACTTTCGCTGAACTATGAGCGGGAGCAGGCGGCGTGGGCGCTGGCGCGGCAGGCTCTTGCGCAGCTACCGCCGATGCGGAACTCGCGGCGACGGCTCGTCCGCTCTCGGTATCCCGCTTCAAGCGCTGCAGGTCGGCGCGAATGTCGGCGGCATGCTGGTAGCGCAGGTTGCGATCTTTCTCCAGCGCCTTGTTGATCAGGTCTTCGAGCTTCGGCGGCACATCGGGATTCAGGCGCACCGGCGACGTGGGAGCGCGGTCGAGGATGGCCTGAAACATCAGCGCCGAAGTTTCCCCCCGAAACGGCAGCATCCCGGTCGACATCTCGTAGAGCACGATGCCGAAGGAAAAAAGATCGGTGCGCGAATCGAGTTCTTTTCCCTTCGCCTGCTCCGGCGACATGTAGGCGACCGTGCCGAGAGTTGAGCCGGGGCTGGTCAGGTGCTCCTCGAGCACGACGCTGGTGGGCGCGGTTACTTCGGGAATTGCGCCCGCGATTCCCCCGGGAGAAGAGGCCGGGGCGGCTTTCACTTTTGCGAGGCCGAAATCGAGAATCTTGGCGTGTCCGCGCTTGGTGACGAAAATGTTGGCGGGTTTAATGTCGCGATGGACGATGCCTTCGGTGTGCGCCGCGTCCAGCGCGTCGGCGATCTCGATGCCGAGCGACAGGATCGTTTCCAACTCCATCGGACGCGCTCCGATCACGTGTTTGAGCGTCACTCCGTCCAGGAATTCCATGACCAGAAAAGCGCGGCCATCTTCCTCGCCGATGTCGTAAATCGTGCAAATGTTGGGATGATTGAGCGCAGAGGCGGCCTTGGCCTCGCGGCGGAACCGTTCGAGCGCCTGGCGATCCTGCGCCAGCTCCTCGGGCAAGAATTTCAGAGCGACAAAACGGCCCAGCCGTGTGTCCTCGGCTTTGTAGACCACGCCCATGCCGCCGCCGCCGAGCTTCTCGATGATTCGGTAGTGGGAGATGTGGTCGAGCAAGGAAGACTCCGCCCCGAGCGTTGAGCCATGCTAAGGCGCGGACAAGCGGAAGTCAAAGAATCGATCGTGTTCCCGGCTATGGAACCGAGGTTGGCTTACGAAGTTCGATTGCCCCGGACGCTGACGGATCAATTGTGCAAGGAGCTGGTTTGCGGAAGTCGAGAACCATGTCCACCCAGCCGTCTCCTTCGTCCAGCCTCTTGGCCACGACATCCGAATTCTCGGTCAGGGTCGGAAACTTCTCAATCGAGCGCACCCACTCTGCGGAGTTATAGACGTCCCCCGGCTTCACGGCGAGATCGTTGAGCACCCGGGCCTTGGTTTCCGCATCCACACCGAGGACCTCCACCGAGCGCAACCTGAATTGCTTCCCTTCATCGACATCGATCTCCAAATTAATGCTGTCGTTGTTCTCGTCAAATACCGTGTCGGGGACTGCCGTGAAATTGATATACCCTTCCCGGCCGTAGACGCGGCGAAGTTCCTCCAGGCCTTTGGAAATTTTCTCGCGACTAAAGATTTCACCTCGCTGTATGAGGAAAACATCACGCAGCTCTGGTTCTGAAAACGCCGTCATGTGGATGAGGCGCAAATCCCCAAGCCGGTATTGCTTGCCCTCTACAAGAACCTTGATCGCTATGTCGTATCGACCCGTGGAGTCTTCGGCTACGGGCACGGCTTTTGCTGTGACCTCAGCTTTGAAGTAACCCTCGTTTTGGTACGCCGCCCGAACCCGTTCGGAAGCTTCTTCGGCCTCGCCCGTCCTATCTCCTGAGATCGAACTGGTTTCGGCGCGGAGCGCCTTGGTGATCTGCTGGCGGGCTTGCGGCGGCAAGAGCGAAGCATTACGGAAAAGCACGCGGCGTATGGGCGAAATCGTGCTTGGCGAATTGTGCTTGTCAGCAGGACAGTTTTGCCCGTACGAGGAACCGAGCAGCGCAATAAGGCAGGCGGCGGATAAGAGGCTTCTCAACACGGATATACCTCTCAAAACACAGATGCAAGTGAATGACTATTGGTTACTTATAGGGGGTTACGCCGCACCCTGCGGCCAGCTATAATGAGTTAGTAATGTCCGCCGTTCGCGATGCTGCGCAACCATCCCAATTCGCGCCGTCCCCATCTGCAACTTGTTTATGCGGATTTGTCCGAGTGCTGGCTACACTGCCTGGTGTGCCCGCGGCGCTATCGGGCGAATCTGCCGTCGCGTCTGCGTCCCAGCCTCTTCGGTAGCGACTAGTTTTAATCCTCCGCCTGAATCTCCTCAGCCTACGTACGCCTGAACCAGGGCGCGTGCTTCGAGGTTGCATTGACTGTCCACTGGCCACTAACCACGGGCCACAGCTTTTCGGAGGATCCCAACATGACCACTAAGACCATGACTCTCGGACCCAAGCTCAAGACCGCTCTGCCCGGGCCCAACGCCAAGCGCGTGCTCGAGGGCGACGCGCAGATCATTTCGCCGTCCTACACCCGTTCGTATCCGCTGGTGGCCAAGAGCGGCCGCGGCATCGTCGTCACTGACGTGGACGGCAACGAGTTCTTTGATTTTTCCGCCGGCATTGCCGTGACCTCCACCGGCCATTGCCATCCCCAAGTGGTCGCTGCCATTCAGAAGCAGGCAGCCGAGTTGATCCACATGTCGGGTACTGACTTCTACTACGAGAGCATGGTGACACTGGCGGAGCGCCTGTCGAAGATCGCGCCCATGCCCGGACCGCATCGCATTTACTACGGCAATTCCGGGGCGGAAGCGGTCGAGTGCGCTCTCAAGCTGGCGCGCTACCACACCAAGCGCCAGAACATCATCGCTTTCTTCGGAGCATTTCACGGACGCACCATGGGCGCGGTTTCACTGACCGCCTCGAAGCCGCAGCAGCGCCGCCGTTTCGGTCCACTGATGCCGGGCGTGACCCACGTGCGCTACCCCGATGTGTACCGCCACACTTCGGGGGGCGCGCAGGAAGCCGACGAGTTCGCGCTGGGCTGCGCACGCTTCATCGAGGAGAAGCTCTTCAAGACCACACTGCCTCCGGAGGAAGTTGCCGCAATCTTCGTCGAACCCGTGCAGGGCGAAGGCGGCTACGTGGTCGCGCCGACCATCTTCATGCAGGAACTGCGCCGCATCTGCGACCGTCACGGAATTCTGCTGGTCGTCGACGAAGTGCAGAGCGGTATCGGCCGCACTGGGAAATGGTTTGCTGTCGAGCACACGGGCGTACATCCGGACATCGTCTGTATGGCTAAGGGCATCGCGTCGGGCATGCCGCTGGGCATCACTATGTCGCGCGCCGACGTAATGGATTGGGTCCCGGGATCGCATGCCTCCACTTTCGGCGGGAATCCTGTTTGCATCGCCTCAGCGCTGGCTACGCTCGATGTGATCGAGAACGAGCGCCTGCTCGCGAACTCGACCGCAGTGGGCGACCACATGCGCAAACGCATGGCGGACTGGCCTTCAAAGCTGAAGCTGGTGGGCGACGTACGCGGCCGCGGCCTCATGATCGGCGTCGAAATCGTGAAGGACAAAGTCACGAAAGAATACGGCGCCGCCGATCGCGATCGCATCGTCGAGCTGGCGTTCGAACGCGGCGTGCTGTTTCTGGGCTGCGGTCCAAGCACCGTCCGCATTTGTCCCGCGTTAGTCGTGACCAAGGACGAAGCCGACGTGGCCGTCGATGTGCTCGAAGACTGCATCAGGATCGTGGGCAAAGACGCCTAGCCATGCGCGTAATGCAACTCGTAATGCAACAAGTGCGAATCGTTCCCAAAAGCGAACTCGCG
>Ga0210383_10005655_pt1 | contig 10950 bp, 5 predicted proteins | sample IncBWC14OmetaG_FD_160072 | JGI IMG/M metagenome (GOLD analysis project Ga0210383, IMG submission 160072) | Forest soil microbial communities from Barre Woods Harvard Forest LTER site, Petersham, Massachusetts, United States - Inc-BW-C-14-O ...
GGCCGTAGCGACTTCGGCGATGGCGCGCACCTGGTTGGTCAAGTTATCGGCGAGCAAGTTCACGTTGCCCGTCAGATCCTTCCACGTGCCGGCGGCGCCGGGCACGTTGGCCTGGCCACCCAAGCGGCCTTCGACGCCGACTTCGCGGGCGACCGTGGTGACTTGGTCGGCAAACGTAGCGAGCGTGTCCGTCATGTTGTTGATCGTGTCGGCGAGAGCGGCGACTTCGCCCTTCGCGTTCACGGTGAGTTTCTGCTTCAAGTCACCATTGGCGACGGCCGTGACGACTTTCACGATGCCGCGGACTTGCTCGGTGAGGTTCGCGGCCATCACGTTGACGTTGTCGGTGAGGTCTTTCCACGTGCCAGCGACGCCGGTCACCTGGGCTTGACCGCCGAGCTTGCCGTCGGTGCCGACTTCGCGCGCCACACGTGTGACTTCGCCCGCGAACGCGTTCAGCTGGTCCACCATCGTATTGATGGTTTCCTTCAACTCCAGAATTTCGCCCTTCACATCTACCGTGATCTTGCGCGAGAGATCGCCGCGCGCCACGGCCGTAGTGACGGCCGCGATGTTGCGGACTTGCGCGGTGAGGTTGCGAGCCATGGCGTTGACGGAATCGGTCAAGTCTTTCCACGTGCCCGCGACACCAGGCACGTTCGCCTGACCGCCGAGGCGGCCTTCACTGCCGACTTCGCGAGCCACGCGCGTGACTTCCGCCGCGAAGGAACGCAACTGCTCCACCATCGTATTGAGCGTTTCTTTAAGCTGCAGAATTTCGCCGCGGACGTCTACCGTGATTTTCTTCGAGAGGTCGCCGGTAGCGATGGCGGTGGCGACTTCGGCGATGTTGCGGACCTGGCCGGTGAGGTTACTGGCCATGAAGTTCACGTTGTCCGTGAGATCTTTCCAAGTGCCGGCCACGCCCGGCACGTTGGCCTGACCGCCCAGACGGCCTTCGGTGCCGACTTCGCGAGCCACGCGCGTGACTTCTCCAGCGAATGCGTTGAGCTGATCCACCATCGTATTGATCGTGTTCTTCAGCTCCAGAATTTCGCCCTTCACGTCGACAGTGATTTTGCGCGAGAGGTCGCCGCGCGCCACGGCCGTGGTGACTTCCGCAATGTTCCGGACCTGACCCGTGAGGTTCCCGGCCATCGAGTTCACGGAATCCGTCAAGTCCTTCCAAGTTCCCGCGACGCCGGGCACGTTGGCTTGACCGCCCAGACGGCCTTCGGTGCCGACTTCGCGAGCCACGCGCGTGACTTCTCCAGCGAATGCGTTGAGCTGGTCCACCATCGTATTGATCGTGTTCTTCAGCTCGAGAATTTCGCCCTTCACGTCGACCGTGATCTTGCGCGAGAGGTCGCCGCGTGCGACGGCCGTGGTGACTTCCGCGATGTTCCGAACCTGGCCCGTGAGGTTTCCGGCCATCGAGTTCACGTTGTCCGTGAGGTCTTTCCACGTGCCGGCGACACCAGGAACCTGTGCTTGGCCGCCCAGCTTGCCTTCGGTGCCGACTTCGCGAGCCACGCGCGTGACTTCGCCCGCAAACCCGTTCAGTTGGTCCACCATCGTGTTGATGGTTTCCTTCAGCTCGAGAATCTCGCCCTTCACGTCTACCGTGATTTTGCGCGAGAGGTCGCCGCGCGCCACGGCCGTGGCTACTTCGGCGATGTTGCGGACCTGGCCCGTGAGGTTGCTGGCCATGAAGTTCACGTTGTCCGTGAGATCTTTCCACGTGCCGGCCACGCCCGGCACCACGGCCTGGCCGCCGAGCGCACCGTCCGTGCCGACTTCGCGAGCCACGCGCGTGACTTCGCCCGCGAACGCGTTCAACTGATCCACCATCGTGTTGATAGTGTTCTTCAACTCGAGAATCTCGCCCTTCACGTCTACCGTGATTTTGCGCGAGAGGTCGCCGCGCGCCACGGCCGTGGTGACTTCCGCGATGTTGCGGACCTGGCCCGTGAGGTTACCGGCCATGAAGTTCACATTGTCCGTGAGATCTTTCCACGTGCCCGCCACACCGGGCACGACGGCCTGGCCGCCGAGCGCACCATCCGTGCCGACTTCACGAGCCACGCGCGTAACTTCGCCTGCGAACGCGTTCAGCTGGTCCACCATCGTGTTGATGGTTTCCTTGAGCAGGAGAATTTCGCCGCTGACGTTGACCGTGATTTTCTTCGAGAGGTTCCCGCTCGCGATGGCCGTGGCGACTTCTGCGATGTTGCGGACCTGGCCCGTAAGGTTGCTGGCCATCGAGTTGACGGAGTCTGTGAGGTCTTTCCACGTGCCAGCCACACCCGGCACTTGGGCCTGGCCGCCGAGGCGCCCGTCAGTGCCGACTTCGCGAGCCACGCGCGTGACTTCGGAAGCGAAAGAGCGAAGCTGGTCCACCATCGTGTTGATGGTGTCTTTGAGTTCGAGAATTTCGCCCTTCACGTCTACCGTGATTTTGCGCGAGAGGTCGCCGCGCGCCACGGCCGTAGTTACTTCGGCAATGTTGCGGACTTGCGCGGTCAAGTTGCCTGCCATGGCATTGACCGAGTCCGTGAGGTCTTTCCATGTGCCGGCAACGCCCGGCACCACGGCTTGGCCACCGAGCTTGCCATCGGTGCCCACCTCGCGCGCCACGCGCGTGACTTCCGAAGCGAACGAGCGAAGCTGGTCCACCATCGTGTTGATGGCTTCCTTGAGCTGCAGGATTTCGCCGCGCACGTCGACCGTGATTTTGCGCGAAAGGTCGCCGCTCGCAACGGCGGTGGCAACTTCGGCGATGTTGCGGACTTGGCCCGTGAGATTGCTGGCCATCGAGTTGACAGAATCCGTGAGGTCTTTCCATGTGCCGGCCGCGCCGGGCACCTGCGCCTGGCCGCCGAGTTTGCCGTCGGTGCCCACTTCGCGCGCCACGCGCGTGACTTCCGCGGTGAAGACGCCCAGCTGCTGAATCATCGTGTTGACGATATTGGCGGAGCGCAGGAATTCGCCTTCGAGCGGGCGGCCATCCACGTCCATGCGGACGGATTGCGCTAGATCACCATGAGCGACGGCGGCGATGGCGCGCGTCATTTCCGAGGTGGGGCGCAGCAAGTCTTCAACCACCGTGTTGACGGAGACTTCCATCTCGCCCCAAGAGCCGCGCGACTCCTGGAATCGCACGCGTTCGCGCGTGCGGCCCTTCTTGCCGACCACCTGGCCGACGCGATTGAGTTCGCGAGCCATCTGCTGATTGGCGGCGACGATGTCGTTGAACGTGTCGGCGATCTTGCCAGCGAGGCCGGTCCAAGTGCCGGGAAGGCGGACGGAGAAATCACCGTCGCGAACCGTTCGGAGGCCGGCGAGGATTACGCCGAGCTCGGGCGAGGCTTGCGCATCGGTGCCGGCTGAACGCGCACCGTTGGATTTCGTTTCAGCGCCAGCTGCCGCAACCGCTGAATCTGATTTCTTCATGGGCAACTCCCCGCGAGCGCCACGCCGCGCGCTACTCCGGTTGCTTTTTCAATTCGGCTTCTGCAGGACGCGCTTGCGACACGAAACCCTCGGAAGTCCAGCCAAACGGCTGGCCTTGCATCACGGCATCGAGCGCCGAAAGCAAATAGTGGGCGACCTGCGATTTCGTCACGTACCCGGAAGCACCCGCGTTGAATGCCGCGGTGAGCATGTGCGATGAATCGTGCTGGCTGAGGATGAGGATACGCGAGTTTGGAACTTGCTGCCGGATCTGGCGAGTGGCATCGAGCCCATTTACGTATGGCATGCTGATGTCCATGATGATCACATCCGGGGTGAGCTTCTTTGCCATTTCCACGGCTTCGACGCCGTTAGCGGCTTCGCCGCATATTTCGAGGTTGGCGTGCGATTCGACGAGCCAACGAAGTCCTTTCCTGAAAATCTCGTGATCATCGGCGATGAGTATGCGAGTTCGACCCATTGGCTTCGGCGGTTCTTCCAAGTCTGCCACCGGCCCCCTTATTGGACAGACTTCAGGTTGGACTTAAATCGAATAAGGATATGTACATTATTTAGGGGGCCGAAGGGGATACATTGAACACTGTATGGCGTCGTAAGAGGGTGCTGTAATTGGAAGGAAAAGCTGTGCAAAACAAGGATAAATCACCCAAAACGGGACATCCCCGAGCGAGGGAGAGACGGGAAAAACTCCCCGAATGGCGGCATCATTCTAGGCGCCGCGCCTTGTCGAAACCCTCAGGGCGGCCTTCCGACGGGGAACAGTCTGCAGTGGGACGCCGGTGAAGGATGTGCGAGAATCCGCGGCAAGCCGCGAGACAGCGGGATTCAAAGATGGAGGGTGGAACGGTGTCGCTGAAAGAATACAAAGAGAAGCGGGATTTCAAGAAAACGCCGGAACCGGCGGGCGGAGGGGCGAATGGGGGCGCGGCGAAGCAATCGCTGCTCTATGTGATCCAGAAGCATCGCGCGACGCAGCTGCACTACGATTTCCGGCTGGAGCTGCACGGCGTGCTCCTCTCGTGGGCCGTTCCGAAGGGGCCGTCGCCGGATCCTTCCGTAAAGCGATTGGCGATGCGAGTGGAGGATCATCCGCTGGACTACGCTAGTTTCGAGGGAGTGATCCCGGAGGGCGAGTACGGAGGCGGCACTGTGATGGTGTGGGACACCGGAACTTGGGAGCCTGATGGCCCTCTCAGCCACGATCCGGACGCGGCGCTCGCGAAGGGCGATTTCAAATTCAAATTATTTGGCAAGAAACTGCATGGTTCATGGGTGCTGGTTCGGACCCGCGGGTTCGGCAGCACGGCTGACCGTTCGTGGCTGCTGATCAAGCATCGCGATCAGTACGCTTCGACGCGCGACATCACTGCCGACGAGCCGCGTTCGATCCTTACGAAGCGGCTGCTCGTGGACATTGCGCGCGACGGAGGCGGCGACGTCGAGAAAGCGGCGACGGGCGACCCGGCGCCCGCGGGAAAATCAAAGGGCAAGTCGAAGGTCCAATCGAACGCCACGTCGAAGACCAAGTCGAAGGCAAAAGCCCGAAAATAATCGCAGTGGGCCGACGGGCTGCGACCCGAAGGCGATTCGCAAGGAAAGCGAAACAAATGTAAAATAGCGAGGATGTTGTGGCGCACGATTCTTGGGACCTGCGTCTTCCTCTCGCTCTTTGCTCTGGCAGCGCGCGGCTGCACCTGCGCGCAAGCTCCTCCTGGAACGTGCCCTGGCCTGCAACCAAGTGATGTAGTTTTTCTCGGCACTGTTACTCACGCAGAAATCGCAAACGTACCTCGCTCGAACTCGAGTGGCGAAGCGCCAGAGCCCGGAAGCACTTCTGCTGGCGGCTCTGCTGCAAGCGCAGCGGGAACCGCGACCCTATTAATTCACTATCGATTTCATGTGGACGAGCGATTCGCCGGCGCCGATGCGGCGGATCTGGATATTTACTCGGGCGGAGACGACGGCGATTGCGGCTATCGGTTTAAGATCGGCGCGCAATACCTGGTCTATCCGCAGAAAGAAATGGATGAGCGATTGTTTGCATCTCACTGCAGCAGCACGCGTCTGGCGAGTGAGGCGCTCGCGTTGCTTCCGCAATTGCGCGCGATGAGGAGCGGACAACGGATCGCATCCGTCTTCGGAATGCTACGGCGAACGGAGCCGCCCTTTCTGACGGGGCCCGACGATCCAGACGAGCCGATGCCGCACGTGGCGCTGCAATTGCGGTCGAAGTATGACCGCTTTCACGCGACGACCGATGGCGACGGAGTCTATTCGATTTACGACGTGCACGAAGGAACTTACAACTTTACGGCCTCGTTGCCCGCGCGAATGGAGTTGAGCGAACGATCGCTGACGGGCTCGCTTCCCCCTTTCACCATTCCGAACGGCGCATGCTACGAGTACGACGTGGACGCGCTGCCCGCCGGGCACATCGAGGGGACGATTTACGGGCCGGATGGCCAGCCACTGAAGATGGCGTCGCTTGAACTTTACCGCGCGGGCGATTTCAATATCGGTCGTCCGGGGCTGTGGAGCTTTCAAGGTTCAAAGGGCACATTCGAGTTCGACCATATCGGTCCCGGCGACTACATCCTTGTCTACAACCGCGCGAACCGCATGGATCCCAATTCTCCGTTTCCGATTGCTTTCTATCCCGGCGTCGCCGAACTCGCCGATGCGCAGCTGATCACGCTGCGTGATGGACAGGACCTGACGGGCGTGAAAATGACGCTCGAGCGGGGATATCCGACGCATCATCTGCGCGTCCATTTGAAATGGCCGAACGAGCGGCCGATGGGGACCGTCACGGTGCAGGTGAAGGCGGAACACGGGACGAATCCGGCGGCGGAGAAAATTGCGGATGGATTGTGGGAATTTTCGCTGCTGGATTCGGGCGAGTACACTGTGTCTGCCTATCAGGAGCTGCGGCCGCAACGCTTGCCGCGCGCGAAGAAATCATTGAAGAAGAGAGGCGGCATGTCTGCCGCGATGACGCCGGATTGCTCGGCGCCGCCGCGGATCGAGACTTCGTCCGCAGAGGTTTCGGGGGCCGACTCGGATGCGACGGATGTGGTGCTGACGTTTCCTGAATTGACGTGTGGAAATCCGTAGCTGCGGCGGGAGGAACGGCGCGCCAGCGAATCGCGGCATATAATTAGTTCGCTGAAATGTTTCGTGGGAGGAAATCATGGCAGCGGAGGGCTTCTACCTGCTGAAGACCGAGCCGAGCGAATATTCGTTCTCGGATTTGCAGAGGGATGGAAATACAGTCTGGGACGGAGTGTCGAATCCCACCGCCGTGAAGCATCTGCGCAAGATGAGGCCGGGAGCGCGCCTGATTATTTACGAGACGGGCGACCGTCGAAGCGCCGTCGGAACGGCAAGCGTGATTTCCGTGAACGCAACTGATCCTAAAAAGCCGCGCGTAGAAATCAAGGCCGGAACGCCTGTCGGAAAGCCTGTCTCACTCGATGAAATTAAGGCCAGCAAGCTCTTTGCGAATTCGCCGCTGGTGAAATTCGGGCGCCTCTCCGTCGTGCCGCTCACCAAGGAACAATTCCAGGCACTCGCCGGCTAGCTGCGCCAGCTCACGGCTTTTCTGGCGAAGCGGGCGGCGGCTCGTGGTTCAATTTCTTCGTGTAGTCCGACTGCTGCTTCTTTTGAATCGCAAGCGACGTTTCCCGCTCCTTCGCCGCCTCCGCCGTGCGTCCGAGCATCGCCAGCGCGTTGCCCAACTGGTAGTGCGCTTCGGCGTAGTTTGGATCCACCTCGATCGCTCTTCGCAGCGGCGCTAGTGCCTTCCGCGGTTGATTGAGCCTTAGCTGCGCTTTTCCTTCTCCGAAGAGCGCTTCCTTATAACGAGGATTTGCCTCCACAGCCTTTTCGAAGAGCGCGAGCGCTGCAGCCGTGTCGTCGCGCCGCAGCTCAATCTGCCCGAGGACGCAATTCGCAACTGCGTCTTCCGGGAACCGCTTCAATTCCTCGTGAAATTCTTCCTCAGCTTTTTCCACTTCATCGCGCTCCCAATAGAGCACGCCCAACCCGGAATGAACGCCTGGGAAATCGGGATTGGCTTTCTCCGCTTCTTCGTATTCCTCGATTCCCTTCGCCACTTGAGACGTCTTGTCGTACGCCGTTCCCATCATCACGTGCGCTTCGGCGGAATTCGGATCGATCGCCATGATGCGTCCGAACACATCCGTGACGGCGGCATAATTCCCTGAGCGCAGATACGCTTGCCCGAGCATGTAAAGCGTCGGTAGATCGGATGGCTGAATCTGCGATGCACGCTCCAAATAATTCACGGCTTCCGGGTAGCGATCGAGGCCGAAAAGCGACATACCCGCCAAATCGGCTGCTTGGAAATCCGCCGGGTCGCGCGTGCTGAGGGCCGTGAAGAGTGGGAGCGCACCGCTAAATTTCTGCAATTTGAAGTAGGCGAGCGCCAGGTTTCGAATGGTGACGGGATCTCCCGGCTTCACGGCGAGTGCGCGGCGGTAATACGGAATCGCGTCTGCGATCTTGCCCTGCTTCACCAGCGAGATCGCCAAGCCGTTCAGCACTTCCAGAGACCGCGGGGCCAGCGGCAGCGCCGCGCGAAATTCCCTTTCGGCCGTTGCGAAGTCCTCCGCATGCAGTGCGCTTGAGCCGTCGGCGACGAGAGTTGCCAACCTCGCGTTCGCTGAGGCGCCTCCCGCAGACTTCGCCCCGCTCGCGGATTCCTGCGCGCGTGTCGACGGCGGCAGCGTCGAAAGCAATAGCAGCGAGATCGCCACCACGAATTTGGGAAGACAAGTTGCGCGGTGGGCAGCCACGGGGAAATTCTACACCTGAGGGTGTCGCGAGAGTGGCCCTGAGGGCGCTCCGGAGAGCGCCCTCAGGCCCCAGCCATCACAACAACTTAGTAGTAGAGCTTCAGACCAAACTGAATGATGCGCGGATCGTGCCCGCCGTTCAGTTGGCCGAAGGTGGAGTCGTCGGTAAAATTGTCGAACGAATTGAACGATTCATGGTTGAACGCATTGTACAACTCCGAGCGAAATTGCATGTGGAACCGCTCGTTAATTTTGATGTTTTTGTAGATTCCGATGTCCCAGTTGTTCAGGCCTGGAGCCGTGCAAATGCCGCGGCCCGAATCGCCGAAGTGGCCGACTGCGTCGGTAAAGGCACCCGTATTGATGAACTGCGCGAACGTGCCCGGTCCCGAGCAGCTGGCGCCGGCGGCGCGATCCGGCCGAGGCGCAACCACGCTCGGGTCGATGCCGATTCCGCCCGAGAAAGTATTCGGCGTGCCCGGGGCGTAGTGAATGGAATTGAACGGATCGAAGAACTGGAAGATTGTCGTCGGAAAGCCCGAATTGAAGTTCGAAATTCCCGAGATCTCCCAACCGCCGAGGACGTGGCCGATGATCCCCTGCTGTGATTGATAGAACGGCAGCTCGTAGGTGTAAGAGATTGCCAGAACCTGAGCCAGACTGAAGCTGGCCGGGCCGTAATCCGCCGCGAAGTTGTAACTGTCGTACGGCGCGTCGCTGCGGTCCGAAGGATTATTCGTCAGCGTCTTCGCCCACGTGTAGGCTGCATCGATTGTGAGCCCGCGTGTGACGCGGTGATTGAGAGAAATTTGCAACGAATTGTAGTTGGATTCGAACTGCGGCGAAATGGCCGCGATTGGACCGTATCCGATGTATGGGCGGATGGCGTTCACGTTGACGTCCGGATTCGCTTCCCGAACGCTGAGCGGAACTTGGTTCAAGTCGTACTCGCCGAGTAGGCGGTCACCCTTGTTCCCCACATACGCCACTTCCAGCCGCGTACTGGGAAGAAGTTCACGCTCCACGGACAAGCTCCACTGCTGAACGTAAGGAACCTGAAAGCCGGGATTGCCAGTGGCATGAACCCCCACGGGGGACGTTGGAGGAACGAGGGTCCCGGAAACGGGATCGTCGAAGATATCCGCCGGATTGTTGGAGACCACCTGAACGCTTCCGACGAACGGCGGATTCGCGAACGAGTTCTGTTCTTCGATACCGTTGAGGGAGCGATCGTAATAAACGCCGTAGCCTCCGCGGAGCGACGTCTTGCCGTCGCCAAAGATGTCCCACGCGAAACCGACGCGCGGAGCAAAGCTGTGGTAGACGGGATTCACGCGGTTGCCATAGGGCGAGCAAGTTGGCCCAAACGGCGGCACGGGCGGCGCAAAGTACGCGTTCGGGTTGCATGCGTTCTGGGCAATGATGATGCCGTTCGCGTAATTTTGCGGCGTCACGGTCTGCGGCGTAATCGGGCTGGGCTCGATGAACGTCCCCGATGTGGGATCGATTGCCGGCACCGCGTTGAAGTTGAACGCCGCCGGAGAGAAGTTGTCGAGAATGTGGTTGTAGTCCTCCGGCGGCGGCAGATACGAATAGCGCAAACCGACGTTGATCGTGAAATTGTGGTGGATTCTCCAATCATCCTGCACGTAGGCTTCGATGTTCGGGAAGTGCAGGTTGGGAATAATGTCGCGACTGGTTTGGGAGAATCCGTCCGCATTTCCGAGCAAGAAGTTCGCAAAGGCCGGGTTTCCGTAGTCGTCCCCGAAGGTAAAGCTTCCGTTCGTCGGATTGACGGCGTTTTCCGATTTCTTCATCACCTGCACCGAAGCGCCCGCACGGATGGTGTGGTTGCCTTTTGTGATGGCGATGTTGTCGTAGATATTTTTATCGACGTTACGCTCGAAGTACGGCGACACGGGAATTCCCACGCCCTGCACCGCGGTTATGGAAATTCCCGGCACGCGGCCATAGGGGTCGGCGAACGGCAGGCCTGTCGCCCCGAAATTCAGCGAGCTGACGAAGGCCGGGTTGTTAATCAAGCCGGTGATGTGGCTATTGATGGCGCCCCACGAATCGCTGTAGGCGATTTCGTTCGTCACCGTGGGCGCGAGTTGCATCGTCACGTGCGCGACGAAGTTTCGCCCCGGAGCATTCGTTGCCGTGCCGGAAATTCCCGGCAGCCCCGTACCTGCGAACAGTCCGCCCGGCTCCGTGGTCGGAACGCTGTCGTCCATGTAGCGGCCGAACGCTTGGATTTTGTTGGTGATTTTTTGGTCGACGCGGACGATCTCCTGCCGGAAGTTATCCGCTGCATTGACGGGAAACGTGTAATTCTGCGTCAGTGCAGTGGGGTCGAGCGAGCTATTCGGAGTGAATTTCGAATAAACGTTCGTCAAGTACGCGACGGCGTTGGGACTAAAGCAACTCGAATTGATTTGATTGCCTGCAATGCACCCGGAAGGCGCCGAAGCCGCGTTCAGCGTTACCGCCGATCCGTCACCGTACACGAGATTCGAGAAATTTCCCGTCAATTCCTCGGGATTCGGCAGGGGGGCGATGTCCGTCGCCGGCGTGCGAGTCCTGCGGAATTCTTCCGAGAAAAAGAAGAACGTCTTGCTCTTGTCCGTGTTGTAGTGGCCGGGAATGTAAGCCGGAC
>Ga0210383_10005656_pt1 | contig 10949 bp, 9 predicted proteins | sample IncBWC14OmetaG_FD_160072 | JGI IMG/M metagenome (GOLD analysis project Ga0210383, IMG submission 160072) | Forest soil microbial communities from Barre Woods Harvard Forest LTER site, Petersham, Massachusetts, United States - Inc-BW-C-14-O ...
TAAGTTCTCGACGTAGGCGGCGATGAATAAAATACAGCCCGGCCGACTGTCCGCCGGACTGTACCCCCGGGACCGCTGCACAGCCAACGACGTCCTGAGCTCGTGATAACCGCGCGCCGACCCGCCGATATGTACGGTGGCGGGAACCTCGGCGTCTATGAAGTGACGCGTGCCGATCGGGTGGATATGTGCGCGTGCCCGGTGTGCTGCTGGGTCCGGTCCGGTCCGGTTGCCGTGATCCCGGAGGGTACTTACCGCTGCCCGGGCGTTCAGGTGCTGTCGCGGAGTACGTTTGTGACCTCGGCGAGCAGGTCCTGTAGTAGGTGCAGTTTGTCTGTGCCGACCCGGCTGGTGAGTTCCTGGTCGAGGTCGTCGAGGATGCGCGCGCAGGCGTCGGCTTCGTCCCATCCGCGTTCGGTGAAGAAGACCAGGGTGGCCCGCCTGTTGGTGGGGTCGGGCCGCCGTTCCACGTAGCCGTGCTGTTCGAGGTAGTCCACCAGGTAGCCGACGGACTGGTTGGTGAGCTTGGCCCGCTCGGCCAGCTCGCCGATCCGCGCTCCGTCCGGTCCCAGGTTCTGGAAGATGGCCATGTGGGCGGGGCGGACGTCGTCGAATCCCATCTGCTCCAGGCGGCCTTGCACGTACTCCATGACCCGATGGTGGCCGGTCCGCATGAGCATGGCCAGGTCGTTCCCGGCCCGCAGCCGGGCGGTATGGGCCGAGGCCTGGCCGTGTGAGGTCATGTCACCATACTGCCAGGCACCTGGTTATCAAAGATCCGTGGTGCCAGGCTTCTGGTACTGCCTTGACATCGGGCCACCCCTAAAGCCAGACTTCTGTTACTCAGATATCTTGATATATGAGATCTGGCGAAGGCACCCGGCGCGAGAGGCGCCGGGCGCGGAGAGGGGAATGCCATGGCTGCCGGGCAGGACAACGCCGCGGTCGTCCGCCGGTTCTGGGACCAGGTCTGGAACAACGGGGAGCTGCCGGCCATCGAGGAGCTGGTCGATGACGACTTCACCAACTTCGGCATCCGGCGGCCGGGCGGCCACGCCGCGCTGCGGCACATCGTCACGGCGTGGCGCACCGCGTTCCCCGACCTGCATATCGAGGTCCAGGAGGAAATCGCCTGGGCCGAAGCGGTGGTGCACCGGGTGATGGCGCGGGGCACGCACCTGGGGGAGTTCCCGCCGGGGATCGGGCCCGGCCGGGTCCTGGACGCTATGCCGCCCACCGGACGGTCCTTCGAAGCCGACCAGATGCACATTCACCGGGTCCGCGGCGGTAAGATCACCGGGCACGCCGCGACCCGCAACGACCTGCTCATGCTCAGCCAGCTCGGCCTGCTGCCCGGCATCACACCGGTCAGCGAGGCAGCCTGGCGCACCCAGCTAACCCCCGATCCCCGGCCATCCGCCTGAGCCAGCATGACCCGGCCGGAGGAACTCGGCGAGCCAGCATTCCGATCATGCTCAGCGAGTGCAGCTGGTCTGCCGCCGCCGGTGCGCAAGTATCCGACTGCGCGCCGACGAGCCCGTGGCCTCAACCTGAGCGCGAACCGCCTGATTCGTTCTGGTCGGCTGCTCACCCGTCTGGGACGGCTGTCTTGCCTGCTCCCGAACTGGCTGTTATGGCGCTGGGTGGCCAGGGTACTGGGCTAGGTGGCATGCCTGTCCGTACGGGCATGCCCGCCATGGCTTTGCTCGCGAGATCCCACTTCCCGCGGACGAAATCACCCGCCAGGTTGGCGGCGGCGCGGATGTAGGCGACGGCCGCGAATAGGGCGTACTGCCAGAAGTCGTCGGTGTGCGGCACCGGCACCGCTTAGCCCTCTCATCCAGGACCTTTGACCTCGTCTCGGGAAGTCCCCGTGACTGCCTGCGCCGGTTCGTCAGGCAGGCTGGCGGGCCGGGCCTGGGTAGCCAGTTGGGCGGGCAGGCCGGCCCGTGAGGTAATGCCGAGCTTGTGGAAGGCGTGCCGCAGGTGTGTTTCCACGGTGGGCAACGTGATGAACAGGTGCTGGGCGATCTGCCGGTTGGACATGCCGTCGGCGGCAAGTCCGGCGACCCGGCGTTCGGCGCTGGTCAGCGCGTCCGGCCCGGTCAGCGCGGTCCGCCGGGGCCGAGCGCCGGTCGCGAGCAGTTCCTGCCGGGCCTGGCCGGCCAGCGGCGCGGCGCCGCAGCGCTGGGCGAGGTCGAGGGCGCGGCGCAGCACGGCGCGGGCCTCCCCGGGCCGCCCGGTCCGCCGCAGGTGAGCGCCCAGGCTGGCGAGCGCGAGCGCGAGCTCATACCGGGCCGGGGTCGCCTCCAGCAGCGTTACGGCCTCGGCCAGCGCAGGTCCGGCCTCATGCGGGGCGGCTGTCGCGGCGTAGCAGCGCAGCGCGGCGCCGAGTGTGGCTGCGGTGCCGGCCTTCCTGGCCAGCACGAGCTGCTCGGTGGCCAGGGATGCCGCCTCGGCCTGATGGCCCAGCGCGGTGTGCGCGGCGGTCGCGGTGGTGCGCCACGACGCGATGGCCGGGTTTTCTATCTCCAGGCCGCGCCAGCCCTGTGCGGCGGCGAGCAGGTCATCGAGCGCCTCGCCGGGCCGCCGCTGCGCTACCCGGAGCGCGCCGCGCGCCTGCAAGAACAGCAGCGTGTGAATCCAGCCTGACGGTGGCTTGCGTTCACCAGCGGCCGCTGCGACCGCCTCTGCCTCGTCGATGCGGCCGAGGCAGGTGAGCGCGTCGGTGTAGAACGCGGCGGCCCAGGCGACGGCCAGCGGCGGAGAGGTGGCGAGCTTGAAGTCCAGCGCCAGCTTGGCGTCGGCGGCGGCATCGTCCAGCTGGCCGAGGCGCCGCATGATCATGGAGCGCAGGCAGCTCACGTGGGCGACCATGCTTGCCGACCCGCGGCTGCGGGCGGTGGCCAGGACGGCGTCGCAGACGCTGCGGGCGGTGCCGAGCTCGTCATTCCAGATGAGGGTGAGCAGGGCGTAAACGGCGGTGAGTGAGTCGGGCGGGATGTCGGACAGCCCGTCGGCCAGTACCGGGGTGAGCAGGGCCAGGGCCTGGCCGGGCGGCTGCCCGGCGTCCGTCGCTGACAATGCGGCATAGACCCGCCAGGCACCGGACGCGTGCGGGGCGGCCTGGCGGTCCCGCGCCACAGCCTTGGCTTCGGCAATGGCCGCGGTGCTGATCCAGGTGTTCGCGTAAAGCTCCGCCTCCAGGCTGTCCGCCGCTTCGGGGCCGGCCTGGGCGAGCGCTTCGCGGCAGATGGCGGCCGCGGTGTCATGGTGGCCCCAGATCCCGAGCACCCGGGCGGCGAGCAGCCCAGCGGCCGCGTGGTCCTGCGCGGTCACGGCCAGCCCGACCGCCTCCTGCAGTGCCGCCGGGGCGGCCGGGCTGCGTTCCCGGGCTAGCGTCAGGCCCAGGTCGAGCAGGATCGCCGGCCTGGCCGTCGGCTCAGGAGGCTCCTCGAGCGCACGGCGCAGGTACTCCGCGGCAGGGCCGGGAGCACCGCGGCCGCTGGCCGCCGCGGCGGCCGTGCGCAGCAGGACCGCTACGCGGGCATCCCCGGCCGGCTCGCTGCGCAGCAGATGCAGCGCGATGCGCTCCGGGTCGGCCCGCTCGTTTTCCAGCAGCCGGGCGGCTTCGGCATGCGCCAGGGCCCGATCACCCGGCGGTATCGATTCATAGACCGCCGTGCGCACGATGGGATGGGCGAACTCTAGTACCGAGCCGGGAGCGAGCACGTCGGCCGCGCGCAGGCGGTCGGCCAGGCGCGCTGCCGTGGAGGCATCCTGGCCTGCGAGCGCGGCGGCGTGGCGCAGCGGCGCCGGGCCGCCGAGGACCGCCAGCGCCCGGGTGAGCCGCCCGGCGCCGTCACCGAGCTGGCCGACCCGCCGCAGCACCGCCTGGGCGACCGGCTCGGGGCCGAGCTGGTCCACCCGCGCCAGCAGGTCACCGTCGCCCGGCGCGCGCAGCGCGGTGGCCAGCGCTTCGAGCAGGAACGGGTTCCCGCCGGCGCGGGCGTGGCAAGCCTGGCACAGCTGGTCATCGGCCTGCCCGCCCAGGCGCTGCCGCATCAGCGCCGCCGTCGCCTGCGCTTCGAGCGGCCCCAGCTGCAGCGGCGTGCACGCCGGGCAGGCACGCAATTCCCCGACGATGGCCGGCTGGCCCGGGCCGTTGCGCACGGCGAGCAGCAGCGCGGCGGGCAGGCCTTCGATCCGGGCGGCCAGGTGCGCCAGCCACCGCAGCGACGGCTCATCCGCCCAGTGCGCGTCGTCCACCGCGATCACCAGCGGGCCGCGCGCCGCCAGGTTGGCGACCAGCCAGTACAGGCCGTGCATCACCGCGTACGGGACATCGTCCTCGACCGGTCCCGTCTCGGCCCCGTCGAATACCCGCGCGGCCAGCCTGGCTGCGCCGTCCAGTAGCCCGTCCCACTCGCCTGAGCCGGCGGCGGCGCGGACAGGCTCGAGGAGCTGGCGGACGATGCCGTAAGAGAAGCCGCCTTCCAGGGCGAGCCCGCGCGCGGTGAGGACCCGGCCGCCCGGCGCGCCGGATTCCGCGCAGGCGGCCCGCAACAAGGTTGTCTTCCCGATCCCCGCGGCCCCCTCCACCAGCACCAGGCTGCCCCGCCCGGCCGCGGCGCCGGCAACAGCGGCCGACAGGACGGCAAGCTCCTGGTCGCGCCCGACGATTCCGCGGTAGCTGCCCATGGACTCCTCACTCACCGGGCCAGCCCTCTGCGGGGCAAGCGTACGTCCGGGACGAACCGGCGGCAATATTCCAGGTCCCTCGCGTAGCCGGTGGCCGGGCCGATGACCTGCATCGCGGCGAATCCTCAGGGTGGCCCGGCCGAAAGCTCATGGCCGCGGCCTGGATGCGGCGGCGGGCCGCCGCGGCCACCGTAGAGCCTGCGGCGGCCCGCCCGGGTGTGACCGCGGCATCAAATCCGTTCTCAGCGAGCGCCGAAGGAGCGATCATCATGCCTCACCCGCCCTTGACCACTTCCTACTGGCCGGCCGACACTAGCGCGCCGGTGCTGGACACCACGATCGGCGGTGTGCTGCGCGCCGCCGCCGGACGTGCCCCCGGCCAGCCCGCACTGGTAGCCGGTGATCCCGATCCGGCCCGGCGGCGGCAATGGAGCTACGGCCAGCTGCTGGCCGAGGCCGAGCGCGGCGCGTATGCGCTGCTGGCGCGGTTCCAGCCCGGCGACCCGGTCGCGGTATGGTCCGGCAACTGTCCCGAATGGGTGCTGCTGGAGTTCGCGGCCGGACTGGCCGGCCTGACACTGGTCACGGTCAATCCGGACTACCAGGCCGAGGAGCTCGCGCACGTGCTCGGGCACTCAGGCGCGGCCGGGATCTTCCTCGGTGCCGGATACCGCGGCAACTCGCTGCCTGCGATCCTGGCCGAGGTGCGCGCCCGGCTGCCCCGCCTGCGCGAGGTGATCCCGCTGGAGCAGTGGGACCGCTTCTGCGCGTCGGGTGACGGCGGGAGCCTGCCGGAGGTCGATCCCAGGAGCCCGGCGCAGATCCTGTACACGTCGGGCACGACCGGCCGCCCCAAAGCCGCGGTGCTCACTCACCAGGGCCTGACCAACAACGCGCGGCTGGCCGCCGAGGCCATCGGCATGCGCGCCGGCGAAATCGGAGTGAACCCGATGCCGCTGTTCCACATCGCCGGCTGCGGGCTGCTCACCCTGGGCCGGGTGCAGACCCTTGGCACGCACGTGCTCATGTCCCGTTTCGATCCCGGGCTGGCGCTCGAGCTCACCGAGTCCTACCGCGGCGTCTCGATCGGGGGCGTGCCAGCCATGCTGACCGCGCTGCTCGATCACCCCAGCCGCGCCCAGCGTGACCTGTCCTGCCTGCGGTACGCGCTCAGCGGCGGCGCGACCGTGGCTGCCGAACTGGTGCGGCGGGTTGAGGCGGCCTTCGGGGTGCCGTTCGTGATCACCTTCGCGCAGACCGAGTCGAGTTGCTCCATCACCATGACCAGGGCCAGCGACACGGCCGCCGACCGCGCGGAAACGCTCGGCCGCCCGCTGCCGCAGGCCGAGGTCAAGATCACCGACCCTAAGACCGGGCAGACCGTGCCCTGCGGGATCGTCGGCGAGATCTGCACCCGCGGATACCTGGTCATGCAGGGCTACCTCGGCGACCCGGACGCCACCCGGGCCGCGATCGACCCTGACGGGTGGCTGCACACCGGCGACCTGGGGTCTATGGACTCCCGCGGCTACTGCCGCATCGAGGGCCGCATCAAGGAAATGATCATCCGGGGCGGCGAGAACATCTACCCGCGCGAGATCGAAGCGGTCCTGCTCAGCCACCCCGCGGTCACCGGGGCCGCCGTGGTCGGAATCCCCGACCGGTTCTGGGGCGAGGTGGTAGGAGCCGCCATCAGCACGTCAGCCGCCGTCCCGCCCGCCGAGGCCGAGCTCGCCGGATTCTGCCGTACCCGGCTCGCCTCCTACAAGATCCCTGCCCGCTGGCTATTCACCAGCGCCTTCCCGCTCACTGCCACGGGCAAGGTCCGTAAGGACGTGCTCAGCACTCAGCTCGCCGAGGCGAACGCCCCGGTGCCCACGCACGGCGGGGCCGTGACAGGCAAGATCCTGGAGCGTCAGTTGGAGCAGCAAGGCGATCCCGCCGCAGCGTACACGCTCACCGCGCACAAGGCACAGGTGTGAGTCATGCGGGTACTGATCACAGGCGGAACGGGTTTCGTCGGCTCGCACACGGTGGCGGCGGTCGCCCGGGCCGGCCACGCCGTGCGGCTCCTGGTTCGCCGGCCCGAAAGGGTCGACGCGGCGCTAGCTCCGCTCGGGATCTCGGTGCAGGACATCGTCAGCGGCGACGTCCTCGACCCAGAGTCAGTACAGACGGCGGTCGAGGGCTGCGACGCAATAATCAACGCGGCCGCCATCTACTCACTGGATCCCCGCAAGGCCGCCAGCGTGCTCGCAACAAATGCCCGCGCCACCACGATCGTGCTTGAGGCGGCCGTGCGGGCAGGACTTGACCCGATTGTCCACGTATCAAGCTACGTCGCGCTTCTGCCAAGCCGCCACGTGCTCACACCAGACAGCCCTGTCGGTGCGGGCGGAGCCGCCGCCTACCCCAGATCGAAGGCCCAGTCTGAGCTGATCGCCCGCCGCCACCAGTCTGCCGGCGCGCCGGTAGTGACGACCTACCCAGGCGCAGTGGCCGGACCGGACGACCCCTACTTCGGCGACACCGCATTCACGCTCGCGATGATCCTCCGGAACCGGGTGCCGTTCGCGCTCCCCGGTAGGTGGGCGGTCGCCGACGTCGGCTACGTCGCAGGCGCACACGCGGCGATGATCGAGCCAGGCCGCGGGCCGCGACGATACCTCCTCGGCGGCCACAACACGACATGGAACGACCTGTACGCGTCGCTTCGCCACCTCACCGGACGACGGCTCCCGGCCGTTCCGGCGCCCGGCTCCCTGGCCAGGGCCAGCGGCCGGGCGATGGATGCCCTCCAGCGACTGGCCAGGACACGACTCCCCGTCGGCCACCAAGGACCATGGATCATCACTCGATGCGCAGGCACCGACGACACGACCACCCGCCAGGAACTCGGGATCGAACCGCCGCGGCTCGAGCAGACACTCGCGGACACGATCCGCTGGATGGTACAGGCCGGGCACCTTCCCGCCAGACTGGCTGGCGACCTCGTTGCAGCCGACGTTCATCCCCACAGCGGGTGTCATAGCGACCACATAACCGGGTTGTCTGCACACGCCGCAGCGATGAGGAACCCGGATGTGGCTGCGCGCAGAGTCGGCGATCTGATTTCCTACCAGAGCGATAGAAAAGGTTGCGCGGTAACCGCTGATAAAGTCTGCAAGCCGTGAGTGACTATGCCATTCGGCGCATGGATATGCGTGTCGGTAACGCCCTCATTTCGGCATTCTCTGAACAATGCAAGTCGAGTTGCAGGTTCGGTATTGCCACAGGTCGCGGTGGATGAGCGAACACTGGCAAGGCGGCTGAGGCTGACGTTACGAGTAGCAGCGAGGAGAAGCTGGGTATCTGATTCAGCACCGTATGTCCGCTTTCAGCGGCGTTCGGGCTGCGGTCACACCCTTATGGACGTGCCAAACGGCATTTTCGTAGTCTGCCGCTGCGACTGGGCAGGCTCCTGAGCTGCGACGTTGTCCCGTTGTTCAGAGAACACGCATGTGCGGTTACCGGGGTGACCTGTGCCGCCCCGCCCACTCGGCCGTTTCCGCGTCCCGGGCGTGGTCGCCAGGAGGCCGGCCACTCCCCCGTCGGCTCGGACGTCTCGTGGACTTTGGGTTCGCCAGCCGTCCGCTCTCCCGGAACAACGATCGGATCGGCAGCGAGCTACGAGCAGCCCGCGCCGATCTTGGCGTATTGGGCGGCTCCCAGCCTTCCAGATGCTGTGGGAGCCAGAAATGGGAGCCAACGTGTTCAGACGTCCCCAGACGCAGCGCGATGTAACCAGAATCTTCTCGCAGGTGAAGGGCTCCCCGTTCGACTCAGTCCGATGGTGACAGACACTCCAGAATTCCCTGACACGGAAGAGGTCACTGGTTCAAATCCAGTACGGCCCACGGTTTTTCGTACCCGCATTCGATAGAAAGTGACAACCGATTGTCACTTGGTCGGCGGCAGGTATCCCCTGGACTGCGAGCGACGACGACGCTGAAACTGTGCGCGATCATGTCGTGCAGCTCACGGGCGATGCGCTCGCGTTCCGCCGTGATCGCCGCCTACTAGGCCTTTTCGGCCAGAAGCAGGGACGCAGACAGCGGCCGTCCACACTTGCTCGGCGGTGCGCGCCGGCGGATCGAAGGCAATCTGTACCCCGTAGCCGATCATCGCCTCGAGCAGGCCGATCGAAGCGGCGCGCCAGGTGCCATAGGCCGCGACGGCATACGCGAAGGCAAGGGCGGCAGCAGCGGGCTCCTTCAGCGGCGGCGACCACAGCTCGGGCCGTCGGACCGTAGCTGACGCACCAGACGCCGGGCGCAGTTGCGTAGAGGCGCACCAGACGTCGTCCTTATGAATATATCTGTATAGGGCCCTTTAAGATATATTGGTGGTGAAGGAGGCAGCAATGGCCAAGACCCTCATTGAGATCGATGACGAGTATCTCGCGGCTGCTCAGCAGGCCCTGGGCACCGCTACCAAGAAGGACACGGTCAACGCTGCCCTCCGTGAGGTCGCCGCGCTGGCAGCTAGGCGGCGTGATCTACAAAGGCTTACCTCTGGCAGTCTGCCCGACCTTGAAGACGAGGACGTGATGCGGGCCGCATGGCAGCGGTAGCACGCTACCTGGCAGACACCAGCGCGCTCGCCCGCCTCCACCGTCCGGAAGTGGCAGTTGTCCTGGCGCCGCTGATCGAGTCCGGAGTGGTAGCCACCTGCGGTGTCATCGAGTTCGAACTCGGATGGGCGACCCGGAGCAGCGCGGAGTTCGATCTAGTCCGAGCCGACCGCGACGTTGGCTATGAGTGGCTGGCCACCCATGACGAGGACTGGCGGCGCGCGCTTAACGTCCAGGGCTCCTTGTGGCGCGGCGGACGCATCAGAGCGGTTAGCCTGCCTGACCTGCTGATTGCGGCGGTAGCCGAACGAGAACGCGTCACCGTCCTGCACTACGACAGTGATTACGAGCTGATCGCGCAGGTCACCGGCCAACCGGTGCAATGGGTTGTACCTCGCGGAACGGTTTCCTGACCTCTAAAATGGCAAGCTCAGCCCCCAGTCACCGAACCACACGCGGCAGGAGCGTGTTTCCAGGGGCGGATACTGACGCCCAGGTTCGCTCTGTCCATACGCGCGGCGAGTGCTCACCCGAACCCCATGGTAGAAACGAACCTGCCTGCCGGACGCACCGGGCGAGGGAGCCCGGTAGACAATGGACGAGCAGTTAGGCGATGGAAATAACCACTCCGCGATGATCCCAACCCGCCAAGCCGCCCAGGCCGGGTCCAGTAGTTGAGCCCGCAGGGTCAAAACCTAGGGCCGCTGCCGTGCTGGGAGAGCAACTTGCCGTCGCGTTCGAACAGTGGAGTAGTCACATGAAGAAAGCGATAGGGGTCAGTACCGGGCCTGGATGGCTCTGTCTGGTCAGCATCAGCAGGTCAGGTTGGCTCCCGGGGCCACGCCCAGGATCTGCGTGAACTGCGTATAGAGGTTGACCCGGTCCTGCATCTCAGCAGGATTGCCGCCGTCGCATTCCAGGGTGCCGTTGATGCTCCGGATCGTCTGCCCGAAGCCAGCGCCGTTCACCATCGCGTCGTGCGCCGTCATAGTGTTCGGCCCGTTCTGGGTCATCCAGTACCACAGAGCGGTCTTCCACGACACGGCCGCGTTCGTGGCCACCAGATCCGGGTTATCCAGCAGATCGACGCCGAGCGCGTCACCGGCGGCCTTGTAGTTAAAGTTCCAGCTCAACTGCAGCGGGCCGCGGCCGTAGTAGGCGGCATTCCCGGCCGGGCAGCCGTAAGGCTGGCTGGGATCGCAGTAGTCCGGGTAGTTGGCGGTGTCCTGCTCCACCACGTAGACCAGGCCTGCGGTCTCGTGGCTGACGTTGGCCAAGAACGCAGCGGCCTCCTGCTGCTGGACCGTTTGGCCTCCGGTGGTCGCGAACGCCGGGTAGGCCGCCATCGCGGCGACCAGGTCGCCGTAGGTGTAGAAGGGGTTCCGGTTAGGAAACATTTGGTTGAACTGGGCCTCGGAAACTACGAAGCTGGCGCCGGATCCGGTTCCGGTGACCTGTTCTGGGTTCCACTGCCCTGAGCCGATCGGTTGCCAGTATTGCAGAAGGCTGCCGCCGGGACCCTGAGCCGCGATCACGGTCGAGTTCCCGACCTGGGCGACCGACGGCGCGTCGAAGGTGGTGCCGGGCCCGGCCACCTGCTCTGGGTTCCACTGTTGCGAGCCGATCGGCTGCCAAT
>Ga0210383_10005658_pt1 | contig 10946 bp, 6 predicted proteins | sample IncBWC14OmetaG_FD_160072 | JGI IMG/M metagenome (GOLD analysis project Ga0210383, IMG submission 160072) | Forest soil microbial communities from Barre Woods Harvard Forest LTER site, Petersham, Massachusetts, United States - Inc-BW-C-14-O ...
CTTCGACCAGCTTGAGCGACGCATTCTGCCCGCGTTGCGGTCGGGGCTTGTGGTGCTCGCGGATCGCTACATTTTCACGCTGATCGCGCGCTCGGCCGTACGCGGGATGAGCCGCGATTACCTGCACGGAATCTACGAAATGGCGCTGCGGCCCGATCTCACCTTCTGGCTCAACGTGAAACCCGAAATCGCGTTTGACCGCGAATTCAAGAAGGCGCACACGATCAGCTACTGGGAATCGGGGCGCGACATGTCGCTCTCGAACGATCTTTTTCAGTCGTTCATTCGTTACCAATCCATGATGAAGAAAGAGTTCGAATATCTTTCCAAGCGGCACGGATTCGTGGAAGTGGACGGCGAAGGCAGCGTCTCTGAGGTGAACCGCGTGATTCGCAAGCGCATTGCCGCGCACCTCGGCATTCAACGGACGCACTACCAACCTTCGCACGCCTTGATGCACGTCTGGCGCTGAGCGTGGCGGCCCCGGTCCAACTGGCAGCGATTGACGCGGGCTCGAATGCCATTCGTCTCGTCGTTGCACGGGCCACTTCTCCCCATCACATTGAAATACTCGAAACTGAACGCGCGGCCGTTCGGCTGGGCCATAACGCGTTTACACGCCGGCTGATCGACGACGAGACGATTGATAGCGCCGTTGATGCCTTCCGGCAATTCCGCGCGAAGATGGATCAGCATGGCGTCTCGGCGTACCGCGCTGTTGCGACCGCTGCCGCGCGCGAGGCACGCAATTACCGGCGCCTGATGGAGCGAATTCAGCGCAAGACGGGCATCGAACTGGAAGTGATCAACAGCGAAGAAGAGGCGCGGCTGGTTTGTTCCGCCGTGCAATGCGCGCTGGGTGAACGGATCAAACCGAAGCTCATCTTCGATCTGGGCGGCGGCAGCCTCGAATTGAATTTTTTCGAGGAAGGATTGCTCCGGCGCCGAGTGGCGCTCCCGCTCGGTACGATTCGCCTGATGGAGACGTATTCGATCAAGGGCGCGATTGACGAGGACAACGTGACCCGCCTGCGGCATCACGTGATATCGCTACTGCGGAGCGCGCTGCCAACGCCGCCGAATCTCTCGAGATCAATCGCGGTTGGCTGCGGCGGAAATGCCGAGGCACTGGTGCGCCTCGCCGCTGGGCCTATGGTCGGTCGGACGCCGACGATCAATGTGCCGCTCTTGCGAGATCAGTCGTGGCGGTTGCTGCGGCTGGATATTCCAGGCCGGATGCGCGCCTACCGCGTGCGGAAAGACCGCGCGGAAGTGATGGGCATCGCTTCGATCATCATCACCACGATTGCAAAATGGCTCGGCGTGCGCACGCTGCTGGTGCCGGGAGTGGGCGTCCGCGAGGGAATATTGCTGGACCTGGTTGCCGCGCAATACGTCACGGAGATATCGTCAGAGGAAGAGAGGCTGCGCGCTGCGGAAATGATTGCCGGGGCGCGGTGGTTTGCGCGGCGTCTCGACTACAATCCGCAGCACGCCGAGCAGGTCTCGCGGCTGGCGCTTTCGCTCTTTGATCAGTTGCGGCCGTTGCATCAACTGGGAGCGGATCTGCGCCTGGTCCTGGAAATTGCCGCGGTGCTCCACGACATCGGCCACTTCGTCAACCGCAAGTCGCACCATCGGCACGGCGAGTATCTGGTGCGCAATTCGGAGATTCCCGGCTTGCGTGGCTGGCGTTGCGACATGGTGGCGGCGCTGGTTCGCTATCACAATTGCAAGTCCGAGCCGGAGCTGGAACACGCTTCGTACGCGGCGCTGGATGGTCCGCGGCGGCGGCAGGCGAAGATGCTCAGCTCCTTGCTCCGTATTGCCGAAAAGCTGGAATCGGACCACGCGCAACGCGTCGGGGGGATCGACGTGCACATCGCCGGGCGCAAGGCCATATTCCAGATTCGCGCAGCGGATGGCACGCGCCTGGATTTGACTGGTCTCGCACGCAAGGCTGAGCTCTTCGAGAAAGAGTTCCATCTGCGGCCGGAATTCCGTCGCGTGCAAGGGAAAGAGAAGGTCGCCTGATTTATGATCCTTTACATCGTTCGACACGGCATCGCGATTGACCGCGCCGACCCGAAATCGCCCGCGGAGCCAGAGCGTCCGCTGACTGCCGAGGGAATGAAGAAGACGCGCGCGGCGGCGCTCGGCCTAGTCGAGATGGGCGTGAAGCCGGATGTGCTGATCACGAGTCCTTACGTTCGCGCCGCGCAAACCGCCGAGATTTTCGCGGAAGCGCTCGGCTATTCGCTCGAGAAGATCCGCTCGAGCGACGCGCTGAAGCCCTCTGGGAATCCGGCTGACTTCTTGAAGGAAGCCACCCACTTGCGAGCGAAGGAAGTGATGTGCTTCGGCCATGCGCCGCATCTTGACCAACTGATTGGCCTCTTGAGCGGGAGCCGGGGCGTTTTCACAGAAATCCGCAAGGCGGGCGTCGCATGCTTCGAGCGCGGCGCGACCGACGGACGCTGGACCCTTCTCTGGCTCTTGACTCCGAAAATGCTGCGCCGAATCGCCAAGTAGCGGTACCTCCGAGCTTCCACGCACAGCCTTTCCTCTCACGCAAAAGAATAAATTTTCCCCGGTCCGTGCCCTGCTGGCCCCTTGCCGGTTATGTGCTATCCTGAACCTTCGGGGCTGGAAGGGATCGCATGGCTGAACCTCAATCACAAAGCCGGGGCGTCGCACTGCTGGGTATCGTGCTAACGGCTTCGGCGCTTCTGGGCGGGCTCTATGGCCCGTCGGTGCATGCCACAGCCACGGATTCCAATGACTTGCAAGGGTCGCTGAAGTCGTTCTCCTCCGTGCTGGCCGTGGTGGAGCGGAACTATGCTGACCCGGTGGACGTGAATCAGGCGATTTACGTCGGCGCGATTCCCGGCATGCTGCACGTACTAGACCCGCACTCGACCTTCTTCGATCCAACGGCGTTCGCCAAATTCCGCGAAGATCAGCAAGGCAAGTACTTCGGCGTCGGAATGCAGATCGCGCAGCGCGGCGATCAGGTGATCGTCATTGCGCCATTTGTTGGCTCCCCAGCTTTCAAGGCGGGTGTCCGCCCGGCGGACGTGATTCTCAAGGTGGACGACAAGCCGTGCAACGGGCTCACCACGGATGACGTCGCTGCGATGCTGAAAGGCGCCCGCGGAACCCCGGTGCGCATTTCTCTTGGACGCGTGGGCTGGGACAAGCCGATCGAGATTTCCGTGATCCGCGACGAGATCGCGCACCCGGCGGTGGAATACGCAACGGTTGTGAAGCCCGGAATTGGCTACGTTCGCCTGACCACGTTTAACAATCAGACTGCCGATAGCGACCTGGCTGCGGCAATGAACCAACTGGACTATCCCAAGCTGGATGGCTTGATCATCGATCTCCGCGACAACGGTGGCGGGCTGCTGAACCAGGCGGTCGGTATGGCGGACATGTTCCTCGACCGCAACGAGATTGTGGTGTCGCAACATGGGCGCTCTTCTCCCGAGCATCGCTTTTATGCAGTTCACGGCAACCAGGGAGTGACGGTCCCGCTCGTGATTCTGACGAACAGCGGTACGGCTTCGGCGTCTGAAATCGTTTCGGGCGCGATTCAGGACCACGACCGCGGCTTGATCGTGGGCGAGACCACTTTCGGAAAAGGCTTGGTGCAAACGCCGTTCCCTCTGGCGGAAGACACGATGCTGCTTCTGACGTCCGCCCGGTACTACACGCCGAGCGGCCGCTCGATCCAGCGCGACTATAAGAACGTTTCGCTCTTCGACTATCACTACAACCCGCAAAGGCCGCACGCTCCGGAAGTGAAGCTTACGGACAGCGGCCGGCAGGTCTATGGCGAGGGCGGAATCACGCCAGACGTAGTGGTGGCGGCGCCGAAGCTCAACGACTTCGAGGAATTCCTCGAACGGCGCGGAGTGCTTTATCCATTCTCAAATGGTGTGGGTGATTTCGTGCGCGCGTATCTCGGCACGAAGCCGGAAATCACGCGCGACTTCGTCGCGAACGACGCCGTAATCGAGCAGTTCCGGAAATACCTCGCGGACCAACACATCAAGTTCATCGAACAGGATATTTCCCAAAATCTCGACTGGCTGAAATTGAAGATCAAGCGGGAAGTGTTTACGTCCGAGTTCGGATTGAATGATGGCTTCCGCGTGGCCCTCGAGCACGACCCGCAGCTGGAAAAAGCCGAGGACGAGATTCCTCAGGCGCGGGCGCTCTACACCAACGCCCGGAAGATCCTCGCTGAGCGCGAGTCGGCGCCAGCTTCGCGTCCGTAGCGAGCGGTTCTTCAGCGCTGAAGCCCCGTTCCTTGTCACCCCTAGATGCCGGCGGTAAGCCTCCGACCCCCTAAAAACCGACGAGGGAACGACTTTGCCGGGACTAGGCGATTTGTTTTTCCGCGGGCGCGGCGGAACGCAAGACGTGTCCCCATTGAAATCCCGCGCGCCACACGAGCCAAAGTGATTCCGAGCCGGAGGTCTTTGTGCGGAAAGCATCGAGGCGCTTCTTGCGTTCGGCTTCAATGCGTTCGAACCAGGGGGCCAGCGCTTCCGCTGCTCGCGATCCTTTATGCCTGCGAATCAGACCGCGCAGCACATCGAGATCGTGCACCTCTCCGAGCAAATCCTGCAATTGCTTCAAATCGCCGGCCCACGCTTCGTATCGCTGAGGCAGGAAGTTCTCCACAACGTAACGAAACTTCTTAATGCCGATACGCAGCCGGTGCCAAGCAACCTGGCTGCGCGACTTACGAGCCTGCTGATACAGATTTACGGCATCGTTCAGCCGGCCGAGCGCCAAACGCTGGAACACAACGCTCTCAACAGGGAAAAACCGCGATTTCTCAGGCAGCTTTCGCGACCATTTTCGCCAGGCCTTGCGGTCGAAGTGATCGAGCGCGCGTTGTGCCTGCTGAGCATCCTTGCGTTCCTGGCGTGCGAGAGAGCGCAGCAAATGACGGCGCAGAGCGTCGCGGCTGCCGCCGAGGCGCTTCACCCAGTCGCTTTCCACTTGCGTGTCTCGGAGATCGCCAAGCGCGTCGAAGAGGTCGCGGCTCGCCTTCTTAAGCTTCCGCCAGCCAGGATCGGGATTCACTTCGATGAGGGCGTCCGCCATAGTGCGGCAACGGCGCAGTGCGACGCGCAAATCGTGCACGTTGTCGGCGTCCCAATCTTCGCGGACAGGGTCGAGCAGTTCGAGCACGCGTCCCATCCAGACTTCGAGGCCAATGCGTTTTGCGGGCGTTTGCGTGCTTATCGAGAGTGCGTGTGCCATATCGATTCTGGCTTGCCCACCGGCGAAGCGTGAACCACGGATTTTACGCCGCGGCACACCCCAAATCCATCGAACTTGACCTCAGAATTTTGCCCCCTGTGGGAAACCCCGAATGCGACATCGGTGGATTCGTGATTCCATGCGCTCGTCTAGCGGACACCCTCACGGGACAACTTCGCCCCGGTTTTTGGCTTTTTGAGGATAGTCTCGTTCACATATCCTAATTTCAGTATTCACTTGAAGGGATTAATCTTTATATTCGTATTAAGAGCGGCAATTCCGCGCACCTCGCTGGGTCCTTTTCCTAACAGGCTGAATTCCATGGGTTTAGAAACGGTGCTGCAGCAAACTAGTTTCCGAATATAGGTACGGTAATTGCTATACGCATAACAAGATTTTTCAAATTACTTTTGAGCTCGCCGTAGCAATGGTCCGCTTGGATCTTGGCTTGGCCGGGCTCGTTTGGGGGCAACGTGAACGTTGAGGTTCGTAGCAATTCCTTCCGCGGCCTTGCTTTCGCTTTCTTGTTACTCTTGCTCTTCGCGTTGAGTGCTGGCCAGGCGTTCGCGCAGACTCCGACCGGCTCGATTGCTGGAACAGTCGTAGACACCCAACGGCTCCCAATTGGTGGGGCTACCGTGACCTTGACGAACCAAGGCACGAACTATAGCTATACCGCGGTTACCAGTTCCGTTGGAAGCTACCAGTTCCAGAGGATCGACTATGGCATTTACGCGGTCACGGTTTCGAAGGATCAATTCAAGAAGGTAGTCGTTTCTAATATCAAGCTCGACGCAGCCACCGAATATTCCGTCCCCCCGATTATTCTTTTGGTCGGCACTCAGAACCAGACTGTGATTGTCGAAGCTGGTGCCGAAATCGTGAACACCACCAGCGCCGAAGTTACCGATACGGTCGAGAAAACCCAGATCGACAATCTACCGATACTGGACCGCAACGTCCTGGGATTGTTGGAACTGGAGCCCGGTATCAATATGGGATTCACAGCGACAAACTATCCGGAAGGCAGTGAGATCGCCGGGGGTCGTCCGAGCTTTTCCAATATGACCGTCGATGGCATCAACATTCAAGACAACTTCCTCCGCGAAAATGACTTGGATTTCAGCCCTAATCTGCCGTTCAGCAGCCAAGCCCAGGAGTTCACGGTAAATACGCAGAATGCCGGTGTTGAGAACGGCGGCGGTTCTTCCCAAGTCAGCATCGTCACCCCGAAGGGCACGAACACTTTTCACGGCGAGGGATTCATCTATTACCGCACAAACTCTTGGGGCGCCAACAGTTGGTTCAATAACGCCGATGGCGTTCCCCTACCCAGCCTTGTCCAGAAACAGGGCGGGGGAAATTTCGGAGGGCCGATCAAGAAAGACAAGCTGTTCGTCTATGGCTACTATGAGTTTCTGCGCGACCGCCAACAGCAGGCCAACCTGACTACCGTATTGAGCCCCGCCATTGTTTCCGGATTGTCGGGTTCGACTCCGACCCTGCCCTTCACCTACCAGCCCTTTGACAATTCTACCGGTCTGCCTTCGGGACCGCCGCAAACGGTTGACCTCTTGAGCTTGGAGAGCGCCAACGCGGGCCGTAATCCCGCCGCTCCCGCTTTCACCGTCGATCCCGCCATGCTGGCTCTGGTCAAGCGGCAGCCGACCGCCGCTTCAAACAGCAATGCATGCGGGAGTTGTGATGGCGCGAATCTCCTTGGTTATCTTTTCAATGCGCGCAATAACGCCACCCAGGACAACTACGGCCTACGCGTCGACTATAATCTCAATTCCAAGAACACCTTTACCGGCACCTATTCTTGGAATCGGCAGGTTGTCGATCGTCCCGACATCGATCAGTCCTTCGACTTGATTCCGCTCGTCCAGAACAATGATCACATTAATTTTCTTTCCACTGCATGGCGCTGGAGCCCCACTCCCACGTTTACGAACGAAGTTCGCTTCGGTTTTGATCTCGCTCCAGCCTTTTTCTCTACGTCGCAGAATTTTTCTTCCGGATTTCTCGTCTCCGGAACTGCCTTTACCAATCCGGATCCCGATTTCCTGCCCCAGGGTCGCAACACGCATACCTGGGATTGGCTCGATAATGCGACTTGGTCCAAAGGGAGTCACCTTCTGAAGTTTGGCACTCAAATTCAGCGAATTACGATCTTCGATACCGATTCGTTTGGTATCTATCCAACGTACGCACTCGGATTCAGCAGTAGCAACCCTTATGGACCCCAAGGTTCCGATTTCCCGGGTCCTGCGAACTCTTCGATCAGCCAAAGCGCCCTTTCCAATGCTGCCTCGCTTCTGGCGACCGCAACGGGCGTTTTGAGCGACGTCTCGCAATCTGCCTACGCTACCAGTCAAACGTCTGGCTACGTCCCCGGAGCGCCGCAGGTCTTGAATTACACGCAGAACAACTTCGGGTTCTACCTCGGTGACGTGTGGAAGTTGAATCGCAAACTTACCTTGTCGTACGGCTTGCGTTGGGATTACTACAGCCCGGTAGATGAGCAGAACGGTGTCTTCCTCCTTCCCGTCGTACCATCCGGTTCAACAATCGCGCAGACCATGCTTGGCGACGCCTCTATTAATTTTGCGGGTGGGCCCAGTTCTCGAGGTCTCTACAATCCTTATTGGAAGGCTTTTTCCCCGAACATTGGTTTAGCATGGGATCCCTTCGGTAACGGCAAAACGGCGATTCGAGCGGGTTTTAGCATGAATCGGGTGAACGACGATAATATTGCCGCCACTAACAACGCAGGCGCAGGCAATACGGGTCTTTCCGTCAGCGCTCAAACCGCTCCTTTGTTCGCAGCGCCCACGGGAGGCAATCCCAATGGAATTACCGTGAGCAATCCGATGGGGGCTCAGAATGTTCCTTTTCCTCCATTCGGTATTCCTACCAGTTTCTCAGTTAACGCCGACAACGCTACTGCAACCATCGGCTACATTGGTAACTTGGCCGGATACGGTATCGACCCGAATCTGAAGCCGCCTTACATCGAACAATGGAACCTGAGTATCGAACACGACCTCGGATGGAATACTTCCCTGAGCGTTAGCTATTGGGGGAATCATGGCGTCGGGCTGTATCGCGCCGTCGATCTCAATCAATTGTTGCTCAGCGGAAATACGCTCAATGGAGCGCCGGCGAATTTCATCGACGACTTTAACCGCGCCCGGTCCAACGGATTTTTGGCGCTGGCGGCGAATCCAAGCGGCGGGTTTGTGCCTGATTACAATCCCGGCATTACCGGCAGCCAGCAGCTTCCGTTTTTCAACTCCTTGGCCGGTGGCGGATTCATTGATTTCCCGACTATTACAAATTACATTTATCAGGGCCAGATCGGCGCCCTGGAAGCCCTCTATCACGCAGACGAATTCGACTCGAACTTCGCTAACCCAGGCCCCCCCAACGAAATTACGAATTTGTTCCCGAACCCATACATCATGGGTGCAGATTTGCTCCGAAACCAGTCGTTTTCTACATACCATGCCGGTGTCGTTGAATTTCGCCGGCGCCTGAATCGCGGCCTCTACTTCCAGGCGAACTATGTCTTCAGCAAATCGATTTCCGACTTTGGCGGTTCGCAGAGTCAATTCCAGCCCTACCAGGACAACGCAAGGCCTTTTCTCGAGAGGTCTAGGACGCCCTTTGACATCACCCAAGCCTTCAAGACCAACTTCACGTATGAGCTGCCCATCGGCGACGGGCACCGATTCTTAGGGACCCCCAGCCGCCTCGTGGGTCTTCTCGTTGACGGTTGGCAAACCGGATCCTTTATCACGTGGCAGAGCGGCGCTCCTTTCTCGATTCTTTCGCAGTGGGCCACGTTTAACCGCTCCGGCTCGCGTTCGGTAAACAACACAGCCTTCGCTACGCAGACTCATCAGCAGCTCGGCAATGACATCGGTGTCACCGTGCAGGGCACCGGTGTGGGCAACATTACCGTGTACGGCATCAATCCGGCGCTTCTCAGCTCCGATGGTACTGGCGCTCCCGCTACGCCGCAGTTGAGCTGCACACCGGCAGTTACGGGCGGCTTCTGCAATCCTCAGCCCGGCTTCGTGGGCAATCTGCCGCTGGATGCTTTCGACGGACCGGCATACTTTGATTGGGATCTTTCTGCGTCCAAGGACTTCAGGGTCACTGAGAAGTTCCGCCTCACCTTCCGTACTGAAGCGTTCAACGTCACGAATCACAACGTGTTTGCGATGAACAACCAAGTCATCAACGATCCGAACTTCGGGCAGATCACGGGCTCAATTTCGACGCCACGCATCCTCCAGATGTCGTTGCGTTTGAAATTCTAAACGCCAGCCAGCGTTTCGTTGATTGAAGCGGGCCCCGCAGCATGGGGCCCGCTTTCCTTTTTGACTCAGCGTCTGAATCTCCACGACAAGTTCTCCCGCAGCTGCAACCGGAAAGACGGCAGCTTGGCGGCCCCGAAGTGCGGGTTGCAGGGTCTGTACTGGCAGACCCTGCGGAGAAAAGGAATCTCTTCGCTTTATCGGCGGTCGCTAGATGATTGCCGGAGGCACACTAGTTGGAAAAATGGAACGTCAATTCTGGCGGGAGGGCGGGGCGTCGTGTGCTTCGAACGACGGCCCTTCTTCGTTCCAGGCGTACTGCGAAGTCTGCAGAAGCCGGACGCAGCGATTCCAGCGTAGGATGGAATCGTCGTTGCCCTTCGGACGAATCTTCTCCGCTTCAGCGAAGCACTGCAGGGCGCGCTCGAATAGCGGCCGGAGCGAATGCGCGGGCTGCCCGGCGGTCAATTGGGCTTTGGCCCGGCGCTCGTAGAGAATTCCTGTGTAGTAGTAGCGCTCGTAAGGGTCAGCGAGCTTCTGGAAGCACTCAAACGCCTCGTTGTAGCGGTCGGAGGAGATCCCGAGAAACTGGTCGGTGATGCAAAGCCCGAGCAGACGCAGCGCCACCTGATGTTGCGGATCAATGGCGAGGATGTCGCGACAGATTGATTCGGCTTCCTCCGGTTCGTTCAAATACCGGTAGAGCTCGACTTTCGCGGTCGCTTCGGCGATCCCGGCCTTCGATATAGACTTGAGTTTGTAGTCCATGCGGGCCTCCCACACTCTCAATCGTTCATTCCGAGAGACACTCCAACCCCCGGCCGCGCCGCAAGGGGACACTCTACACCGACTCGTCGCGGATGCACTATTTCTTTTCGGGCGACGCAGACGCGCGCTTTACTTCACTTCGCATTGAATATCTTGCGGACGATCATCGTTAGCGGATCGTAGAACTGGTCCACGACCCGTTCCTTCAGGGGAATAATCGCATTGTCGGTGATATGAATTTCCTCGGGGCAGACTTCCGTGCAGCACTTGGTGATATTGCAGAAACCGATGCCGAGCTCTTCTTTGGCGTGACGAATGCGCTCCACGGTGTCGAGCGGGTGCATGTCGAGCGAAGCGGCGCGCACAAAGAAACGCGGCCCGCCGAACTGATTGTGCTTGTCGTGTTCGCGCAGCACGTGGCACACGTTCTGGCAGAGGAAGCATTCGATGCACTTGCGGAACTCCTGCGAGCGATCCACGTCGCGCTGGTACATCTTCCACTTTGCATCCGGCGCTGGCTTGAAACCCGGGATCGAGCGGTTCACTTTGTAATTCCAGCGAACGTCGGTGACC
>Ga0210383_10005659_pt1 | contig 10944 bp, 6 predicted proteins | sample IncBWC14OmetaG_FD_160072 | JGI IMG/M metagenome (GOLD analysis project Ga0210383, IMG submission 160072) | Forest soil microbial communities from Barre Woods Harvard Forest LTER site, Petersham, Massachusetts, United States - Inc-BW-C-14-O ...
TCATGGACGCCGGATCCGCCGGAGAACTCGGCAAACGCCGCGGCCTGGAGCAGACCGGTTTCTGGCGCAAAGTAATCGCGCACCCCAGCTACGACTCCTTCTGGCAGGAACAAGCCGTCGACAAACTACTCGCCGCCGAACCAATCACCGTCCCCACCCTCCTCGTCCACAGCCTCTGGGACGCCGAAGACATCTACGGCGCAATGGCGGTCTACAAAGCCATCAAACCCAAGGACACAAGCAATAAGGTCTTCCTCGTCATGGGCCCCTGGCACCACGGCCAGGGCATCGAAGACGGCAGCACCCTGGGCGCCATCAAATTCAACAGCGACACCTCGCTATATTTTCGCGAAAACATCCTCGCTCCCTTCCTCGCCAAATACCTGAAAGACGACGCCTCAGCACCAGCAATCGCGCCTGTGACCGCGTATGAGAGTGGATCGAATGTATGGCGGAAGCTGCCGTCGTGGCCACCTGATCTTTGCAAGGCGGACTGCGCAGCCGCGGGCACGCGGCTTTACCTACATGCTGGTTCGCTGAGTTTCAGCGCGCCAGGCAAAGATGAGACCGCGTTCGATGCATACATCTCGGACCCGGCCAGGCCTGTGCCGTTTCGCGCAAGGCCAATACAGCCGATCGGTTATGACAACGGGCTGACCTGGCCAAACTGGCTCGCAGACGATCAGCGCGAGGCCTCGGGCCGAACAGATGTACTTGTGTTTACCTCCGACGTATTGACTCAACCGGTAAAGATCAGCGGACAGCCGGTGGCGAATCTGGTTGCGTCGACTAGCGGAACTGACTCGGACTGGGTGGTGAAGGTGATCGATGTCTATCCTGAGGAGGTCGCAGGACAGCCTAAGATGGGTGGATATCAGTGGATGATTTCGGCGGACATCTTCCGTGGGCGGTATCGTGAGAGTCTCGAGACGCCGAAGGCGATTACGTCGGGCGAGCCGCTGCTGTACCGATTTAGCCTGCCGCCAGCAAATCATGTCTTTTTGCCGGGGCACAGGATTATGGTGCAGGTGCAGTCGAGCTGGTTCCCGCTCTACGACCGTAATCCACAGAGCTTCGTCCCAAACATCTTCTGGGCCAAGCCGCAGGATTATCGCAAAGCGGAGCAGCGGATCTACCACGGACCTGGGCAGGAGAGTTTTATTGAATTGCCGATTGTCGCAAAACCATGAGCGCGCCCTTGCGACTCGAAGCTGAGGCGCGTAGTCTTAATAACGACCCAGGTTATTGCTGGGACAGGTGGTATCCGGCCAAAGTCGTGAGTGTTGACGACAAGCGGTGGAACTGCACTGGAGATTACGATGAGTCTGACTACGTTCTCTAAGGAACGGGGTGGCGCGCGTGTTGGGCGTGACGCCGATCTCCCCGCCAAAGTCACGGTTCCCTCCTTATTGCAAAAGAAGTTGTTACAGCGGCCGATTACCGCGGTAACTGCCTACGACTATGCCAGTGCCCGGCTGGTCGACGAGGCTGGGCTGGATGTTGTCCTCGTCGGCGACTCTCTCGCGATGGTGATGCAGGGCCACGAGAATACGCTCGCCGTCACGATGGACGAAATGCTGCTATACACACGCGGAGTCCGGCGTGCGCTGCGACGCGCACTTCTGGTGGCCGATATGCCCTTCGGAAGCTATCAGACCGACGATCGCGAGGGCGTCGCGAACGCGGTCCGGTTTGTGAAAGAGGCAGGTGCCGAGGCGGTGAAGCTTGAAGGTGGGCGCGAACGGAGGGAACTGGTGCGGCGAATGGTTGACGCGGAGATCCCTGTAATGGGTCATCTCGGCCTGACACCGCAGAGCGTCCATCGTATGGGTGGCTATAAGGTTCAGGGCAAGACGATGGAGGCAATCGACGAGTTACGCACGGATGCGCTGGCACTCGAAGATGCCGGATGCTTTGCGCTGGTTCTGGAGGGCGTGCCGCGTGAGCTGGCCAGAATCGTGACAGAGGAGCTGCAGGTTCCCACGATCGGCATTGGCGCGGGACCAGATTGTGATGGGCAGATTCTGGTGCTGCACGACATGATGACCATGACCTTTTCGGCCCCAGCCAAGTTTGTGAGACGGTATGCGGACGTGGCGGGAGTGATGCGAGAGGCGTTGGAAGAGTATCGGCAGGACGTAGAAGCAAGAACGTTTCCTTCGGACGCGGAAAGCTACCATCTTTCCCCGGAGATGCGGGAGTTGATGGTGGTCCCTGCAGAGGTGCGGCGAGGGTAAGCGCTCCTCTATGCGAATCGTAAAGAGCGTCGCCGAAATGCAGAGAACCTGCCGCGAGTTGCGGACCGGGGGCTCTGTGCTTGGCTTTGTGCCTACGATGGGGGCCCTGCATAAGGGACATTTATCGCTGGTGCAGCGGGCGAAGGCGGAGTGCACGGTAGTTGTCGCTTCAATCTTTGTGAATCCGCTACAGTTTGCACCGGGAGAGGACTTTGCTCGATATCCTCGGACCTTCGATGAAGACTGTACCAAGCTGAAGGCTGAAGGAGTAGAGATTTTGTTCGCTCCGGAGGCGGCAGAGATGTATCCAGATGGCGCGACGACGACCGTGACTGTAGCAGGGACCGGAGACAGGCTGGACGGAGCTTCGCGTCCAGGACACTTCACTGGCGTGGCTACCGTGGTGGCGAAGCTGTTCCATGTAGTGGTGCCGAACCGGGCTTACTTCGGACAGAAGGACGCGGCCCAGCTTGCCGTGCTGAGGCAGATGGTGCGGGACCTGAACTTTGACGTTGAGTTGGTAGGCTGTGCGATCGTACGGGACGCGGATGGACTTGCGCTGAGTAGCCGGAACAAGTATTTGAGCGCGACCGAGCGGGAACACGCACTGGTCTTGCAAAGAACGTTGTTCCGAATAGAACGAATGATCGCCGACGGTGAACGGCAAAGCGCAGTGCTGATCCAACGCGGAATGGAAACTTTGCAAAGCGTGGCCGGAGTGCGGGCGGATTATCTGGCGGTCGTAAATGCGATGAGTTTGCTGCCGGTGGGGTATGCCGAAGCAGGTTCGCTAGTGGCGGTGGCCGCGTACGTGGGCGAGACGCGGCTGATCGACAACTTCCTTGTAACCTGAGGTTTTCGGATCCGGACTGTCTTACGCCGCTCAAAAGAGCGGAGTCAACTTTACTTCTGCCACGCGACTTGTCTCGTGTCCCTGGGTCTAGATCTACAGGCTTTAGTAAGGAAAAAGCGGGCGAGGTGATGAGCATAGTACACACCCGCGTCAAAAGAATGATGGCATAGAAGTACCATGTATCGCGCAGAATTGGGAGTGTACCGGTCTGCCCTTTTAGTAACATCGGTTTGTACGACCTTTGGTAGCGATTTGTACACCAACCCCTGAAGAAACAAGGCTGGCCTGCCGACAGAGGCAAGAAGAGACTTAATCGTGAGAAGGAATCGAAATTCAAGATGCCTGGCACTTCAATTCATGAACTCGCGATCACGGAGATAGAGCGACTTTCGCAAAGGGGATTCCGGCGACTAACACTGCCAGGGCCTCTGGAGAGCGGATTTGAGCAGTCGACGTTCGTCCAGCGTGCGGAACGTCTCTGGATCGAAGGTCTGATTGCGATTGGCCTCTTCAATGTTTACGTCATCGCGGACTACTTTATTCGCGGCGGCGTTTCCTGGTTTCCGTTGCAGGTGCGCCTGTGCCTCATAACGCCGATAGCTCTACTGATCAACATCAGCATGCGGTGGAGCCCGAACAAGGCGTACCGCGAGACGAGTATCGCGCTGGCCAGTTGTCTTATTGGAATTACCCATCTATACCTTGAACGCAATACGAGTGCGACCTCGTCCGCTTACGCACAGGTTGGCCTGATCGTCGCCGCGATCTTCGTAAACGTCGTGATGCGTCTGCAATTTATGTACGCTCTGACCGCATCTGCTGTTTTGCTGGCGAGCGATTTCGTCTTTATTCACCAAGACCACTTTCTCAATCCTTCGGAGAAATTGCTTGGAACCACGTTAGCAGTCTGTGCCATCTCGATGACCGTAGTCGCCAACTATAGCGTTGGGCGCGAAGAGCGTCTAGGGTACCTGATGCGGCTGCGCAGCGAGATAGAAAGCAGAGAGCTGTCCTTTCTGAATGTAGAGCTGCAGAAGATTTCCTGCATTGACAGTTTGACCGGTCTTGCCAATCGACATGCCTACGATTTGCAGTTCGCGAAGTTGTGGCGCGAGGCTGTCGATTCCGGGACCTGCCTATCGGCCATCGTGATCGATATCGATCACTTCAAGATGACGAACGATACCCGTGGACACCTGTATGGCGATCGAGTGCTGGCGCGCGTGGCGTCCCTGTTGGTGCAGAGCCTGCGTTGCAAGGACGATTTTGTAGCACGATTTGGTGGGGAAGAGTTCGTGGTCCTGCTCCCTGGCGCGACTCAAGAAGGCGCGTTGATTGTTGCCGAGCGAATCCGCAAACTCGTCGAGGTCGCCGGATCACCTGCCCTTCCAGAACCGGGCAGCCATCCTCGGCTGTCAACGGTAAGCTGCGGTGTGTCATCATGCTGGCCTAACGATTCCAATTGTCAGGACGATCTGCTGGATTCTGCCGATAAGGCGCTATACCAAGCCAAATCAAAAGGCCGAAACCAGGTCCGCTGGGGCGAGCTGACACACGTGGTGAGAAAGCGTCCATCGGCTGAGCGACGAGTGTTGCTTGGTTTGGCACGAGGCGGCTCCGGCTCGTGAACAAGAGTGGGTTAGAACATCCGTAGTTCGATTTGAACAAGAACGAAATTTGCGTTGTTGACTATCAGGCCAAAAAGCTGGCGCAGCCGCAGCTACATTCGAGGCGCAACAGCTATACCTTGCCTGTCGCTTCGGTCTGATGTGATAAATTGCGGCTACTGCGAGAAGTTCAGCATTGACGTTCCCCCCGGAGGGCATCTTCCTTGGCACTCAAAATTACAGGTCTGTCGAAGACCTATCCAAACGGCGTAAAAGCTCTCAAAGACTTGACATTGACCATCGGCAACAACATGTTTGGCCTGCTTGGCCCAAATGGGGCCGGCAAGAGCACGTTGATGCGTACTGTCGCTACTCTTCAGGACCCTGACTCCGGTACGGTCCAACTCGATGACCTCAACGTGTTAACCCAGAAAGAAGAGGTCCGCAAAGTCCTCGGCTATCTGCCTCAGGAGTTTGGTGTCTATCCCAAGATGTCAGCGGTGGACATGCTCCACCACCTCGCCGTCCTCAAGGGCATAACGAATAAGACCGAGCGGACGCAAATGGTCGAAGCTCTTCTCCAGCAGACAAATCTCTGGGACGCCCGCAAGAAATCGCTCAGCACCTATTCCGGTGGAATGAAGCAGCGGTTCGGTATTGCGCAGGCACTGCTCGCCAATCCTAAATTGATCATCGTCGACGAGCCAACTGCCGGCCTCGATCCGGCTGAACGCAACCGCTTTCTCAACCTCCTCAGTTCCATCGGGTCTAACGTGACTGTCATTCTCTCCACTCACATAGTTGACGACGTGCGCGAGCTCTGCCCCCGCATGGCCATTATCTCGAACGGAGAGCTTCTCCTCGAAGGCGCGCCAAACCAAGCACTCGAATCCCTCCGCGGTAAGATCTGGTCCAAGATCGTCGCTACCGATGACGAGCTCCGCGCTCTCGAGGGAGCCTTCAATGTCATCTCCACTCACCTTGTCGGGGGCCTGCATGAGGTTCGCGTGTACGCCGACTCCAGTCCCGGCGATGGCTTCACGGCCGTCGATTCTGGTCTCGAAGATGTTTACTTCCTCAACCTCACCAGAGAGACGAAGAACTGACATCGCACGCAACGCCGCGGAGAGGCAGGGGAGATCAATGGCACAATTCTGGGAGTTCTTTACATTCGAATTGAAGTTTCGCCTCAAGAGCATCTCCACCTATGTCTACTTCGCGCTCTGGTTCTTCCTCAGCTTCCTCGCGATCGCGGCTGAGGACTTCCTCAGCACCGGCAACGACAAAATCCTACTTAACGGTCCTTTCTCCACCAGCATCCTCTACATCATCATCACTTTTTTCGGCATCATCGTCATCGCTGCCATCTTCGGCAACTCCATTCTGCGCGACTTTCAGCGCGATACTTACCAGCTCGTCTTTACCAAGCCCATCTCCAAATTCGCCTATCTTGGTGGCCGTTGGGCCGGCTCTTTCGTCACCTCTGTCTTCTGTTTCTCAGGCCTGGTCTTCGGCGAAGCCGCCGGAACCTTGGCCCCGTGGGCAGACCACACCCGCATCGTTCACGGCCACCTCGGCTGGTACGTCCACGCCTTTTTGGCCATCCCCGTTGTCCAGATCTTCTTCCTCGGCTCACTCTTCTTCACAATTGCTGCACTCACGCGCAAGCTCTTCATCGTTTACCTGCAAGGCGTCGTCTTCTTCGTCGTGTATCTCGTCGTCAACGTCATCTTCCAGGCCACCGGCTCGCTCGAACACTTCTGGTCCGCCATCCTCGACCCGGTCGGCCTCCGTCTCTTCGACAGCATCACCCGCTACTGGACCGTCTCTGAAAAGAACACGCTCCAGCTACCGTGGTCGGCTCACGTTGCCGGCGGCATCTTTCTGTACAACCGCCTTCTTTGGAGCGGCGTCGGCCTTATTTCGCTCGCGCTCGTTTACAAGCTCTTCCCACTGTCCGTCGAAGCTCTCACCGCCGTCTCGCAAGGTCGTCGTGCGGCCCGGGCCCGCGATAATGACGTGGCGGAGGTCCGTGCCACTCGCTCGCTCGTAGCGAAACGCCTCCCCGTCGTCCACCAAGTCTTTGGCCCTGGCGCTTCGTTCTCCCAGTTCGTCTCCCTCACCCGCATTCGGATCTCGAACATCACCCACGAGTTGCCCTTTTGGGCCTTGTTCGCAGTCATGCTGATGTATGCCCTCCTACAAGGCCACTTCGCCGGCCGCAGCAACGATGGCCAGCTCTACCCCGTCACCTACCTCATGGTCGCGGCGGTAGAAGGGAACGCGACGCTCCTTCTCTTCATCATCGCCACTCTCTACGCCGGCGAGCTCGTCTGGCGAGAACGCGACACCCGATTCGACGGTATCCACGATGCGCTCCCCTTGCGCGAGACCACCGACTGGCTCTCAAAACTCGCGGCACTCGCCGTCATCGAACTTATCCTTCTCACCGTCGTCCTATTCTGCGGCGTCCTTAGCCAGACCATCGCTGGCTACTACCACTATGAGCTCCTTCAGTACTTCAAGGAACTCTATCTCGTAACCTTTCCCCAGATTCTCATCTTCACCCTGGCCGCCCTCTTCTTCCAAACCATCCTCTCCAACAAGTTCATCGCCCACGGCATCGTCATCGGTCTCTTCATTCTCAATATCGTTCTTTTCAACTTCGGCTGGGAGAACACCCTCTACCTCTTCGGCAACACCCCGCCCTACACTTACTCGGACATGAATGGCTACGGCCACTTCGTCCCCGCGCTCTTCTGGTCCATCATCTACTGGCTCGCGATTGGCGCACTCATGGGCGTCCTCTCAATCGCCGTCAGCCTGCGTGGCTCTGAGGATTCCTGGTCCGCCCGTCTTCGCCTCGCTCGCCATCGCGCTCCGCGCTTGCTCCCTGCCGGTGTCCTCTTCCTCCTCATCGCCGTCGGCACCGGCGGTTGGTATTTCTACAATGCCCACGTCCTTAACCAGTTTCTCAACGCCCACGCCCGGCGCGATATCCAGGCCCAATACGAGCGCGACTTTAAGAAGTACGAGAAGCTTCCCCAGCCCAAGATCATCGCAGTCGACGCCAACATTGACATCTTCCCTGAACGCCGCGCCTTCTCCGGCACTGGCCACTTCGTCCTCCAGAACAAAACCTCTGTTCCCGTTCCTCAGATCCACATTTCCAACCAACAGCAGTCCGTCACCGACGTCGAATTCGACCGCCCCTTTCACATCCTCAGCCAAAGCCCGCGCGCAATGTACACAATCTATGCGCTTGATCAACCGCTCCAGCCTGGCGACAAGCTCAACATGACATTCAACGTCGGCTATGCTGCCCGCGGCTTTCGCGACGGCAACGAGCGGCCCGAGTTCGCCCGCTCTGGCACCTTCTTCGACGTCGGCTTCTTCCCCTACGTCGGTTACGACGTCAATATCGAGCTTGACGACCCGCGCCGCCGACGCGACGAGCACCTTCCCCCACTCGAAGAGCTCGCCCACCGCGGCGACCCCTACTACAGCCGCATCAACCTTTTCAGCCCTGAGTCGGACTGGATCACCTACAAGACCACCGTCAGCACCTCTGCTGACCAGATCGCCCTTGCCCCCGGCTACCCAACCCGTACATGGCAACAGAACGGACGCAACTATTTCTCCTACGACATGGGCCAGGTCCACATGCAGGACTTCTACGCCTACGTGTCCGGCAAATACGATGTCAAGCGCGAGGTCTATAACGGTGTCGAAGGACCTATCAACCTCGAGATTTACTCTGCCCCTGCTCATCCCTACGACGTCCAGGACATGCTCGACGCCTCTAAGGCAGGTCTCGCCTACTACGAGAAAAATTACAGCCCGTTCCAGTTCAAACAGTTCCGCATCCTCGAGTACCCTCGTTACCGCAACTTCGCCCAGTCCTTCCCCAACACCGTCCCCTATACCGAGCCAGGCTTCCTCGGTCGTGTCGTCGATCCACAGAAGGACATCGACCGCACCTACTTCGTCACCGCCCATGAGCTGGCCCATCAGTGGTGGGGCCACCAACTCATCGGCGGCATGGTCGAAGGCTCAAACATGATGTCGGAGGCCCTTGCTGAATACTCCGCCCTCCGCGTCGCCCAGAAGAAATACGGCGACAACCAGATGCACAAGTTCCTCAAACACGAGCTCGACGGTTACCTTCGCGGTCGCGCTGGCGAAAGTCGCCACGAGCCTCCCCTCGTCCTCGTCCAGCGCGAAGCGTATGTCTGGTACCAAAAGGGCTCGCTCGTCCTTTACGGCCTCTCCGATTACATCGGTGAAGAGAAGCTCAACCTCGCTTTGCGCAACTTCCTGATGCAGTATCGTTACGCCAACGCGAATGATTCGCAAAGTGGCCCTTACCCGGACACACGTCAGTTCGTCGATGCGCTACGCGCCCAGACGCCTCCCGAACTGCAGTACTACATTACGGACGCTTTTGAGTCGATCGTTCTGTACGATAACAAGGCGGTGACCGCTACTGTCGCCCAGACACCAGATAAGAAATACAAAGTGACTCTGACCGTGCAGAGTCGCAAGCTCAAGTCAGATGGCAGTGGGAATGAGACTCCGATGGCCTTGAACGATTACATCGACATTGGTGTCTTCAGCGGCAAGAAGGACGAGGAAAAGCCCCTTTACCTCAAGAAAGAAAAGATCACTCAGGCGAACCAGACCTTCGAGATTGTTGTGGACAAGATGCCAACACGCGCCGGAATCGATCCCTACAACAAGCTCATCGATAGAATCCCCGATGACAATCTCATCGATATTGCCAAACAATAGGGGGACAGAGGCTGGGTGCGAACGAAGTCCTTGCAGCTTCAAACAAGGCAAATCGCAAAATGTTCATTGCTCTCTACGCGGAGGCAGATTTTTCTCCGAATATTGCTACCATGGCCGCTGTCACTGCTGGGTGAAGAGAAAGTTTCACGTGCCGCGTATTACAGTGACACATTAATGTAACTCCAGTAAAAGAAAGGCCAAGGATGTTGCGCCTCGAAACAGAAACCGGATGGTGGCTCGTCACCCATGTTGCCCACGCCCACCTCGCCGGAGCCTTTGCTAGACACTGGGGCAATACACTATTCCGCGCTCCCGCGCCACGCGCCAACGTTCTCCTGGGCATCGATACCCACGACGACGGCTGGATCCTCCGCGATGCCACACCATCAACCACCAGCGAAGGCAAACCCTCCGCCTTCTCATGCGAACTGGTCGGCAAATACTCCGCCTTCGAAGAGATCGATCTCGTCGACTACCTCGCCGTTCGAGAGCGTGCAGTGCAGCAAGTCGCCGCAAATGACGAATACGCGGCCCTCCTCGTCTCGATGCACACTTACAACCTCCTCACGGCCCGTGCCGATCGCAGTACCATCGCCCGAGCACAGCTTCCGCTGCTCGACGACTTTCTCTCCCAGCAGCAACAGTTACAGCAAGCCCTCCACACCCGTATTCGTTCAAGTCCGGCATTCACCACATTGGACACCAGGGACGAAACCATCCTCGACAACTTCCGCCTCCTCCAGGCCACCGACAACATGTCCCTCCTTGCCTGTGTCGACTATGCCTCCCCTGCCACCCTCCTCCATCCACTACCTACTACAGACGGCAAGCACGCTGAAATTCAGGTCATTTCAGACGGCAACAGGCACTTCCGACTTTATCCCTACCCGTTCAGCGAAGAATCAATCACTCTTACCTTTCCTGCGCGTTACATTCCAGGCAAAAGCTTCGCTTCAGCACAAGACCTCCAGCAACGTTTCGCAGTCGCGCCAATCGAAGAGCTGTGCGTCACTGTTCATTCCTAGATATCGCGATCTTCTTGGGGAAATCTCGTCAGGGCCTAGTCTTCGAATGTCCCAAACCGCTCTGACTGGGTTCGCACTGATTCAGTGCTGCATATTTACGCTGCCACGCTCTACGGCAGCAAAGAAACATGCGCTGCAACAATGCGCCACCCTTCAGGCATCCGGATCCACATCTGGCTCTGTCGCCCATGAATCACCTTTCCGTCGGTCGCTCCTCGCTCAAACTCCAGCGTGATGCTGCCCACGTCCTGACCAAATGCAACAACATCGAGCCTTTTCACTGTTCTCGCCAATCCCACCGAAGACCGTCCCTTGCGAAACATCTCCAGCTCCGCAATGCCGTATAGGTTCTCCGACACGCCGAACCGCATCACCTCAGGCGCCGACCAGAACATTTTCATCAGCGTGTCAACATCGTTTTCGACCAAGGC
>Ga0210383_10005660_pt1 | contig 10944 bp, 12 predicted proteins | sample IncBWC14OmetaG_FD_160072 | JGI IMG/M metagenome (GOLD analysis project Ga0210383, IMG submission 160072) | Forest soil microbial communities from Barre Woods Harvard Forest LTER site, Petersham, Massachusetts, United States - Inc-BW-C-14-O ...
ATGCGGGTGAGAGGGTATCTTAAAACGTTACGTCACGCTACCGATACATGGCCGCTGGCGCGTTTCCGCGGATTTCCAGCGCGGAAACGCCGCAGCGAGCTTGCTTTACACCGCGTGGCGCGCCACGTATCCTTACCCTCGAACGGAACTCGAAGCCCGGCATTTCACACGTAGCGGAGGCGCGCCATGTGGATCCTGCTCGTAGCGATACTCTTGGTCATCGTCGTTGTCGTCAGCATGTACAACAGCCTGGTACGGTTGAAGGTGCAGTGCGACAACGCATGGTCCGACATTGACGTGCAACTGAAGCGGCGGTACGACCTGATTCCGAACCTCGTCGAGACGGTGAAGGGCTACGCGGCACACGAAAAAGGAACTCTTGAAGGCGTGGTGCAGGCGCGCAATTCCGCAATGAGCGCCGAAGGCCCCGCGGCCAAGGCACAGGCCGAGGGAATGTTGACCTCCGCGCTGCGGCAAGTGTTTGCGCTGGCCGAAGCTTACCCGCAACTGCGCGCCGTGGAAAGCTTCAACCAGCTCCAGCAGACGCTGAACCAGATTGAAGACAGCGTGCAAAATGCGCGGCGCTATTACAACGCCGTGGTGCGCGACTTCAATACGAAGATCGCCGTCTTCCCTTCGAACATCATCGCCGGCATGTTCAACTTCAAGCCGCGCGAGTTCTTCGAGATCAGCACGCCCGCCGAACGCGAAGTGCCCAAGGTCAGCTTCGGCGGAACGAACTAGCTCGTTGGCACATATGAAAGTCCTCTGCCGCATCCTTCTCGCCGGTGTGCTGGCATTCACGCTCGCCGGCGCCGCAGCCGCGCGGCAACTGGTGATTCGCCAGTTCGACGCGCAGATCCTCATCAACGCCGACGGCACAATCGACGTCACGGAAAACATCACTGCGCAGTTTATCGGGTCGAACTGGCACGGCCTCTATCGCACGATTCCGGTGGAATACACCACGCCGCAGGGCCTGAACTATTCCCTGTTTCTCAGGGTCCTCTCGGTGACCGACTCCAATGGCCAGAAATTGAAATACGAAGAAAGCCACGAGGGCCGGAACGAACGGCTGAAAATCTACGTTGCAGACGCCGATGACTCGACGCAGACGATCGCGCTAACGTATCGCATCAGCGATGCGATCAGCTTTTTCGACGACCACGACGAGCTCTACTGGAACGTGACGGGAACGGACTGGGACGTGCCTCTGAATTCCGTTACGGCACATATTGTGTTGCCGAGCGGCGTTACCGGATTGCGCGCTGTGGCGTACACGGGAGTGTTCGGCGCACGCGGTCAGTCTTCCGACGCGCAAATCAAGGACAACATGGTCGAGATCGCGACGGCGCGGCCGCTGGGATTTCACGAAGGGCTGACAGCCGTCGTCGGATTCGACAAAGGCTTCGTCCATCCGCCGAGCGCAGCCTCGAAGATATTCCGCTTCCTCGCCAGCAACTGGCCGTTCGTGATTCCGATCGGCGCTTTCGCGGTGATGTTCTACTTATATTGGACGCGTGGACGCGATCCGGAGGCGGGTTCGATCACGGTGCAGTACGATCCGCCGGACAATCTCACGCCCGGCGAATGCGGCACTCTGGTGGACAACGAAGCCTCGATGCGCGACATCACGGCCACGCTGGTCGATCTCGCGGTGAAGGGCTACATGACGATCGAACAGAAAGACGAAAGTCACTTGCTCGGGCTTTCGCACTCGAAGTCGTATACGTTTCATTTGAAGAAGCCGCCGGCTGCGTGGGCGCAGGCGCGTCCGCACGAGCAGGCAATGCTGATGGCACTTTTCGACGCGGGTGCAACGCCCGACGTGCGGCTCGCCGATTTGCAGAATCATTTCTATACGAATCTTCCCGGCATACGCGATCGAATCTTCGACGCGCTGATGGGCGACGGCTATTACCTTCATCGGCCGGACACGGTTCGGCAGGCGTACGTGGGCAGCGGAATCGTCACCGCAATTCTCTTGCTGGTGGGCGGCACGTGGCTCTCACAGCAGACCGGCGTTCCGCAGCTGACCTGGATAATCACGGGAATTCTCAGCGGAATCGTGATCTGCGTTTTCGGCTGGTTCATGCCGGCGAGGACGATTTCCGGATGGCGCACACTGAAAAAGCTGCTCGGATTTGAAGATTTCCTGGGACGCGTGCAAAAAGATCAAATCGAACGCCTGGAAAAGTCGCCGGAACTCTTTGAGAAGTATCTGCCGTATGCGATGGCGCTGCACGTGGAGAAAAAGTGGGTGCAGGCTTTCTCCGGCATCGCGCTGCAACCGCCGCAGTGGTATCAGGGACCCTATGGAAGCGGCTTCGTTCCCTATCTTTTTGTCAGCGACCTCAACCTGATGTCCATGCAGACGGGCAACGTGCTGGCCTCCTCGCCGCGCAGTTCCAGCAGTTTCGGCGGGCTCGGCGGCTCGGGCTTCGGCGGAGGTGGGGGCGTGGGCGGTGGATTTGGCGGAGGCGGGGGCGGCGGATTCTAGAGCTTGTCTGATCCGCAACCTAATCCGGACGCGTACTGGGGCTCTGCGTGCGCCAAAGTTGATGGATCCAGCCGTGTTCGCGCACGTTCTCGTCTTCCATCTGCCTCGACCACGCCTTCAGCAAACACGCGCGATTGAAATAGCCGACCAGCTGACGGGGATTTTCGCGGCTCACCACGGGCAGCCTTCCGATATTGTGCTCCAGCATCCGGAACATCGCGTCATGCACGAGTTCGTCCGGATAGGCCACCACCGGCCGGTTCGAACCAGCTTCGAGCACCGTGAGCGTTCCCTGCGGATCGGCTTCGAGCGCCTTGAGCAGATCGCCTTGCGTCACCATGCCGACAAGCAAACCGTCCGGGCCGACAATCGGCAGGCCTTCGGTGAGATTTAGAGTCGGGCGGCTGCCGCTCATGCGCTCGGCCAGCTCGGCGACCGTCATTTCCTGCGGTATTGGCATGACGTCCGTCCGCATCACTTCTCCAATGCGCACCAATTTCATCGCAGCAGCTTCGAATTCCTCGGGCACGCGCAGACCGCGGCGCGCGAGCTTCTCCGTCATGATGGAGCTGGGCAAATAGTGGAGCGCGATCATGTCTGCAATCACGCAGCCGAGCATCAGCGGCAGAACGGCGTTGTAGTCGTGCGTGATTTCGAACGCAAACACGATGAATGCGAACGTGGCGCGGGATGCGGCGCCGAAAACCGCCGCCATTGCCACCAGCGCGAAAGCGCCGGGCGAAAGATGCAGGCTCGGGAAGAGACGGTTCATCAGCACCGCGAACACGCCGCCCATCGCCGCGCTCGACATAAACATCGGCGCGAGCAAGCCGCCCGAAGTGCCGGAGCCGAGCGAGATCACAAGCGCGAGCGCTTTGAAGATCGCCACGAGCAGCAGCATTTTCAGCGCCAGGCTGTTGTTGAGGATGTCCGAGATCGTGTCGTAGCCGACGCCCAGCACGCGCGGCACGAAGAAGCCGATGATGCCGAGGCCCAGCGCACCGATGGCCGGATGCCAGAGATCGTTGATGGGCAAACGATCGAACTGATCCTCCACCCAGTAGAGCAGCTTTGTGAAGCCGATCGCTGCGATTCCGCTGATGATTCCGAGGAGCACGTAGAAGGGCAGGCCGCGCAGTACGTCGAAGTTCGTGCCTTCCATCGTGAACATGGATTTCTGGCCGAGCAGCACGGAGCGGACGCTCGTGGCCAGCGTGCTGGCAATCACGAGAGGTATGAAAGAGCGCGACCGGAATTCGAAGAGCAGCAACTCGATCGCGAGAATCACGCCGGCAATCGGAGTGTTAAACGTCGCCGCCATGCCGGCGCCCGCACCGCACGCGAGCAGCACTTTGCGTTCGGAGGCGGTGGTCGAAAGTAGCTGGCCGACGAGCGATCCCACCGCGCCGCCCGTCTGAATGATCGGCCCTTCGGCGCCGAAGGGTCCGCCGGTGCCGATGGCGATCGCAGCCGAAAGCGGCTTGAGGATTGCGACTTTGGCTTCGATTCGGCTGCGCGAGGTGAGCACCGCTTCCATCGCTTCCGGAATGCCGTGGCCTTTGATTTTGTCGCTGCCGTACTTCGCCATCACGCCAATGATCAGCCCGCCGATCACGGGCATCAGAATCACCCAGGCGCCGATCGTGGTGTGCTCGGGACTGCGAAAGTGAATCGACCAGGTGTGGTAATAGGTGAGGTTCGTGAAGAGGGCGATGAGGTCGTAGAGAATGTAGGCGATCACGCCGGCGAGCACGCCGATTAGCACGGCCAGGAGCGAGACAAGTCCGATGCGATAGCCAGGTGATTGTTCCGGTTGCACGGGCGCTTGCGTCCGCACGAGTGAGGCTTCCACAAATCTCTCCTTGAATGCGCTGGGCTAACGGGCCGCCGCGCTCTTTTTCTTCGGCAGGGCGCTTCTTCGAACGTCGCCGGCGGATGATCGCGCGGAGCATCTATTGCGCGGTTGTGCGAGCGCAGCCTCGAGCGCCTGCAGCACGCGGCGGCCCGCCTCGTAGAGTTCCGCGCGGTAAGGCATCGAAAGCTCGCGCACGATTTTTTGGGCTTTGCCCGTCAGGCGCAGGATCACCTCGCGGCGGTCTGCCCGGCTGCGCACGCGGCGAATGTAGCCATTGCGCTCGAGGCGGTCGGTGAGTTCCACGGCGCTGTGATGCTGGATTTGCAGCCGTTCGGCGAGCGCCCCGACGGTTGCCTTCGAATCCCGGGGCAGTCCTTTGATGGCAAGCAGCGCCTGGTGCTGGTGTGGTTCGATGCCCGCCGCGCGGGCCGCCTGCTCGCTGTACGTCAGGTAGCGGCGCACCTCGTAGCGGAAATTCGCCAGAACGCGAAAGTCGACAGAAGCTCTCATGCCCACGGTCTAATTATATCGTAATACGATAGGAAATCCAGAGCGCTGCGAAGGCACGATTCGAGAGCAGCAACAGGTCTGCGTCCAGCAGCTCGAGGTTAACGCGCTTAGAAAATGCGAGGCAAAAAGGCGGGCACGCGGCGCGCGTATTCGTCAAACGACGCTCCAAATGCGTTCCGCAGGAGCTTTTCTTCCGTGCGAATTCGAATCGCAGTGCCGACCAGAAACACAATTGCGCCAGCGGCAAGCGCCTGCCAGCGGCTGACCGCCAGTCCTGTCGCAACCATCATCCCGAGCATCGCCAGATAAATCGGATTGCGCACGATCGCGTATGGCCCGCTCGTGATCAGTTCATGGCTTTCGACGAGCCGGGCGACGAGCGCCCACTGCTTGCCGAGCGCCCAGGCCGCTGCAAAGCAAAACCCCACGGACGCGAGCGCGATGGCAATCGTCACAAGCGCGAGCACTCTTTCTGCGGTTTCAGACATTGGCGCTATCGGCGAAAAGAAAGTACGCGGGAAGACAATCGCAATTACGTATCCAGTGCATTGCAGCAAGAAGCCGCGCCGCGATTTTGTGTCGCGCTGCACTTCCGTCTGAGAGGCGCGGCTCTTGCCGATCAGCAGAATGAAGCCGAAGCCGATCCAGCACGCCAAAACGACCAGGCACGCAATTTCGGCCGGCAGGTCGGTGATAAAGAAGAAGCCCACGTCTCAGCTCGTTTCGTTCTAATTGAACCGGCGTTCGCCACGGGTTGCAGCAAGGCCTACAAATCTTTCCGATACGATCTCTGCGTCTTCACGTGCTTGTAGCCCTGCCGCTCGTAGAACGCGTGCGCCCGCTCGCGGATCACGTTCGTGCGCAGCCCGATCTCGCGGCAGCCTTTTTCGCGCGCCCACTCTTCGCCACGATCGAGCAGAAGCCGCCCCACTCCCTTGGAACGCGTATGCTGGTCCACGATCAGCCCGGTGACTTCCACGCGGGCTTCCGCTTCCACCATGCGCAGGATACAAAGCCCGATCCAGCCGATCACGCCGCCCTCCGCTGATTCCGCCACGAATACCGCATGCTCAGCCGAGTCCTGCATCTCTCGCATGCGCCGCGCGATATCTTCCGCCGACGCCTCATAGGAGAGCTGTCCGGCCAGTCCCGCCATGCGCGCGTAGTCTGCTGGTCGCGCAGCGCGAACCACAATACCGGGCTGCGTCTTTGAACTCGGGGCGTTCAACCGCTCCTCACCTTTCCGGAATCGCTGTCACGCGACCGCCTTTTTCAGGATTGCGATCTGACCGGCGTGATAAAGGTCGTGCTGCACCAGTCCGTGCAGCATCAGGTAGCGTGTATTTTGCGTGCGCGGCACCGGAATCTCGTCGAGCTGGTCATCACGCAGCCGCTCGACCGTCTTGCGAATCTTCGCGCGGCTCTCTTTCAAATTTGCGAGCGAATTCTTCCACGCCGCCTCGCTGGTATCGCGAACCGGCGGCCAATCGTGCTCGCCGGTCACGTCCACCGTCTCGCCTTCCATCTCGCGCTGCATGATTCCGTTCCACGCCGCGATGTGGTTCACGAGCTCCCAAATCGAGTGAGCGCCGCGAACGGCGTGCTTCTGCGCATCCGCCGCCGAAACTCCGTCGAGCAGGCTCATCAGGCTAGGCCCGTGCCACGCATCACCCGAAATGGCGCGGTCCATTTGATCCAGAATTCTCGCGATCTCGCTCATTCAATGGCTCCCTCGGCCGCGCTCTACGGCGCTGCCGGTGCTCGATTAGACGCGCGGGGCCGCTCGGAAGTCGTCGGCTCTCAGAAAGTTTTTTCCGAATCGAGAAGAATCGTCACCGGTCCGTCGTTCGTTAGCTCCACCGACATATGCGCCTGAAAGACTCCCGTCTCAACGCGCACTCCCAGCGCGCGCAGCGCACTCACAAATTCCTCGTAAAGCGCCTTCCCTTTTTCTGCCGGCGCCGCTTGCACAAAACTCGGACGCCGCTGGCCACGAGCGTCGCCGTAGAGTGTGAACTGTGAGATGGCGAGTACCGCGCCTTCCGTGTCCAAGAGCGAGCGATTCATTTTTCCTGCTTCGTCGTTGAAGATCCGCAGATTCACCACCTTCTCCGCCATTGTCTTGGCCGTCTCGCCCGTGTCGTCCTTCCCAACAGCTATCAGCACCACCAGGCCTGCGCCGATTTCACCAGCCACGCGCCCGTCTACCAACACGCGTGCGCCACTCGCCCTCTGCAAGACGGCCCTCATCCGAACGATTCGCCTCTCTTTCGATCGTCTCCTCTTCCGGAAGCCGAGATTCTATGCGCCACGCCACGCGAACGCAATTCGGCTCGTGTGGGTCTCCGTATTCTCAGTCGCGCTGAAATGTGCTACTACAGAACTGCGCGATTTTCTCAAAGGCGGAGACATTGAAGCTGGCTCTCATCGGAACGCACGGAGTGGGCAAGACGACCCTCGCCTATGAAATCTGTTCGCTGCTGAAAAAAGCCGAGCAGAACGTTGAAATCGTCACCGAAGTCGCGCGCCGGTCCCCCTATCCTGTGAACGCAGCCACGACGCTCGAAGGCCAGCTCTGGATTCTGCACGCACAGATCGTGGCGGAGCTGGAAGCCTCGCACCGGGCGCCGCACGTGGTGACCGATCGCTCCGTGCTCGACAACTACTGCTACCTCGTCAACAAATTCGGGCGCCAGCCGCAGCTCGAACCCTGGCTCGCGTGGTGGATGGATACCTATTCCCTGCTCGTCGGCATTCCGCCGGTGGAAAACGGCATTCAGTCTGACGGCTTCCGCTCCGAAGATCGCGCGTTCCAGATGCGTATCCACTCTTTGCTGCTCGAGTTGCTCTCTTCCTCGCCATTCGATCAATTGCACACGCCCGTGCACTGGCTCGAAGCCCGCGACCGCCGCATCTGGCCCGAGCGAATCTTCGCCGCAGCGGCGCCCCTGCTGTCTGCACAAGCTCCTCGCGCGCGCGACGCCGCCATCAGCTGAGATTCCAGGCAACTCGATGACGCACACGCCTCCCGATTCGCCGACCTCGCAGCGCTGGCTCACCCGCGGCGTGTTCGGCATCGGCATGGCCAGTCTATTCTCGGACTGGGGCCATGAAGCCGCCACTTCGATTCTTCCGGCATTTCTCGCCAGTCTCGGCGCCCCCGCCGTCGCCCTGGGAATTATCGAAGGAGTATCCGACGGCCTCGCGAGCTTCGCAAAGCTCGCCGGCGGCTGGATCGCAGACCGTCCGGCATGGCGCAGGCCCGCCGGAATCGTCGGTTATCTCACCACCGCCATCACCACCGGCGCTTACGCCTTTGCGCAAAGTTGGCCGGCCGTGCTCTTGCTCCGCGCGATTGGCTGGACGGGCCGCGGCGGACGCGGTCCCTCGCGCGACACGCTTCTCTCCGCAAGCGTGGCGCCGGACCAAGTCGGCCGCGCCTTTGGCTTCGAGCGCGCGATGGATACGCTTGGCGCCGTGCTCGGCCCGCTTTGCGCGGCGGCGCTGGTCGGCTCGCTCGGCATCCGCGGTGTTCTGCGCTGGACGTTCGTCCCCGGAATAATCGCCGCCATTTCATTCGCGTTTCTCGCGCCGCAGGCAAAGGGCGCTGCAGGCCATCGTGCGCTTCCCTTCTTCACGAGTCTCGCGCAACTGCCCAGGCAATATCGCCATTTCCTGGCGGGCGTCTTCGCCCATGGCATCGGCGATTTCGCTCCGACGTTGCTGATCCTGCGCGCGAATCAGATCCTGGCGCCACAAATTGGTATGACGCGCGCCGCGGCGCTCTCCGTGACTCTCTACACGTTTCACAATCTGGTGAGCGCGGCGGTCACATTTCCGGCGGGAGCGCTCGGCGATCGCATCGGCAAGCGCGGGCTGCTCGCTATCGGCTACTTGATCGGCGTGCTCGCGTTCTTGGGATTCATCTTGGTGCCGCCGTCGCTGCCCGCGCTCTTCCTGCTCTTCGCTTTGGCAGGCGCGCATCAGGCCTTCGAGCAGTCGCTTGAAAAATCGTTGGCGGCGGAATTGATTCCGTCGGAGCTCCGCGGCTCGGGATTCGGCGTGCTCGCCACCGCCAACGGCATCGGCGATCTTGTCTCGAGCGTCGCTGTCGGCGCGCTGTGGTCGAGCGTCAGCCCGACCGCCGGCTTTATTTACGCGGGATTTTTTGCCTTGCTGGGTGCGCTACTCGTATATCGTTGGCGCTAGCGGCGCACTCGGCCGACCCTGCGCTTGCGAGCGCCGGCCTTCATTCGCGGCGGCCGCTGGCAACGCGGGCAGAAATGGCTGCTCCGCCCCGCTACGATTTCGCGGCGAATGAGAGCCTTGCAGCGGAAGCACTTCTTGCCCTCGCGCTGATAGACGCGGTGACGCATCTGAAACTCGCCCCGATTGCCATCCGCATCCACGTAATCCGAGATCGAAGAGCCGCGCAGTCGAATCGCTTCAGAGAGCACGTCGCGTACGGCGCGATAGAGGCGGCGGTGCTCCTCCTTCGAAAGATTCGCTCCCACTCGCCGCGGGTGGATGCGCGCCCGCCACAGGCTCTCATCCGCGTATATGTTTCCGATGCCACTCAGCACGCGCTGATCGAGCAGCAGCGCCTTCACCCGCGCCTGCCGCGAGCGAATTTGCTCCGTGAATTTCTCCTCGCTCACCACAGTGGGATCGATAAGGACATCGACATGGTTTCAACATTTTCCCATGAGCTTGAACATGACTTGGACCCAGGCTCGATCAGCGCGATAAAAGATCGTCAGGAGGGACGATCTAACGACTATGATGTCGAAGCACCCGCGCATGCCGTCGGGGCTCAGGTGGAACAGGAAATGCGAGATAACAAGAAACCTGGTGTCCCCAACAATCAGTAAGTCGGGAGGAGAACGGCGTGAAGATTCCCAGCGTTTTTCGACCGACAACCGCTCGATGCATGGGTTTGCGAGTAATCACGGCGAGCTTGTTTGCCGCAGTTCTTCTTGGCACAAGCCCAATTACTGCTTCCCAATCCGATTTGGGCCCTCCTAAATCCATCGTGGCTGGTTTGCAGTCCGAGGACAAAAGAGCACAGGCGACGATCGCAAATTTGTTGCTCCTATCCAACGTTGCGCCGACGCAAGATTTTAGGGATTGCGATCTTCGCGCTGATACGCTGGATGAACGGGCCGAATACTCCACGTTGCAGATCAAGTGCGGCGACGGCGTAAACCTTGTGGTGCTTCGGAGTCACGGCTCATTATCAGAGGTGCTAAGTTCGCGATACATCGACGCAGCTTCGGTTGGCTGGCGCGTCGCGTTCGTGAGCCTGATTAGCCCATCTACAAAGGAAATCGTAATCCATAATGCCGATTCCGACGGCGCGGGGCACGAGTCTTATTTTCTGGTGTTGGCACTGGCGGGCAAAGAACTCAACATAGTTTTCAGCGCGCCGGAGAACAGCGACGCTGATCGCTGGAGGAGCGATTCGTACAGCGAAGAACGCGTTTTCACGACGTCACCCGCGACGGAATCCCGAAGGGGAGGAATCAGTGAAAGCGCAACAGTGCGAATTGGTGGGCTTGAATATACGATCCGTCGTTCATTTGGGTGGTCAGACAACTTGAAGCTGTTTGTAGAAGTCGGCCTACCAACCATTCAGTTGAAAAAATCAAAGTAATCCGGTGTCGATCGTGCTTTGCGGGTTCCGATTGAGCTGTGGGTGGTCGACTCGACATTAGCTCAGGCTCACAGCTGTGGATTTGATCACTCGCGTCAGCTCATCCTCGTCAGCCCGAGAGAGCACCTCGTTGCGTTGCGTCCCTCTCCACTGCCCCAGCAGCCGGCGGGCATGCCGCTCCGACACTTCGTACTTCTCCCGGGCATACCTGACCACATGTCCTGCTCCCGTTGGCGATTTCTTGTGGCCTCTAACGAGGCCGGGAACACGAACGCCGGATATCGCGTGTTGTAGCAACTTGAAAATGTCACCCTAATGGCCCGATGAAAATGTCACCCCCTGAGAAGTTAACCACCGATGTGGTGGAGTTTGGTTTGTCCATGATAGATGGCCACTTTTCCCTCGAGTGATTCGTAAAGTTGAACC
>Ga0210383_10005661_pt1 | contig 10944 bp, 5 predicted proteins | sample IncBWC14OmetaG_FD_160072 | JGI IMG/M metagenome (GOLD analysis project Ga0210383, IMG submission 160072) | Forest soil microbial communities from Barre Woods Harvard Forest LTER site, Petersham, Massachusetts, United States - Inc-BW-C-14-O ...
CAGAGAGATCGGGAATAGCGGGTCAGATCGAGTTGCGGCCGCGAATCGTCCATCACGACGACGTGTCCCATCCCTGCAGCGGTTGCACCTCCAGCGGGTACATTGCCCTCGACGATTCCGACGCGCAAACCTTCTTTGGCGCACTCCCATGCGCAGGCGCAGCCAACGATACCCGCACCGACAATGAGGACGTCGTAGTTGTTCATCAGAACTCGATGCCGCTGACGAAAGGATCTGTTCTATCGAAGAGCAGTTTAGATTCCGCCGTTATCCATGCTCTTCCAGTAATCACTGGGTTGACGTGTCCGTTGGGACCTTCTGTGATTCTGCCTTCAAAACAGGTGCCGAGAATTCCCTCCTGAATCCAGATATCTCCGGGAGCCAGCCTGCCGTCGGCGTATAGGCACGCCATCTTTGCGCTCGTTCCTGTGCCGCACGGCGAGCGGTCAAAGGATGCTCCGGGACATAGTACGAAGTTTCGCGAAGAGCTGCCGGCCGATCGGGGAGCTGCAAAAAACTCAATGTGATCGATGAGAGCTCCGCCTTCACCCGTGATGCCTGATGAGGTGAGGGCCGAACGAATGGCGGTTGAAGCGGCGACCAACTGTGCGCGGTTAGCGAGTGAAAGATCAAAGGGGTGCTTCCCGATGAGGAAGAACCAGTTTCCCGCCCAGGCGATATCACCGGTAAAGAGTCCGTACCCCGGCACATCGACTGAGACAGACGCTCGAAAACGATAGCTCGCAACGTTCGAGACCGAGACGCGCCCATCTTCGTGGAGGCGGGCTGAAACGCTGCCAACCGGGGTTTCGATTTGGTGTTGCCCCGGAACGATCCGTCCAATGTGGGCGAGTGTCGTTACGAGGCCTATCGTTCCGTGTCCACACATTCCAAGGTAGCCGACATCGTTGAAGAAGATGACGCCAGTAGTGGACTCAGAATCGACTGGATCGCAAAGGAGAGCTCCGACGACGACCTCCGACCCCCGCGGTTCGCAGACAACCCCTTGCCGGAAGTGATCGAACTCGGTTCGAAAGCGTTTCACGCGGCCTTGAAGATCTCCATTTCCGAGGTCGGGTCCACCCGCAACGACGACGCGAGTTGGTTCGCCTTCGGTGTGGGAGTCGATGACATGAACCGCGCGATTTGGTGTCATGGGTGTATCGTAATTTACCGGGGGCTAATTGCGACTTCTATCATCAAGGATCTTCACCAGAAGCGATGCGAATCGGATGGAACTGGATTTGCGGCAGAATTGGTTGAATTAAGCCGTACGGCTGGGCCACGTAAACGACATCTTTGGGCAACGTGGCAGCTGGCAAGCATCTCCAGGATTCTCTTCAGAATCACGAATTATGTCTTTGAGATGTCACTCCATTTCTTGGATAGAGCGAACTTCGCTGAGCCCGAAGTTGTGGGGTTATTAAGGCCATTTGGTCTAAGATCATGTTGTATGACGGGGATCCCGTTTGGACGGATTTCCTATAGCCGGAGATACCTATGACGGTAAAGCAGCAAGAGCGGCATGACATCGTTGACATCCATGCACCGGTGAAACTCAATGGGCATCGACTGGAACCAAATCGACGGATTCCCCTCAACCTCGAGTGGGTCGAGGAGATTCGCGTCAACACGAGTGCTGTGGAGCGAAGGGCCAGCACAATTGGCACGCGCCGGACTGTGAAGAAGGAGTGGCAGGCCGCTTGGCTGCTTCGCGCTATTGCCTGCATGGATCTCACGACACTGAGCGGAGACGACAGCGCAGAGAGGGTAAAGCGGCTTTGCGCGAAGGCGAGACATCCACTGCAACGGCACATCGTCGAGAAGCTCGGCATTGAAGAACTCGAACTCACCACAGGGGCAGTCTGCGTTTACCATGCATTCGTTGAGACTGCAGTGAAAGCGCTTGAGGGAACGAAGATTCCGGTTGCTGCTGTGTCAACAGGCTTTCCGGCGGGTCTTTCGCCGCTGGCAGAGAGGATGCAGGAGATTCGTCGTTCCGTCGAAGCGGGAGCGCAGGAGATAGACATCGTCATTACGAGGGCGCATGTCTTCAATGGCGAATGGCAGGCCCTTTACGATGAGGTCGCAGCCTTCAAGGACGCCTGCGGATCGGTTCACATGAAAGCGATCCTCGGCACAGGCGATTTACTGACGTTGCGTAATGTTGCACGAGCGAGCGTTGTGGCGATGATGGCCGGAGCCGACTTCATCAAAACCTCCACAGGCAAGGAAGCTGTGAACGCGACGATTCCTGTCTCACTGGTGATGGTGCGCGCCATTCGCGACTATGCCGAGAAGACCGGAATGTCAGTGGGCTTTAAGCCCGCCGGCGGAATCAAAACGGCCAAACAAGCATTGGAATGGATGTTTGTGATGAAGGATGAGCTCGGGCGACCCTGGCTGGAGCCGAGTCTCTTCCGCTTTGGCGCCAGCAGCATGCTGGCCGATATCGAACGGCAACTGGAACACTATATCACCGGCCGCTACTCTGCCGCTTACCGCCACCCGATCGCGTAAGGAGAATCTGTGAGCAACTTTATCGTGGAAGAGTTTCACAGCATGGACTACGGTCCGGCACCGGAGGATCCGAAGGAAGTGGATCGCTGGCTTGAAGCCCATCAACGAAATTTCGACCATTACATCGGTGGCGTTTGGAAGAAGCCAGCCTCCGGCGAATACTTCGCTACAAGTAATCCGGCTACGGGCAACAAGATTGCCGACGTTGCTTATGGGGACGCCGCGGATGTGGATGCTGCCGTCAAGGCCGCGCGCAAAGCCCTGCCGTCGTGGCAGGCTCTGAGCAGCCATCAGCGCGCGCGGTATCTCTATGCGCTGGCACGCCAGGTGCAGAAACACTCACGCCGCCTCGCGGTTCTTGAAACGATCGACAACGGCAAACCAATCCGCGAGAGCCGCGATATTGATATCCCCCTTGTGGCTCGCCACTTTTATCATCACGCGGGATGGGCACAGCTACTGGGGAGCGAATTTCCGGGTTACGCTGCTTGTGGCGTTGTGGGGCAGGTGATTCCATGGAACTTTCCGCTGCTGATGTTCGCCTGGAAGGTTGCTCCGGCACTTGCTGCTGGAAATACAGTAGTCATTAAACCTGCGGAGTACACGCCGCTCACCGCTCTTGCTTTCGCTGAACTTGCCAGCGAGGTGGGATTGCCTCCGGGTGTTCTCAATGTGATTAACGGCGATGGGCGTACAGGGGCGCTCCTCGTGGAACATGAGGACATAGACAAGATTGCGTTTACGGGCTCGACTGAAGTCGGTCGAATTATCCGTAAGGCGACGGCGAGTTCGTCGAAGAAGCTGTCGCTTGAGTTGGGCGGTAAGTCTCCGTTCATCGTCTTTGATGATGCGGATCTTGACTCGGCAGTCGAAGGCCTGGTCGATGGGATCTGGTTCAACCAGGGGCAGGTGTGCTGCGCCGGCTCGCGGCTTTTGGTGCAGGAGCGTATAGCCGAGATGTTCTTCGACAAGGTGCGCGCTCGGATGGAAACTCTTCGTATCGGTTCGCCGTTAGATAAATCAATTGACATCGGGGCCATTGTCGCGCCGGTGCAGCTTGAACGTATTCGGTCCCTCGTGGATCAGGGAGTGGCAGAAGGTGCGACCTGCTGGCAGCCACCGTCGACGCTTCCGCAACAAGGTCTCTATTTCCCTCCAACATTGCTCACCGGCGTTCATCCGACTGCAACGGTGGCACAGGAAGAGATCTTCGGGCCCGTCCTCGCCTCTATGACCTTCCGAACACCCGCCGAGGCGGTGGAACTTGCGAATAATACGACTTACGGTCTGGCGGCATCGATATGGAGCGAGAGCATCAACGTCGCGCTCGATGTTGCTTCGCAGATGAAGGCCGGCGTGGTCTGGGTGAACAGTACCAATCTTTTCGATGCATCGTGTGGGTTTGGCGGATACCGCGAGAGCGGCTATGGTCGCGAAGGTGGCCGCGAAGGTATGTACGAATATCTCGAACCGACCTGGCTGCAGGCCCGATCGAAGAATCAACACTCTGCAAAGGTTGTCGGCAAGGCTGCTGAGGTGGCTGACGACAATTCTTCAGACACGATTGATCGTACGGTGAAGCAATACATTGGCGGCAAACAGGCCAGGCCAGACTCAGGGTACAGTTTTCCTGTCTACGGGCTCGATGGAAGCCTCGTCGGTGAGGCCCCATTGGGCAATCGCAAGGACATCCGCAATGCCGTTGAGGCTGCTCACAGGGCTGAGAAGTGGGCGAAGACTGCCGCGCATACGCGAGCGCAGATTCTCTATTACATCGCCGAGAATCTGGTTCAGCGGAGAAAGGAGATTGCCGCCGGTCTTGCGCGAGTCTTCGGTGAAGCACAGGCCGAAGCCGAAGTGCAATTGGGAGTCGAACGCATCTTTACCTACGCGGCGTGGGCCGATAAGTACGACGGTTCTGTACACAATCCGCCGATGCGCAATGTCACGCTCGCCATGAATGAGGCGATCGGGGTGGTCGGCATCCTCTGTCCGACTGAGGCTCCGTTGCTGGGATTTCTCTCACTTGTAATGCCGGCAATCGCAGCGGGCAATACCGTGGTTGCGATTCCATCCGAGCGATACGCAACGATTATCGGCGACCTCTACCAGGTTTTTGATACCAGCGATCTACCAGACGGAGTTGTTAACATCGTTACGGGTCGGCCACCAGAATTAGCCAAGACGCTCGCGGAACATGACGATGTCGACGCGATTTGGAGCTTCCGCGATCTGTCTGATGCAACCCTTGTGAAAGCGGCTTCGATCGGAAACCTGAAACAGGTGTGGACCAACGACAAGTACGACATCGACTGGTTCGACGCTAAACAGGGCGAAGGAAGCTACTTCATGCGGCATGCGACGCAGATCAAGAACATCTGGGTTCCCTACGGCGAATAACTACGCGCGGCTGCTGCTCGATCTACCCGTGAATATTCAGAAACTTCTGCGACGAGTCATTTGAACTAGTATGAATTCCAGAATGACGCGAACCAGGGTCTCAGGAATTCTGCTATTTGTCTTTGTTGTTTGCATTGCGCGGCTTGATGGAGAGGCCGTAACTGTCTCGTCGCCGCTTGATTATCAGGTCTTCCAACGGCAGAGCCGGGAGAGGGGTACTATCCTGGTTCGGGGGCACGCCTCTACTAATGCGAGGCGTGTGCTCGTCTGCGTCAAGGGACAATCGATTTCGGGACCGCTTCCCGGTAGATGGACCGAACTGCCACTCGATCACTCCACTGGTGAGTTCAATGCAAGCGTAGGCGTAGTAGCGGGCGGCTTCTATTCGGTCGAAATTCAACTGCGCAACGGACGTTACCTCGTCGGCAGCGTGACAATTCCTCACGTCGGCGTTGGGGAAGTCTTCGTGATTTCAGGCCAGTCAAACTCCACCAACTACGGCGAGGTTCTGCAAACGTCGGAGACTGGTATGGTAGCGACGTTTAGTGGAGAGTCCTGGCGAATTGCAAATGACCCGCAACCCGGCACGCAGGATGACAGCAAGAAAGGAAGCTTCATTCCCGCCTTTGGAGACGCGCTCTACCACAGATATCAGGTTCCCATTGGCGTTGCATCGGTGGGCCACGGTTCAACAAGCGTTCGCCAATGGCTGCCTGCTGGCGAACCGATTGATGTAATGCCAACGACGACGAAATATGTCATTCGAACATCGGATGGTTTGCTGGTCAGCGATGGCGCTCTCTTCAACGGCATGATGCACCGAATAGAGCAACTCGGCCCACATGGCTTTCGTGCGGTGTTGTGGCATCAGGGAGAGTCGGATTCTCATCAACCTGCGGGACATGAGATAACACCTGCCGAATATGGAAGGATGCTTGAGAGCGTCATCCTTTCTGTTCGTAAGACAGCAGGCTGGGAAATTCCGTGGTTTGTGGCCGAGGTGAGTTATCACAACCCTGAAGACCCTTTGAATCCGGGTCTACGCGAGGTTCAGCAGAGCCTTTGGAAGAGTCATCTTGCCCTCGAGGGCCCAGATACCGACACTCTGACGGCGCTGTATCGCCAGAATAACGGCAAAGGCACTCACTTTAGCGGTGCCGGTCTTCACGCTCATGGATTGCTTTGGGCTAGGGCCGTTGAACCCTGGCTTGACGGCGTGATTTCCGGCCAAGAACATCCTGTGAACTCCAGCGCACGGTGATGGTCCTACCTTCGTTTCTTTGGAAGAGCTGTTAACAATCCCCAAAATCTATGAAAAGAGGTCTGTCCTTTCGCGGTTTTTCGTCCTTGAGGTCCCCGTGCATTTGGGGCGAAGTCGCAGAGATGGCCTCGAAAGGGTGGGCTAGCGTCTATTTTGCCCTGATATCAGGTGTAGTGTTTCAATTTTAGCAAGCAAAAAAAACTCACCATTAGTAAAAGTTCTCTTGACAGCTGTTTTTCCTGAAAGATAGGATTCGCGGGTAAAACTCCGTTCCCCCAAAAGCGATTTTCAGGAGGCCGTTATGCAGACTTTTCGACTATTCCCGAAACAAACCGCCATCAGAGCGGCAATGCTCGTCAGCCTATTGATCGTGAGCATTGCTTGCCTGGCTCCGCCAGCGATCTCCCAGAGTTCATCTTCGTCGGTTAATGGAGTTATCACCGATCCGGTAGGAGCGATAGTGCCCAATGCCAAAGTTACCCTCAGGAATGTGGACACAAATGTCGAGCGCTCGACGGTGTCCAACAGTGCGGGGGATTATTTTTTCCCCGGTGTTCCGCCGGCACGGTACACGCTGACCTTTTCAGCGCCGAGCTTTCAGAAAGAGACGATTAACGCCTTTGAAGTTGCAGTGGCCCAGGCGGTGACGATCAATGCGTCGCTCAAGATCGGCGATGTCAACCAGTCCGTCACGGTTGAGGCGGTTGGTACCCAGGTGGAGAGCTCGACCGCGCAGTTGGGAACTGTCATCGGCGAGAAGGAAGTGAACAATCTTCCGCTGAATGGTCGAAACTTCACTCAGCTTTTAACTCTAACTCCTGGCGTAACGCCCATCAGCACTGGCCAGAACGCGGGTGCCGGTAATACCGCTGTTGTTGCGGCCAGCACGACGAACTACGCCTTCCCATCGATCAACGGCGCAGGGAACAGATCAACGATCTATCTTGTGGACGGCATGAACGACAACCAGGCCTGGTACAACACTTATGCAGTGCCGCCGATTATCGACACGGTGCAGGAGTTCAAGATCAACTCGCACAACGACTCTCAGTATGGCGGCACTTTGGGTGGGGTGGTCAACATCGTGACCAAGTCAGGCACCAACTCGTATCATGGCTCTGGATGGGAGTTCATTCGCAGCAACAGTTTTGACGCCAAGCAATATTTTTTGGCCCCGAACTCCTACCACCTGAATACATTTGGCGGCCAGATGGGCGGACCGATCAGAATTCCTCACTTGTACGATGGCCGCAATAAGACCTTTTTCGAAATTGGCTTCGAGGGAACGCATTACTCCAAAGCTGGATCGACGAACATTCTTATCCCGACTCAGGCCCAGCTCAACGGAGACTTTAGCAGCGCGTCGACAGGTGTAGGGTCGACCGGCAGCCTCTGTTCCGCAAGCGACACTACAGCCAAGTCCTATCCATGCCAGCTGTATGATCCAACTGTCGCCAACAGCGCAGCCAATCCAAGTCGTCCGGCGTTTCTTGGCAATCAGATCCCGGTCTCCAAGATGAACTCCTACTCGCTGGCTCTCGTTAAGGCTGTATTCGGTTCAGCGGCGCCGATTGTCATTCCTGGGATTTCCCCGACAACCTTCAACTATCAGATCACTGATCCGACCCGTCAGCCTGTGTACAACTACACAGGGCGCATTGACCAGCAGATTGGCACGAAGGACTTCATCTTCTTCCGCTATTCCGGTATTCAGTGGTCTCAAACTGCCCCGAACTCGCTGCCGACGCTTTTCACTTCAACCCAAATACCTGCTCAGCAGTATGGTGCGAGCTGGGTGCACGTCTTCGGCCCAACGACAACGATGCAAGTGCAATATGGCAGAACTCATGTTGAGGACAATGTGCTCACACAGTTCAATGACCATAACTTATGGAAGACCTACGGGTGTTCGACTGACATGTGCGACTCGTTTGTGGGCGGCGCTGCAGTACTCGTGACACAGACGGTGACGGGTGGCTTTAATGGCGGCGAAGTCAACAGTCCGTCCTCCAACCTGTCGAGCATCCACGAGTGGTCAGGCAGTGTCTCGAAGGCGTGGGGTGCGCATCAGATACAGGCGGGAGGAGGTTGGGACGAGGTGAACTATACGGCCGAACTCCGCCAGGGAACCGTAACTTTTTCTGGCGCGTCCACGGCAAACTTTAGCGGCAATCCAGGGTCCGCCGCCCTCCCGCCGGGTGTCTCTGCCACCTCACAGGTAGGTTTCGGTCTGGCCGACTTTCTTCTCGACTATCCAAACTCAGAGAACAAGCGCAACGTTCTACTTTCAGAGCGTCCAGGCGGTATCGGGAGCGCCTTTGTGCAAGACAGCTGGAAGGCGACTCGAAATCTGACAGTCAACTATGGCGTTCGCTATGACCGCAGCGTCATCCCGGCCTATGGCACGGAGGCCTCGGTAGGTTTGCAGGGTAGCATCGAGACCGGCGACTTCGACTTCAATACCGGGCAATATATCGTGCAGCAACTGCCTCCACTCTGCAGCGTTCGCGGCCACGCTCCCTGTCTGCCTAGCGCAACGTTGCCGGCCAATGTTGTCGTTGCTTCCGGCAGCAAGATCCTTCACGGCAGTAAGGACAACATCGGGCCCCGCCTTGGTTTCGCCTATCGCATTAATGACAAGATGTCCGTTCGCGGCGGCTTCGGCATCACCTACGACAACTGGGCGGCGATCATTCAGATGACGCAGAACTATCAGGGCTCCTGGCCGGACACGGGGACTCTGCAGATCAGTGGCACCAACCTTCCAGGTACCGTCTATACGTCGGCACAAAATCCCTTTGCCGAGAACGGCGGCAATCTGCCGGCTGCGACCCCGTTTGGATCCTCCAACGTGAACTACATGGTCGATCCTCGTTGGAAGAACCCATACTCGGAGCAGTACAACCTGGGTATCGAACAGCAGTTTGGAGACCGCACAGTCCTCTCATTGAATTATGTTGGCTCTGCATCGCACCGCATGGATGTGGGTGGTTGGTACAACACCGGTACTCCGTGTGCCGTTCTTCCCAACTGCAAGTCATTCGCTACGCGGCCAGCGGGCACGACGGGACAGCCGTATCCCTATACTGTTCCGCAAAAATCCTGGGATCATAGCGGTGCGAGCGCATCTTACAATGCGCTGCAAGCGTCGCTTGCACGGCGGTTCAGTACGGGTCTGGGGTACACCATTGCCTACACCTGGAGCAAGACCCTGGATGAAGGCGGAGACGGCTACTTCGGAGTCGAAGGCGGCGTTCCTGAAGATCCTTATAATCCGAAGGGCAGTCGTGGTCCTGCGAGTTTCGATATTCCACAGATACTTACTGCCAATGTTGTCTACGAGCTTCCTTTTGGAACGGGCAAGCAGTTCTCTACTGGAAATCGGATTGCCGATTATGTCATCGGCAACTGGCAGCTCAACGGAATTTTCTCTGCACGCTCGGGGCAGCACCTTAACATCACAGCGGCTGGAGACATAGCCAACACAGGAAATGGAGGCACCTACGAGAGAGCTGATCTAGTGGGCAATCCCTTCCAGAGCGGACCCATTGCAGGCAACCCGAAGTGCACGCCGCCTTCCGGTCCAACAAAGACACGGTCTCAGTGGTTCAACCCCTGCGCCTTTGCGACTCCTGCCCCCGGCACTCTGGGGGACGCGCCACGCAATTTCATCCAGGCGCCAAATTACTGGGGTTTGGACACGTCCATCCATCGGATCTTCCCGATTAAAGAGGGATTCGCACTGAAAATCGACGTTGAAGCATTCAACGTGCTCAACCACCCGGTTCTTGGTAGCGCTGCGTCAAGTGTCACGACACCTGCGAGCTTCGGGCAGATCACGACGCTAGCCTATGGAAATGCTCAGCGTATCATTCAATTTGCCGGAAAGATTCAGTTTTAGTCGCGGATAGCAAACCTATCCACGAACGAGTTTCGCCGGTCCTAGTGGATACCTGGAGCTATGGGATTGTCGATCCCAAGCAATTGGCTGATTCTCGAGGGGGTAGAGGACGTGATGCACTAGAATGTCCAAGCGATGGCATTCAAGTTTCAAGGTGTTGACTTCATCGGGTTTGATTCGCTGCTCTCGGAATATGAGCTTCTCGTTCGTGCGAACGCTCGGGCTTTCATTGACGAAAAACTGATTCCGATTATTGAGCAATGTAACCGTGAGGGCCGCTTCCCTCGCGAGTTGGTGCGGCCAATGGGGGAGCTAGGGTTCTATGGAGCTACTCTCGAAGGCTATGGTTGCGCTGGGATCAGCAACGTTGAATATGGCCTTTTAACTCAGGAACTTGAGCGAGGGGATTCGGGGATACGAAGCTTTGTGAGCGTGCAGTCAGCGCTGGTGATGTATCCGATTTACACATTTGGGTCGGAGGAGCAGAAGTCCTTTTGGTTGCCTAAGATGGCTACCGGGGAGAAGCTTGGGTGTTTTGGTTTGACGGAGCCTGATTTTGGGTCGAATCCGGGTGGGATGCGGACTCGTGCGCGTCGCGATGGCGATGGTTATGTGTTGAATGGGGAGAAGATGTGGATTACGTCCGGCAGCATTGCCGATGTGGCGGTTATCTGGGCAAAGGTGGAGGAGGCTGGTGTTGCGCCAGAAGATTGGCGTATTCGCGGGTTTCTGGTGGAGACGGATCGGCCTGGGTTTTCTGCGCATGATGTGCATGGCAAGTGGTCGCTTCGGGCTTCGGTTACATCGGGGTTATCCCTTCAGGATGTGCGAGTTCCGGCTAGTAATTTGTTGCCGAAGACGG
>Ga0210383_10005662_pt1 | contig 10943 bp, 13 predicted proteins | sample IncBWC14OmetaG_FD_160072 | JGI IMG/M metagenome (GOLD analysis project Ga0210383, IMG submission 160072) | Forest soil microbial communities from Barre Woods Harvard Forest LTER site, Petersham, Massachusetts, United States - Inc-BW-C-14-O ...
CAGTGGCAGATGGAGAGGACGCAGAAGCAGAGGTTTCCTACACTTATATGTTGTTCGAAGTGGACCCCCCATTTTGTTATCTCGGGCATTCATCCGACCGCCGACATCGATCTTACACATAATGCTTGTGCTTGCTTGGCCTGTGAAAGTTTGCAAGTTGCTTCAATGCTTACGTATACTCATCTCCATGCAATGCCTCAGGGTTCGCTACACGCGACCCAGGACCTGCTGCCGTGATTTGCCGTGCCAGATAAAGTAAAGCTTGGATTGAATGTTCAGGGCAAATACGATGTACCTTCCGTTCGATCGTGATCAGCGCCGTCAATTATCTCGAGGCTATATTCATCATAAGGCAACAACATAAGGCTCCAGTATTTGCCTTTCATGAAAATACTTATAGATCCTAGCTTGATCCTTGCACCAAAAAGCTTTGCACGGTTATTCCCTGCAAATCCCGGACCGGATTACCGATATCACGATATTCAATCTAGATCAAAATACTGATAACCGTGACCGTGCTTTCAAGTTCACATCCATCCAGTACAGCCAATTTCCGGTTTCTTCATGCCGCTTGGGAGTACCTCAACTTGAAAACGCTTCCGTACCTTGGAGTTACTTGTGGTTCCATGTCAACAAATATCATTAAGTGTCAGTTGATGCGACGTTGAAATATCACGCGAATTAATATTCAGGAGAAGCAATGGTGTATGTACGTGTGTGGATTCTCCTCTGCCATGCCGTCCTGATACACTCTTCAATAAATGTGATAATGGAAGACATAGGAAGATATCCTAGCATTACGCTTTGTATAGAGTGTCTAAGAACGCAGTTGCTAGTTGTCCAACCATGGACGGTCCCACAGCGCTGGAATTTCCTAGACCTGCGAAGGGATAGAAGAAAGGTAAGAATTCGTATAGAAGCAATACAGGTGGCGAAAACACATGCAGAAGAGAACATCAGAAATATGGATCTACATACCATACACCGCAACCATGCTGCCTTTCCCCGATGGGGTCAACTTCGCCTCGTTGACCGCATCCTTTAGGTCAGCGATGAATGTATCTACCATAGGAACCGTAAGGCGCTGTCGTCATAGTAAAACGACACGAGAAGAGGTGGTAAAACTTTGTCAGTCGCTTCGCGTGGGAATATACGCACGCATGACTCACCGTGCAAGCAATATGAACTGCCGGCGGCATCGACAGAGCATTCAAATGCCAACCCCGCTGCGCCATAATATCGCCCACTTCCAGAGCATTCACCTTGGGGTGTTTAGACCCGAAGGCCATGACGGATGCAGGCGGGGACCCTAGAACGTAGAGTTCTGGGATGGAGGTGGCAATGGCACGCGCAATGGTGCGTGTGCATGTCACGATGGTGCGACAGGATTCGAGGTATCCGCTATGGAGCGTGTGAGGCTATATAGAAGGCATAGATGGACAAGCTTGGTATTGAGATACACGTACTCTGATCCAATGTATTGCATAGCCGCCCATGTTCCTGCAATCAGAGCCCCAGGGCTGTGATTACGTACCAGGAAGCACACATTCATCCAGTTAGGATCTCAACTTGGACAGAGAACATACAGTGAGGACAAGTACGTACCGTGATCCAGATAGACTCGGACTGGCATAGACACCACCTTGAGATTATTCGGAAAATATAGGTCAGGTCTCCTTGCGCTGGAGAAATCAATACGACCGACCTGACCAGTCTGGGTTGACATAGTACTGATGTTGCCGCAAGCCAGGATCTCGGTACATTATTACAGATGAGCCCTGCAATATAGACTGAATTAGAATACGCAACAAATGGAAGGAAATTTGGTCTAAAGCAAATATCGGCCTGAAATGTCGACAAACAAAGAACGTACCTTGGGGGCAAATCCGTACTGGAGAATGAAAGATAACAAAACTAGGTCAGTCGATTTTACCTCAGAAAATGAAAGAATCTATTCACTTTATGTGTATCACAGCTGATACTGGTGACCCCTCGTACTCTGAAATCGAAGGGTTCAAGCTTGAACCGTCCGCCTTCTCCGTCGGATAGCCCAGCTTTCTCTAGGTACGGTACAATGAAGCTGCCCAGACAGCAGTCAACATGGAGACCGATGTTGTACTGGGCTGCCAAAGATCCAAGTGTGACAATGTCATCTTGGTTGCCATCCGGGAAGTTGATGGTAGATCCTACTAGCTGGAGAATCACAAGCCACATGAATATTCAAACAAGTTGGCATCCGTTAGCGCCGTACCATTATTGTGTTCCCATTTCTATGTTCAAGAACTAGTCAGCATGGATATGAAGATTGTGAAAGAAAAACTAACATAGCTCGCTTGACATGATTAAGATCGACCTTGCGCGTAAATGAATCTACAGGGATGGTATGAACTTTGATCTTGAGGTACATAGCACCCTTATCAAATGCTGCGTGTGCGGATGAGGGGATTATCCTGAGCAAAAATGATGTTCCTGTCAATGGATGCCGGCGTTGGCGAATAATGTAACAATGCCCACATCTCGGGTTCTGTGATACCCTTTACAGCTCTGGCCCAATCCCGGTATGTCTTTACAGCCATAATGATAGATTCCGTGCCTCCCGAGGTCATCGTTCCGGCTCCGTCAGGATTGTTGTACAGCCTGAGACACATAGAGACTATCTCTGCCTCCATTTTCCGAATGGCAGGGAAAACGTCAGGATGGAGAGGGTTGGAGACGCAGTAGCGTTGGTAGGCAGCGACTATGACTTTCTCAAGGTCATCCCCACCGTCTATGTAGTGTATTCAAAAGAAAGTTCACTACAAGAAATGAGACAAAGTTGCTGAGCAGCTGAACGCACGATAGACGGCTCCCGAAAGCTTCCCGAGTCGCCAATTTGCTTGTGTGCCAAGCTCACCATCCATCTTGTCCATTTCTTCTAAGATCCATTCCAGAGATTTTCCCTCGTTAGGTAGTGATAAGTGTCGCGTCACGTCGGTGCCCTTTGGCACAAGCTTGTTCTCGATGCCAAGTTTGGCCTTGTCCATCTCCAGCTTGACCTCATTCCGCTTGGGCGGGTAACGAAGTGCAATTAGGATAATTTGCTATAATCTCAATAAATTCAGAAAGGCTATTGAATCAGATTGACAATGTTTACTTGGGAAATCCATCTGTAAAATTCACGAATGGTTTCTGCAATTCCTCTGGCTCGAAGATGGCGCTGTACTTTGATTGATTGGGTAAGAACGACATAGCAAAACAAGATGGTCTTCGCGTTCTCGTAAATGAACTGAGATGAAAGGAGAGTCCTCGCCAAAGCAGTATAGGTAGCACGTCGGGTAACCATCACGAATTACAGCCAGCGATTAGTGAAGAGGGGACCGAATGTGCAGAAGGCTCAAAACAGACTTCACAAAGCACTTTAGCAGTGTCATCCACGTGAGTTGTTCCGCGTATGAGATTCGATCTTAAGCTTCTACTGCGCGAGGAATTTCGTCTGCACAGCGGATACCATGGACAGCATGCGGATGGTATGTAGCCTGCAGCTGTAGAACTCTTGGGATCCCATCACTCAATTTCTCCCTCCAGCTGGAACAGGAAGAGGAGAACGATGATGCCGCAGAAGTTACTTGGGGTGTTTACTATCAATCGATATTCTGCCAAGTATTGTGATTGACCAACCAATATCCAGAGGATCAGCAGCGCATCAACTCTTTTTCCAAGCTTAACACGCGCATGCGTAGCATTGATGAGAAATTAGAGGAGTTAAAAGTTGGTTTTCACACATTATTTTCACCTGGATTTCAGTGATTGAGGCCTCTTCGTCCACAATCAGCAAGAAAAAGAAGCCCTCGATGACCTGTCCACCGAACTAGAACTTGCCGACGAGGATGAACCAGTCCTGTATGAGATCTCTTTCTCTGCTTTCTGTTTCTAGCTGAGCCCGACCTCAGTTACAAAGTTGGCGAAGCATTTCTTCATATGCCTCATCCACGCGCACTCAAACGCCTCGAAAGGGACCAATCGGAAATAGATGCACAAGTATCTTCACTAGTGGCATCTGCAGACGAGTGCGAAAAGAAAATGAAGGAGCTCAAGGTGACCCTGTACGCGAAATTCGGGCGTGCCATCAACCTCGACGACTAGCCCTCTCCTGCAACCCATTTGACGAATTACAATCTGTGCACCAGTATCAAACTCCATCTTTTGCTTTCATTTCTCCATTGCATAACTTTGATAAGTCGATTTCACATCTTGATCTCTACATCTCCGACTTCCAAATGCCTTTCAACGACTGCAGATTCTTGATCACAGGCAGCGCAACAGTGGAGTTCGTCTTGGTGGATATACGACCTTATCGCTTTTATTTCATTCACATCCTTGCCGAATCTCCGCCAGTCTTCATCGCAGCGTCACAGCACAAAATCCTTACATTCTCATCGAACCGCCTCAGATTTTTAACCTATAACGCCTAACGCTGGGATGGCTACACGTATGCAACTTGAACAGCCTTCTGAAGTGAAGTTGAATGAAAAGTGTGGATTTTTTTGCCTGACATAAAAACCTGAAGCCGTCAATATTCCTTCCATCAGAATTTCAGATCTCACGGCATGTTAACTGGTTAGAGATTTGCCATGTCTCGACATTTGTCCACATGGATTTGTGTCAGTCTCGAGTACTATACAGCTGTGCTACACATAAAAGTCCAAGGTCTATCCATAACGGATTGAAGGCACTATGACATGGAGAACTTACAACCCTCCTTCGTCACCGTCAACCATATCCAACAAGCTACCAGCTGGCTGCTTCTCCTCCTCAGCCACAAACTTCAACAAGCTCTCAAACACCTCGTTCCGCTGCGTGAACCTGGCAGCTGACAACACCCCCAGCCCAGCTTCATTTCGTAGCTTCAGTTCCTCTGGGTCTTCAACCGCCTTTAAGGTATGCGCCTTGATAGAACGCACTGGGCCCACACTTTCTTGCTCGTCAGTTGTAACCTCCTCATCTTCCAAAATGTTTGTCCAAGACTCATCAGGAGTATTAGGACGTGAACGCTTCCTTGGTGGTGGATAATCATCGGCGTCGGTCACAGGAATTGCGGTCTTTGGGTGTGATAGTGGGGATGAGGGAGGCGGTGGAGAAAGCAGGTGTGTGAGTAATGAGCGGAACATCTCAGTCTCCGCAGGGTCACTATGATCCACCACGCTGGACACTTCGGTTTGTAAAAAATTGAGAGCTTTTACGGGCGATAGTTCTTCACACATTTCCCGGAACCTGGAAAGGAGCAACCATGAATAAGGTGACTGAGAACCCCCAATATGCCTCAGAATGCAGGTGGAAATACTGACTGCTGTTGTCGAATCTGATACTTAGCCCGACGTATTATCTCATCTGGTGCAGGCCTGTATCAAATATATCCATCCATCAGGACCACCATATGGGGAGATGAACTCTATACATACCGCCGCAAAGTCATACTCCAAAAATCATCCAGCCTCTTCTCCTTCCCTCCCTCTCGCCCATCTACATCAATGACCCCCGCGGCACCCTCCCCATCCGCGTCCTCGCCGTGATTCTTACTCCCACTCCGCTCCATGGCACCAATGATCCCCGCATTCCCCCCATGCATAAACACCGTCTTCGTATTCGGATCATACACCACCTGGTGAGCATACCTCGGCAACGGCTCTTCAGCCGGTCTCTTGCCCTTCCCAGTTTTGTGGTGATTGCCCTCCTCGGGCTCAGGGAGAATCTGAGTCCACTTTCCTGGACGCGTGTCATATCGATAAACCCAGTTGGGTGATACAGAGGGAAGAGTGGTCGTCGATCCTGCTTGTTGGCTCCTCGTAAGGCCACAAAATCTGTGGAGAAAGAAAGAAGCGTTCAGTGCAACATGGTTCTGAAGGGTCAGAATCCGTTACGAAACGGGGAATTTCGCTCACACATAGAGCTCACGCAAATTGGGATCAATAACAGCCCGCTGAGTGAAACAAGGATCAGGGCCGCCCGACGTCGTGAAATTGGAATACAGCTCGGTTGCCGTGTTTGTAGCGATGTCGTAAGCGTACAAGTCTGACAAGTATTTATCGTCTCGTTGGCCTGCAAAGATGAAAAGCGTGCGAGAGGATGGTTCGAAAACCATTGAATGGCCTATTGGTAGATCAGAGAGAGCTCGGAGAGAATATTTTATTCATGAGGGAAGACTCACCGAAACGAGAAGGAATGGGGACGTGCGAACTATTCGACGTATCAGCATGCCTGGTTACATTATTCAAAATCAAAGATATTTAGGTTCTGTGGCAAGAATATGCACTCACTGCAAGATCCTCCACTTGCTCAATCGCACATTATAACTATACAATCCTGAGTACTTGACCGAGTCCCAATCACCATCAACTACCCTCCCTCCAAACACGTACAAAATTTGTGCATCGGAGTCCATCACCATTTGATGGTCGAATATTAGTGGGGGGCCGCCTGAAGACTGTATCATGGGCAAAACATGGATGTCAGGCAAGTGGAGCTAGGCCATAGTGGCAGAGGCTTACCGCAGTATCAAACGTCAAGAAATCCCATTTCCCAGAATCGAGCCCCCGAGTGTGATACCGATAAAACTCGGAGCAGAATGCCGTGGTCGCAGAAGCAGAGCCCTCCCCAGCCGCAGCACCATGTGCTTGCCTTGAAGAACCAGCGGTGTTCCCACCGGTCGCTGCGCCATCACTACCTCTCGGCTTCAATGCGTCCGCATCACTCAGCCTCCCAAGCAAATAAATACACCCCGTCTTTGCATCAAACACTATCTTATGACACGACCTCGCGCCAGGCCCATTTTTCTCCGTGGAAGTACTGTGGCTCAGTATACGCCATTTGTCGCCTTTAATATCATACACCCAGAAATCGTCCAAGCTCTTCTGGCCATCCCATCCCCCAAGTAAGTAAATCATACCGTTTGCGTGGTCGATGCACATAGCGTGGCCACCCCGATGGGATGGCACGTCCCCGTCTGCGTCTGTACCGTACAATCGTTTCCACACGGCGTGCGGCTGACAGGAGTGCAGGTACGCGTCGAAGAGACCAGCCTGCGAGACATGGTGGACGAGTTGTTCGGTATGCGACCAGTTGCCTTGGAGGACCATGCTGGAGTGAAGTTCTGTGACGAGGGGGTGCTCGAGCTGGAGGCCTGAGCGAGCGAGGATGGATTGGTACGGCGTGAGGAGGCGGCGTTGGCGTAGGTGCTTAAGGAGATGGCGGAGGACTGCTGTTTCGCGGTACTGATTGGCAATAAAAGTAGTCATAGAAATTTCAGTATATGGATAGCTGAGGGAGTTCGGATAAGGCATACTTCATCGTAATTCACTCGTACTTGATCGACAAACGGCTCGTTTGTGATGCCCATTAACGAGACATACCATATTGATGTATGGAAGCTATGGCCGTGCGCACTGGTACCAACCATGAGGCTCCAATAATAAATAAATATGAGGTCTGAGTAAGGGCTTACGAGAGTGGTACAATTTTAACAAAACGAGTCGGAAAGGAAACCCCTGCGCTATTGGTATGTTTTATGGGGAATGTCTCCGCAATGGGGTCGTTTTTAAGGACAGAGTAGTGAAGAACCTCAGTCATATGATCGTCAGTGATGCCGACGTAAAGCTTGAACTCTTTCATGTTACATGGATGGGCTACAATAATTATATTAGCATGAAGGCGAAAAAAACAGAAAACGGCCAAAGTACGCTTGTGAAACTACATCATATAAAGAACGAAAACATCAGGAGGCAGGGAATTCACATCCAGGCTCATAGTGATGACGTACTTTTCCAAAAGTTATACTTTCTGCCGTTGTAAGGGTTGACGTCAGCAGCAGTACTGCATCAACCTCCAGTGAACCCGACACTCAACTGACAACACTGAGAGATTCCAAACGAAGAAGAATCCACTGTTTGGTGGTTCCTTGGGACGCTCCGCTCCATCTGCTTGCTTGATCCATAGGGCTGTCGACCATGATGTTCTCGGAGACATACCGACCACTATGTGCAGAGCATTGCGCAATGGTATATGTGAGGGGGACAGATGACTGCGCCGGAAGACGCGAATTTGCAGACATGTTTCTGGTCGAGGAAGGGAATAGCCAGCGAGCGCCAACTTGAAGGTAGTAGTATTGAGGTCTGAAGCGTCAAGATATGCGCGTATATTACTAAACAGGCGCGTGACTCGGATGTACCAGTAAGTTCTCCACAGCTTCAAGTTCAGTCACGGTCAAGCTTAAGCTGCCAGTGCGTCCTCGTTGTTAGCATGCTTTCCGTCACAGGGCGCAAAAAACCCATAGCCTCTAACGCTGGCATCCAGATCGACACCTCCGTCGCACAAGCCACTCTTCTAAAGCAACCTGCCTCCCACGCAATCTCCCTTTACCAGCAATGTTCCTCACTCCGGTCTCGTCTCATGCGCATTCATGGCTTTCCGTACTACTTTTCACTCGCATCTCTTCCCGAATCAACCGATATTGTCACTCAGCTTTGGGAGCTCTTTTCCTACGGCATTCCCCTATGTTACATTTTTGACCAACTCCCCGACCAAGCGGGGTTTAACAAAATCAACAATTCCGAATTCGATCCAGAGCAATATGAAACCAATCCTGATCGTGCAAAGAAGCGTGCGATTGCCCTCTTTGTCATGCAGATATACACCCCCAAGGTTGAACAGACTATACCAGGGTGTGAGCTCTTCACCGTAACAGACTTGTGGGATCGCAATTCTACTAATGGTCTCGTCAAGGTGCGTCTTATCTTTATACGGCAGCGTTACCACGCAGTTCGCCTCATGTTCGAGATGCTAGGTAATCAACACAGTGACCGCGATAGTCAACTATTTGCCCTCCGATGCCTTCGACCCGTCTCCTCCTCCGTCCCTCACCTCCTCACAAGATGCCTCTGATTCTCCCACACCTGATGCGACATCATCCATCGTTCCCGAAAACGCCGCTTGGAACAACATCATCCGCGAAATTGTAGAGACTGAACGCAAATATGTCCAAGACCTCGAGCTCATGCAAGTACGTATTTTGTCATTCTTATCGCAACCGTTTTTTTCTCACATCTTGTCGTAGAAATATTCCAACGCCTTGTCACAAAGTAGCCTGATTGATCAAGACACAATCCACCTCCTCTTTCCCAACCTCAACAACCTGCTGAATTTTCAACGGAAATTTCTTATTCGATTGGAGAGTACTGCAGAGTTACCACAGAAGGCCCAGCGATGGGGCCAACAGTTTCTTGAAAGTGTCAGTCACATTCATTCTTATGCACTGATCCGGACTTCCCAATGTGTTTACTCATTGTCTTGTTCTTCCCGTCTCCACTCCATTTCACGCCTGTATATGACTTTTGGGAACAATAGGAAACCGACTTTATCGTTTATGAGCCCTACTGCGCTAATTATATTAGGGCTACGGAGCTTTTGCTTACAAATGAAGAGAACCTTGTGGTGAGTCGTTATCATGCTTGGTTTGTCGCATGTTGACTGACGACAAAATTCTGCATCTCATCGGTCATTTCGGTCCTACACCGCATCTCAAAATAGGTTCTTAACCTCCTGATCAACGTAAAAACCCAACTACCTGCTTTCCTCATCAGGCCAATCTGGCGTATATGCGAGTATCCACTACTCCTTGACGTATGTATATTTGATTTTCAGCGCATACGTCCCTCATATTTTGCCTCATTTAGTCACTCATGACGGCTACCTCTGATTCTTCCGATCCACATTATGACGAGGTGAAGACGGGAACAATGGCTGCAAAGCGCATCGTGGACAGGATCAGTGAAGCCCATCGTAGTGCAGAAAATGATCAAACTGTGAAAAGCCTGCAACACCGCATTCAAGACTGGAAAGGTCATCATCTTGAAAATTTCGGTGATCTTCTACTTCACGACTTCTTTGTCGTCACTAAATCCGGCATTGACCGCGAATACCACATTTTCCTCTTCGAGAAGATTATGCTGTGTTGTAAGGAGGCAGTTCCGCCCTTTTCCGATAACAACAGGGGAACCAACAAGAGCGGCTCCATTTTCAAGAAACAGTCATCACCCTCACTGTCGTCACTACCGGGTGGCCTTGGCCAGCGTCAGAAGAACACACCGCTTTTGCTCAAGGGGCGAATCTTCTTGAGCAATGTTACGCAGACCGTTCCTGTCTCGCCAAGGAACTCCATAGGTTTGAACTGTTTCGTATACAATTTTGCCCTGTCTAACTCTGCAATTGATAGTGGCATCCATTCACACTCAATACACACTCACTGTTTGGTGGAAAGGGGACGACGAGCTTGAAAATTTGGTCCTTCGCTGTCGAAGAGAGGGTCAAATGCGACAATGGGAAGCCCAGATCAATTACCTCAAGGAGGCTGCAATCCAACGACAACTAGCTCGAAGTCAAATTGCTGGTCCAAAAGTTCATGATCTGATGCGCCGTGGTGCAGCTCCGAGGTCCCAAGGTTCACCTTCTGCTCATCTACCTGAACGGCAAACCGGTGATCTCCCACCTCTGAATTCGCCGCCACATCAACTCAAAGTATACCAGGTAAGCTATCAAACCAGGCTTGTGTGTTTTATGGTTGATGTTCAATATTGCTTATTGTTAAGAATCTTTCCTTGTACATTGCTCAAGTCCTCCAGGAGCGATTATGGGAGACTGATCTTATCATTTCTTTTCAAAAGTACATGAGATATATGGCAAAACTGGATTCTCTCTCAAGCCTGATCCATAGCCGTCAATGCCGTCTTCAGTTACTACAGGTGTGTTACTTGTTTGGTTGAAATTGGCTAGGAGACAAACTGATGATACTGTCTCAGTTCTCCAAGAAGCTGAAAATCTCCAGTGAACCAAGTGTTCGTTTGGTACTTCAGAAGGATGAAGTGGAAATCATCAAAGTCCTCCAAGGCATCCTGTGTTCAGATGTTGAAAGAAAG
>Ga0210383_10005665_pt1 | contig 10941 bp, 7 predicted proteins | sample IncBWC14OmetaG_FD_160072 | JGI IMG/M metagenome (GOLD analysis project Ga0210383, IMG submission 160072) | Forest soil microbial communities from Barre Woods Harvard Forest LTER site, Petersham, Massachusetts, United States - Inc-BW-C-14-O ...
CTGGGTGAGCCAGATTTTCATCCCGACCCGCCCGTCGTCGTCGCGCTCGAGAAAGCTCTTCGCGATGGAAAAGACCGCTACTGCCCGATGGCCGGCGTTCCCGCTCTCAAACAGGAGATCGCTGCCTACCTCGACCGAACCCGCAGCATCGAAGTCTCGCCCGAGGATGTCGTCATCGCCCCCGGCTGCAAGCTCTCTCTCTTCATGGCGATGATGGCGCTCATCGACCCCGGCGACGAAGTCCTCTTTCCCGATCCTTTTTTCCCCGGCTACCCCTCCATCACCGCTGGCCTCGGTGGTGTAGGCGTGTCCTTTGCTTTGCTCGAAAAAAATCGCTTCCAGCCCGATCCGGACGAAATCGCGCGCAAAATCACTCCACGCACCAAGGCCATCATCACCAACTCGCCCGGCAATCCGAACGGCACCGTCTACTCCGACGATGTCCAGCGTGCCATCGCCAAGCTCGCCGTCCAGCACGATCTCTACGTTCTATCCGACGAGATTTACGCTCGCATCATCTATGGCGGCGAATATCTCTCCATGCTCCGCTACCCCGGCATGCGCGAGCGCACTCTCATCATCGATGGCTTCTCGAAAAGCTTTGCCATGACCGGATGGCGCCTCGGCTACACCGTCGCTCCGCCCCAACTCGTGCCGCATCTCGTAATGCTGGCCGTGAACAGTTACACCTGCGTTTCGGAATTCTTGCAGTATGGTGCCATTGAAGCGCTCCGCGATCCCGGCAATGCCACCGCCCGTATGGTTCGTGAGTTCGCCGGACGCCGCGATCAATTCGTTTCTGAACTGAATCGTATTCCCGGCTTCCGATGCTTGCCGCCCGATGGCGCCTTCTATGCATGGGTGAACATCGCCGGGACGGGCCTTACCGCCGAAGAGGTCTGCCGGATCATGCTCGAAGATGCCGGAGTTGCCGCGATTCCGGGCTCAGCTTTCGGTGTCGTCGGCAAAGAGTTTGTCCGATTCTCGTTCGCTTCGTCGAACGCAACCCTTCACGAAGCCGTCGAACGAATCGCCAAAGCATCCGTCGCATGGCAACCCGTGTCAGCGGGGCCCTGAATCAGGCTTCCGAAGGACTACATTCGCAATTGCATCGCGACACACCCCGATCTCGGAGCACCCCATGATCGCGCAGTTACGCCGAATCGCTACCTTTGCCTGGATCGCCTTTTGCTCCACGGTTGTTTGCGCCCAGGCTCGTCCTTACTCAGGCTCCGACCTGCAAGAAACTTACAACCGCCTCTTGCCGCAGATCGAGAAGATTAAGATCTTCGACCATCACGCCCATCCGGGCTTCTTCGATGATCCCGACGTCGATGCAATGGCCGCTCCTCCAGGCAGTGCGCCTCTGCGCGAGCGCGATTCGAACCCCGAACTCATCGCGGCTGCCAAAGCTCTCTTCGGTTATCCCTATAGCGACCTCTCACCCGAGCACGCGAAGTGGCTGGCAGAGAAAAAAGCCCAGCTGAGAAAAGAGCAGGGAAACGCCTATTGGTCGAACATCCTCGACAAGCTCAATATCGAGCAAGGGGTCGCCAACCGCGCCATGATGGCCAATTACCTTGACCCGAGTCGCTTCAAGTGGGTGTTCTTTGCGGACTCCTTTATGTGGCCGTTCAACAACGAAAAGGAAACCAACCGCAATCCCGACGAGAAGGTCTACATCCCGCTGCAGGAAAAGATGCTCCATCGCTGGATGCAGCAGGAAAACGTCAAGCAGTTGCCCCCGACCTTCGACGGTTACTTGCAATTTGTAACGCGCACGCTCGAAGACAATCGGAAGAAAGGCGCGATCGCCGAAAAATTCGAGGTCGCCTATTTCCGCCCGCTGACCTTCAGCGATCCGTCGAAAGACCTAGCCGAATCGATCTACAAAAAGTACGTTGCCGGCGGTGTGCCAACCGAGCCCGAATACCGCATCTTTCAGGATTACATCTTCCGATACCTCGTTCGGGAAGGCGGGCGCTTGCACCTACCCGTGCATGTTCACTCAGCCGTCGGAATCGGCGACTACTTCAACATCTCTGAAAGCAACATCATGAAACTGGAGAGCATTCTCCGCGATCCCCGCTACACCGACACCGTCTTCGTGATGATCCATGGCGGGTATCCGCTGGAGCGCGAGGCCATCTGGCTGGCTTCGGTCCACAACGTCTACATGGATTCTTCGTTGATGGAAGTGGTCATGTACCCGGCCGCGTTCAAGGACTCGCTACGGCAGTGGCTGGAAACTTTCCCCGACAAAATCACCTTCGGTACCGATTCTTTCCCCTACAATGAAACGCTGGGCGCGGAAGAGAGCTACTGGCTGGGCGTGCAGACCGCGCGGACTGGACTCGCAGGGGCATTAGCGGAGATGGTTTCCTCTGGCGAGATCAGCGAAGCCAAAGCGCTTGAGATGGCGAGCGCGTATCTTCACGATACCGCCGTCAGCATTTACCCAGGAAAAGTCCACTGAGGAACATCATGCCGAGAAACAAAAAAAGTGTGAAGAGAAGAGTGGCGAAGCGGCCTCTGACCGCCGTTAGAAAACGATCCGCCCGCTCCGGCAGCGCGGTTGCCCTGAAAGGCACGGTGAAAGCGGCGAAGCTGACGCGAAAAAAGATTGAACTCAAGCACGTTCCCTGGAGCACCGTCCCGATCGAGGACTTAAACCCTTTGCTCCAGCGCCATTTCGTAGTTGGCGACGACATCATGGTGGCCCGGGTACTCATGAAGAAAGGCTGCATCGTACCGCTGCACAGCCATCACAACGAGCAATTCACCTACATCCTCGAGGGCGCGCTCAAGTTCTGGATTGACGGCAAAGAGATCGTTGTTCGTGCCGGGGAGGTCCTGACCATTCCGCGAAACATGCCCCACAAGGCCGAGGCTCTTGAAGATACCGTGGATCTCGATGTCTTTAACCCGCCCCGCGCCGACTGGATCGACAAGACCGACCAGTATCTCCGGAGAGCCAGGTAGCGCCTGCGAAGCGCGGTACCGTCAACAGATGGTTCCGGGCGTGATCTGCATCCCGGCCCCTTTTCTCATTTAGGATGGGTGTATTTAACCAAACCTGATGCCCACGACTGCGGAAACTCGAACATCACGCTTGCGCTGCGTCAACTGCGCAAACGTCGCCGACTCGGCAGACCAGGATTTCCGCTGTTCCACTTGCGGCGACCTGTTTGAAGTCTTTTTCCCCAGCTGGCAAACCGATGACGGGCTTCGCGCTCAAGGCCACACGGCGCCTGAGCTGAAATCCCTCTGGCTCGCTCGGCGTACCCGTTTCGAGCCGGAAAACACGAGCGGCGTCTGGCGTTTTCGCGAAATGCTCCCGGCACTCTCCGCCGCCTACCACCCCATCACTTTGCGCGAAGGAAATACGCCCCTTTACGAGCTCCCGGGCTGCGCCAAGTCTGCTGCTGTCGACCATCTACTCGCTAAGCACCAGGGCATGAATCCAACCGCCTCTTTCAAAGATACGGGCATGACCACTGCCTCCTCTTTTGCCCGCCAGGCGGGATTTCGATGGGTAGCCTGCGCTTCCACCGGCAATACTTCTGCCTCTATGGCGGCCTATGCGACCCGAGGAGGTATACGTAGCCTTGTGCTCATTCCCGAGGGCAAGATTTCCTGGGGCAAATTGGCGCAGGCCCTCGACTATGGTGCATTGACCTGCCAACTGCGCACCGACTTTGACGGTTGTGTTCAAGTGCTGAACGAACTTGTTCGCAGCATGCCCGTCTACATGCTGAATTCGGTGAATCCATATCGAATCGAGGGGCAGAAAACCGCCGCTATCGAATTGCTTGAGCAACTCAGCTGGCAGCCGCCCGATCACATCATTGTCCCTGGCGGCAACCTAGGGAACTCGTCCGCACTCGGCAAAGCACTCCTCGAAATGAAGGATCTTGGCCTGATCGGGCGGTTACCCAAGCTCTCTGTCGTTCAAGCCGAAGGGGCGAATCCTTTCTATCGCACCTTCCACGAACTTGGCGGCAAGCAACTCATCCCGATGCAAGCTGAAACTCTTGCGACTGCGATTCGAATCGGTAACCCGGCATCCTGGAAGAAGGCGCTGCGCGTCATCCAATCTACTGGAGGCACGGTCGAGCAAGTGACCGAAGTGGAAATGGCTTTGGCCAAGGCTGAAATCGGACTCGATGGTGTAGGCTGCGAACCTGCGTCCGCTGTGACTCTGGCCGGCCTGAAGAAATTAGTTCGCAAGGGCTTTGTGAAGCACACTGAATCCGTGGTTCTGATTTTGACCGGCCACATACTGAAAGATCCGGAGTTCACGCTGAAATTTCATCGCGGCGAACTCTTCGCCGGAACGGCACACGCCGCCGAAGCATCAGCCTTGAAGCCGTTGCAGCGCGCTCCGATCGTCCTCGATGCAACCCTCGATGCCGTAAAGAAAACTTTGGAACAGTCCGATCAAACGGAGGCAACGCCGCCAATCTGAGCTCCAAGCACGAAAGCCAGAAGGCCAAGTCAAAAGCCCGCGGCCAAGAGCCCAAAGCCTACTCTGATCTTGTCCTTCCGAGCGAAGCGAGGAATCTGCTCTTTGCGTGCAGCGCCGCTACTCTCAGCCATGAAATTGAAGTCCGACCACTTCCGCGTCATCCTTCCCGCCACCAGCGCCAACCTCGGCCCCGCGTTCGACGCGGCTGCGCTCGCCTTCGACATGGCCCTCTCACTCGAAGCGCGCCTTGCCCCCGAATATTCCATCAAAGCGAAAGGCCGCGACTCCGCAATCTGCAGCGCTCTTGAAAACCATCTCATCCTAAACACCTATCGCGACGTGTTGCACTCAGCCGGCAAACCAGAAACTCCGCTCGCGCTCACAATTGCAAATCAGATCCCCATTGGGAAAGGTTGCGGCTCTTCGGCTGCAGCCCGTCTTGCGGGCATCGCCCTGGCGAACCATTATGGCTGCTTACGTTGGACTAACGCGCAGATCATCGGGGAAGCTTCGCGCCGCGAACACCATCCCGACAATGCCGCTGCCTGCTGGCTGGGCGGACTCACGGTTGCCCGCATGGCGTCGGAATCCGAAGCCGAAGTGGTCCGCATCAGTCCAAAAGGGAAGTGGCCGTTGCTCGTCGCCCTCCCTCCCGAGCCGCTTTCAACGGAAGAAGCGCGGCGAGTTTTGCCGATGCAGTACTCGCGCGCTGATGCTGTCGCGAATATTCAAAACTCAATGCTTCTGCTGGCGGCATTCGTGCAGGGCCGCGGAGAACTGCTGCGCAACGCGCTCATCGACCGCCTGCATCAACCGTATCGGGCTCCATTATGCCCGTTACTGCCTGCGCTGCAAGAACTCCGAGATCATCCGGGCATTCTCGGTGCTGCACTGAGCGGGGCGGGGCCGTCGGTTATGATCTTCCTGAACCCGAAAGGGTCACTTCGTAAGACAGCGAACGACATTGCTGTGCATCTCAAGCGCCAGAACCGGAGGGCCGAACTCATCGCGACCCGGATCGCGACCCATGGAGCCGCCCGGTAGCATCGTTTGCTTTTAGAGTGCCTCTTCGGCCAGCCCCCAAAGAAAAGCGCCGACCTCCGGCCGGCGCTTGCACAGCGATCGATCGGATCTACATTCGGCTGGCGGGCGGAATAATCCCGTTCATGCGCAAGTAAACTGCGATCTGTCCGTAATGATCGAAGCAATGGCCGATGATCAGCGTCGTGAGGCCCAGGCGCGTAACGGTGTTCTGTCCCCACGGGCTTTTGAGCGACTCAACCGCATTCTGTTCGTTCACAACCGCAATGGCTTTATGCAGGTAGGTAAAAGATTCCTTTAAATATCGGATGCATTCAGCCTTGGTTCTCACGGAGTCCGGTCCCGTTTCATCGCCGATGTCGACGGGTGGTTTTTCCTGCAGAATGACTGCCCCCAGCTCATAATTCGTTGCGGCCACATGTTTCACTTGCTGCGCGAAGGTGCGCACTCCCTTAAACTCGCCGTTCGTGGGCGCAAAATTGTACTTATCGTCGGGCATCGCGTCCGCGGCAGGCACAAATTCTTTTTCCACATTTATCAGAGCGCGATCTAATACCATCTGGATCGTGCGATGCTCTTCTGGCTTCGGCATGGTTTGGGCAGAAGCAAGAACACCGAACAACACAATGCAAAGCGCGATTACTCCGTATTTGGGACCCATAATCTCTCCTCGACATTCCGCCGCTTTTCGCGGTCTTTTTGCAATCGTTCTACTTCGAACAGCGGTCAACCATACTTTCTCCCCCCAATGCTCCCTCTACGCGCCCGCTAGTCTCGCACAACTGAAGGTGCCATCTCCAGATGTCCGGTGCTCAGCCGGTGCCGCCGGATCGTAACCAATCCAAGCACTAGAGCGATCGCAGAGCATAACATCGTGTCGCGAAGTCCGATGCGGGTTGCAAGCGCCCCCCAAAGGGTGCTACCCACCGCCATCCCGCCTTGCAGCACGAGCAGGTAAATCGATAGCGACCTGGCCCTCACCCAGGAGGGCGACATCAACTGGGCAGCCGTATTCAGGCAAGCCAGGATGCCGATCCATGCTCCGCCCGCCACCGCCAGCACCACCGCCATCTGCGTGAAGTCGTCGATGCGACCGGCGAAAAAGGTCATCGCCGCGAATAAAACAATCGCGGCTCCAACCAGCCAATCCACGCTGACGTTTCGACGCAGGCGCGGCAAGACCATCGCTCCAATCAAAGCTCCAGCCCCAAAGCAACCGAGCAGAGCCCCATATCCCGTCGGCCCATAAGGCCGGGCGAGAATGGGAAGAAGAGCCAGCAGCGCAATTGCCGCGACACTGAATGCGCCCGTGCGTACCAGCACCGCGCGAACTACCCGTGAGCCGCGTACGTAGCTCACGCCCGTACAGATCGCGCTCCACATACTCTCTCTCGAACGCTCTTCGGCTTGCGGTCGTCGCCAGCCGTAAAGCACAACGATGACTCCGAAGAACGACAGAGCATTCAGCAGAAAGGCAACTCCCGATCCAGCCGCGGCAATCACCATCCCGCCCAGCGCGGGACCAACCGCCCGCGCTACATTGAAGCCCGCTGAATTTAGTGCGACCGCAGGCGCATGCTGGTCCGCCGGAACAAGCTCCGGTGTGATCGCCTGCCAGGCCGGATCGTTCATCACCGCACCCAGTCCAAGCAGAAACGTAAAACCGAGCAGCACCCATGGGGTTACGAGGTGAAGAAGCGTCATCACACCCAGCGCCCCCGATGCCAGAACCATCCACCCTTGCGTTGCGAGCAGGAAGCGGCGACGGTCGACCATGTCCGCCAGAGCGCCCGCCGGCAAAATCACTAGAAAGACCGGTAGCGCAACAGCCGCCTGCACCAAACCCACCATGAGCGGGGACATCGTCAGCACCGTCATCATCCAGCCGGCTCCCACCGCCTGCATCCAGGTTCCGATGTATGACACGATCGCTGCCAGCCAGAGCGAACGGAATAACGGCTCTCGCAGCGGAGCCCAGGCGGAGACGTTCCGGCTCTCTGCTTGCACTATCGGTCCCATCGGCGCTTTGACCATCTCTGCCATTCGTTTCTTCCCGCCCTCGCTCACCTATGTCTGCGCCCCTTCGAATGGCCATTCCGAGCGCTTCCAGGCGCGCGCCATATAAATCAGGAGCCCAAATACCAGGATCACAACTGCGTAACGGACTTCTTTCGCGGCATTCGGACGAAACCACAAAATGTACGAGAAACCAGTAGCAGCGATCAGCGCGGGCAGAGGGTAAAACCACATCTTGAAGGGCCGCGGCAGGTCGGGCCGGCGCACGCGCAGGACGATAACGCCAATGGCCTGCACCAAGAATTGCAGCATGATTCGGATGACCACGAGCGCTGCAATCACATCCGCGAGCCGCAGGAAGCAGAACAGCGCGGCCACGACTCCCAGCGCAATTAAGGACACGTAGGGGAAGCGCCCTTCAGGGTGTACCCGCGCAAACGCCCGAAAGTAATTTCCATCGAGTGCGGCGGCGTATGGAACCCTTGAATAGCCCAGCATCAGCGAGAAGATCGAAGCGAACGCTGTCCACATCACTAAACCGGTCACGAGCTTCGCCGCCCACGTACCATAAATCCGTTGCATGAAGATCGAAACCACATACAGTCCCGAGTTCGCTTTGCCCGTGACCACCATCTCGCGCCACGGAACGACCGCCAGAATGCTCAAGTTCATCAATATGTATAGACAGGCGACCAGCAGAATGGATAGCAGCAGGGCCCGGGGTATGTTACGTGCAGGATCTTTCACTTCGTCGCCCAGAAAGCAGACGTTGTAGTAGCCCCAGTAATCGTACGTACCGATGAGCATGGCCGCGCCCAGGCCGTTAAAAAAACCGCGCGAAAGAGAGAATGCTCCAGGGGGGAAATCGAAAGCGCGCGCGGCGCTGAAGTGCGTGAGTCCTGCAAAGATAATCCAGGCAATCGTGCCAATGACAACGATCCACAACACTTTCGACATGCGTCCGATCACCGTGATGCGCCGGTAGAGAAGCAACACTGCCAGCAAACACATTCCCACGGCAAGCAGCGTTCCCGTGTTCACAAGATAGGTCCATTGCAATTGTCCGAGACCTGGAATGTGCAAGACCGAGGTACGTGACGCGTAGGTGTGTTCGAGCCCAGGCCAGAAATAAGCTGCATAGCCCGCCATTCCGAGGCAACCGGAAGCAATTGATAAGGGCGCCGAGAAGGAAAGCTGCCAGATGAATAAAAATGAAATGAGGCGGCCCAGCTTCTTCGGTCCGTAAATTTCTTTTAAGTAGCGGTAGGAACCGCCCGATCCTGGCATGGCGGCTCCGAGTTCCGCCCAAACCAGGCCGTCACAAACCGCGAAGCCCGCTCCGAGGATCCAACCAAGCATGGCCTGCGGACCGCCCATCGCACTCACGATCAATGGCATCGTGATGAAGGGTCCTACGCCGATCATGTCGAGCATGTTCAGCGCGGTGGCGCTACCCAACCCCATGCCTCGAATCAACGGCGGCGGTGAAAGAGAGGCATTCTCTACATCTCCCGCCCCGCGCGAGGTTTGCATTTCTGGCTGCAGAGAGATCCCCAGTTCTGGTCCTGCTACGCGGCGTGACCTGCCATCGCGCAATGCCGATTAGTGTCCGGCTGCGAGCAAATTCACATACAGTCGTACCGCGCCGGGCACGCCCGCGGGCAGCTGCCGAAAGAATGCATACCCGGTGTAGATGTAAATGCCTTTTCCATATTTCGCGATCAACAATCCACCCTTTTGCGGACTCTCGCCCGGATCATGCGAAGCGAGCAACGGCGTGAATTGTGTATCCCAAGAACCCATGAAGTACAAACCCCGCTCCTGCACCCAGCCCGCAAAATCACGTTGCGTAATTTCATTGGGCGAATGAAAGACTCTGCTTTCTGGGGTCAACAACTCAACCGGAGCATCCTCCACGGAGACTCGCGCTCTGCTTAACTGTGCCGGGAACGGCGCAAATTTCTTTTCGTTGAACTGCCCGACCGCCGTGTCGTACTGCACGAGCAATGTGCCTCCCGCAGAGACGTAATCCAGCAGTCGTTGATTACTCGCGACAACCTCCTTCTTTGTGTCGTAGGCGCGAATGCCGAGTGCGATCGTGCCGTATTGGCTGAGGTTTTCACTAGCCAAATGCTCTGCCGGGATGAGTGTCACCTGCATCCCGATTTGTTCGAGAACCGCCGGAATATCATCCCCAGCTCCCATCACATAGCCGACCCTCAATCCTGGAGGGATTTTCACGTCTACCATGCTCTCTCGCTGGACCGCCGGTTGGTAGTAGTAAAACGTGTCGAGGTCGTCTCGCGTTACAACGTTGAAGCCTTCGCTGTAAGATTTGCCCAGTGCAGAGAAGGACGCTTTCACTTCGTAACGCCCTTCCTTGCTCGTCGCCGCCGCTGGGAACACCTGGAATTCGGTCTTCTTGCCTTCATTCACTTTCACAAATTCCAGACGTTGCGCATCAGGCTCGATTCGCCAAGCGGCCGGCAACGCGAGCTGCAAACGGCCCTTTGCCGTTCCCGGATAGAAACTTTTGACCGTCGTATCAATCGGGCGCGCTCCATCTTTCCCAATGGGAATGACCTGCGATGACGGATTCCCTTCCACCGAAAACGCGGGGCCGACCGCCAGGGCGCGCCGCTTCTCCTGACCTGCCTCGTCTTTGAAGGAGACGCTGGCGATCGAGCGGATATCTCCGGACAAGCCATCCGCGCTGTAGCTCAGGAAAGCGCGGACGGGTGGGGGCGGAAAGGGAAGCGTTGCATACTTCTCATCGTCAAGGGTGTTGACGCTTTCTGTTTCCGGATCGCTGCGATGCCAATAGGGTCGAGTGTATCCAGTGTTCTCCGCGACGGTGACCCGAAATTGCGCGGTTGCTTCGGTGCCGCTCTTGAGGATGCCCGGCTTCGTCGAAATCATCACCGCGTGCCAGCCATCGGGCACGTTCAGTGTGACTTGCGTGGGCGTGACTTCCGTTCGCCCCGCGCTGCGCAAGCTAACTGTGACCGTGAAGGTCTGTCCGGGCACCGCCATGAAAGCATCATCCGGCGTGGCCGCCTCACCGGTGTCGACGCGCGCAGTCAGCGTCAGGCCAAGGGCTAGATTCGCCGCCTGCTGCAGTTGATCCTGCTTGGTTCGCAGCTGCACGAGCAATTCTTTTTGTAAAGGCGCACTCAAGGAATGGTCTTGCGCAATCTTCACTACTAAGGCGTCGACGTTGAAAAGGGCTTCCAGCAAGGGTTTCGCAGCCGCATTGGAGTCGTTCTCCACTCGCGTGCATGCTTCATCGATTTCACTTTGTACTTTAGCCAGTTGCTCCCGCAGACCGGGAAGCTTATTTTGTTCTGAACCCAAACGATCTGCGAGTCCCAGTAGACGGGTGTCGATGCCCTCAAAGAAATCATTCTCGTGATCGT
>Ga0210383_10005666_pt1 | contig 10940 bp, 9 predicted proteins | sample IncBWC14OmetaG_FD_160072 | JGI IMG/M metagenome (GOLD analysis project Ga0210383, IMG submission 160072) | Forest soil microbial communities from Barre Woods Harvard Forest LTER site, Petersham, Massachusetts, United States - Inc-BW-C-14-O ...
ACACGGATGCCGTCGCGATTGCCAAGAACAACAGTGTTCGTTTCATAGGGTTCCTTTTGCGATTCCTTCGAGCTAAGTTTAACAATATACCGTTCTCAAATATCCTGCATGCAGGTTTACGCGGGCATCTATTTCCCGCCCAATCCCTTGTACACAGCTTCTACAAACTGATCGGTGGTGCCGAAACCTTTCTCGGCGCCATACCGGGCATCATAGTCCATGGTGGGCCGGGATGCCTTCACTTGTTCCAGCGTTAAACCCTTCTTGATGGAGGCCTGAATCCGATCGCGAATGATAGTTACCATATCACGATACTCGATCAATTCCCAGCGGTCGCATAAGCGTCCATGGCCCGGAATGATGTAGGTGCCGCCCTCCTCGTCGTGCTTGGAGATGGCGAGATCCAGGATGTTGTTCAGCGCGTCCAACTCACCCTGAATGCTGCCGCCGCGCGCGACATCGATAAAAGGATACCCGGTAGTGACAAAGATGTCGCCGGTGCTGATGACGTCGGAATGGCGGAAGAACACGATGCTGTCGCCATCGGTGTGCGCAACTTTCTCATGCAGGATGTCCACCGGTTCGTCATTGAACCACAGCGTTTTGCGATCGCCGAGGAACGTGTCGGTAGGCCAGGAATCGGCGGGGGCTGCCGGTTGATTGCCCGACGCCATGCTCATGCGATCGAGCACCGCCTGTTGTGCAATAATCGCGGCGCCTTTGGAAGCATCCGCGATGTCGCCGGTAACATTCGCTCCCGTGATGGTGACGCCGGCCGCGCGCAGCTTCGCGTTCCCACCGGTATGATCGGGATGAACATGCGTGTTGATGATGTATTGCAGAGGCCTGTCGGGAGCCAATTTGCGGATGGCTGCGATCACTTTATCGGCGGTCTGCGCCAGTCCGGTGTCGACGATCAGGACGCCCATCTCGCCCACTTGCACCGTGATGTTCCCTCCCGCACCCACCAGCATGTAGATGTTGCCCTGAACCGGCAGAGCATGAATCTCGCCATCGGTGGGATTCGGATTCTGCGCCACATTCTTAACCGGCATGGGCACGATCTCGTCCCGCTCGAACGGGTCCGTGGGAACGGGCGGCGGATTCTTGAGCACCTTCTCAAACTCCGGATACATCGTTTCCGGACCGCCTAGCGCTGCGACCAACGGCAAGTGGTGCATGTTGGCGTATTCGGTGATGAACGGATTCAGGCCCGGCAAATAATTTGGCACCGCGCCTCTGGGCCGCCCTTCCACTTCTTCCACTTCTTCGCAAGGATACAGCCAGTTTCCGCCTGCATTGGTGTTCTGTACGAAATCCTCGGACTTCACCAGCGGCTCGGTGAGATATACGGGATCGGTAACGATGCTGACATGCGTCAGGTGTTCGCCATGGCGGATGAAGTGTTCCACCAGCGTGGCCTGATCGCTCTCAGGAAGACCGTCGCGGCGGACCCAGCCTTGCTTGATGTGGGTGGTGTAGACCGTTAAAGTATTTCCTTCCCACTTGCCGGTCGAGAAGCCCATCCAGGTGTGTGCAGCCCAAGCCGGCGGATGCGGACGTCCATCCATCCAAATGGTGCGAGTCTGTTCGTAGGTGCTGATATAGTTCTTGATCGCGATTATTTTCTGCGATTGCGGATCTTTTTCATCCCAGAAGCGCAATTGCAGCGGACCGCGATAGATGTACGGCGCTACGTGCACCTGGCATTGGTGCTCGGGCATGGTGAGCCGTGAGGAGTTCCAGCTTTCGCCCCAGAGACGCGAGCCTTCAGTAATTGGAAGACCGGAATAGTTGACCAACTCAGGACCGGGGATGCGCTCCAGGAAGTCCTCATGCAGCAGTGGGTTCCAATTGCCGGAAAGATCGAATCCAACATCGGGAGTGAATTCCCCCACCACTCCCTGACCGAACGCGCAAACGCCAGCTAGAACCGCGAGAGGCAATACGATCAACCGGATCAACGAACCAACTGAGGTTCGGCACAACTCACCCATTTCACGCTCCTAAAAACTTGCAGCCCAATCGTTGTATGCAACAGATGTGGCGTTCGCTAAGATGTTGAAGTTACGCACGCCGGATACAAACCATCACCAAACGTAATAATACCCCGTCTGTTATGCTACGGTGCTGGAGGTTCCCGCATGCGCGTCTTGCATTTCACAATCACGATCGGCTGGTTATCCCTCGGCTTGTTGTCGGCCGGAGGCGCCGCGCAAACCGGAAGCGGTTCCGCAGTGCTTCCGACGGATATCGATCCGCAATCGCTCTCGCGGTTGCCGAACGTCAAACGCGACGATCTGGACGAAGACGGCAAGCGAATTTACGATGAACTGGCGGGCGGGGCGGGGAAGACGGTGGGCGCTACCGGGCCGGCGGCAATCTCACTCCAGAGCCCGAAACTGGCGGAAGCCATCCAGATGCTGAATCAGTACCTGCGTTTTCACGGTGTGCTGAAGCCGAGGGATTTTGAGGTGGCGATTTTGGTGGCGGCGCGAGAGTTCGATCAGCAGTATGAGTGGAGCGGGCACGAAATGGGCGCGCAACGCGCCATGGTGCCGCAGCAGGTGATTGATGCCATCAAATACAACAAGCCGGCCGAAGGTTTTTCCGATCGCGACACGCTACTGATTAACTTTGCGCGCGATTCATTCCACAAGCACCGGATTAGTTCGGATCTGTATGCCAAAGCCGTTGAGACATTTGGGAAGCAGGGAACCTTGGAACTGGCCACCATCATCGGCGACTACGCCATGGCCGCGATCATGTTGAACGCGACGGATCAACATCTGCCGCCAGGGCGTCCAGAATTACTGCCGGCGAAATAGTTTCGCTGCCGTTCAGTCCCGTGGATGGATGAGCGGAATCGTTTCCCGGCGACCTCGTCGATAGACGCGAAAGTCATTCAAATCCGTCGTAATAACGGGATGCCGGGGATTCAACTCGCTGATGCGAATGAGGGATAAGTCCGCGAGATCCGGTTCACGGTCGGCATAACGGAGGGCTAACTCGGGTCAGACGTATTAGATGGTCCCCGAGCTCTAGGGCGGGGCGCACCAAGCCCTTGGTAACAAATGCCAGCGCGATGGCACTGCTGCCCAGGTGGAAAGCGGTTTCAGCTAGGACAGTTTCGCAGGTTAAGAGCGGTTCGGTGACAGGATCGGCGAGTTTTATCGCCCAGGCATTTTGCGAGAGAAGCCCTTCCGGGACGAGAGATTCGCAGGCCCGTCAACCACGCCGGCTAGTTGCATGAACGGTCGCCCCTCCGACTTTCTTGCTTTCTCCAACTCTTCACAACAATCCGTCCCTTAGGAACGCCGGTCTTGCGACTGGTTTCATCCAGCCACTGGGCAAGATCGCTCGAGATGCGGACGGTAACGGCTTTACTCATCTACTCCAAATGTAACGCGGCAGGGGAGAAGGTTGGATAATGGAACCGGATGCGACGCTCCGGCCACGCCGATCTTCCCCTGCATGGCGGGCGGGTGCCGGCCTGGCTGGCCGATCGCATGACGCAGCTGGGCAGTGCTATCAGCGAAAGCGTTCTTCTGCATTACGGTCCATCAGAGCTGCTATCGCGCCTGAGCGATCCGTTCTGGTTCCAAGCCCTGGGTTCGGTGATGGGCATGGATTGGCATTCTTCTGGAATCACGACTTCGGTTGTGGGTGCGTTGAAGCGGGGGCTAAATCCACGTGCGCATGAGCTGGGCGTCTACGTTTGTGGAGGGCGCGGCAAACATTCCCGCAAGACACCGGATGAGCTCCGAGCCGTGGCGGAGAAAACTGGTTTAGACGGCGATGAACTGGCGCGCACCAGCCGCTTGACCGCCAGAATCGACAACAACGCCATCGCCGACGGCTTCCAAATCTACCTGCATGCTTTTGTGCTGACAGCTAACGGTGAATGGGCTGTCATCCAGCAGGGATTGAACGACCAAGCCGGGTTAGCAAGACGTTATCACTGGCATTCGGCGATGGTACGCGATTTCACTTGTGAACCGCATGCCGCCATCGCGGGCGCGCATCAAGGCGAGATCATGAACCTGGTGGATGCTGCGGCTCGTCCAGCGCAAAGTGCGTTGCTCGACATCAGCCATCAATCGCCGGAAATTACGATTCGAGATCTATGCCTGGCGATGCCGTCGCATCACGACGTTCGGGCGAAGGATGTCGATTTGAAACGGTTGGGTGCAGTGCTGGCTCTGGCTTACGAACGCGATCTCAATGATTTTGCGTCGTTGCTGCTCTTAGAAAAGCTTGGCCCGCGGACGTTGCAGTCGCTGGCTTTGATAGCCGAAGTGGTGCACGGAGCGCCGGTTCGATTTACAGATCCAGCGCGTTTTTCCTTCGCTCATGGCGGCAAGGATGGTCATCCATTTCCCGTCCCGCTGAAGACTTACGATGCGTCTCTTTCCGTTCTTCGCACGGCTCTCGATTCCGCCCGGGCGGGCGACGGCGAAAAGTTGGCCGGAATGCGGCGGTTGGATCAATTTGTGCGCGCGGTGGAAGAGCGCCACCAGCCTGAGGCCGATTTCGACGCGGTAATCCGCCACGAACGGGCAATCTCAGCGAGCGTAGGCGGGCGGACGGTGTTCGATGATCGCAGGCAGAAGCAATCCCGCCAGCTCGATCTGTTCTAACGAAACCTCTCGCGCCGCGTCGAGTCCAATCGCAGGGAGTCACACACAATTTATGGAATTATTGCAAGAATTGTTAACTGAAGAATTAAAGGACCTGCTTCACGCCGAAGGCCAGCTGGTAAAAGCTTTACCGAAAATGGCCAAAGCGGCAAAGGACGCTGATCTCAGGACGGCGTTTGAAGATCATCTGGAACAGACCAAGGGCCACGTAGAACGCTTGAAACAGGTTTTCGAGATGTTAGATGAAAAGCCCAAAGCGAAACCTTGTAAGGGCATGGCTGGATTGGTGGAAGAGGGCGCCGAAGTGATCACCGACGGCAAACAGATGGAAGAAGCTCCTGCCGACTTGGCACTCATCGGCGCGGCGCAGCGCGTGGAGCATTATGAAATCGCGGCATATGGCACGGCGCGCGCCATCGCCGAGCAGATGAATCGTCGCGACATCGTCAAGCTTCTGAGCCAGACTCTGGCTGAAGAAGAGAAGGCTGATGAATTGTTGACCAAACTTGCGCAGCCCTTGCTGGCGGAAGCTGGGCAGGGAACTGAAGAAGAGGAGCTGGAAGAGGAAGAAGTCTAGTTAGGCCAGCGGCGCTCGTCATTCTTGCATGCAGCTTTTGCCGGATTGTTATATGCTCCGAAGGAAGCTGCATGAACAACGTAACGTTACTAAGACTTGCCGGCGCTGCGCTGCTGCTGGCCGCCACACTGCCCGCTCAGGATCTGTTTGACGGGGAGTGGAGCCCGCTGCATCACGAGGATTATAACGAGCGCATTCCGGGTCCTGATTTAGGAGACTTCGCGGGTCTCCCCATCAACGATTCCGCCCGAGCGTTTGCCGAGAGTTGGGATGCATCCCGGCTGACGCTGCAGGAACATCAGTGCCGGGTGCATGTGTCTCCGTATATTTATCATGGCCCCTTGCATCTCAGAATCTGGGAGGAAAAAGATCCTACCACCCAGCAGTTGATCGCGATCAAAAATTACATCAGCACCTACGAACAGACACGGACGATTTGGATGGACGGCCGTCCGCATCCGCCCGACTATGCCGTGCATACCTTCATGGGATTTTCCACGGGCAAATGGGAAGGCAACATCCTGACCGTCTATACCTCGCATATCAAGCAAGGCTGGGCCCGCCGGAATGGTCTTCCCGAAAGCGACCAGGCCACGATGACGGAACATTTTCTGCGGCACGGAAATATCATGACGCACGTCACCATCCTGAGCGATCCGGTTTATCTGAGCGAGCCTTTGATTCGCACCGACGATTTTCTGTTGGACGACAAACAACTGGGCGGATGGTTGTGGCCTTGCGAATATGTGGAAGAGATTTTGATGCGGCCCAAAGGCGCGGTGCCGAATTACCTTCCGGGTCAAAACAAGTTCCTGTATGAATACGCGGATAAGCACAAGCTGCCGCATGCCGCCGTAATGGGGGGGGCCGTCAACTATGTATCCCGAATATCGAAAGGTGTTGGAAACGGCGAAGATTGAATCCGCGCCGGCGGCGCCGTCGACCGCCGCTCCGCGTAGCCAACGGAATTCTGAAAATACCGAGCTGCATATTCTACCTGTCCAGGGCAACGTGTACATGCTGGTGGGCGCTGGCGGCAACATTACCGTCCAGGTGGGCAGCACGGGCGTGCTTCTGGTGGACACCGGACTGGCGCAGTATTCCGACAAAGTAATCGCGGCCATTCGCACACTGTCCGACAAACCGATCCACTACATCATCAATACGCATGTGCACCCCGATCATGTTGGCGGGAACGAAACGCTGGCGAAAACCGGCGGCGGCTCGGCCCGCGAAGTGACGCTGGTCAACACCCCGGGCGAAACTGCCGCGTACAGCGTCCAAATCATCGCGCATCAAAATGTTTTCGACAGGATGAGCGCGGCGGCGGCCGGTCAAAAGCCGTATCCCGAAAGCGCGTGGCCCACCGATACGTACCTTGGAACCGAGAAGGAAGTTTATTTTAATGGCGAGGCCGTGCAGATGTTTCACCCGCCAGCCGCCCATACTGACGGCGACACCATCGCATTCTTCCGGCGCTCCGATGTAGTCAGTACCGGCGACATCTTCGTCACCAATGGCTACCCAATCATCGATCTGAAGAACGGCGGCAGCCTGCAAGGTGAAATCGACGGGCTGAATCACATCCTCGATCTGGCGATTCCCGCGCATCACGAAGAAGGTGGAACCTATATCATTCCCGGGCACGGCCGGCTGTGCGATGAATTCGACGTGCTGGAGTATCGCGACATGGTGACTATCGTGCGGGATCGTATTCAGGCCATGATCAAGAAGGGCCTGACGCTCGATCAAGTGAAAGCCGCGCGACCCACCCTCGATTACGATCCGCGCTACAACACGCCGGGCGGATTCTGGACGGCGGATATGTTCGTCGAGGCGGCGTATAAGAGCCTGACCCCGACTAAGTAATGGATCAACAACTTACTGGAAGAGTCGCCCTTGTCACCGGCGGAGGGCGAGGAATGGGCCGCGCGCTCTCTCTCGCATTGGCGCGCGCGGGCTGCGACGTGGCGGTGAACTATCGCGAGCGCCGCGACGACGCGGATTCCGCCGTGCAAGAAATTATAAAACTGGGCCGCCGCGCCATAGCCATCCGAGCCGATGTTTCGCGCGGAGCCGAGGTCACGGAGCTCGTGCGCACCGCGGAATCGCAGCTTGGGCCAATCGAAATTCTGATGAACAATGCGGGTAAGATTTTGATCCAGCCCATCGATCAGATGACCGAGGAGAGCTGGAACGACATGATCGCGTCCAACCTCACGTCGTGCTTCCTGGTTACTCAGGCCGTGCTTTCGGGAATGCGCGCCAGGCACTGGGGGACGCATCGTCAACATGTCGTCCGTGGCGGCGCAAGCGGGCAGTATAGTCGGCGTGCACTATGCGGCGTCGAAAGCCGGGATGATCGGGCTGACGCGCAGTTACGCGCGAGTGCTGGCGAAAGAGGGCATCACCGTCAACGCCATCACGCCCGCCCTGGTCGTCACTGAAATGGTAGTTTCAAACCCGGTGGCTAAGCCGGACATGATCCCGATAGGACGTTTCGGAGAGGTCGAAGAAGTTGCCGACGTTGCGTTAATGCTTGCCCGCAATGCATATATCACGGGCCAAACCATAAACGTCAATGGCGGATATTACATGAGCTAGCTCGACGGCTCAAATTACTTTGGTCGCGCCGCCGTCCATATCAATCAACGATCCTTGCAGGAACCGTCCTTCCGGACTAACCACAAATGCGACCAGTGCAGCGATATCTTCCGGCTCGCCCACCCGCGTGGTTCGAGCGCTTTCGATCATTTTGCGCTCTGCAGTTTCCACGTCCGTTCCCTGCTGCTTGGCCGTCGCCTCCAGCATGCGGCGATAACGCTCGGTACGAACGCTCCCAGGATTCACCGCGTTCACCTGCACGCCATCCCGGATTCCGATCTCGGCCATCGCCTTGGTAAACGAAAGCAGTGCCGCGTTTACAGACCCGCCAATGGTGAACAGCGCCCCAGGCATCCGGCCGCCCACGCCCGATATGTTCAGCACCGTACCGCCTTGCGCCTTCAAGTGCGGCCAGGCTTCGCGCGTCAGCCGCATAGCGCCGAAGAATTTCAGCGCGAATCCGTCGGCCCAGTCTTCATCGGTGAGTTCGAGGAAATCGCCCCGCTTGGTGGCGCCTGCGTTGTTGACAATGATGTCGATTCGCCCGCAAGTCTTGAGCGTAAGCTCCACAGCTCGCTTCGGCGATTCCGGCATGCGAAGATCCATCGACAACGCTGCCGCGTGTCCGCCCGCTTTCTCAATTTCCTTCACTGTTTGTTCGAGTAGATTCGCATCGCGCGCGCACAGCGCCACCTGCGCTCCTTCCGCCGCTAAGCGAACGGCAATCGCCTTTCCGATACCCCGGTTCGCTCCCGTCACAATCGCAGTCTTGCCCTTGAGTCTGGTTTCCATGGATTTTCCATTATGCTTGTTCCTGAGAGCGCCGTGCTAGCTCATCCCACACGTCCGGCAAATCCATCGCAAACGCGCCGCGAGAAGTTCATGCCTGTGGTTCGGGTGGCCGCGGGCAACGCGCTCGAGATGTACGATTTTCAGATCTTTGGCTACTACGCCACCGCCATTGCCGCGACATTCTTCCCGAGCGGTCATGAGTTCGCGTCGCTGATGCTTGCGCTTGCTACTTTCGGCGCAGGATTTCTGATGCGGCCGTTGGGCGCCATCGTCCTGGGTGCGTATATCGATCATCGCGGACGCCGCGCGGGCCTGCTGCTCACGCTGGCGCTAATGGGCTTCGGCACTCTCGCAGTAGCGTGCCTGCCGGGCTATGCCGTTCTCGGACTGGCCGCGCCGCTGTTGGTATTAGTGGGCCGCTTGGTGCAGGGATTTTCGGCGGGTGTCGAACTCGGCGGCGTCTCCGTTTACCTTTCAGAGATCGCTCCGCCCAATCGCAAAGGATTCTACGTAAGCTGGCAGTCCGCCAGCCAGCAGGTTGCCGTCATGTTCGCGGCGCTGCTTGGGATCGCACTCACTTCGACGCTGACGAGCAGTCAAATGTCGAGGTGGGGATGGCGCGTGGCGCTGCTTGCCGGATGCGCATTGTTGCCTTTCCTGTTTTTCCTGCGCCGATCGTTGGAAGAGACTGGCGAATTCCTGGCCCGCAAGCGCCGCTCCACGACAGCTGAAATCGTCAAGACCCTTTTTGCCAGCTGGCGCCTAGTGGTGCTCGGCATGATGATGTCCACCATGACAACGGTTTGCTTTTACATGGTGACCGCGTACACGCCGACGTTCGGCAGCTCTGTGCTGCACCTCGCCGTCATGGGCAATCTTGTGGTGACGCTCTGCGTTGGAGCTTGCAACTTTATCGTCCTGCCGCTTTCAGGCGCTCTCTCAGATCGCATCGGTCGCCGCCCCATCCTGATCACCTGCACAATCGTCGCCTTGCTCACTGCCTATCCCGCGTTGTTGTGGCTGGTGAGCGCGCCATCGTTTACGCACCTGCTGATTGTGGAGTTGTGGTTCTCGCTGTTCTATGCCACTTATAACGGCGCAATGGCCGTTTTCCTGACCGAGATCATGCCCGTGGAAGTGCGCACGTCCGGCTTTTCGCTAGCCTACAGCCTGGCCACCGCGATCTTTGGCGGATTCACACCGGCCATTTGCACTTACCTCATCCACGTCACAGGGAACCGCGCTGTGCCGGGGCTTTGGCTGTCGTTTGCCGCCATCTGTGGATTATTGGCCGCCCTCGCGCTCTCGCCGAAACGATTACATACAGCCGCAACCCCGAGTTGATATCCTGCACTTTGGGAGGTGACCCTGTGGTCCCTGGTTTTCGTTTCGGATTTGTTGCAGCATTGTTGGCCGCCGCGCCGCTGATGGCGCAACAAAGCCCTGCCGCTCAAACGTCGGTGGCCATCGCGGGCAAAACCATTCGCATCGACTATTCGGCGCCATCCATGCGCGGGCGAAAAATCTTCGGGGGCCTGGAACCCTATGGACGCGTTTGGCGCGCCGGAGCTAATAGCGCCACCGCGCTGCACACAGACGCCAATCTCGACATCGGCGGCCTCGCGGTTCCGAAAGGCGATTACACGCTGTTCGTCTATCTGGATCCAAAGCAATGGCAGTTGGTAGTAAGTAAGGCAACGGGCGAGTGGGGTTTGGATTACGATCAAAGCCATGACCTTGGCCGCGTAAAGATGGACATGAGCAAGCCACCCAAGCCGATTGAAACATACAAGATGACGCTCTCCAGCCTGGGTGCCAATAAAGCGAAACTCCAACTGGCGTGGGAAAACACCATCGCCGAAGTTCCCATCACACTGAAGTAGCGACGTTAATTCAATTGTTAACAGTTGGCATCTTCTTGCGTCTACCGTTCGGATATGTCAATCAAGATCTTGCCGGGTCGCCCGCATCCCCTGGGGGCTACCTGGGATGGTTCCGGGACCAACTTTGCTATTTATTCCGAACATGCCGAATGGGTGGATCTGTGCCTTTTCGATCAGCCCAACGCGCCTGAGACGCAGCGGGTCCGGCTGCCGGAACGAACCACCTATGTATGGCACGGCTATATCCACGGCTTGCAGCCCGGTCAGTTGTACGGCTACCGCGTGCACGGACCTTTTCAGCCCAATGACGGCCTGCGGTTCAATTCCAATAAGCTGGTGATCGACCCATACGCGAAAGCACTGGCCGGGCAAGTGGATTGGTCGGCGCCGATTTTTCCCTACCAGCCTGGAAACGGCGATGCCGATCTGTCGTTCGAAGAAAAT
>Ga0210383_10005667_pt1 | contig 10939 bp, 12 predicted proteins | sample IncBWC14OmetaG_FD_160072 | JGI IMG/M metagenome (GOLD analysis project Ga0210383, IMG submission 160072) | Forest soil microbial communities from Barre Woods Harvard Forest LTER site, Petersham, Massachusetts, United States - Inc-BW-C-14-O ...
ACACGGAATGTCACCCCGGCAAGTTGTGGTCGCGCTCTATGCGGTGTCGGCTCTGTTCGCCCTGCTCAGTCTGTTTCTGCTGTGGCCGGGAAGAAGCACACTGGGCTTGGTGCTGGCGCTCATAGGCGCGTGCGTCTGGTTTGGCGTTCAACATCTGGGGTATCTGGAGTTTGGGGAAATCCGGAGGGTCGCGCAACGCACGTTCGACCAGAGAGGCATATTCATCAATAATCTTGCGATCGTCCGGGCCACTGAGGAGTTGAAATGCGCTAGCGATTATGTTCAGGTATGTGGCCTCCTGGAGGCCGCTTTTTCGACCAATGATTTTGACGGGTTCGAATTGAACATCAGGGCCGACGCGGAAGAACATCCGGCTATCGGGGACAAGCACCTCCGGGTCAGACCAGGAGAGAGGTTGCATTTCGAATGGAGTAAGCCCGGTACTCCAAAGCTTCGCGATCACTGGGCAACTTGGACTCTTGGGCTGCAGTTGGTCACCACCTCCAATCGATGGCTCGGCTCGATGAAAATCTACCGGTTCTACGCGGACCGCGCTCTTCTTATAGACACCAATCTGTTGACCTCAATTTTCCCGGTCGTTCTGGCTGACGCGCTGGATCGTGCTCTCAATTCCAAGCAGGGCGTGGTCCCCAAAGTGACAACCAGTGAGGACTTTATGTCGGCCGAAGCTAGTTAATGTTTCAATCGGAAATTGCGAAGTGGTCGTACTACCTCGGTTGCGTTGCTCAAACTGACTCCCGAACAGAGAGAAGACTTACAAGGCTGGGCGCCAAGCCCACGTGATCCGGCGAGTGCAGCAAAAACCAGGGGACGGCAGCACGCACTGGTCCTGCCGGAAACTGGCGAGCGAGTTGGGCCTCAGCAAGTCCACGGTGCAGCGGATTCTGGCGCAGGCGCAACTGAAACCGCACCGACTGGAACGGTACATGGCCAGCAATGATCCGGATTTTGAAAACAAAGCGGCTGACATCATCGGTCTGTACTTGCATCCGCCGCACCATGCAGCAGTGTTTTGTGTCGATGAAAAAACGGCAATTCAGGCTCTGGATCGGCTCGACCCGGTGTTGCCGCTGTCGCCGGGGCGAGCGGAACAGCATGGCTTCGAATACTATCGCCACGGCACGCTTTCCCTCTATGCGGCGCTGGATGTCAAGACCGGCAAAGTGGAAGGCAAGACGGCCAAGCGCCACACCAGCGCCGAGTTCATCGCCTTTCTGAATCAGTTACTCAGCCAGGCTCGGTGGGCGAAGGAAATCCACATCGTGCTGGATAATCTTTCCGCCGACAAGACCAAAGCGGTGGAGGAATTCTTGCAGCAACATCCGAAAGTGCGTTTTCACTTCACTCCCACCTACTCCTCTTGGTTGAACCAGGTGGAGTTGTGGTTCGCCAAGATCCAGCGCGACGTGATCAGCCGCGGGGTCTTCACTTCGGTTGCTGATCTGGCACGAAAGCTACGCAAGTACATCGAGGCTTATGCCAAATCAGCAAAACCTTTTCGCTGGACTTATACTGATCCTCAGAAGCGAATTCGTACTAACGAAATCACCGGGACGGTTTACTAGAATCTCCGCTTTCAATATGGTTGGCATCGTGTCGTCTCTCCAGTCCCGAATTTCATTAAGAAAGCTTCTCTTTAAAAACCGTCGCAGCAGCTTCGTCCCAATCTTGAGACTACTGCGAAACCCCGTATCGAACGATCGAACTTGGAGATATGTATTGGGGTTGGTAACTTCCTCCGATGGTTCGCGATTGCGCACAAAACCACTGGGGTTACGAGGTGAACTCCAATGGAGCTTGGACGTAGAAATGCTCTCCACGAGATTAGTGTTTAGGTGCTTCAGCTCATCCAGGCAGGAGGCTCTTTGCCGTAGATAAACGAAATGAAACGCTCTTTATTTCTGTGTGACAACGGGAGCATCGCAGCGAGATGCTCGCTGAACGGGGATTGACGCTGATTTCTCAACCGTGGAGTTGAATTTCGGTCTGATACCTACTGCGGAACTTCCTGTGATGCACCTCGAGACTCGGCACCGTTCCGCACTATTGACATTGCCACACATCGCGACGCAGGATGTGCTGACGTAGGTTGGGGGCTAGACCAGTGAGGGTCTACCGCCGCGATTTAAGAGCAACGATCCGATGGTCACCCTTGGAACTCGCCGGAGCAGTGCTCCCGGCCAGTTGAATCGACTCGCGTAAATTCTCGCAAACCTCTTCGATTTGTTCGTCTTGCAGTCGATTGAAAAATGGCAATGCCAGAGAGCGCGATGCCTGATACTCCGTGACGCTGAGGTCGGTCCTCCGCACAGATGCAAATTGATACGCCGGTTGCAGATGAATCGGCGCAAAATACCTTCCACAAGCGATCCCTCGCCGATTCATCTCCTTGACAATCCAATCGCGATGAACTTGAGACCAAGATCCTGATAGCCGAACGACATACACGAACCAACTGATTCTACGGAACGGCACAGCGAGTGGGGGAAGCTGTAGATTTTCATTCTCCGTCAATTTGTCGTTGTATTTCCGTGCGATTTCCTCACGCCTCGATAGAATCGCTTCAATTCTCTTGAGCTGGCTGATTCCCAGTGCGCAATTCATTTCGGATAACCTGTAGTTGTACCCGAGCTCGGAATGTTGCAGCCAGTCTTCCGAGTTAACCCGGCCTTGATTACGCAGCACCCGAACCACAGAAGCCGTGCGTGGATTCGCAGTGACAACGACTCCGCCTTCGCCCGTAGTGATCTGCTTATTGGGATAGAAAGCGAACACGCCCGCATCGCATTGGTTCCCCACCTTCTGGTTCTCGTATTCCGCCCCAAAGGCTTCACACGCATCCTCAATGACGTAAAGATTATGACGCCGGGCGATATCCACAATCTTTGATAATTCCGCAGGGCAACCAAAGGTATGAACAACCAGGATGGCTTTTGTGCGGGGAGTAATGGCGGCCTCAATTCGGCTGGGGTCGACATTCAATGTCTCGGGTTCGATATCGACGAAGACCGGAATTGCATTTTCGTAGCGGACCACGTTAGCTACAGCGATGAACGCGAACGAAGGAACAATGACTTCGTCTCCCGCACCAATTCCCAGTGCGCGCACGCAGAGATGCAGGCCCGCCGTCCCGGAACTCACGCCGATCGCATTTCCGGCGCCAACGTAGGCTGCAATGGCGTGCTCGAATTCCTCAAGCTTAGGCCCCAGGCTTAAGTGTGGAGAGCGAAGGACGGCAGCAACCGACTCGATTTCTTCCTCTTGTACATCGGGAGCGGAGAGCGGAATTTTCATGATGCACTGTTCATGCTTGCAACCTCCACTGGATTCATCAGGGGGCCATGGCGCTTGATGAGTAGATCCCGGGTCAGCGGCACGGTTGTCAGCACCTGGACGATGTTTTCGGAGGCATAACCTTCGCCATAAGGATTGAGCATTCCCCAGAGAGACTCGCGAAATTCGGCCGCTCTTGCGACCTCCATTGCTTTCAGGATCGACTCCTTGTTTGCCCCCGCGTCTAACACGTTCCTGGCGCGCTCCCGGCCTTGCTGCCTCATTCCGATATTAACCGTGGGCAGCGCAAAGGATGCCGTTTCCATAATTCCGCTGCTAGAATTCCCCACCAGCATTTCCACCTGACGCAGCAGACTCCAATAGGTGATTGCATCCAAGTTGGTATACAGCGCACCCCGGCCCCGAGATGCCAGGAAGGATTTGGTTCGATCGATGAGGGCGCGACTCCCGGCGTCGGCATTCGGATAACAAAACAGCAACGGCTCAGGCACCTCCTCAAAAGCCGCAAACAATGCGTTCGCTTCTTCCATTGTGTCGCGAGCGAGGGTGACAGGATGATAGGCGACAAGTACTGGTGGAGTCGATAGATCGATATTCAGTCGGGACTCGACTTCCTCGCGCGTCAAAAGAGTTCGTCGCCGCAGATGATCCAAGGACGGCGCTCCAGTGCGGTGGACGCGCCATTCTTCTTCGCCCATGTCGATCACCCTTTGCCGTGCCGTATGGGTTGAGGTGAAATGGATGTGAGCCATCTTCGTCAAAGCGTTCCGAACAGCATCATCAATCGCGCCTTCGCTGACTTCACCACCTTCGATGTGTGCGATTGGAATTCGCAAAGCCAAAGCAACGGAAGCCGGCGCCAGCATCTCGTATCGATCCGCTATCAAAAGCAGCAGATCGGGTCGCATGGCTCCAAATAAATCGGCAAGGCCCAAGACAGCAACTCCAATCGTTTTGGCCATTCCGATGTCGCTGTCCGAACTAAGCAGGCATTCGACGCGAGCGTGGATGGTGAAGCCGTCCTTTTCCATCTCTTGGAAGGTATGTCCAAATTCCGGCGAAAGGTGAGGCCCAAGGGCCACGATTCTAAGGTCCACCGAATCCGCTTCCGACAAATCTCGCAGGGGCCAGTACAAATGCCCATAGTCGGCGCGGGAAGAAGTGACAACGGCGATAGTCCGTTTCATAAGGAAATCGATCGTTGCTCCTTTAGAGACTCAAGAATCATTTCACTGGGGCGATATTCGGGCACGAGCCAGCAAAGCTGTTTAAGGATTTCCGCCACGTCGTGTCTAGCTACGCTTTCCTTCAAGGCTGCTATCGATGAGTCAAATTCTTCTGGCGACGGCTGAAGTGTCTTAATCAACCGGAGCTTTGCATCATCCGCCGAATCGACCCATTCGAGATCCGAAACAAACTCCTCAGTCATCTTGTCGCCTGGTCGGAGCCCTGTCATTACTATCGGTATTTCGATTTCGGGCTCAAATCCAGCTTCCTTGATGAGTCGCTTCGCCAGATCCAGAATCCGGACTGGTTCGCCGGGATTAGGAATGAATATACCTCCTTCCCCGTCGAGGCTTGTTGTCAAGAGCACCAGTTCGAGCGCGTCACTTAGACTTAGAAAGTACCGATTCACGGCGTCGTGCGTCACGGTCACCGGCCCTCCCTCCGAGATCTGCTGAAGGAATATCGGAACCACGCTTCCCTGCGAACCCAAAACGTTTCCCAGCCGCACCGCCCTCATTGGACTGCGAGGGCTGCTCCACCGCAACAATGCAAGCTCTGCCAACCTCTTGGACGCACCCATCACACTGTGCGGGTTTACCGCCTTATCCGTGGACACCATAACGAACGTGGTTACGCCATGCATTCGGGCTGTTTGCGCCAAGAGGTAAGTCCCAAGAGCATTGTTCTGGACAGCCGCAATGGGATTACTTTCCATGAGCGGAACGTGTTTGAATGCTGCGGTATGGATTATGGTTTCAGGTTTTCTTTCTTGAAATAGTTTTGTAAGGAGCGCGCCATCGCATATGTCTCCAACAATCGGGGAGAGGACATGACAGCCCGGAAGGACGCTGAGATCGAAGGTGATCTGATGGAGATTGCCTTCCGAGTGATCAAAAAGAATTAGAGACCGGGGCCTATGCCTGAGGATCGTCTTGGCGAGCGCAGCTCCGATCGAGCCGCCGGCTCCCGTCAACAAAACACGACGTTCGGTGAAGGGAATGATCATGAGAAACCAGCCGCTGCCATAGGGAGGAAAATCAACAAACCACCACCGCCGTCTGTTCAGATGCCGATCTAGCGTGCCGAACCTTAAACCCCGACTGCGGCAAGACGCACTGTGTCGCATGCCGCTGCTCACAAACTCCGCCACTAACCGCTGAACTTCAGCTCGCGTCTGTCGGTTGGGCGCTGACAACCGACTTTCTTCAGTCATTCGGCTACTTCAACACAGGAGCGTCGCGGCGAACAGGTGTGTTGGTCGAACGCTTACGGGTTCTTAGTCAGAGACGCCGGCCGCACGCGGAGCATCGTTCCATTCCGTTTCGATCCTCAACTCCAAAATCCACTTCTCTAGATAAGCGCGATCCAGCGAATCCCATTGCATTCTTAATATGCCTGCGACGTCCTCAATATGCCTTTGGGTGTGTGCCAGCTTCGCCCGTTCGAGCTTCGAGACGACTACATCCTCTGCGCTCGCTACAAAAAGAGATCTACCTTGCAGATTCACCAGTTTGCGGCGGCGGAATTCTCCGTTGCTGAACGGACGGGACTTGCGGATGATCAAGTCAATCTTCCAGCCCGTTGCCATGTCGACCGCGTTGAATAAGGATTGGGGCTTGCGAGCTTCGAGCGCCGTATCCAAGTCCACAGAGTACTGATCCTTCGAGAGAAGTCGGACGAATGTTCGCAATTGATCCGACGAAGCTGTAATGACGAGATCAATATCTTGTGTTGTCCGTGGGGCGCCATAGTACGCACTGGCGAACGATCCGGCAAGCATGTAGGTAATTCCGGCCTCACCAAGCGCCGACGTGATCCTATGGAAAACATCCGTGACACTCATCGCAACCGTGCTGGTACCGGAGCGGGCAAGAAAGTCAGCCGAATGAGTTCTCGTGCGACCTGCGCGTCGGACCATTCTGATACTCTCGCCGGATTTGCTCCTTTGCCAATTCGCGAGCAAACAGGCTCATTTCTGACGCCAGGAGTAGGCGCTGTTCTCCGGGCATCGCCCGTTGAATTTGGAGTTGGAGAGCTTGTGCCGAAGGGCTTGTGTCGGTGATGGGCACGGCCAAAATGTTACCATGTCGGGACGGATGAATGTTTAAGCTGCTAGCTGTCGCAGGCGTGTACCGACCGGGCTGTACCGGGTGGTGCACGGCAATCCCGTCGTCGCTTTTTCAAGTTCACATGAGGAATTTCGCAGCCATGCGGGCGAAGATTCCGAACCGAACCTCTTCACGCTCTGTGGCAAGTGTCACGCCAGGGCTCCTCGGGACTTATTGCGGATGGGAGTCCGGGATCAAGCATTTGGCCTTTATATAACAGCTCGAGGTCGCCCACGGGATCGGGCGCATGGATCGGCGGATTTAGTTCGCTAGTGATGTACTCGGCTTTAAGTCGCCTGTCGCTGTGGATGTTAGCGTCCATGCTGAGACCGGAGTAGCAGATTCAGTTCATGACGACACCAGAATCATGGACTCGGTTCCTGCTGAGACCGGAAAAGTGGACTCGGCTCCCGCACATCTGGGGCAGGCGAAAGCATTGCCCGGCGATGAGGAATTTGCGGGTTGGCGGCCGCTCTATGACCATTTCGTTAGACGGGCGCTACGGTTTGGAAGGGCTGACGGGGTTGTCTCCGCGGCATAAAGCCCAGCAAGTAAGTGCGCCGATCGCGACGGTCCCGGCTCCGATGACCCAAGGGTTGTCCAGAATGGCTTGGGCGGCGGCAGGAGCGACCGCGGCAGGCTTTGCCGGCGCACCGCATCCTTCCTCGCGAGTTCCTTGCTCACCTTGATGTATCGTCACGTCCGAGAATCCTGCCTGTTTCGACCGCCGCGCAGCCGCACCTTCGTAGTGGATCTTGACATCATTCTGGTGCGCTACCACCATCATCTTTCCGTCTACCTCTGTGACGTCATAACGAGTCCACTCTTGCGTCAGGGGAATGACGGTCATGCAGCTCACGCGCACGCGCATTCCTCGCGAGGTGTTCAGTTGCAAGCCGCCATGGTCGAGGACGAGTTCGTCTCCCTCGAACTTCACAATGGTGTCAGGTTGAACCGTGACTGTGGACCCGTCAGCGTCGATTTTCGCCCCATTGCCCTGCTGAGTCTGTACGAGGTCGTGCAGAAAAATCGCGGAAGAATCGGAAGCGGGAGTCCCATTCACCAAGACTCCTCCGTCGTTGTGGAGTATCGCTTGGGCGGAGTCCTGGGCCATCAGCAAGGTCGGCAGAATGACAATCATCACCCTGCAAGCGAGTTTGCGCAATTCAAGCAAACAACCCTTCTTGGTCCGACAAACAGCTTGCACAAGAATAGCTCGCGAAGTTCTGGCCAGCTATTGACTAGCGTGGGTACCGAAAGGAACGATCCACGACGAGTGGGGGCTAAACGCATGCGGGAAGGTTTTCCGGAAAGGTCCAGAAGCTCGGACATGATTTCACGGACGGGTTCAGCTCAGATCAAGCCTAGAGTTCACTTCTCGGTGGTTGCCACGCTTGAAGCCACTCTTAGTATGCTTTTATGAAGGTCGTGATCCTTCCTGATCTTGCGACCGATGGAAAGATGACAAGCGCATGACCCGGCCGACTCTGCCGCCAATCGATCTGTTCGCTGGAATGCAACCATAATGTTTTGCGGCTGCGATTGCCTGCTCTATCTTCTTAACGGACGATGCTGCCTTCGCTCCACGCCCATTCCCGAAGATTTCAGGTACGTGGCTCTTTGATTCAACCGACAAAACCCCACCAGTCCAATTCTCGACATAAGCAAGTGCGTCCCAATGCTGCCCTCCGTTGAGCCCAAACCGGTTCAGTTCTCAGCAGTGCTGGCACAACCCCAGAGCAAGAAAGCAGAATCCCAACCTTCCCGACGGCCATCAGAACGTAACGGTGATATAGCCTCGCCACGCACCACGATGAACGCGGCGCAGAGCGTAATCAGGTTCCGCGCTGCGTCATCTCCCGACTGGCTGCGATGTTGTTGATGATGAACCTCGAGGCTCGGCGTGGTGTCGATGTTTGGCATCTCCAGCTATCCCTTCGCAACACTTTTTGGCAAGAGTGCTTGTACGATTCAGGCTCCGCCCGGAAGCGTGGCTGTTTTGGTGGAATCCGATTCATGACGCCTTCTGAGTCGCATCCGGCTGGCCGAATACACGAACGATGCCGAGCGACTGTCGCAAGTCCACCTGAAGGTAAAGTCCGGAGCGGCCCTGTTACGCGCCGCGCGGGCAAGGAAGTGCCGAGAATGTTAACAAATTCTCCGGCCGATTTGCTGTAGCATCACGACGGAAGGTGTCCGAGCAATAGTTGTGGGATGTCAGTGATTCGCCGTAGCGCGTGCGTTGTCGATGGCTGAAAAAAAAGACAAAGCCGAGGAGAAGAACCCAGGCGAGAGCCGCCGCACGGCTAAAAAGCTCTATCAAGAACCCGCATTCCGGCACGAGCGGGTTTTCGAGACTATGGCGCTGTCCTGCGGCAAAGTCAATGCCACCGAATTTCAGTGCAAATTCCATCGGCATACTTCGTAGTTTGCTGCCATCGATGACATACACGCTGCCACCGGAAGATCGCGAGAATCCTAAGCTTGGTCTTGTGGCTGAGATGCTTCGGTGCCACGGGGCTGTTCAACTCAAGGCGTGGGGAACGAGCATGCTTCCTTCGGTGTGGCCGGGCGATCTGCTCACGGTTCAAAGCGCAGCATACGACGAGGTCGTTCCCGGAGACATCGTGTTGGTTTTCCGCAACAACCGTTTTTTTGTTCATCGGCTGGTCGAAAGGCGACGAGATCAGGATTGCCTTTGGTGGATCACGAGAGGTGACGCAATGCCCCACAGCGATCCGCCCGCAGCCGCATCTGAGCTGCTGGGCAGAGTGACCAGCATGCGCCGTGCCAATCGCAGTTTCGTTCCGAGTCGGCGAGTCTCGCTGCTACATTCCGCTGTCGTGTGGATGCTGTGCCGCTGCGACCGATTCCGCAATCTCACGTTGGGTATTCATGCGGCGCACCTGCAGGCAGGATCGACGCGTGCCGGACAGTTTTTTCGTGGCCTGTTTGGTGCAGAACGCGGGATTCCCGGCATTTCACCATCGCGTACTCCTCATCAATGAGGACTACCCTCCCCACGACCGCGAAAGAGGCCGTATCCATCGAGATCGGCGGAATGGCGATTACCCTGCGCACGCAGAACCCCTCATTTCGTCGGCTGATCGAGAATCGCTACGCGGGTTTCCTCGGGACTTCGCCGAGTTCCCGCTTCGAGTTCGACATCGATCTGTACGAGCCGTCGGAATCCGCCCCAGCCGACGATGGCCTGGAGGTGAAGATCGAAGAAGGCGAATGGTTACTGCAGCGGGGCGACTTCCACGCACGCTGGAATCCAGACGCTGGGCATGGTCAGATCCGTCAAGCGTGCAGTCCCTATGCCATCGACGCCGTCTTGCGCATCGTTCACAGTCTCATCCTGGCGACACAAGGAGGTTTCCTGGTTCATGCCGCCAGCGCGATTCGGGGAGGGAAAGCTTTTCTGTTTTCCGGGGTCTCGGGCGCAGGCAAGACGACGATCTCCCGCCTGGCGCCACCCGATGCGACGTTGCTCACTGACGAAATCTCTTACGTGCGGCGCGAAGGCAATCGTTATATGGCCTGCGGCACGCCTTTTGCGGGAGAGTTGGCACGCGTCGGCGAGAACCAATCCGCCCCTCTCAGTGCACTTTTCTTACTCGAGAAAGGATTGCAGAACCGCATCGAGCCGATCGCCCCCACGGAAGCCATCCAGCGGCTGCTGCGGAACGTCTTGTTCTTCGCGGACGATCCGGAACTGGTGAAACTGGTTTTTCAGTCGGCGTGCGAGTTTGCTAGTTTGGTTCCCATTCAGCGCTTAGTGTTCGTTCCAGACCAGCGAGTCTGGGACATAATACGTTAGTCATCGTACGTGAGCCCCAGGAGAATCATGATGGCCGATAAATACATTGCGCGAAGCACGGCAATCGCCGCCCGCATGCTGGGCGGCGAAATGATGGTTATGTCGGCGGCGGATTCGACCTTTTTTACGCTCAATGAAGTCGCTTCCGCTATTTGGCAGGCAGCGGACGGACGCACTCCACTGTCGGAAATCGTTGCCGGCAAGATCTGCCAGGAATTCGACGTCGATCCGGAGCACGCGCAACGCGGGGCTGAGCGTTTCATCGATGAGCTCTCACAACACGGTATTCTGCTGGTATCGGACGAGCCACTGGTGGAATCTTCACCGACTCTGGTGAGCCGATGAGCCTTCTCGCCGAGATGAATCAAAAAGCGCTGACCTTGGGCCTACCTATCAGCGTTCACCTCGACATCACCTACCGCTGCAACGAGCGCTGCGTACATTGCTACTTGGACCATGACGATCA
>Ga0210383_10005670_pt1 | contig 10938 bp, 12 predicted proteins | sample IncBWC14OmetaG_FD_160072 | JGI IMG/M metagenome (GOLD analysis project Ga0210383, IMG submission 160072) | Forest soil microbial communities from Barre Woods Harvard Forest LTER site, Petersham, Massachusetts, United States - Inc-BW-C-14-O ...
AGCGAGATCCCAGGACCCAAAAACCGACAACGCCAACACCTCACTCCAAAACCAACCCCCCTACGCGCACACACATCTCGTGATTCCATACGGAACATTCCTTCACCAAAACCCGCCCCTTCCACCACTCTCCCCAATCTCCCCATCTCATCAACCCCGCCACGTCTCCCGCCTATCCCCACCTCCCCCTCTTTGAAATTCCCCTCGCTACGCATTGCATCCCACTCTGCACCATCCCTGGTGATTTCGCGTACCGAGGCTCCCACCACCATCTACAACATTCCTCAGGGTGTTTCCCCTCTCACTTACTCCACTTCGAAGGCGTCCAAATCAACCGTGTCTACCCGCCATCGCAAATTCAACCGCTCAGATGCACTCGCAATCCTCGAGGGCCGTTCTAAATCCGCCCAGGGAATGGTTAACAAGAACAAGCGCAACTTTATGAGTATGAGCGATGATGAGGACGACGAGCAGGAGGAGCAGGAGGAGAATCTGGATTTGGATCACGACTATGGGAAAGACTTGATGGTGACACTAATCACTACCCTCGAGGATGAGGACATCGTAATCCCTCCCTCTCCCGTCAATCCCTTCCATGCTCCCAAGACCTCAGCCTTTGGCGCCCCATTCTCGTCCTCCACACCCTCCCTCACTTCTTCTCCTCGGCGGTCCAGACACCGACATAAGCGGCGAAGCACCACGGAGTGGCTCCCGCTCAAGAGTTTCATGGATCTCCGCGGCGATGATGAGCTGTCGAGCTGGAGCTGGAGAAGCCTCGTCCAAGTCACTAGCGTCTCATAGCCGCACTTTGTTTCTTCTGTTTCGTTCTCTGCCAACCGTTGCCTTGGCTGCCCACAATAGCACCGCTCGATTCCGCTCAACCACTGGTAGCGGCTATACAATACGACTTGTAATAACGCTGCCGTTCCCTCCTCTCCACTTGTTTCGACCCGTGTGTTTGAGCACATCGATCTTATTCCATGGCGCAGTCATACTAGAGCCTTTTAAAACCCCTACCTTATACAGTATACAACAACCATCATCTGCTCGACTTTACTTGTACGCCACTCCATCATCCATCACATTCGCCATGCCGGTGGCTATTTGTTATGCTTCCGTGCAATGACTCCCATCATCCAAGTTGATCCAACGTACACGTACCCATTTATTTTTACATTATTTACAGCCTTCACATTCACATTCATACCCTACTCAATTAACACCCATTCACATTCACATTTGTATTACAACGTTGCCATTTTACCTTGTCCTTTACCCATCTGTTTATCACTCAAATACACTAGAAGTATTAAATGTCATCGCACAATTTCGTTCTTTAGGATCCGTTGGCCGCGGTTTAGCCAAAAGTAATAGGCTGATATTTGATGATTTAGAGTCTATCAAGACACTGCGTGCCAGCCGTACCCCATGACATTCTTACTAAGTCCCATCAGCAAACCACTTGTCAATCTCATACTAATGTGCGGTCGAACATGTCCGAGTTTGGTCCGAGTCGGGGATACGCAAGCGATGTATTACATAAAGGTGTGATTATTACGTAAGTCATGGAATCGGTTATTTGGTGCTCAGCCTCTTGCCAAACAATTCGGTCTTAGTAACTCCTGCCCCCAAAATAAGGTTTTATCCCGGATTTCTGCCTCTGATTGTTTATCGGGGAAAGGACAAAATTGATGAACACCTGTAGTACCGACATTCTATTGGGGTAGTAGATTTTCCATCCATCAAGCGGCATTCACAAAAGCAGTAACTTGGTTACCTTTGATGACATGCCGTTTTCTTTCCGTGATCAGCGCTCGCAAATGTAGAGATGCCCAATCCTGGTAGAATCAAACGTCATCGAACGAGCCTAAAATTCGAACGAGCCTGCAATTCAAACTCGTTGTCCAGATGCAATGAGTATCATTATACATATTGTGCCCTGTAGAAATCCTTGAAAATGAGAAGATATCAAGTTACAACTCTCTTCGGATAATTACGCGCAGTCCATCATCATCATCAACGACATCATCCGACGGATGCCAACCAAAGCCAAACATCCGAGATCATTCACCGCCTGTGTAGCATGTCGAGAATACCCGATACAACAGAGGCAGGCGTTACCGGTCTTTGCTGCGTTCCTCCTCCCGTCCCTCCTAGCGACTGCGGTTGCGGCTCATAAGAAGGCGGCGGCTCTTCCTGGGGCTGCCATGTCGGGATATTCAGACTCTGATTCGCGTATGGACCTGATGTTGCTGGATTCATAGGGGGCACATAAGGCCCGTATAGACTGGGAGTGTCTGACGGTAGTGCATGGAAGGAATTGGGTCGGTTTGGACTGTTTTGGGTGGAGGGGCGAGGGAATGGGGGACCTTGGGATGTGGAATTGGCGTAAGGAGCGTGAGGTGGGCGAGGTGGGGGCGCGACGTAGATCCCGGGGTTGTTTAATTGAGAGGGCGAAGGCGAGGGTTGGTGTGGATGGGTTTGGTGGGGTTGTACGCGGGAGTGCGGGGAGGAAGAGCGGGCGGGCCTGGTTAGCCTGTTGGGCGAAGGGCGAGGAGTGGATGGCAGTGGTGGGGCCGGCCCTGGTGCTGTTCAGTTCGGAGAATGAAGAAGCAGGAAAGAATAATGAGGGGTGCGAGTTAACAACACAGGAAGGGAAGGCGACATGTCATTTCCTCCAACCTTTTTTCTCCTGTTTCTTCTTGGATTCCTTGTCATTTGGATTCGCTTTTGGTTGGAGCTCAGGCATGGGGATCTTGCTTAAGTGGATAGTCAGGCTGTTTGGCGGGGTGTATTTGTTCTTGTCCTTCGACCTGTCTTTGTCCGAATCATCCAGAATTATTCGTTTGGGTCCCTTTTGTGCCGGGGATGTAATTGTATCGTAAAGGACGTATTGATGGAGTTCTTCATCTTCAGATAAACCTGAATAATGCTAAGCACAAAGGAAATGAAAATAATGACAGTCAAACACCCACCAGCTTTATGTCTTATTCGCTTGGCTTGCTCGACAACTTGAAGAACTTTGGGAACTTGTTCAGCAGCTGCTGACTTGAGGGTGACGAACAACATAGCATCATCCTACGGACTCGGGTCAGTGTAGAAAACCAATTGCACTGGCAAGCCCATATCTTTACCTCAAAGAGATTCAAACAATACTGTGCATAATCGTCAATGTTTCCCTCATCTTCGATGGTGATTTCGTTGTATTCTCCTCTGATCGCCTGCATCTCCGCGATCCTGTCAACTCCAGTTTTGCGTGCGGGCTTTGGCGGCGGCGGCGGAGGCGGCGGGGAGGTATTTTCAACACTTCCTTGTGCTGAAGACCTTCTTCGAATACCCATCCCCAGAAGAGGATTTGATGAGGCGCCCTGCGAATGGTAAGAATCGTTGGCGTCTTGGAAGGTTAATAGAGCGGTTAAAATGACGATCTCCAGGCCCTTTCGATCGTCAATATCGAAGCTGATCCGGCAATGGTTAACAAGGAGGAATGGTAAAAGGATGAAAATGCGCACCGATTTAGATTGTAATCCAGGATCTGGACGGATGTAGTCTTGAGTCGACCGGGAGGCTCCTTGGTAACCGCGACAAGAACAGGAGGATCCGGTTTGCGAAGCATGTAACATTCTTCGCGTTTCCATTCAAATTCGTGCCTGTTGCAAGATTGAACAAACTCTCCACATATATCATCAGACACAGTTCATACTGACTCTTCCCATTTGAAACCCCATCTGAACGATATAGTCCCAGTGTACTTCAATTCCACCACCGACGTCGGATTACAGAGCTCGAGTATCTTAACCTTGCTCGTGCTACTGGGTGCAGTGGCGGTGATAAGCAATGACTCAGACATAGGATCTATAGCTCATTTGGTCCAACACACTATGGAATACTGCAGTGAGAACATACCGTACACTTCAGCCTTGTAACCGCTACTACTATCAGTTCGCTGTTTCCGATAATGGGCAATCCCCGAGGGATCCACGAGGTCGACTACATTTGGATCATCCTTGTTGGGAGTTACAATGAGCGTGAAGAGGTTTTGATCTAGACTCATGCTGCGTCCTTGAATAATTCGAATGAAATGAATAAATGAAGCGGAGAGGCTGGAAAGTAGGGGCGTTTATGTAATTAGACGCTGTGTGCCTTTCAAGTTTCTGTCCGACTGCGGCTACAAACATTCATTGATGATCAGAGACGTTTACTTGGCAACTGGAACTTCAGGACACGAACGAACAGCGCGGTTGGTTCGGGGCTACTGCGATCTAATGGGTCTCAGGTATAAATTGGCTATCTACAGCTTCAACCCAGGCCGCAGCTCAACGGAGACCAAACGGAGACTCTTAGATTCTTAGATCGAACATCCCTACCTTTTGCGTTGGGTTTGGCATAGCTCTGTGCACTAGTACTAGGAGACAGTCTCAGCCAGATGCCCGTCTCTTGGATTGTTTTCGCCCGAAGTCAGCAGGATGAACCTTTTTTTCGCATTCGCGAAAGTTAGGATCTTTTATGTTGTAAGGTGGTTATCGGATGTGAAGCCTATGAAGACGGGTTGATTCTGATATATATGTGTGCGCGGGATGAAGAAGTGTTCCTGCGGTTGTAGGCACCAATATTAATGCTTTCTTGTTCTTGTCTCGATTGCCTGGTTCGACGTTTGGACCATACCTCTTCTAGTCAAAACGATGCTTCATGCCGGATATAAGAATTGTATCCAATATGTTCCGTGATTCTACAATTACAATTACCTATTAACAAGTCCGGATGTCCCTCCTCGGCTCCCGACTAATATGTCCAATCTTCCAGGCTACGTTCGAGGTTTTCCTGAGAAAAAGCCAAGAATATTCTGGAAACCTTTCGACTTTGGCGTCTCTTCAGCTAATTCCTCTTCGGTTGGTGTCTTTCCAATCGAGTATCCAACCTGTGAGCAATCAAATTTAGCTTGGCATCTAGCTTTGGAACGGGTTTACAAAGGTGTGAATCACCTTCACAAGGGTCTCGATAGGTTGCTTCGAGTTTTCGACGAGGTCTTTGTCAAACCTGTTAGGACAACGGCTGAGTCCTGGACCAAAGAATATCGACAAGAGATCGACTCACTTGATGAGTCCTTTCGGGAATACTGCAACGATTGTACTTCCTCCATACGAAAAATATCTGTGCAATCCAAGAACGAGTTGATTAGGTCCTAAATGGGACCCGAAGTCAGCTAACACTTACCCCAATTCCTCCCCTCTCTTGATGGCATTCCCTTTCTCCGCACCGCCTGTCCATTTAATGCTCCCGACGAGGAGAGCACCGATTGCCACGAATGCCACTGGTAGGCCTGTCCCTTTGTGAGTCAGATACAAGACGGAACGGGTGTTGGCAGTGAACACGTCGAAGCCGGGCTCGTTGACAGCTTGGGGGTTCACTGGATAGAAGGGGATCAACAATTCAACTTTTCGTGGAGAGGAATTGATCATCGAGGATGACGAGAACGACAACTGACCTGTATAATATTGTCCGGGGATATGCTCGACGTCCCCAACTGTACCGTCAATAGGACTATGGAAACGATGATAATCCGCTGGGGCGAGCCGGAATACAGCGAGGCTTGCTCCGTCGAATGCTGAGGCCTTCTCCGAGGTGTCAGGAATGTTGAGGAGGTGTGGGATGGTGAACCCGCGGCCCTTAATCCTGGAATCCATTAGAGCTTGTTAGTTGGCTGGATGGTGGACGGAAAGCAGTTGGACCCACCAGAATTCCTTTGCAAGGTCGACGGTCTGGTAGACTGTGAGTCGGCAATCCGCCGCGCTGCAGAATCCGGAAGGGTCATCGGCGTTTTGGACGGGACGGGCATCCGGGCGTAGTTTCCTGGAGGGTGAAAGTTAAAGGTGGAATGAGGTATATTGTGTGTCGGGGTTTCTGCACCTCGAGAAAAAATCGTTGAAGCATTTATAATTTTTCAAGTCGGGGTCGAGGAGTTCATCTGTTGGGAGGGAGTATGTCTTCACAAAGGAAGGTATCGACTTTCTCGACTCGGGGCTGTCGTAGATTTTTCCTTCCTTTGAATGTGATACGCGAATGAGTTCAACAAATGACAGTAACAAGTTTCCAGAAGATGAGAAATTACCTTGATGGACTGCTCCTTCAGAAGGTTCTCAATGGTCTGAGTCTTGAGGACCTTGGTCTCTGCACGGCCATAAAATAGGAGGTGCATACCGATTCTAAAAAATGTGAATAGGGAGTGAATATGGTATGAAGGATCTACCAACTGACCTGGCATAAATAGGCATGGTCTCGAAGATCTTCTCGTTGGTATATCTGACGATGACGAAGTTTCCGACATGGTACCGAGCGGCCAATTTTTCAATACCAGGGATGAGGCCGTCGAACCAAGGGATCCTAGATATTGTGAGCACTGTAGCATGGATGTTTTGGCTGACATCAGAGTGACTAGAGGAATGTTCAACGAGTGCCTTGAGGCCATCCGCGAGATGATCTGGTGTGGCATCTGGGAGGTTGTCAATATGATTTTGTTCAATTGGTTTGTCGACATCGCCTGACGGGGTAGAGTGCGTCGTAGACGTAGTGGTTTCATCTGTATGGCTGTTGAGGAAGGGTACACGAAAAACTGAAAAGCATGACGGACCCATGGTGAGTGTTGCTTACTAGTAGTGTTGTTGCATTGAACACTCTGAACACTCTTTAACCAAATTTGGTAGCGCGTAAAAATAGAACTCACTCGTGGTGTGAGGTTATTTTGAGATATCTTGGCCGTGCCTCACGTCACGCGCGCGTCACGGGTCTCAAAATAACTTTACACACTGCACTGCGGTACGAGCTTGAACCAAGCTTGAACTTGAAGTTCAAGTTACCGGTACGTTGACTCAATCAGTGTAATTTAAAAATTACTGTACTACTAGTATTAGCATATATTTATGTCGTATATAGTATGAACAGCCTATGTTAGTGTGTAGGTACTACATTCAAGTTGAGAAGGAAATAGTAACTATGACAGGAACACTGGCAGGACTTGGGATAATAGGAAGGAAATCACCAAATTCCTAGATCTTTTTGAAAAGAGTGATTGCGACGGTTCGCTTCATGGATTGGTACGGCCTATATTATATACTTTACGAATGTATCCCAGAAGCAGGTATTCTAATTATCCAAGATATACCTTTCATGAGAATCATGACCGCCATCACGAACGCAAAAATGATACCAGAGAGGTATAGTAATTTAATTGTGTCCAATATCCCAATACAACTGTGGATCTAAAATACAACATTTGCTTTTAGTGCTGTTGTGCAATGCGAATCAGAGTGAAGGTAAGGGTCTTCGGCACTGTGGACAAATATTCTATGGGGGGAGAATGAAAATCAATTCGTTGACGGATCAGAGCGCGGAAAAGGCACCGACCTTGATAGCAAGCCACTATGGTCCCAAAGCATGTTAGTGACTATCACGATAAGGAAAAAAATAATATACCTTTTCAAGACACTCCGTATGCTGTGTGACATCGCATCAGAACCAAGAAATTCGAAGAGGGATGAGACTCACAAATAAATGATGACACGGGGCAAGACTGTAATTCTTCCTTGAGGAAACACCCCCCACCCCCATTTGTACAGCATTCAACAATCCGCCAGCGGCTCCCGCACCCGCACTCTTCCCCTTCCATCTATTTTTCCCTTTACTATTACCGTCCCACTCGCCCTTCTCATCGGAAGACTTCGATCGGCTGCGTAGAGACGGGTCGACATGAATCGCATCCATGCAAATTGCACAGTCTCCAAGCGATTGTTCTGGAGATTCGGGGTCGGGAAGGGGCATGGGAGGGTGGTAGTCGTATGTTTTGATGGCGGCGAACTGGATTGAGAAAGGCCGTGTCATAGCTCGTTGGTGGGGAAAGGAGTGAAAAGGGGAGAGGAAAACGCACACGCCGTGGAAGGAAAAATGCAGGGCCTAGGATTTCTTGAAGGATGACAACTAGTGCTTGGAAGAACACGCAGAATGCGAGCAAGTACGCCCATGCTGATGACACCAAGATCCTCGATTAAACTGCAAGGCGGCGTACTAAACGTAGGAACTCACGTCGAGACTCAACATCGAGCACATTCTTCGGACATGTCAAGAAATCTATCAAGATCATCCATCAGGCACTCCACACCGGCAAGTCATCATTCAACTCACAGAGCGCAAAATAAAGCCGACAAATTGTCGTTCCCAAAAGATACTCTTTCGTCAGCCCACTACTTCGGCCCCGGCGTGCGGATCTCACGATCTGAGGGAGCCAGAAGGACAAGTATGTGATGGATACGAAGGCTAGTGAGAGTGTCGGGGATAGGACGACGCGCACGATGATTGTTAGGAAGAAGAACAACGAAAGCCCTGTTGACGCGTTAGTGTCCTATATCAGCCCAGGAGATGAATGGAAATCGTACAAAGTCTAGCTTGAGGATCCGACCTGAGGTGTTGCACGAAGAAGGCGAAGAATGACGGTCGTGAGGGCGGAGGTGTTGTCTGGACGGTTGGCATAGGGAGGGTGTCAGTTAGCGTCTGAGCCTGGGTAGGTGTTGTCCCAGGGGCAGGAGTTGGGCTGAGCGATGGAGTTGGGATGTCAGTGGGAGCTGTAGAGCTTGTCACTGGGCTAGGTTGGGGAGTAGCCACTACATCTTCAGGAATCTGGATTTGATGGATCAGCACGGCGAATTGCTAGAAAATATACAGTAAATTGATAGGTATATCCGAGGTTTATATAGAAACGAGGGCGGACGAACCGCTTCATAGATGAACAATATACACGCTAGAAACGCGGGTGCAATCAGCGAAAGCGACGGTCTGCCCTCAGCGAGGATGGCGAAAGTGATGTGGCCCGCGAATGAGACTGAGTCGACTGTGGACTGGGCGAGGAAGGACCAGCGGGAGACGCGGGATATGCCTGATGGGGTGCGGCTACGTTCCATTTGGCGGGAGAGAAGGATTAGGAGAATTAGGTAGGTGATTGCGGCTGTTCCTGCATCTGAATAAAGTCCCACAGTTGGAACATTAACGACGCGGTGTAGTTGGGAAAGAAGGTAGGGAACTTGCAAGTTGTAACTTTGCGGAAAAACGTCCTTGACCTGAAGAGATCCATTTATCGGAAAAATGTATAATCCGTGACATCAGAGAGAACTGACCTGAGTCCCTCCGTATTCGTAACTTCATACAAGACTCCACACTCTTTGCTAACAAGCAGTCCACCGATAGACAACTTGGGTGTAGCAACAGTCCATATTCCCGTTGGTTTCTGGATCTCATCTTCAAGCTCTTGCATGAGAGCTTCTGAGACTTCCACCCAGTCGATCTGGGCGTAGAGGGTAAACGGGCAAGTTGATTTTATGACTTCATCTGATTGCAATCGCAGAAAGAATTAACGATCAACATTTGAATATCACGCCTGAAAATGGGGGAAGGAAGAATACGAACCAGTATTGGAAGACTCTTGGTCTATTATACCCCCGTCGATCAAGTTCTTCAGTTTAGTTATGCGGGCGGACAGTTCAGGTTCGATTAGTCGTGCAGTTTCGTTTTTGTACGCTTCTGGCACAAGTGACGGTAGTAGCCGTATGTCTGTATGCCGTCTAGGTAGAGAAATATCTCATCGACATGCTGTGAGCATATACGATTCACATACCCATTGGGTTCAGCAAATCCATATATGGATCCATTGGCAACAAAATGGACGCCTTCGAACTCTAGTCTCAGGTCTTCCGAGGTATTAGCATCCGTGAGCTCAATCCTGCCCTGCTCATGCATATCACATATTATTCGCCAATGCATCAAATATATCAAACCTACATGGACCAAAGCAATATTCTCCGATGCATTCCCATTTCCGCTGGTTTGCAGCGGACGTTTCTCCACGACGCTCAAAGCAACTTTATTCGACGCGGTCCAGTTCCAGGTGCCTACTCTGTTGACGAGGTCCGTCATATTGGTGCCGGCCATGTAGCTTTCTGCCATTGGTTCCCATATAGCTGGCGTCGAGCTGTTTGAAAGGTATGAAGGCGTAATGTTGTGGTATTTGGCATCCCCATGGATGAAACCGGTGATATTGGAATAATAAGAAGCCCTAGCTGGATCAAGCTTCCCGCCACGAAGTGTGAATGAGTCTAGCAAGGGTGTCACAGCGGGATCTCTGTCTGGCTGCATCTTAATATGAGGGGACCGATAAGTCGGGCAAGAGACGAATAGAATACTGACGACAGTAAAGTTGGCGGCAGTTCCATTCATCCATGCCGTATAATTGGACAATTGGTATGTCAGAGAGCGTAAAGCATCCTTGTATTGATGTCTTGCCAGGAATTCGTCCCCGTTACGGTTTGTGATAATGAAGAGCACAAAACTGATGAAGAGGAAGGATGTAATTGAGCTGCGCTGCCCTTGCGGTCGTGTGGCGGCTGGAATCCCGCCTTCCTCGCCGCGGGTTGGGTCGTCCATGCCGCGTTGAGACCGGTATTTCTAGCTAATACTAGACTGGCTTAGGTCGAAGTTTTCAGCCGGAGCCTGAAATCCCCTCTAAGACTGGCCGCCGCCAGCACGTTATCGTGACCCGACACAAAACGCAGGGAAATCATAATCTCACCCACACAAGGCCAGATCTAATGTGGAACTGAAGAAGACATATATAGTGGAGTACTTGAGCTAAGGGGCGCGCGGTCGCACAATTCATCTTCGATATAGAGAATCCGCATACAATTGATCATGAATGTTCCTAACAACAATGCATATGTACCTAACCTGGGGTACAAGGGACTGTACACCAAGTGACACGAGTACGCCTACCAGAGGACAACTCAAAAGTTAGAAATGGACCCGACATTTCAAGAAACCCACTTACTAATAACGCCCAAATTCATTGATTATCCTCCATGGCTTCATCCTCGGTACTTTGCAGACGTACTGGAGTCCAGA
>Ga0210383_10005671_pt1 | contig 10937 bp, 8 predicted proteins | sample IncBWC14OmetaG_FD_160072 | JGI IMG/M metagenome (GOLD analysis project Ga0210383, IMG submission 160072) | Forest soil microbial communities from Barre Woods Harvard Forest LTER site, Petersham, Massachusetts, United States - Inc-BW-C-14-O ...
AAGCGATCAGGCTGATGCCGCTCGCGAGGGCGGTGAGCGCGCGCTGCGTCATGATTTCGAGGCCTTCGCGGCTTGGCTTGTCTGGCACCGGGACGTTGCCGAAGCGGCCCATCAGCCAGCCGTAGAACGGATACTGGAAATGCGATTCGGGCTCGAAGCCGCGCACGAAGTGCGGAATCGCGGAATAGATGATGAACGGGTCCCACAGATTTACGTGATTGCTGATGAAGATGCTGGTGCGATTCGGGTCGAAGCCGGGAGAGCGGCGGACTTCGAATTTCACTCCCGCGAATCGCAAAATATTTCGAAAGAAGACGCGCTGGGGCCAATCATTTTTGCGCGGGTCGATGAAAATGCCGAGGACGACGAGGAAGGTGCAGACGACGGCGAAGTGAATTCCACTCACCACCCAGAGAACCGCCGAGCGGACGGTGAGCCAAGCGCGCTTCATACGATCACGTCCAGCACGCCGGGTAGAATTTCGAGCGACTTCGCGTGGAGGCGCATGATTTCGCCGTCGATCATCGCATTTACAGGGCCATCGAGATCGAGTTCGATTTTTTCGGCGGCAGCGCGCGAGGCGAGTGGGTGCCTGATATGCGTGCCGGTGAAAAGGCGCGGGAAAAGGCGCAGGAGTTGCGCGCGAGAGACGGGACTCCAGCGGACGTATTCGATTTTGCCGTCGGTGGGTTCGGCGTTGGGCGCGATCATCATGTTGCCGCCGGTGAATTTGCTATTGCTGAAGCTGAGGAAGAGCGCGGGACGCCGGTCGAAATCGGCTGCGGCGTCGAGGCGATGGGGGAATGCCGCGTGCTGGAGGCTGGCAAGCTTGGTGAAGACGCCGAGGATGTAACCGAGTTCGCCCCAGCGCTTGAAGCGGCGATTCGTGAGTTCGCCTACTTCGGCGGGAAAACCGAAGCTGAGGAGATTCATCAAATAGATTTCGCCGCCCGCGTGGACGAGGCGGATCACGTCGCAGGCTCTCCGCGAATTCGTGCGCAGCGCTTCGAGCGTGTGTTCGAAGCCGCGGCGCGTGAAATCTTTCAAGAACGAATTGCCGGTGCCGAGCGGGAGGAAGGCCAGCGCGGGCTTGGCGTCGCGTGCGGACGGATTGGCAGCGGCTTGCGGGAAAAGGCCATTGATGATTTCGAAGGAAGTGCCGTCGCCGCCGACCGCGAGGAAATTTCGGACGCCCGAAGCGTAGGCGCGGCGAGCGATTTCTGTCGCGTCGCCCGCGCGAGCGGTGTGCGCGACATCGAGGTCAACGCCCGCGGCGCGGACGCGATCGAGCGCGGCGGAGGCGAGTTTGCCGCAGCGTCCGCCGCCTGCCGCCGGATTCACGACGGCGAGAAATTTCGGGCCGGGAGTCACAGCGGGATTATGGACTCGCGCGTTAATTTTTGGCGAATTTCTTCGGCGAGCACGCTGCGCTTGATTTTCATCGAGGCGGTGAGCGGGAAATCAGCGTCCCAGGGGACGTAGCCGCTGATGCGCTTGTAATTCAGGAGGCGGCGATTGCGCTGGGCGATTTCGGCGACGACTTCGGGAGAGATGGACTTGCCCGGGTCAGGATGCGCGACGAGAACGAGCTGTTCGCCGACCATGGTGCGCGCGGGCCAGAGATAGTTTGCCGCGAAGATGCAATATTCCTTCACGGCGATTCCGTCGAAGGCATTTTCGATGTCTTCGGGATAAATATTTTTGCCCTCTTCGGTGACGATCATGTTTTTCTTGCGTCCGAAGAGCTGCAGGTGCCCCGCGGAATCCATGCGGCCGAGATCGCCCGTCATGAGCCAGCCGTCGACGATGGTTTCGGCGGTCATTTCGGGATCGTCGAGATAGTGTGACATCACCGTTTTTCCACGCACGGCGACTTCGCCGACGCCTTCGGCATCCGGATTTGCGATTCGCACCTCCATGCCGGGAAGCGGCTTGCCGACGGTGTCGGCGCGGAACGGGTGTAGATCGTTGAGCGTGATCGTGGTTCCGGCTTCGGTGCAGCCGTAGCCGTTACCGACGGGGATCCCGAGATCGTAGAAAAATCGAAGCGTGGAAGGCTCGGTGAACGCGCCGCCGACGAAGAGCGCGAGCAGTCCGCCGCCGAAGGCTTTGTGAACCTGCGGCAAGAAGAAGCGGCTGATCTTCGGGCGCGGCTTCGCGCGCGTGAGGCTGCGATTCACGGCGATGAGGGAATCGAGCATGCGGCGCTTGCCTTTTGGGAGTTCGTCGAATTTCTGGCGCAGGCCGCGCTCGAGGGATTTCAGCACCATAGGAACGAGCGTCATGTAAGTGATGTGATATTTCGTGAAGGCTTCGCGAATGTATTCCGGGCGGAGCGTGCGGAGATGGACGACTGTGGCGCCGCAAACGAACGGTCCGAAAAAGCCGACCATGAAATCGATGGCGTGATTTGTGGGGAGAATGCTTAAGTAGCGCACGCCGGGCCAGAAGGGATAAAGCGATGTGAGGGCAACGCACTGCTCGAGATAATTTTCGTGCGTGAGTACGCAGCCTTTGGGGCGTCCGCCGGTGCCAGAGGAATAGACGATGCAGGCGGGATCTTTGCGCTGGCGCGGGATGAATTCGGGCGCGGCTTTGTTTGTGGAGGCGGCGCGGAATTCTTCCCAGCGCTTGGCGCCGGCGAGGTCGGCGTTGGGCGGCGCTTCGGCGACGAGGACAGTGTGCGCGGCGAGGTCCTTGAAATTGGGCGCCTGCGTGATGGCGCGCCAGAGGTGGTATTCGGTGATGAGAACTTCGGCTTTCGAGTGCGCGAGCAGCTTCAATTGCTCGGCGGCGGTGAGCTTGTAGTCGAGCGGGACGAGGACGCCGCCGGAGTAGAAGACGGCGTAGGCGGAGATCAGCCACTTGGACTGATTCGTCATGATGATCGCGGCGCGAGAGGCCGGGCGGAAACCGTCATCTTGAAGGGCGCGCGCCAGCGGAAGGGCGGCTTCTTTGAATTGACGGTAAGTGAGACGCGCGTTCTCTCTATCTCGATCAGCTTCGATCAAGCAAGTTTCGTCGGGCCAACTGTCCAGAGCCGCACGCAACGCTTCGCCAATGGATTGATATTTGCCGAGATTAAGCATTAGGAATTGGCCACAGAGGCACAGAGACACAGAGAAAGGCTAGGGATGGCAAAAGCAAATTCAAGAACGGGACGGAAGGCGAGGATTGACTAGGGCTGGATTTCAAAGGATAAACCTCTTGATACCGTCGTGCACAAGGCGCGAATTGAAGTTTATCAGGAGGCCGACCTTTTTTCCGGTTGCTTTGAGATAGGTGAGAAGCTGCGCTTCAAAAACCGGGTCGTGCCTTGTAACACTTTTGATTTCCACGATTACGGCATCTTGAACGAGCAGGTCGAGACGGTATTCTCCAATCGTTCTTCCCTTGTAACGAATGGGAAAGGGCACCTGACGGCAGAACGAAAGTCCCGTGACCTCTAGCTCGATGCAGAGCGCCTCTTCGTAAGTGGCTTCGAGGAGGCCCGGACCAAGATAGCGATGGACCTCGATGGCGCACCCGATAATTTTCTCCGTTAGCTGGTTGATGTCGTCCATTTTCGGCATCTTCAAAGGCAAAATCTTGCCACAGCGGCACGGAGACACAGAGAGCGGCAGGGCAAGGACGAGGCGAAAAAGAGAAAGGGCAAAGCCCGTGCGAGGCGAAAATGCATCACGGCACCCGTTCGCATCCAGACGCCTCGAAACGCTAATATCCCACTGTTTGACACGCAGTCTACCAAGCGGGTTGGGAATCTTTCAATTTTCTGTCCCTCGGTGACTTTGTAGCCAGCGATCTTGGATCAGAGGCGGGACTGGATGCGTTCGGCGAGGGTGCGGAAGTCGGAGACGCCCTGGAGTTCGTAGTCTGGGAGTTCGACGTGGAAATGCTGCTCGAGGCGAGTGAGGAGATCGAGCGCTTGGAGGCTATTGATGCCGAGCGTTTTGAAGAAATCGTCGCCGGGATTCAGTTGCGCGCGCGGGACCTTGAAGTGATCGGCGGCGAGCTGGAGGATTTCGTCGGTGGTTTTTTCGATGTTGGACATGGCGGCTCTAGGAGGACATCGTAGCAAAGTCGGGGCGGTGTGTCGCAAGTCGGAAGCGGCCGCGGGGCTAGCCGCGTTCGCGGAAGCGGGTAACGCGGATGAAGCGGTTGCAGGAAGGCCCGCGGCTAAAGCCGCTGCAATTGTCGATGTCGTGTTCGGCGAGGCTGAAGCCTCGCCTCCCCCCGCTGAAGTGGGGGGCGCCCTCCAGGCCCCTGAAGCGGCGGCCTCCCTGCGAAAACGGCACAAAAAAATGCCGCGCGGCTGTCGCGAAGTATGCTCCTGGCCGATGCAATGCCGAGGCTCGCGATCGCTTCAAAATTGTGTCGCCCCTGAAGGGGCTCGGAGACTTCCTGCATCGGTTCCCACCCCTTCCGGGGTGGGCTAGCTAAGTGTCGCGCCTCCGGCGCTGGTGCGTGGTGGCATGTCGAGCGGGCTCCGTTCGTTGAGGGCGAGGTAAGTTTAGGTGAGGGCGAGCTGGAGGAGCAGTTTACGGTAGGTAGGGAAGAGCGTCGGAGGATTCGACGAACTTGCGGAGGCCGGACTCGACGGCGGGGCGGGTGAAGAGTTCGCAGAAGATTTCGATTTCGCGGCGCAGCTCGGCTTCGGGGATGGGCTTGATGAATTTCTTCGCGGCGGCGGCGGTGGCGCGATCGAATTTTTTGAGTTGAGCTGCGGTGGAGCGGGCGACGCGCAGGGACTCGTCTTCGCCGACCACCTGACTCACGAGGCCAACGGACTGCGCTTTGGTTGCGTTCATGCTGCGGCCGGTGAGAAGGAGGTCGCGGACGACGGCGTTGCCGATATCGCGCTTCAGGCGCGGGATTCCGCCGAAGCCAGGAATGAGGCCGAGGCGGAGCTCGGGGAAGCAGAAGCGCGCCATCTTGCCCGCGATGATGAGGTCGCAGGTGAGTGCAAGTTCGAAGCCGCCACCGAACGTGAGGCCGCTCGTGGCGGCGATGGTGGTGAGCGGAGTGGAGTCGAGCGCGTTCATCACGGCGTGAATGCGAGTGAGGAAATCGCGGAGACGGGCGGCGCGTTGCGGAGCGGGCGCTTGCTGCGATTCGCGGTACAGCTCGCGGAGATCGGCGCCGGCGCAGAATCCTTCCTTGCGCGCGCTGGAGATGATCAGGGCGTGCGCCTCTTTTTCAAGTAATGGCAGCGCCTTCACGAAAGCTTCCAGGTCGACGAGCGTTTGGGAGCCGATTTCGTTGCACGGGGCGCGATCGAGGACGAGTTCGATGACGCCGTCGGCGAGTTGCCAAGAGAGTGTTTTGCCGCGGAAGGAGTTCATGCGGAAGCTTTCCCAGCTTTCGGTTCGGCGGGCGTGGCGTAGAGCGCGTCGATTGCAGAGGCGAAACGCGAAGCGATTTCCGCGCGCTTGAGCTTGCCGTTCATGGTGAGGAGACCGTCTTCGACGCTGAACGCTTCGGGCAGGATGCGGAAGGCGCGAATGCGCTTGTAATGCGGGAGTTCGGCATTCATCGCGTTGATGGCCGATTGCACGGCGGCTTCCTGCAGGCCGTTTGCGGCGGCCGGCGTGACTAGTGCGGCGAGCGAGGCCCGTTGGTTGCCGATGAGTACGACGTGCTGCGCTTCGGGAAGACTGGCGGCGAGCGCGTCTTCGAGCGGCTCGGGAGCCACATTGTGGCCAGAGCTGAGGACGAGGAGATTTTTGATGCGCCCGGTAATGCGCCAGTGGCCGCCGGAATCCATTTCGCCCTGGTCGCCGGTGTGGAACCAACCGTCGCGCAGCACCTGGGCCGTTTCGTGGGGGCGATTCCAGTAGCCGGGGAAGACGTTGGGCCCGCGAACAAGGATTTCGGAGTTCTCGCCGACTTTCATTTCGACGCCGGGAACGGCGAGGCCCACGCAACTGGGAACGGGATTCGCGGGATCGTCGAGCGTGCAGATGGCGGTGGTCTCCGTGAGACCGTAGGCCTGCAGAACCGGAATGCCGAGCATGCCGTAGAAGAGCTGCGTTTCGACCGAGAGCGGCGCGGACCCGCAGATCAGCGCCTTCAGATTTGGACCGATGCCTTTGCGGATCGAAGGGAACATCGCGAAATTTGCGAGAGCCAGCCAGGCGGCTCCGGCGCCCGCAGCGCCTTTCTCGAAGCGGCGACGATAGGCGCTCTGGGCGCGCGTGAAAACCGTGGCGGCGAGTTTGCCGCGCTTGCGAATCATTTCTTCCACTTTGGCGCGGACGCGCTCGAGGACGAGAGGCACGTTGAGGAAATAGTTCGGCGCGGCGACTTTGATTTCGTGGGAGAGCATGGAGACGTTCGTTGAAAGGTAGAGAACGCTGCGGCGGGAGAGAGCCGTGAGAAGCAGCATCCATGAAGCGGCTAGACTGAACGGGCCGTACTGAAAGATGCGATCGGGGCCGTCTTTCGGCGCGCCGCTGAGAGCCATCAATTCGTCGAGGCGGGTGTTGGTGCAGCCGAGCATGAAGCCGACGTTGCCAGCGGTGAGGACGACGCCCTTGGCTTCGCCGGATGTGCCGGAGGTATAGATGATGGTGACGGGATCGGAGTCGGCCAGGTGCAACGACTGCACAGAGGAGCCGGCGTTTGCCTCGCGCGCAGCATCATCGGCGGCGTATTTTTCCATGGGAACGAAGACAGCATCGAGCAGCGTGATCGGCGGAGCGGCAGGCCAAAGCTTCTGGATTTCGGCGGCGGAAGGCGCGTCGGCGCAGAAGATGCGGGCGGGCGATGCGTCTTTCATCATCACGACGAGTTCGTGCGGAGCTTGCCGCGAGTACAGCGGCACGACGATGATGCCTTCCGCCGTGAGCGCGAGGTCGAGCGCGACCCAGCGGATGCTGTTTGGAGCGAGCAAGGCGCAGCGGTCACCGCGCTTGAGGCCGCGCGCGGCGAGGAAGGCGCGGCCTTGTGCGACGAGCGAGAGGAGTTCGCCGCCCGTGGCGGGCAATGTGCCGGCTTCGTGGATTTCGACGAGCACCGGCGCCGAGGCGGACTGACGCAGCCGGATGAAGATGGAGTCGAGGAAATTCATCCGGCGAGGACTCCGCTTTGCGCTTCGAGCAGCTCGTGGAGAGCGGGGCTGAGCGGCGGGAGATAGTCTTCCCAACTGAGCGAGCCAGTGCGAATTGGGAAATCGGGATAGCAGCGCGCGACCTGCTCTTCGAAGTACATGCCCATGCGCGACATCAATTGAATATTGCGAGCGACGGTGCGTCCCATGGCGTCGCGAATCTCATCGGCCTGCGCGTCGAGGGCTTCGAGCGCCGTGACGATGCGATCTTCCAGTTCGGCATCGTCCACTTCCATGAGCAAGTGCTCGTGGCCGCGCTCGCGCATGAGGTTGCGGATGCGTTCGTCCATGGTGACGCCGGCGGAGGGCACGCCCGCGGGCATGGAGCACACCATGGCGTGATAGCGGGAAGTGAGCAACCGGTGGCAGGAGCGGAGAATGCTGACGAGCTCGTACATGTTGTATTGATCGGAGCCGAAGACCGGCGCGCCGCCGATGGATTGGGCGACGCGTTCGCAGGCGTCGCGATCGAGCATCTCCATCGCGATCATCACCGGGAAAACGCGATGCGATTTGCGGTAAGCGGAAACGCCGACAGCCATGGCGGAGAGATATTTTGTGTAAGCGGCATCAACGGCACGGCCCGAGCGATGGAAATAGATCGTGCGGTAGTAGCTTTTTTTGTAAGCGCCGAAAACGGAATGCGCGAACCAGCGCGGAATCGAAGGCTTCACGGGCCACCAGAACGGATTGATGGGGCAGACGGCGAGGATGGGCGTGCGGCCGTCCCAACCTTTTTCGCGCAAGACTTTGGCGCCGAATTCGGGGCCGAGAGGCTCGAAGGTCCAAGCCGTGTCTGTGCCAAGCTCGGTGGGGACGCCGAGTTTGCCGAGCACGCCTTGCGATTCAACGTTGCGCGTGATGATGAGCGAATCGCGGCAGAAGCGCTTGGCCATTTTTTGGAGCATGGGGTCCATGTGGCCGGCTTCGGCGCCGAAGCCGACGCTGAGTTTATTGCGGGCAGCCGCGATGCCGAGCGCGCCGATCATCATGGTGGTGAGCGCGTTGGCGAATTTGCTTTTAAACATCGAGCCTTCGCAGGCGACGACGCCGTCGTGCTGGCCGACTTCGGTGTGGAGGAATGGCGGGAAGACGTTGGGGAGATAGACCTGGCGGGCGTCGCCGAAATAGCCTTTGGTGAGATCGAAGTTGAACGTCATCACGGAGAAGGCGGAATTTTCAGGGCCGACGATGCGGCGGATCTGGCGGAGGATTTCTTCGACGCGGACGTCGGAACCAGTGTTGCGGCTGCCGTTGTAACCGGCGAAGAGAAGCTTGAGCTTTTCGCCGGGCTTCCAACGCTGGCCGGCGCCGAGCATCCATTCGAGTTTATTGAGCTCGATGAGCGCGCTGACCCACGCCTCGAGGACGAAGTCCATCATGACGAGGAACCCCGGGAGGCGGCTGCACCAGTAGATGCGCGTGCTTGCGTATCGTCTCCGTTGGTACCGATACTTGGCGAAGAATCGTGCGGGAGCGGGCGATATTTATATTGGAAGTGGTTTTCGCGGCTGAAACGGAGCAACGGATAGCAATACTGCGAGAAGGGCGCGGGAGCGCGTCCCGTTTCTTCGACGACGCGGCGATTGTCAAAGACCGTGTTCCAGACCAGATACGGCAGAAAGACTTTCAAAAGCGTCGCGAGGCCGCCGATTTTTCCGGCACGGCGCGCGAGCGAATTCACCATTTTCGACGACGGGCCTTCGAGGCTGGGCATGAACATCGGCCCTCGCTTGCCCTGCGCCTTGGCGAGCGCGCCGGTGAGCTCGGAAAAGGTTTCGGAGCTCGTGCCGGAGGACAAATGATAGATCTCGTGCGCGGGATTCGGCTTGAGATGGAGAGTGACGATCGCGTCGGCGACGTAATCTACCGGGACGATGTCGAGCTTGTCGCTTGGGCGGAACGGAAGCACGGGCAGCCCGGCGAGGAAGACGAAGGCGCGGACCATGTCGAACTGATTGGTTTCGGGGCGCCGGCTATCGCCGAGGACGATGCTGGGGCGGAAAATTGTGCGCTGCACGCCGGGAAGAAGGTGGCGAATCATGTGCTCGGAGAATTTTTTTGTACGGGCGTAGGGGTCGTAGTCGGAGCGATTCCAATCGATGGAGGAATCCTCTTCAACGACTTCATTGGCGCGCTGGCCGGCGACGGCGACGGTGCTGACGTGGCTGAAGCGGCGAAGGCCGTGGTCTTCATGAGAGCGCGAGGCAAGCAGGATCACTTCGAGCGTGCCGCGCAGATTGACGTTGAGGCAAGCCTTTTCGGACTTGCGATTGAGCGAAGCGGCGCAATGGATGACGGAATTCGTGGACTGCGCGAGCCGGCGATAGTCGTCAGGAGAGAGGCCGAAGCGCTCGGAGGTGAGATCGCCAAGGAACACGCAGACGCGGGAGCGCATCGCAACGTCGAAATGATCGAAATCCATGTGGAGCTGGAGAGAGCGCCAGAGGCGTTCGCGGGCTTCCTGCTCGTCGCGTGCGCGGACGAGCAGATTCAGAGGCTCGGCGGAGCCCGAGAGCAAATTCGACGCGATGTGGGCCCCGATGTATCCGGTGGACCCGGTCAGGAGGATAGCCACAGTTTTCTGGTGTCAGGGAGCCGAGGCCGAAGACGCACCCGTCGCGCCGACGGCATTCGCTTCGCCAGAGGCCGCGAGCGGAACTGAGCGTCGCGGGCGAGCCTCTGGTTTGCGGCCCTCGATGAGAGGATAGCACCACTTTCGCAGGGCCGGAATGTGGACGTTGATCCAGTAGTCCCACCAATCGAGCGAGCGGGCGTCGTAAGCGAAATCGGCGATTTCGCCTTCGGGAAGAGCGGCGCTGAGGCGTTCGACGTTGGCGGCTTCGAAGACGTGATCGTTGAGGAGAATGAACGGTTCGAAGAGCGCGATGAGCTTGATCACTTTTTCGAGATCGCGCTCCTGGCGCGCGAGCGGCGGGCGGACGAACGGGATCGGTTCGATGCTGCGGTTGATGGCTTGTACGATTGCTTTTTGCGCGGGAGCGGAGAGCTTATCGTAGCGGGATTTGGAGACGGGAATCGCGTCAAAGTGGGCGCGGAAGCGATGCTGAAAGCTTTCCTGCGCGCGGTAGAAGCGGCGATGGCCGAGGCCGGTAAGCTCGATGGAGCGCCGCATGTCGCAAGGATTGGCGACGGAGGTGGCGAGCTGATAGACGCGATCGTGGCGGCGCGCGACGAGCGCGGCGGAGATGAGCGTCATGCCGCGGCAGACGAGATCCACGGGAATGAGATCGAGGCACTTGCTTTCGCGCGTGGGGAGCTGGCGGAAATAGGTGCCGAGCAGATATGACAGCGAAGCCGACGTGTTGATGCCTTCGTTCCAGCCGCGGAAAGGCTTATCGACGGACGACTCGACGATGGCGGGCCGGACGACGGAAACGGCGGCTTGCGGATTCGCGTCGAGGAAGTCGCGAATCAAAGATTCGGAGAGGCTCTTGGTGAACGTGTAGGTGTTCGGCCAACCGAGTTCGATAGCGCGCTCGGTGGCTGCGTCTGTGAGCGTCTGGCGCAGCCAGCGGACGCGATTCTTGCGGACCTGGTTATCGAGAGCGGCGCCGTGGAGATCTTTCGCGGCATGTTCTCTTTTGAGCGCGGCGCGCCTGAGCTCTTCGGTGACTTCGGGTGATTCGGCGCGCGCTTCGGCGTCGCGAATCTGGGCTTCGAGCGATTGCCATTCTTTTTGCGCGTCGAAACCGGCGACGCCTCGCGGAGTGTAGTTCCCCGGCAGCTTTTCGATAACGCGGCCGTCGCGGCGGCCGACGACGTAGCACGTGGAGAGATGCAGGAGCGCCGCGTGTTTGCACTCCTT
>Ga0210383_10005672_pt1 | contig 10936 bp, 9 predicted proteins | sample IncBWC14OmetaG_FD_160072 | JGI IMG/M metagenome (GOLD analysis project Ga0210383, IMG submission 160072) | Forest soil microbial communities from Barre Woods Harvard Forest LTER site, Petersham, Massachusetts, United States - Inc-BW-C-14-O ...
AGGACGGCAAGCTTCCTGCGCATCAGCGAATGGCTGCCATTCAACGCCCCAGTCGACGAGCTGCAGCAGATGCGCGACTACCACCCCTCAACCGACCGCATGCTACACACCACCATGCTCAAGGGCTTCATGGATGGCTCACTCGGTTCGCGCACCGCATCCCTCAATGCGCCCTATACCGACGATCCCGGCAATTCCGGAATCCCCCGCTATGAGCAGGACAAGCTCGACGCGATGGCCATCGAGCGCGGGCTGGCCGGCTTCCAGATGGGCTTCCATGCCATCGGTGACCGTGCCGTAAGCATGGCGCTCAATGCTTTCGCTGCCGCACAGCAGCCTCCGCCGGCGCAACCATCACCGCGCATCAAGCAGCCCGATCGACCATTTCACAACGATGTTCGCACTGCCAGGCGCGTGAGCTATCCGCCTCCGCCGCGCAATCGGATCGAGCACTCGCAGGTGGTCGATCCCGCAGACTTCGCCCGCTACAAACAGTTCGGCGTCATCGCCTCGATGCAGCCCAATCATCTGCTGACCGACATGGCGTGGGCCGAGCAGCGCCTGGGGCCCGAGCGCGCCAAAGGCTCCTACGCCTGGAAGAGCTTTCTTGATGCCGGCGTCCCCTTGGCCTTCGGAACCGACTACCCGGTCGAGCCAATCACGCCTTTTCGCGGAGTCTACGCTGCGGTCACGCGCATGAACGAAGCCGGAACTGCGACCTATCATCCCGAGCAAAAGCTCACCATCTGGCAGGCACTCTACGCCTATACACAAGGCTCGGCCTACGCCGAATTCACTGAACCCTGGAAGGGGAGGCTCGCGCCTGGCTATGTCGCCGACTTTGTCGTGCTTGACCGCGACCTGACCGTTGTTGCCCCACCCGAGATTCTCAAGACACAGGTGCTACGCACTGTAGTCGGCGGAAAGACGGCCTTCGTTTCCGCCGGATCATCGCAGAATTAATGTTTTTCGCAAAACGTTACAAAAAGCCATGCGCATCACTGTGCAGCTTCCTGATGATTTAATCCAGCACCCGAATCCTGCCCGAGAGGCCCCTCGAAGCGCTGGTCATTGAAGGCTATCGCTCAGGCGTCCTGGCCCAATTCCACGCCAGTCGGTTGCTCGGGCTTTCGCGCCGGATTTCTCGAAAACAATACTGACCTCGCTAAGCTTCTTCCTTTCGCGTCGCCACCAGCGCCAGGGGCAGCGCTGCGAGCAGAATCCCCGAAGCCAAAAAGAACGGCGCGCCGGGCAGCCGGAATCCCGTTCCGGGTCGAATTCCCGCCGCAAACGTAAAGGTAAACAGCGTCGGTCCGATCAGCGCCGTCAATCCCCGGATACACTGGATCGCTCCTTGCAGTTGTCCCTGTTCATTTGGAGCCACATGGCGAGTCATCATGCTCTGCGCCGGCGGCCCGCAGAGACCCCAGATGGCCATCACCGGAACACCCGTCAGGAAGATTGCCCCCGTCGGCGCCAGCCCGAAGATAGCGAATCCGATCCACCCCACTGCCAGACCCACCAGCATCGTCGAGCGGTCGCCCAGCCACCGCACTGCGGGCTTCACCAAAAGCGCGCCCACCAGCGCCGAACACACCCCCACCAGTGCCAGCGACAATCCGACAGCGCGGTCCGTCCAGCCGTACCGGTCATCCACATACAGTACCCAGGTATTCATCAGTGATTGCTGCGTCAGATAGCTCAGGAACAGCACGGCCCCCAGTCCCAGCAGGTCGCGATGCCGTCTCAAGAGTGTGAGGGACCCTACCGGATTTGCCCGCTTCCACGAAAACTTCCCGCGCGATTCCTTGCCCAGCGACTCCGGCAGCACAAACAGCCCGTACATCGCATTCAGCAGGCTCATACCGCCCGCCGCCCAGAATGGCAGTCGGGGATTCACGCCTCCCAGTAGGCCGCCCAGCGCCGGACCCAGAACGAATCCCAGCCCGAAGGCCGCGCTCACCATCCCGAATGCCCCGGCGCGCTTCTTCGGCGGAGTCACATCGGCGATATAGGCCATCGCCGTGGGAATGCTGGACGAGGTAATGCCCGAAATCAGCCGCCCGGCGAAGAGCCATCCCAGCGTCGGCGCAAGCGCCATCACCAGATAGTCCAGCCCCAAACCGAAATTCGAAAGCAGGATCACCGGACGGCGTCCAAAACGATCGGACAGGGACCCGAGCAAGGGCGAGAAGAAAAACTGCATTACCGCCCAGACGGTGCCGAAGATGCCGAAAATCTGTGCGGCACGCGGCTGATTCCCACCCAGGAAATTCGTCACCAGCCGCGGCAGCACCGGAGCGATCATACCCATGGCCAGCATGTCCAGAGCAATGGTCACAAAAATGAATGCCACCGCCGCTCGCCGACCGCCGGGTTCGGCAATCTCAACGTCGGGGCCGGGCGCGCCCGGTTTCATCGCTTCGGGTGTGGTCGCCATCAGAACCATTGTCTCCCGAGTGCCTCATGCCCCGCTTGTAAAAATCTGACCGCTGGTCACAAAGGCTGCATTGGTCCTTTTGCGCCCAAAGTGCGTGTGGTCGCACGCGCAGTCCCTATACCCTTTCTCTTATGTCCCGCTCCCTCAAAGCCCATGTTCTCCTGCTTGCGGTGGTGCTTGTCTGGGGCTCAACTTTCGTGCTCATCAAAGGAGCGCTCGCGGACATCTCTCCTTTGCTCTTCAACCTGCTGCGCATGGTGCTTGCGACCGGTTGCCTGGCGCTCGTCTATCGCACGCACATTCTCCGTATCCGCCGCCTCGCCCTTGTCTCCGGAGCCATCACTGGCTTCTGCCTGGCGATGGGTTACCAATTCCAGACCGCTGGATTGCGCCTCACCACGCCCTCCAAATCTGCCTTTATCACCGGGCTCGTCGTCGTGATCCTTCCCCTGTTGCTCGTCATCCCCTGGCTGCGACCCGCAGGCACGCATGCTCCGCGCTGGAACGCCTATACAGGAGCGTTGCTGGCCTTCCTTGGCATCCTGCTGCTCACCACGCCTCAGCATGCCGCTTTCGACTTCGTATCCGTCAACGTTGGCGACCTGCTTACGCTTGGCTGTTCCTTTGGGTTTTCGCTCCACATGCTCGCCCTGGCTCACTTTTCGATCCGCGTCCGCTTCGAACAATTAGCCGTTTTGCAGGTCGGCTTTGCCGCTGTCTTCATGGCAATCAGCATGCCCATCTTCGAGCATCCCTTCGTTCACTGGACCCCGCGCGTCGTCGTCGCTCTGCTGATCGCTGCCTTACTGGCCACGGCTGCCGCCTTCACCATCCAGAGTTGGGCGCAGCAATTCATCCCTGCCACCCATACCGCGCTTCTTTTTACGCTGGAGCCGGTCTTCGCGTGGCTTACGTCATTCGTTTTTATGAGAGAGCGTCTCGGTCTGCGCTCGAGTCTGGGCGCGCTGCTCATCCTCGCCGGAATCGGCATTACTGAGCTCCTTCCTTCGCGCATCCAACCCACAGCGCACGAAACTGCCCCCATACGTGAGGGCTTATAACTGTTTGCCTCCCGTATCCGTCTAAATTACTTTGAGTGATCAGCGGAAACGTACGGCGTTGCCCAAGCCGATTTATACTGGAAGATGGGAGAAAGATCACGACGTCAGCTGCATGGGCAGACAGCAGCATCCAATTTCGCTCACCGAAGATCACGAGGTTAGACCAGAAATGAAATCGCTTCTAGGACGGCTCCGCCAGAGCCGCCTCGCTTCTACCTTCACTATTCTTGCCACCTTGTCCGCCGGCATCCTCATCGGCTCGTTCGTCACTCACGGAGTGCGTGGTCAGGAAGCGAAGGTTGACACCTCCGACGCCACTCCCCTCAAGATTCCGCAGCCCCGCGAACTTTCCACCGACTTCACGCGCATCGCCAAGCAGGTTGGTCCCGCAGTTGTGAATATCAATACCATCACTCTGCCCAAGGAAAAGCAGCAGGGTCGTCGTAATCCACATTCGCGCCAGTTCCAGCCGCAGCAACCACCAGACGACAATGGCGACGATGACGACGATCAGGACGATGGTCAGGGCAATTTTCAGGACTTCTTCAACCGCTTCTTCGGCGGACAGGGCGGAATTCCCGATGAGGGTGGCCAGGAGCGCGAATCGCTCGGCTCCGGCTTTATCGTCGATCCCCGGGGATACATCCTCACCAACAATCACGTCGTCGACAAGGCGGATAAGATCTTCGTCCGCCTCTCCACCGACCCCGACGGCGGCAACATTCAGGCCCGTCCGGCCAAAGTGATCGGTGTCGATAAGGACACCGATCTTGCCGTCATCAAAATCGACACCAGCGAACCGCTGCCCACCGTGAAAATGGGCAACTCCGATGGAGCCGAAGTCGGCGACTGGGTCATTGCCATTGGCAGCCCCTTCACGCTTTCGCAAACCGTGACCGCCGGTATCGTCTCGGCCAGGAACCGAACCATCGATCAGGGCCAGCGCGGCCAGTTCCAGCACTTCATCCAGACCGACGCCGCCATCAATCCCGGCAACTCCGGTGGTCCGCTGCTTAACATGGCGGGTGAGGTGATCGGCATCAATACCGCCATTTATACACAGTCCGGAACATACGCCGGAGTAGGCTTTGCCATGCCTGCCAACACGGTCATCGGTGTCTATAACCAGCTCATCAGTACGGAGCACAAGGTCACCCGAGGCAGCATAGGAATCACCTTCCAGGGCAATCTGCCCAGCGCTGTGAGCCGCGTCTACGGCTTCAAGTCCGGAGTGCTCATCAGCGGCGTGCAGCCCGGCTTCGCCGCCGATAAGGCCGGCCTGAAGCCAGGAGACATCATTACTTCGGTCGATGGCCGCCCGGTGAAGGATGGCGACGACCTGGTAACCGACATCTCCGCGCGGAAGCCCGGCTCTACGGTCAGGGTCGGCTATTTGCGCAATGGCCAGCAGCTTGACGCGACCGTCACCATCGGCGACCGCGCCAAAATGATTGCCGCATCCAGCGCCGGGCAGGAGCAGGAAGATAATGCGGGACCTGCAGCCCCGGACGCCTCGCAATCCAAACTCGGGCTCAGCGTTTCAGACCTGCCTCAGGGCGCTCCAGCCGGACTCCACGGAGTCCTGATCCAGTCCGTAAAGCCAGGCTCCTTCGCCGACGAGATCAACCTCACCAGCGCTCAGGGAATGGTGATCGTCTCGGTTAACAAACACCCCGTTCACAACGCCGCTGAGTTCCGGACCATCGTATCCGGTCTCAAATCGGGCGACGATGTAGTCTTCGAACTCGTTGATCCGCAACGGCCTAAAGGCGGAAGCAGCTACGTCGGAGGAACTTTGAGGTAGGGGGAATCAGCTCGAGTACCGGCTACTGAAAAGTAACGGTAGCCGGTATTTTTGTGTTGCATTCTCATTTCCCCCCCGTTAGGCTGCTCGCATTGCCTTTCGGTATCATGTTTTTATAGCTCTAGCCGATATTTTCTTTATGAGGTCTTTTGCATGCTTTCAGCTCGAGCCTGGCAATCGTTATTGATAGTCACCGCTCTTTCGGTCACTCCCGCTTTTGCCAACCGCACCCATCGCGCTCCTACCGCCGGCCATCCCAAATCCTCAACCCATAAGTCCAAGAAGGCGTCGCATGTGGCGCAAGGCCAGCGGAGCATCGACCCGGAGCGGGCGAAAGAGATTCAAAACGCCCTGATCCGCGAGAACTATATGACCGGCGCGCCCAGTGGACAATGGGATTCCCAGACCGAGGCCGCCATGCTGAAGTATCAGGCCGATCACGGCTGGCAAACCAAGCTCACGCCAGATTCGCGTGCCATCATCAAGCTGGGCCTGGGACCGACGCAGAAACCGGAAGGACCGCAGCTCGGAAGCAGTCCGGCACCTTCGTTATCCGCCAACCCCTCGGTCAGCGACAGCAACACCTTGGCGTCCACACACTCGATTCAGAATTAGAGAGCCAGCTAAGAAGCGGTCGCGAAGGGCCCAGGGCCTTTTTTGCCTCAAGGCCATTGTTAGAACCGCCAGCGCTCGTAACCGCAAGGACAATTTAGACTTGGCCGCGTATGAGTGACCGGGCTTTTCGCTGGCCGCGTTTTAACTGCCCGCACTTTAGCTATCCGCCAGCCACCCGCCTTCTCAGCTTACCTGATCACTTTTTCGCAAACGACCGCACCAGCGACACCATATTCCAGATATCGTCGGGCTTGGCTCGGTCTCCCTCGGGAGGCATGTTGTCGCCCTTGCCCTTTTGGATGATGTAGAACAGCTCTCCGTCCGTCATGTCCTTGAGGGCCGCCGGATCCTGATAGTCCTTCATCGTGAACTTCGACTCCACGGCCATATCGCCCTTGCCGTCGCCGTTCGCGCCGTGGCACATCGCGCAGTCATAGCCCCACATTTTCTTCGCATGCGCCAACCCCTCAGGCGTTGGCTTTACCGGATTGACCTTGCTGGCAGCGTCCGGCGGGACCTTGAAGGCTGCGGCTTGTGGCGTGGCAGAAGAACCCCGCATCAGAAATGGAACGGCCCCTAACAAAAAAAAAGCAGGCAGAATCACAACACACTTGAGCACAGCAGCCTCCAGGCTGGACGTAAAGGGAGTGTCGGGCGCGATTCTACGCCTAACAGGAAACAGCCGGGAAGGGATTATTTAGACAGCTTCGCATGGGATCGAATCGGGCGAACAAGACTAGGCAACAGATAAATTTGGTTCCGAGATGCCGGACCGGACAGCACCGTCGCTCACCACCAATCTTTCTCAATCTTCTTCAATCAATGTCCACTTTACGCCGGCGCAATCGCCCACGTTTCGGCACTTGTCCTGTAAAGCCTTCGCACAGCAGCAATTCCTTGAGTCCTGAACGCGTTACCAGTTGAGAACCTTCTCGCGCCGAGTTATCCGGAGACTTGCTGACTTCGGTCTTTCTATCCTGTGGTTTCCCGGCCATATCTTCACCCTTTGACGCCGATCGTCAATGTAACCTGTTGCTCTCGCGAAATCCAGAGCATCCGCGCCCCTCGCCACCAATCCCAAACTGGCAGACAATAGAAGAATGCAAGCTCCATCCGCGTTTATCGACGTTCCCGGAGCCCTCGACGAGTTCCGTTCCGGGCGCATGATCGTCGTCGTCGACGATGAGGACCGCGAGAACGAAGGCGACCTCACCCTCGCCGCCGAATTCGTCACGGCTGAGGCCATCAACTTTATGGCCCGCTACGGACGCGGCCTCATCTGCCTCACTCTCACCGAGGAGCGCGCCGACTACCTGCGCCTCGGTCCTATGACCCAGCAGAATTCCTCTCGCTTCGGCACGGCCTTCACCGAGACCATCGAAGCCCGCGAAGGCGTGACCACCGGCATCTCCGCGGCCGACCGCGCCCACACTGTTAAGGTCGCCATTGACGCCGGATCGACGGCTCACGACCTAGCCCGTCCTGGACATGTCTTTCCTCTGCGCGCCCGCCGCGGCGGCGTCCTCGTTCGTGCCGGACAAACCGAAGCTTCCGTTGATCTCGCCCGTCTCGCCGGCCTCATTCCCGCCGGAGTCATCTGCGAGCTCATGAACGATGACGGTACGATGGCCCGCGTCCCCGACCTCCAGAAGTTCTGTGCAGAGCACGGCCTCAAGATGCTCACCGTGGCCGAGCTCATTCGTTACCGCCTGCAGAACGAGCGCTATATTTTCCGCGTCGCCGAAAGCATGCTCCCCACGCCCTATGGAGAATTCCGCGTCATCGCCTACGAGAGCGAAGTCAACGGCGGCGAGAGCCATCTTGCGCTGGTCAGAGGTGACGTCGGTGCCGACAAGTCCTTGGGCGACGATCCCGTGCTCGTTCGCGTCCATTCTCACTGCCTCGCGGGAGACATCTTCGCCGCTTCCACCTGCGACTGCCATCGCCTGGTGCAACAGTCCCTGCGTCTCATCGCCGAAGCCGGACGCGGTGCCCTCGTCTACCTTCACAACACCAGCCGCGGCTTCGACATCGATCGCACCGTCGAGCCTCACCGCATCCTCTTCCACCGTGAAGCCCGCGCCCCTGAGGATGACAAGCACCAGCGCATCCTCCGCCAAGTAGGTCTCGGCGGCCAGATTCTCGCTGACCTCGGCATCCACAAGATCCGCCTGCTCTCGAACACCCCCACGCACGTCCCCGCGCTTCAGGGGTTCAACGTCGAGATCGTAGAACAGGTTCCGATACCCAGCGAACACGCCGCCACCAATCGTTAACAAATCGCATTCCAGCACGGAACCTCCATTGCGGTCCCCGCGTATCATGCCTGTAAGGACCAGCCGGGATCGGCCGGGGTTGGTCCGCCCTTCGGGAGCAAAACCCACATGCGCCGCATCCTCGTAGCTGTCTTCGCGTTGTCCATCCTCGCCGCAGCCGCGCCCAGCGCACGCGCCAACGACGACCGCGTTTCCTTCTTCCACAGCATCAACGTCGCCGAAGGCGAAGAAGCCCACGACCTCGTCTGCATCATGTGTTCCATCCACATCGACGGCCATGTCCACGGAGACACCGTCGCCATCCTCGGCAGCATCCGCTCGAACGGTCCGATGGACGGCGACGCCGTCAGCATCCTCGGCAACATCAACCTGGGCCAGGACGCGCACGTCAACGGCGACTGCGTGGCCGTCCTCGGCAGCGTAAAACACTTCACCAGCGGCCAGATCGGCCACGAGGTCGTGCAGATCCCCTTCGCGCTCATCCTCATCCCGGTCCTGATCTTTTTCTTCCTCGTCTACCTGATTCGCACCCTCATATGGCGTGCCCGCTTGCCTTATCCCATGCCACCCCCGCCACCACCCATGCGTTAGGGCCGATCCGTATATAAGTAGAGGACCTTTTTGGGGAGGAGTGCGAATGCGGGTTAATCTGCCCCACCGAAGGCGGCCTTGTTGCTGGATGAAGCGGATTCCGAGGCGCCCGTTAGCATAGCTTTGGACACCTCTGGAAAGACCTGCGATACGCTGCGGAGGATTGGATCGACGAGTGATGTCAGGTGTTTCCAGAGGAACATACGCTCTCACCGATTTTGTTCAGTTGTACTGCTATGCTAATGCTTCTCCAGAGATGTGGAAGGAATCGGGAAAAGGTCAAGCTTGGTCCTGTTTGCTTCACGATGAGACGTTGCGGCCGTCCGATCGATAGGCAGCAACCATTGCTTAAGGGTGTGGAAGATATACAAGGATAAAACGTTCCAACCCCAAAGCTTCATATCAAAATGCCGTTTCCTGCTTATCTGCGTGAACTCAGCAGTGGCCCAGGTGATCTTTCGGCATTCAGATCGGAGTCCGCGGAATAATGCGGTTGAGATTGCCGTCGAGTAATCGGTCTCCTGGCCGCCTTTTGTGGGAGTTTTTCTCGCATGAAGCGGCAACGACTGCATCTCGTAGACGAGAACAACGATCCTCTATCGCCGGCCATACAGTCTGCCGTCGAGGCCGCACACTACTGGGCGGTGCGAGAATTCCCCCGTATCGACCCGGCGCTTCTCGCGAATTGGGCCGAACGCTTGGCAAAGAGCATCGCAAACAAGGATTTGCAAGGCTCAGTTCGACGCTACGCACATACGGCAATGCACGAAACCGTGCGGCGCTGGCTAAAGACCAAACGAGCAAGCGAACTAGCAGTTGGCCTGGATCGCGAACTCGAAAGGATTGCCGGAATAGATGAAGGATTTCATGGGGAGGTTGACCGAGCGATACTTTTTGAACAATTGAAGTCCAGGCTTCGTGGACGCGACCGAAGTATCCTTATGTTGCTCCAATCAGATGCGACTCCCGCAGAAGTTGCCATAACCCTAGGCATCAAATATGAAGCTGCCACAAAGGCCATCCAGCGGGTCCGAGCTCGCGTGTCGATATGTCTCGGAGCAACACAACACGAGAAGAGAACAACTACCCCTAGACGGGCCAGTAGCATGGATTGGAACAGCCTCGCATTGACTCTTGACTCTGACAAGGAACAAGTTAGAGGTATTGAGCGCTTTCTGGAATGGATCGCGGTTTATCGTCATCGATATTCACGATAACCCACGATGTGAGAAATACGGTTTCAAGCGGCACCGGCTATGCCTTAGCCAGTCCAGCTGGGAGCGCGCCACGTCCGAACAGCAGCTCCGGGCGTTAGGGATGAATCGTTATCGGGAGGTTCTCGCGGGGCTGGGTTATGCATAAGAGAGAATAAGCGCCGCACGACACAATGAATTTTTCCGTTATACAGAACGTGCTATGGGCAACAAGCTTTGCCGCAAACGTTGCCCTGTTGTTTGTTCTGGTGTTAAAAAAGCGGACGCGGGAATTGCCTGTCTTTACAACCTGGATCGGGTTCCTAAGCGCAGAGATGGCGTTGCTGTTCCTCATATATCGCTGGGGATCGGCTCATCTTTATGCCCTGATTTTCTGGTCTTGCGTTGTCGTTGATTTTCTCCTGCAGTTAGGCGTCGTGATTGAGATGGCGCGCATTGTCCTCCGTCCGACTGGAACATGGTTATCGGAGGCCCGTGGGCGATTCCTGGTCTCCGGACTTCTGGGTGCTATGGTTGCAGCGGGTGCGGCACTCCTGCTGCATCCAGACGCCAACTCCTCGCTCGACGTATGGGAAATCCGCGGAAACCTGTTCACCGGCATCATCATCGTTGAGTTATTTTCGGCCATGATGGGCGCCGCCAATCGCCTGGGACTCCAGTGGAGAAGCCATGTGATGGGTCTTGGGCAAGGACTGTTTGTGTGGTCGGCGATAGCGGTCCTTGTGGACGCGCTCCATAATGTTCTCGGCAGCTATCGATGGTTTACAGGGCTGGACAATGTGCGCATTACCGTGTGGACAGCCGCTGCGATTTACTGGGCCGTGGTGTTTTGGAAGGCGGAAAGGAAAAGGAACCCGCTCTCACCGGAAATGGAGCAATATCTGCTTGGTCTGCATCGCCGTGTTAGGTTCGATCTTTCGAGAAGCGAAGAGTCG
>Ga0210383_10005674_pt1 | contig 10932 bp, 11 predicted proteins | sample IncBWC14OmetaG_FD_160072 | JGI IMG/M metagenome (GOLD analysis project Ga0210383, IMG submission 160072) | Forest soil microbial communities from Barre Woods Harvard Forest LTER site, Petersham, Massachusetts, United States - Inc-BW-C-14-O ...
GTTCAAGCCCGAGCCAACGAGCTGCCAAGACCCGGATGAAATGCCCGCTCGAAAAAAGCAACACAATCCCCTGAATCGCGCGTGCACGGTTTACGACCCGGTCCGCCCGCACTGCAACCTGATGTGGCATCTCACCGCCCGGGCAACCATCGCGGAACAGGTTCCAATCTGGGCGTTCCGCGTGGATCTCAACGCTGCGCCGCCCTTCGTACTGACCGTAGTTCCATTCCAGGAGATCCGGATCAACTTCCGCGATCGCCCCGAAGCCCGCTAGCTCGCAGGTGCGGCGTGCGCGCCGCAGCGGGCTGGTGAACACTTTGGCAAGACTTAGTCCGTTCAACCGATCCCGAAGCTGGATGGCCGTACGCTCGCCATGCTCGGTCAATGGCAGGTCGGTTAGCCCCGTATGCTGGCCCGTGAGGCTCCAAGCAGTTTCGCCGTGCCGGGCTATATAAAGGATGGGTAGTTCCCCACTCATGCTGCCGCTCCTTTCGGAATCCCAATTCCCGCCGACGCCTGGCGGCCCCACCACATTGCAAGTAATCGTGAACCAAAAACCTCGACGATCCCATGCGACCACACCGCAGAAACAGCGGGAGTACCGGCAAACGCGGCAGCCGCTATAACCAATCCAATACATACGTTTGCAAGGATGCAATGAGTGCCAGCGACCTGCGTCCTTGGTTGTCGCTTCCGCCCAAGGTCCAGCCGATCGCTAGCGTCGAAATCAGCAGTGTCAGCAACCCGGCGAATCCGATCAACCGGTTGCGCGCTAATATCCCAAAGTGAGCGGCCAGTATGAATACCGGCACTACCAGATCGAGGATTTTGCTTACCAGGTCAGCGCGCCGCTGCGGTGGATCTGCTCATCTCGCGCCCAAGCTGGCGGCCACCATCATCTCTATGAGCGTAATCGTTACGATTATGTTGGGCGTCCTCTCGATCGTCATAAATATTTTCCTGGGGCCGTAGATCCTGACGGCCATCAGGCCTGCCGCGAGAAGGTTCATTGCGACGGTTCGGCTCAACTCTCTACGCGTTCTTCTGGCCTCAATCGCGACTCCACGGATGGGCTGATGGTGAATGTCGCAGCTGCGGACTATAGGGAAACCTATCCCGTAGCGTAAGTGTCATTTCTACCAAGTGGACGATCGTGTGAAGAGGATTAGGTTTAATGAGCGGTTCAGCGATGCCGGTGGGGAGTACTTTAGAGCGTCGGATCGTCGTTGTCGGCAGCTAAGATCGTTCTTTTCGGTCCGACTTTTTAAAACCGATCTTGTTCTCACGGAGGCGCAGCGTGGAAGGTCCAACAAAAATCCAGGGATTGGATAGTCACTTTGGAATAGCAGGCGTGGCTAAAGTTGTCGAGGGCAATGGCGGGCTTCCCAAAGTCAGTATCACCACGCGGGCCGCTGTGGCGGAGATGTACCTGCACGGCGCGACCGTTACATCTTGGAAGCCTTCTGGTGCTGAGGACGTACTTTTTCTCAGTTCCGAATCGCGATGGGCCGAGGGACACGCAATCCGTGGCGGCGTGCCGATCTGCTTTCCATGGTTTAGAGCCAATGCGGACGATCCCAAAGCACCCGCACACGGATTCGTGCGTACGAAAGCGTGGCAGCTTGAGTCGATTGTAAAGGACGGAGATGCGGTTACGGTCAGCATGTTCACGGTAAGCGACGAGGGCACGAAGAAATGGTGGCCCGCCGACTTTCGTCTCGTCCACCGCGCCAGATTCGGTTCAGAGTTGAGCCAAGAGCTGGAGTTAACCAACTCTGGAACAAGCTCGCTGCGATTCGAGGAAGCTTTGCATGCGTACCTGAGAATCGGGCACATCGAGAAAGCCCAGGTCGTGGGTTTGAAGACGGTTCACTATCTGGATAACACCGATTCAAATCAGGACAAGATTCAAAATGGAGAGGTCATGATCGATTCAGAGACTGACCGGGCATACCTGAACACTCGGCGCGCAATCGAACTGGTGGACCCCTCGTTGGGCCGTCGAATTCGCGTCGCAAAAGAAAATTCACTGACGACCGTAGTGTGGAACCCCTGGAAGCAGAAGGCACAGGCCATGTCACATCTCGGGGATAACGAGTGGACAGAAATGATCTGTCTTGAAACCAGCAATGTCTGTGATTTTGCGGTAGTTCTTGCGCCCGGTCAGCAACAGAGAATGAAAACAATCATCAGCATTGTTGCGCCTTGAACCGTATCGCGGGCTCTCCTCGATGGATCGCCCACCAATCAGTCAATACATCGATCATGTCCACCAACGGAACGCTCGCTGCCAATGCATCGAGCGACGAACCGGCGGTGGCGCCTCGCCAATACTAGACGCCGGTAACCACCTTCGAGGAGCCACATCGATCCTCGGAGATTCCGCGGATGGTGACCCGCTTGTGACGCTGGTGACCCGTCTCGAGAGGCGCCATCAGCTGGATTGTGATGAGAACCGCCGGAATCAGATACGCGAGCATGCCGAACAACCACATGAACGCGCCCGCAATGACCTGATCCTGGAGCGGTGAAACGCTAAAAAGTGGTGGCGCAGACGCGTAGGTTGGATACAGAACGCGATCAACAAACACAAGAAATGCACCCAGTGCGCCGCCCGGTAGAGTCTCCAAGAATAGATAAAGAGGAATAGACCATCGCGGCCAGCGCCCATCGCTGGGGAAAGGTAGGATCACGGGACACCAGAATAGAAGTGATGTCGCAAAAAAGGCGGCGTGTTCGACTTCGTGCCAAGAGTTAGACCGCAGTGCCAATTCAAAGGCCGCGGGAACGTGCCATCCGATCAGAGTGACAGTTGCGGCGAGCCAGCAAAATGCCGGTTGAGTGAGAAAGCGCGCGACCGATCGCAACGGAGCCCAGGATAGAAACGGGCCGACAGTGCTGCGGACAATCCATCTGGGCAATCCACGGAGGAGCGGTAGAAGCGGTGCACCCAGTAGAACCAAGGGCGGAGCCACAACCATCAATAGCACGTGCTGCAGCATATGAGCCGAGAGCGACACATCGTCGAAAGCTTCCAGAGGCGAGCCAATCGCAATCCACAGCGAACAAGCTCCCACTTAGAAATGCAGCGAGACGCCAGTTCGAAATCAGGTTCGGAAAAACACGACGGACACGAAACCAGCCTCTCACGTACACGAGGACTGTAAGGAATAGAGTCAGGTTAACCGCGATTGGTGGGGACCACGATCGCAATATCGCTTGAGCATCGAGTGTCATAGCAAATCTATGGCTGGGTCGAAGGCGCTGCGCGATCCGGTGCGAGCGCGACGGCACGTGACGTGTCTTGGGCAGCCGGTTGGCCCGCGGGCCGTAGAGTCTCAAGAAACGCGACTAGGGCAGTTGTTTCCGCAGGACTCAGATTCTTTCCGTAGGCTGGCATGTTGCCGCCACCCTGAATCACTTGCCGAATCAGCTGATCACGTGTCAGCAGTACCGCTACGCTGTCGAGAGCGGGGCCACGCTTCCCGCCTTGGTTATCAAGCGCGTGGCAGTTATGGCACTGCTTTAACTGAAATACGAGAGCACCTTGCCGCTCCAGCGCGGATCGGTTGCGCAAGTACTGCGACGGAATGGGCGTCGAGCTCCACGCGTCCATCACGGGACTCCAGGGCGTGTATCCTGAAAGGTGCGTGAAGGTTCCCAATGAAACCGCTACCAACAAAATCGATAGCACGGCGATAGGCCTGCGACGCCAGCTTTTTTCACCTTCGCCGAAAATAAAAGGAAGAAGGAAAAGAGCCAGAAGCCCAACGACGGGGCCAACCAGCAGCGCTGGAGTCTCCATCGAGGGCGGCAAGAGCGAAAGCACAGCGTACAGCCACAGGAAGAAAAAGTCCGGCCGAGGGGCCGTCTGAATGATCGTGGGATCCGGACGGCCCGACGGACCAAAAGGACCGAAGTAAAGAGCGCAGGCGGCGACCGCGAGCAAAATGAAACCGCCGAAAAAAAGGTCTTTCCAGACCGCCGACGGGACGAACGGTATGCCATCTTTTTTTGTCAGCTCGTGGTATTCCTTCAAGTAGGTCTCTTTGCGGATCACGCGCCCGGGCATCGGCCACTCATTGATACCGAGCTTGATAACCATCAGAAGGTGTACGGCAACAAATGCGATCAGCAATCCTGGGATTACAAATACGTGTAGCGCGAAGAACCGCGAAAGAGTTGCTCCTGCGATGATGGGGCCACCCAGCATCAGATTGACGATCTGCGGTCCCAGCACCGGCACACGGCTGGCGATGGATGCGCCAATCCCCAAGCCCCAGTAGGCGTCCTGATCGAATCGCAGGACCTGGCCGGTGAAAGCCATGCCGAGAGTCACGAGCAATAGCAGGACCCCTACCATCCAAGTCAATTCTCGAGGGTACTTGTACGCGCCGAACAAAATAACCTGAACCATGTGGATGAGGACGATCGCGATCATAAATTCCGAGCCCCAGCCATGAAGGGCTCGAATGAACCAGCCGAGCGCGACGGAGTGATTCAGAGTCTGCAGACTATTCCAAGCTTCACCGGCGGAAGGCACATAAATGAGCGCCAGCATGATGCCCGTGACAATTTGTAGTATGAATACGACAAAGGCCGCGCTGCCGAATACATAGAACCAGCTCGCGGTTTCGCGCGGAACGGGATGCTCCGCGGTTTCACGGAGCGTCGCGCCAACCTGGAGGCGATCGTCCAGCCACCCGCCAATTATTTTGATCAAACGCATGGTGGCAATCCTGAAGTAATCGAAATCAGATTTGCTGCGCTACCCGGCGTGGGCACTTCGCCGGCTTTAATGAAGAGCTCTCCACGCTCAAGCCTGTGGTGGTACTGAAACAAGCCGCGCTCCGGAGGTCCTGAAGCGCGGGAGCCATCCTGGTAATAAACGCCGCCGTGACAAGGGCACATGAACAGACTGGATTGCGGGAACCACCGAACCGGACAGCCCAGATGCGCGCAATTGATCGCAAACACTTGGAACTTTTGGCCGTCCACGTTTCGAACCCAGCACGGGATATCTGCCGTGTCGCCATCCCATGGACTAACGACGGGATTTCGATAAACAGCAAGCCGGGTCTGCCCTGCAGGAAACTGTTCGAGCTTGCCGAGAGAAAGCCACGAATCGTACTGGCCTTTTCGCGCGTGAGCCACGGGAGACATAATGTAACGCACGATCGGCACGGCGAGAATCGCAGCAACGATGCCGTTAAACAGGAGTCCCAGCTTCATCAGGAAATCGCGCCGTTTGAGAACGTCTGGCAACGTCATCGGATTTCTCCCGTCGGTTTGACATCATTCGGATAGGGCTGGCCGGGGAATTTCGGCCGCTGAGACACGAGCCACGCCGTCACATCGGAAACGTCCTGAGCCGACATCGACTTCGCCGCCACATTTCCTCGCCAGTCCGGAGCCCCGAGTTCAGGGCGTCCAACAATCACGATCGTTCGAAGGGCTTGATCGCTAACCAACGCGAGATAGGATCCATCCACGATTGAACTTGCCCTTTGCCCGCCTCTTCCCCCGGGACCATGACAAGAAGAACAATAGGTGGCATAAACGCTCGAGCCACGTGCGGGATTGCCCGTTTCCGATGAGGAGTATGGCGGCGGATTCACACCGCGCAAGACGTCCGGCTTCGACCAGCGCTCGCGAATTCCCCGGACAAGTACATCGATCTGTTTGTCGGTGAGCATCCCACCTTCGCTCTTTGCAAACGCCGGCATCGAGGTTCCGCCAACACCGTCTGCAGCCACACGTCGCAAGACAGAATCGTCCGCAATTGCGAGGTAAATCGGATCGCCGAGGGCGATGGCAGCTCCGCCTTTTCCGTCTGGCCCGTGACAACCGGTGCAGTTCTGTCCATACAAGGCAGCGAAATCCGAAACCTCGTCTGGATCTACCGGGATGGTATCAGACGCAGGGCGGCCGGGCGCGCTGGCACATCCGGACAAACTCAGGGAGGCCAAGACCGTGACTCCGAGGACGAGCCGGCGAAGGTTCATCGCGGCCTGTCCTTTCCTGGTTTTTCTGCCATCATTCCGGGAGTCTCGATCCCGGCGCGCATCACGAGAGGCACAAACTGACGAGTGCGTACTCGCGCCTGTCGAACAACGACTAATCCAGCGACGATACCGAAGGCAAACTGGGAAACGATGAACCATCGCCAATCGATGCGCTCGTCGAGCAGGGGGTTGATGAGCCCGAGGACGCTATGAATCAATCCCGTCCACATGATCGGCGCGATCACGCCCCCCAGAAGAATTGGCCGACGAGGAAACATCGGCAACATCGCTCCATAAAGAAGACCCACGAGTAGGGAAGTGATTAGGTGTATCAGAACTGCGAGCGAGAAACTGCTCAGATGGAAGGCGTTCAGCGACGCTGCTCCAAATTTAAGAGATTGACCGTAAACCGTCGCGGCCAGCAGATTGATGGGATACCAGATGCTACCTTGCTTGAGAATTCCGTAAAGGCACGCGAGTATTGCCATGGCCACGCTGCCCGCGAGACCACCTTTGATTCCTGCAGAGACCGGATACGTTTCAAGCGGGAGCAGAGCGCGGGGGAGTTCCGGCGCTATCGGCAGTCGTTCAATTTCGCGGCGAGAAGTAGCGACCACTGGCACTTGTTCCGCGACCCTAACCGTCACGTGCTTCTCGTGCGGCAGCACGTCGCGGAACCACCCCCCACATCCGGTCACCGTCAGGATCGCCCCAAGAATGCTCACCGATGCGCTCGTGACCAGCCCCGCGGATAACAGAGTCACGCCGAAGGCGAGGACTATCGGCCATGCGGTCGGCGCAGGTAGCTGCACAGTTTCGGGCGGCGCTTCAGCGGTTCTTAGCTGAGGATCCATAGGCTCCATTGGATTCTGCTTTCCTTAGCGGCCGATTACGTATACCACGGTGAACACCGCGATCCACACCACATCGACAAAGTGCCAATACAACGAAAAGACGTCTGCGCGCTCGTTGTGCTCCTGCTTCACCTTGCCCAAGAGGGCCAGGATCATGCCAATGGCGAGACCGATCAGACCGACGGTGACGTGAAAGGCGTGCAGGCCTACGAGTGAGTAATACGTCGTACCAAAAAGATTCGAACTGATGGTCAAACCGTTTTCGAAAATCAGGTGATGCCACTCGCGGCCCGTCTCGACCAGAAAGATAGCGCCGAGCGCCATGGTTACGAACCACCAGATCGCAAAGAGGCTGGATTTCGCGTTTCGCAGTGCCACGACTGCAAAATGAATCGTCAAGCTGCTCGAGAGGAGGCAGATCGTCGCGAAAATCGGGACCTCAAGCACGTTTTTTGGCGTCGGGCCCGATTGACTTTTCCCGATATAGAAAATATAGGCCACCAAAAAAATGGTGAACATGGCGGATTCGGCCGCGATTAGACACAACATTCCTACACGTCCGCGCGATGGGAGAATCCACGCCGATTCAAGCGATGACACTGTCAATGAGGGACTGCTCAATTGGGGCTCTCCTCTTCATTCATATTTCCAATCGGGGTCCTCCGGGTGCTTGATGTCCCAGAGAGGACGCCGGCTCTTGACAATCGGGATGGTGGGAAAGTTGTATTCCGGCGGAGGCGAACTCGTGGACCATTCAAGCGTCCACGCGTCCCAAGGATCACTCGTGCACACCGGACCCCTGATACGGGACCAAAGCAAATTGCAGACAAATACTAGAATCCCAGCGGCCTGAAAAAACACACCAACCGTGATGATCAGGTTCCAGATATCCCATCCGCGTCCGGGCTCATAGGTGTAGATCCGTCGCGGCATCCCTAAGAGTCCTGGGATGTGCATGAAATCGAAAGTCAAATGGAACCCGATCAAAAACCACCAGAAGTGCCATTTGCCGAGCGTCTCGTTGTACATCCGGCCGCTCATCTTAGGGAACCAGTAATAGAAAGCGCCAAACAGCGCGAACAGAATTGCTCCAACGATTACGTAGTGAAAATGTGCAACGACAAAATATGAGTTCCCGAGTTGCCAATCGAACGGTGCCACGGCGAGCATGATTCCCGTCAGGCCCGCGATCAGGAATTGAAACAGAAATCCGATGCAGAAAAGCATGGGCGTCTTGAATTGGATCTTGCCTCCCCACATTGTCCCGATCCAATTGAATATCTTGATACCCGTAGGAACACCCACGATCATTGTGGAGATTGTGAAAAAGCTGTTCGCATAGGAGTTCATCCCCACAGTGAACATGTGGTGGGCCCACACAGTGAAGCTGACGAATCCGATGGCAACCGTCGCCGCGACCATCACCGGATATCCGAAGATCGGTTTGCGGGAGAATACCGGGATGATTTCGGAAGCGAAAGCAAACGCAGGGATCACCAGGACGTAAACTTCTGGATGACCGAAAATCCAGAAGAAGTGCATCCAGATTACGGCGGAACCTCCGGCCTGCGTGTCAAAGAAGTGCGCGCCAAGATACCGATCGAGGGAAAGCATGATCTGAGCCGCGGTCAGAGGCGATATGGCAAGGAGCACCAACGCCGCCATGACCAGGTTCATCCACGCAAGTAGCGGCATTTTACCAAGAGTCATACCCGGACAGCGCATGCACAAAACCGTCGCCACGATGTTCGCGGCTGTCCCAATGCTGCCGATGCCGGACACAAGTAAGCCGAGAGTCCAGAAGTCGGTGCTGTGTCCGATGGAAAATACTCGTGCAGTGAGCGGCGCATAGGCGAACCACCCCACGTCCGGGGCGCCGCCCGCGCCATAAAGCCCATTGCCTCCGATGAAGCTGAAGTACAGAAGCAAACCTCCGAAAGCGGCAAGCCAAAAGCTCCAGGCGTTCAGGCGTGGAAAGGCCATATCGCGAGCGCCAATCATGAGCGGAAGCAGATAATTCGCGAAACCGAACATAATTGGCATGGCCACAAAGAAAATCATGGTCGTGCCGTGCATTGTGAACATCTCATTGAATACTTGCGGCGATACGAAATGATTGTGCGGAACGATAAGCTGTATGCGCATGATCGTCGCTTCAATTCCGCCGATCACAAGAAACACCAGGGCATACAGGATGTACATGATGCCAAGTTTCTTATGGTCGACCGTGGTTACCCAGTCGTGGAGCCGATCGCCGATCGGTCGGGTGGATTCGACTGCCGGATTAAGTGCGATTGAATCTGACGACACGTGACAACACCCCGCGCTTATCGAAGCGTCTCGAGATACGCAATGACTGCATCCAAATCCTGATCACTCAGTTGCATCGCCGGCATCAGCGAGCCTGGTTTGATGGCCTCGGGATCGTGAATCCAAAGTCGTAAATTTTCGGGCGTGTTGAGCGCCGCACCGGAGGCAATCGTTTCACGGCTCATCAGATGAGTGAGATCAGGCCCAAATTGCCCGTCCGCCACCGTTCCTGAGATGGCATGGCAGTTAATGCAAGCCGTGGTCTCAAAGACCCGGCGGCCTTCACTGACTGCATCACCAGCGCGCGCCGGCTGGGCTTCTTCCTGGGCCCACTGGCGGAACTGTTCCTTCGTATCGACGTACACGCGCAATAGCATCTTGGCGTGTTGGGTGCCGCAATACTGGGCGCATTGACCAACGTAAATCCCAACTTCATGGGGATCAATCCACATGTTGTTCGTGCGGTTCGGAATCAAGTCAGTTTTTCCTGCCAAGCGGGGGACCCAGAAACTGTGATCCGTGTCTGCCGAATGCAATTCTATAAAGGTTGGTGTGGGATGCGCTGGATCGCTGACGGGGACGTGCAGCTCGTTTGCGGTGACGATTCCAAGCGCAGGGTAGCGAAATTCCCACCAGAATTGATGGCCGATGGCAATGACTTCAATCGCCGCCGGAGGCTTTGGAGCGTCCTCGACCGAGTGGATTACGCGAGCGGTCGCAAGGAACAGAACCAAGACAATGAGTATGGGCAGTACCGTCCAGGCGAGCTCGACCTGATTGCTGCCGTAAACTGGTGGAGGCTCACGGCCATCATCGTCAGATTTTTGGCGGAACTTCACGAGGGAATAGACCAGCAGGCAGAAAACAACCGCAAAGATGAGAGCTGTAATGATAAGCACGAAGATTGATATATGAAAGACTTGATCAGCAGGCGTCGAGACCGGCCGGAACATATTCGGTGGAGACGGATTCGCGGGCGCACCGAAGCACAGGCTCGCAGCAAGAGCGCATCCTGCGACTAACAGTCCAATGCCAACGATCTTGCTTCCACCGGGTATTATCTCCCGATCACTCACTCCACGACGCCTTGTAATTTTCTTTCCGGTCATGCCGTCGCCGTAGTCCGCGCGATTGTCGGTCTCGTCTGATTTGCTGCTTGTTGCAGAAGCCAGTAGCTCATCTGGTCCATTCGGACGAAGCCTTTCAGATGACGGTCGGTCTTGCTTGCGACAACAGGAATCCATGTCAGCCCGTGTTCCAGCATGGTAGTTGCGGCAACTAAGCCCGACTCCTCTGACGAGACAGTTACGGGCTCGGCAGATACGAATTCCCGCAATTTCACATTCTTGATATCTTCACGAGCGACTTTCTGTCTGTAAGCGATCATCTGGGCGGCGCAAATAAGATCTGTGCCGTTCGAAACGCCCCACAAGCGCTGCTGATCATCGAGAATAAACAAGCACCCGTTATCGCTTCTGGTCAGCAAGCCTACGGCTTGCTCAACAGTGCTATCCGGTTTCAGCGTCTCCGCGGGGACAGGCTCCAGGAAGGTGGACAGCGGCTCTCTGCTCAGAGCATTCTGTGCATCAGGAAAATGCAGCCAGACATTCTCGGCCCTTCTCTTCACGGACTCGGCGACGATGTCGCGCAACGGCGCCATGGATCCGGCGTGTTCCGAGAAGGCATCCCGGCCGATCACAACGACACGCACAACCGTGCGCGCCCGAATACTCGAGAGATACGAATCATTTTGATGCAGGGCC
>Ga0210383_10005675_pt1 | contig 10926 bp, 8 predicted proteins | sample IncBWC14OmetaG_FD_160072 | JGI IMG/M metagenome (GOLD analysis project Ga0210383, IMG submission 160072) | Forest soil microbial communities from Barre Woods Harvard Forest LTER site, Petersham, Massachusetts, United States - Inc-BW-C-14-O ...
GAAATTGTCTCCTGGGCAGAGCGGCACACGGCCGACTCCAAACAAGCGTCAACTGCTGCAGCTCAGTCTGAAAATGTGTGGTTCAGTGTTGGGGTTCGCTGGTGATCCGGGTGCTTCCGCAGATCCCTTGGCACGAAGCAGTTTGCCTCAAACAGTCGGTTAACGCAAGTCACGCCCCGGTGCTCCCATCCTCCGCTGTTCTATCCGTCGTCGACGGGCGCGAGGCGGAGGTGCTCGGTCGGCCCGGCGGGCACGCGAAGATCCGCGCCGGATGGCTGGCCGCCACCGCAGACCTGCAGTTCTCCTGGTCACCCAACGCCGGACCGCACGAGAGTTGCGGCCATGCCGAATCGGGCTCCCAGACCGTCGGCGACGACTACAAGAAATGGGCCTGCACGTCGGCCGCGACAGCAATAACGGCGAAGTCGCACTCGCTACGGGTTCGTGCCGAACGGATGGCCTGCCGTCTGGACTGTAGTCCGCAAGTATGGGCCCGCGGTTGGACGGGAGGCCGCTGTTGTTCGTTAGCAGGAACTGGCCGACGCCGCCGGGCAGTCGCCGACGGTTCACGCCTGAGCTACCTTGCCTCGCGCTGCATCTGGTTAACGAACTTCCCGGACACGGCGACAAGCATGCCATCCGGCTACCTGGTCATGTCGATGCAGCCGCGGCCCTGGCCCGATGTTCCCGAGCTCACCGCGAAGATGGCGCGTTCATCGTCTCGTCAGGGGAACCTGGCGATGCGGATCCGCGATGAGCTGGGCGAGGTGTATGCCGATGCCCGGTTCGCTGCCGCGTTCGGGGTCCGGGGCCGGCCGGGGATCTCCCCGGGCCAGCTGATGATGGCCAGCGTGCTGCAGTTTTCTGAGAACCCGACCGGCCGGCAGGCCGCTGAGGCGGTCCGCGACCGGATGACGTGGAAGTACGCGCTCGGCCTGGAGCTGGATGATCCGGGCTTTGATGCCAGCGTGCTGGACGAGTTCCGGTCCCGGCTGGTGGCTGGTGACCTGGCGTACCTGGCGCTGGATGCGCTGCTGGAGCGGCTGGCCGGCTCGGCCTGGTCAAGGCTGGCGGCCGGCAGCGCACCGATTCCACTCACGTGCTGGGCGCGATCCGGACAGAGGCCCGGGGCGGGGTGACCGGCCGAACCTGATCACCGCCGTGGCCACCACCGAGGCGACCGTCGCCGACGCCGCGATGACGACCCCGGTCCATCAGCAGTTGGGCGGCAAGGGCCTGCTGCCCGGCGAGCACCTGGTCGATTCGGGTTACCCGTCGGCCGAGCTGATCATCCACGCCGCCCGCATCTTCGGGATCACGCTGGTCAGCCCGATGCTGCTAGATAGCTCCGCCCAGGCCAGGGCCGGCGCCGGGTATGACAAGGCCGCGTTCGCCTTCGACTCCGGCGCCCGGCAGGCGACCTGCCCGCAAAGGGTCGCCAGCAGCACCTGGACCCCGTGCCGGCAACGCCAGGACGAGGCGATCGTGGTGTCCTGGCCGGCGACCGCGTGCGCCCCCTGCCCGGCACGCCAGGTCTGCACCAGCGGCCGGCGCCGCCAGATCACCATCCGCCCCCGCGAACTGCACGACGCGCTCGCCAGCGCCCGCGCCGAGCAGACCTCGGCACAGTGGGAAGCCCGCCACGCCGCCCGCGCCGGCGTCGAGGGCACCATGCGCCAGGCCACCCACGTCACCGGGATCCGCCGGGCCCGCTACCTCGGACTGGCCAAGACCCAGCTCGAGCACAACATCGCCGCCGCCGCGATCAACATGATCCGGATGGACGCCTACTGGACCGGCCATCCCCTGGACCGCACACGATCGAGTCACCTCGCCGACTCGACTTCACCCTCACCGCCTGACCGAATAAGCCAGCAGGGTCTGGACGGGGTTCAAAATTGTTCGGCTGACCTGCGGGATAAGGCCGGCTGGCGTCGGAATGTGATGATCTCCATCTCATCTCCACATCATCTCCACCGTCCCTGCACAATGGTGGGCCTCGCTAGCCATGAGGGCTGTCACGTCGTACCGGCCACTTGCCGTACGGGACCGGCCAGGGGGTGGATGCCGATATCCGGCTTTGTCATGGAACTATCCGCCGGTGGCGTGCTTCGTCGTCCCGTCGCCCTTACTTAGATCTCCTCGGGAAAGGGAGCAAGATGAGACGGTTCTTGACAGTGCTGCTCGCGGTCGCGCTCGGCGGCGTCGGTTTCGCGGGAAGCGCCCAGGCGTCCGCCGGCCACCAGCAGGCGCGGCACCACGCCGCGGTTGTCACGGTCTTCGCGACAGGTCTGAACAATCCGCGCGGCCTGACGTTCGGCCCCGACGGGAACCTTTATGTCGCCCAGGGTGGTCTGGGCGGCTCTCACTCCACGGTCGGGCTGTGCCCGCAGGCTAAGGGCGCGGCGGCCCCCTATAAAGGCAGCACCGGTGACCCGGTGCGCGGCGGGCGCATCTCGAAGATCAGCCCGGCCGGCGTGGTCACCACGGTCGTGAAGGCGCTGCCCTCGACCCAGACCAGCCCGGCCCTTGGCAGCCTGGTCAGCGGCGTCTCAAGCGTTGCCTTCATCGGCCACCGGCTCTACGCTCTGCTGTCCGGCGCCGGCTGCTCGCACGGCGTGCCCACCGTCCCGAACGGCGTCATCAGGGTCGGCCCTGGCGGCACGTGGAAGCTGATCGCGAACCTGAGCGCCTTCCAGAAGGCGCATCCGGTCGCCAAGCCAGACCCGGAGGATTTCGAGCCGGACGGGACCTGGTACAGCATGATCTCCGTCGGTCGGGCCCTGTACCCGATGGACTCCAACCACGGTGAGCTCGACCGGGTCACCCCGCACGGAACGATCAGCCGGGTGATCGACATCTCAGCGAGCCAGGGCCATGTGGTTCCCACCGCGCTCACCTACCACGGCGGCCTCTACATCTCCAACCTGGGCCTGTTCGATCCGGGCGACCGCGCGGGTGACGAGCACGTGTGGCGGCTGACGGACCACCGCACGCTCAGCGTCCGCGCGACGGGGGTAGAGAAAGTCCTCGGCCTCGCCTTCCGCGGCGGCCAGCTGTACGCGCTCGAGATGAGCACCACCGCAGGCAACCCAACCCCCGGTACCGGAGCGATCGTGCGCGTCAACCGGCACGGTTCGCCCGAGACGATCGTCTCGGGCCTGAAATTCCCGACCGGCATGACAGTCGGCCCGGACGGGGCCTTCTACGTCTCTAACCAGGGCTTCGGCTTCGGCGCCGGACAGGGCCAGATTCTCCGCATCCAGCCCTGATCACCACATGCGGGCGGTCCCCGGGAGCCGACCCGGGGACCGCCCGCGTCCAGGAGAGCTGGACGGTACCGAGGAGGCCGGTGACGAGGACAATGGAACCTGGCGATGGGTGTGTGGACCCAGCCGAGGTAGAGCACCCCGGCGGTGGCGCCGTGGATGGCGAGTTCGGTGCGCAGGGCCCGGCCGAGCTGTTCGACGCCGGCCTTTGAGACGGCGTAGGGGGCGTTGGCCATGCCGTTGACGTAGGCGTAGACCGAGGCGGTGACCAGTACGTGCCCGCGCGCCGCGATGACGTGCGGCAGTGCGGCGCGCACGGTGCGCCAGACTCCCAGCAGTCCACTTGGACGACGCGTTCGAACGTCGCCTCGTCGATGGTGGCCATCGTCGCGGGCGGATCGGCTGCGATGCCCGCGTTGGCGAAGAGGACATCGAGGCTGCCGAACCGATCGACGGTGCGGGCCACCGCGTCAGCCAGTGCGGCGGTGTCGGTGACATCCACCGTCACGGCCAGTGCCCGGTCGCCGCCGATCTCGCGGGCGAGGGCCGATGCGGCGTCGAGGCCCAGGTCGGCGAGCACCACGTTTGCTCCGCGTGCCTGCGGCGCGCGGGCGGCGGCCGCACCGATGCCTCCGGCGGCGCCGGTGATCACGACGGTCTTGCCCGCGATCGCGTAGGTGGGCATGCAGTACCTCTCCTCGGAAGGTCGTCGGACCGCGGCTTACCGGGTGGCTGGTGAGGTGCCGACGGGGACGTGCCGCGCCAGGAAGGCGAGCTGGTCCTTGACATAAACCTCCTCGCACGTTGGTGTGAGCTATCCGATGAGACGCGCTGAGCTTCGCGGCTGCTGGATCGCGACGGGATCACCCTCAGCTCGATGTCCGCCGGGCGGACATGTTGCCGGAGGCCGACGTCCAGGCAGCCGATCTGGGCTGCCTGGACGCTGACCTCGCTGCAAGTCCCATGTGGCGTCCTGGCAGCACCTTGGTCTCAGTCCGTCGTTGACTTCGCGGACGTCAGGCCCTGGGCGTCGCTTTGAACGCGAAGGTCTGCACCGTGATCTTGCCGTGCCGGACGAAAAACGTGTCGGTCCCAAGCTCGTACGTGTTATCGGGCGTCTCGGCGACCCACCAGATGTAGGCAACATCGCCCTCAATCAGCTGCTGCTGCAAGTCGAACGTGACGCCGGGCTTGGCGAACTCCGCAAGCAAGTCCTGAAAGAGCGGCGTTATCTCGTGCACGCCGCGCAGCACCCCGGTCGGCACGATCATCACCGCGTCCGGGGCGTAGTCCGCTATGACGCCTTGCAAGTCGAGGGCAGCGAAACGCTCCAGGTGGTGGTTGACGACGGCCTGCGTCGTCGAGGTCGCTGAGGTGAGTGTCATGAGCTGTGTCTCCTGTTGTGGTTGGCTTACGCGGCAGCCAGGCGGGTGAGTCCGGGCCCGCATGTACCGTCTGGTACATGTGGGGCGCGGCCTATGGGCTGAGCTCGCTGGCGGGCAGGATGTTCTGGTTGATGTCAGCCGGTGCCCGGTACACGGTGCGAAATCGACCGCTTGCATGGACATCGACCCGTGCACGCGCGGCTCGCATGGCAGGTCGAAGGGAATGCGTCGAGACTTTCGCACTGTCCCCGCGAACGGATGACCCCGGTCGATACAAGGTCATCCGTTCGCTGGCCGGCAGCTTCGGCGACGCTCAGCGGCAGGGCGCCGGGATCGGCGCACTCACCTCGGGCCCGGCCTTCAGTGGGAGGACGAAGGTGGCATAGAGGACGGCCGGGGCCGGTCGGGGGTTCTCGGCGACGTGGACGGCGCCCGGGGCCTCGAAGAAGCCGTTCCCGGCGCGGACGACCTGGGACAGGCATCGGCCGTGGGCGGCGTGCCGGAGGGTGACCGCGCCGGAGACGACCTGGACAAAGACCGGGCCGGGGTGGGAGTGCCACCCCGTCGTGTCCCCGGCCCTGAAGTCGATACGGACGCTTACGACGTTCGAGGGACGCCTGCGGTCGATGTCGATCGGGCCGGGGACGAGCGCCGCGGCGAGTGGGGTGACGATCGGGTCCCCTGACGCTGACGCTGACGGTGCCGATGAGGGCGGGGTGCCAGCAGCGGCGGGACCGTCGCCGAGCGTGCTGAACGTCAAAGCCGCCCCGGCGGCGGCCGCCACGGCTCCGGCCACCAGCGCGGCGCGGTGGGTTGGGCTGACCAGTCTCATGGGTGTTCTCTCCCTCTGCTGTGGGCGTTCCGGTGAACGGACCCGGCCCATCCAGGTCTAGGCGGGGCACCTTTGCGCACACTTACCGCCGCCTTAAGCGGCTCCGCCTAGGGGCGTTGGGGGCGGCGGCCGGCCTCTGCGCCGCATTGCCGGTGCCGGGGCGGTTGCGGGTAGCGTCTGGCGAAGGAGGCTGCCGCGGCAGGCAGATCGAGACAATGGCTGACGACACGGGCGTGGGCATCCGTCTCCTCGGTGGGTTCGAGGCGACCGTGGGCGGCCGCCTCGTAGCGGCCGACGCCTGGCGCCTGCGTAAGGCCAAGACACTGGTCAAACTCCTGGTCCTCGCCGACGGGCATCGGATGCACCGCGAATCGCTGGTGGCCCTGCTCTGGCCCGATCGCGATACGGCGTCCGGGATCAACAACCTGCACCAGGCGCTGTACGTGGCCCGCCGCGTGCTCGCCCCCGGATCCGGCGTTCTTTTCCCCATGCGCGAGGACGTCGTGCTGCTGTCCGACGGCGTGATGCCCTGGCTCGACGTGGAGGCGTTCGGGGCCGCCTGCCGGCGTGCGCGCGAGACGCGCGCTCCCAGCGACTACCGGTCGGCCGGCGAGCTGTACAGCGGCGACCTGCTGCCCGAGGATCAATTCGAGGCCTGGGCCGAGGCTCCCCGGGATGCGCTGCGTGAACGCCGCCTGGGTTTGCTGATCGAGTACGCCGAGGTGCTGTCGGAGCGGCGCGAGTACACCGAGGTCGCCGAGATCGCCGGCGCGGTCACGGCGGCCGACCCCTTCCATGAGGGCGCGTACCGCTTGCTGATGACAGCGCTGGCCGCCCGCGGTCGGCGCTACGAGGCCCTCGCGGCGTTCGACCGGCTCCGGGAGAGCCTCACCCGAGAATTTGCGGCCGACCCCGAACCGGCGACCCGGCGGCTTTATCGCGGCCTGCTGACCGGCGGCGATCAATCACCAGATGCGGCGATGGCGACCGAGCCGACCACGGCCATCTCGACCGCGATCGCGCTCTCGCGGACCGTAGCCACCACCGCCATGACGACCGGCCCAGCGGTTGCGATCCGGCCGGATGCCGCCGGGACACCGCGCATGGCGCCGGCGCGCGGCCTGGGCAGTCTGACCCTGGAGCAGACGTCCTTCGTCGGTCGCGGACGCGAGATCGCCGAGATCGCGCAGGCGCTCGGGCGCACGCGCCTGCTGACCCTGACCGGGCCGGGCGGCGCGGGCAAGACGCGGCTCGCGTGCGAGGTTGCCACCGGGCTGGGCGGCCGCTACCCCGACGGGGTCCATGTCGCCGAATTGGCGTCATTGTCGCGACCGGAGTTGGTCCCGCACACGGTGGCGGCGGTGCTGGACGTGCCGATTCCCGGCACCGAAAACGCCGAGGTCGCGCTGGCCCGGCAATTGGCGGACCGCCGCCTGCTGCTGGTCCTGGACAACTGCGAACATCTGCTGGACGCGTGTGCGCGGCTGACCGCGGAGGTGTTGCGCGGCTGCCCGGGCGTGATCGTGCTGGCCACAAGCCGGGAACCGCTGCGCGTAGGTGGGGAGGTGACGTGGCGCACGCCATCGCTGGCCCTGCCCGATCTGCGCGCCCTGCCACCGCTTGATCGGCTGGCGGAGCTGGAGTCGGTACGGCTGTTCGTCGAGCGAGCGCACGACGCCGCCCCGGGCTTCGCGCTCGACGAGACGACCGCGCCGGCGGTGGCTGAGATCTGCGTCCGCCTGGACGGGATGCCGCTGGCCCTCGAACTCGCGGCGGCCCGGACTTCGGCCCTCGCGCCCAGCCAGATCGCGTCGCGGCTGGGCGACGCGCTGCGGGTGCTGGACCGCGGCAGCCGATCCGCGGTCAACCGCCAGCAGACGCTGCACGCCACCCTGGCGTGGAGCCACGATCTGCTTGACGGGCACGAGCGCGTTCTGTTCCGGCGCCTGGCCGTCTTCGCCGGCAGCATGGCGCTGGAGGCCGTCGAGCAGGTGTGCGGCGGTGCGGCCCTGGATGTCGTCGATCTGCTCAGCCGGCTGGTCGACAAATCCCTGGTGCAGGTCGAGCACGTCGGTGGGACGGCGCGCTACCGTCTGTTGGAGACGATCCGGCAGTTCGCCGATCAGCGCCTGCGCGATGCCGGTGAGAAGGCCGAGCGGGTCCGCGCCCACCGCGACTTCTTCGTCGCGGTTGCCACCGCGAACGACCCGGAGCGGGCCGTCGGCATCGTCAACGACTCACCGCAAGCGCTCGACAATGAACATGACAATCTGCGCGCCGCCCTGTCCAGCGGCCTGGCTGAGGACCCGGCGGTGGCGTTGCGGCTCGCGGTCAGCCTGTGGCGTTTCTGGCTGGCCCGCGGGGACTTCTCCGAAGCCAGCCGGTGGCTGGCCGCGACTCTAGCCGCGGCGCCCGAACGCACGGCGGCGCGAGCCCGCGCGCTGCTGGCCGCCTCCGCCATTGAGGTGCGACGCGGTGACCCCACCGCCCGCCAGATCGACCTCGGCATCGAGGCCGTAGCGATCATGCGTGCTGTCGGTGACGACCGGACGCTCGCACAGACCCTGCACCTGACTGGTCTCCTGGCGTGGGTGTCCGATCACGGTTGGCAGCGCGCGGTCGACCTCCTCCAGGAGGCCCGCACGCTGGCCACCGCCGTCGGCGACGCCGGTGCCGTGGCCAGCGCCACCCACACCCTTGGCGTGATCGCTGTGTCGCGGGGCGCCGGCGCGCAGGCGGAGGAACACTTCGAGCAGGTGCTCGGCCTGCTCGAAGGACTCACCCCCGACCTGCCACCGTTCTTCTTTGTCGTGACGCCGGGCCACTTCTGGGAAATCGGCCCGGGTGGGCTGCCGCGGCTTCCATTCACCGAGACCGTGCTGCTGTTCCGCCGCGCCGGGACCGAGCAAGCGACGGCCTACACCTTGTCCAATCTGTCCTACGCGGTGAGCCTGGCCGGCGACCCGGCACGGGGCCGCCGGTTGCTCCAGGACAGCGTCAGCGCCTTCGACCGCCACGGCGACCAGCACGGCGGCGCGCTGGCGCTGTGCCGCCTGGCCAATGTGCACCGGATCGCCGGTGAGCTCGACGAGGCGGCCGAACTACTCGAGCGCAGCATGACGATCCGCCGCAGCTTGGGCGATCGCCGCGGGGTCGGTGTCACCGTTATCAACCAAGGCCTGGTCGCCGCCTCCGCCGGAGACCTGGGACGGGCCGACCGGCTGCTGCGCGAGGCGCTTTTGCTCTTCGACGATATGGAGGACGAGCCCGCACGCTGGGGCACCTTGCTCGACCTCGGCCTGATTCTGCTCGACGCCGGCGAGCACGAACGAGCGCGGCGGGTGCTGCGACAGTGGCGCGACCTGCCGCCCATCGCGTGGACGTTCCGACCCCGGGCCTGGGCCCTGCTGACCCTGGCCGCGCTGGAGCGGCGCTGCGGCGACGAGGACGCGGCCGCCCGATGCCTGGACGAAGCGCGACGCGGCTTCCTCGCCCTAGCCGACGAGCCCGGGCTGGCGTACCTGGACAGCCACGCTGAGCCGCTGCTAAGTGAGCGTTGAGCGGGCCGCCATACGGTCGTGGTGACATCTGACCTGAACAAGGGAGACAACCATGGCCGCCACGACCAATGCACGCGAGGTCATCGGAGAAGCCACCCTCGGCGAACTGGAGGGCACCTTGCGGGGGCGACTGGTGCGACCATCCGACCCGGACTACGACCAGGCGCGGTTGGTGTGGAACGCTGCCCACGACCGTCGTCCGGCGCTGATCATCCGCTGCGCCGGCACCGCCGACGTCATGCGGGCGGTGGAATTCGCGCGCAGCGAAGGGCTCCAGCTGGCCGTCCGCAGCGGCGCGCACAGCGTCGCCGGATTCTCCACCTGCGACGGCGGGGTAGTCATCGACATCTCGTCCATGAAGGGCATACGGGTCGACCCGATCGCCCGGCGGGCGGTCGCGCAGGCCGGGCTCACCTGGGCAGAGTTCGACCACGAGACGCAGGCGTTCGGCCTGGCCGTCACCGGCGGCCTGGTATCGAGCACCGGCATCGCCGGGTTCACCCTCGGCGGCGGGATCGGCTGGCTGTTGCGCGAGTACGGGCTCACCTGTGACAGCCTGCTCTCGGCCGACGTAGTGACCGCCGACGGCCAGCTCGTCACGGCCAGCGAGCACGAGCACCCCGACCTGTTCTGGGCGCTGCGCGGCGGCGGCGGCAACTTCGGTGTGGTGACGTCGATGGAGTTCCGCCTGCACCCGGCCGGTCCGCTCGTCTTCGCCGGTCCGGTCTTCTACGCCGGCGCGGCGGCCGTAGAGGTGCTGCGGGGATGGCGTGACCTCACCGAGACCATGCCCGACCAGCTCACCACCCTGGCCAACATCCTCATCGCGCCGCCGGTGCCGTTCCTGCCCGAGGCGGTGCACGGCCAGCTGGTAGTCGGGATCCTCGGTGTCTACGCGGGTAACGTCGAGGACGGCGCCAAGGCCGCCCAGCCGCTCCGCACCTTGGGCGAGCCCCTGGCCGACCTCATGGGCCCCATGCCCTACACGGCCATCCAGAGCCTGCTCGACCCGCTGTGGACCGCCGGGGCCCAGAACTATTTCACCGGCGCACTCCTCAGCGGCTTGACCGACGAGACAATCGACACCCTGCTGGCCCGGCACGCCTGCGGTCGGGCGCCGGTCCGGGAGCTGCATCTGCACCACTGCGGGGGCGCCATGGCCAGGGTCCCGGCGGCCGCCACCGCCTTCGCGCACCGCAACGCGGCGTACGTCCTCAACATCATCGCCCGGTCACCCGATCGCGAGGGGTTCCCCGAGCACGTCGGATGGGCGCGCGCGACCCACCAGGCCGTGGACCCGTGGACCACCGGCGGTGCATACGTCAACTTCACTTCCGAATCCGGGGCGGACAAAGTGCAGGCGTCCTACCCGCCCGACACGTATGCCCGCCTGGTCACGGTCAAGGACCGGTACGACCCGACCAACCTGTTCCAGCTCAACCAGAACATCCGCCCCTCCGGCCGTAGTTGATCAATACCCGCTACCGTGCGAGTACCGTGGTCCGCTGTACCCGATGTCCTGACCAGCTGCCGCGGTCCGCCGGGCGGCCCGTCTTCGTGCTCGATCCGATGCTGGTCAAGTCCTTTTACCGTGAACACCCCGCTCGAACTCGACCGCCCACGATGCCACCGCGGCTGGCTGCGCCAGAGCGGTGACGCGTTCAACGGCGAGCACCACGCCGCTGCGCCAACTGGTGCCTAAGACCTCCGCTGGCGGCGGTGACAACGGCGTCCCGCGGCCGGCGGAGCTCACCTGCGCCCCGATGACAACGGTGGTTCAGCAAGGGCTCCCCGGCACCAGGCATCGCGGTAGCCGAGCCACGTGCCTGGTGCCGGCTTTGGGTATCGGAGCCGATTCCACCGACCACCGCAAACACCTG
>Ga0210383_10005679_pt1 | contig 10924 bp, 12 predicted proteins | sample IncBWC14OmetaG_FD_160072 | JGI IMG/M metagenome (GOLD analysis project Ga0210383, IMG submission 160072) | Forest soil microbial communities from Barre Woods Harvard Forest LTER site, Petersham, Massachusetts, United States - Inc-BW-C-14-O ...
ACAGATATTCAATGGACAAATTCAAATGTCCTTGATAGAGCAGATTGGGTCAAATTTTTGACCCATTCCACTGGGTTTCCCACTGTCAGCAACTGGCTAGTGAATGATTCAAACAAGTATCAACAGCTTTGTCAGCAACCAGTTAGCAAATGATCCAGGTCTGCTTAACAAGCATCAACAGCTTAGCTAGAATCTCAAACATCAAGATCAGGTTATTGGATAGATGAATACCGGACAAGGGGGATACTGGTCTAATGTCAACTTCGAGATCAACTGGCCAAAGGCCCAAGGTCCAAGGAAAGAGACCAGCCTGAGCACAGACAATCCACCAGGAATCTGCTGCTTCATTAGGCAGACCGAATCACAAGATGAGGTCAGTACTCAGTGGGGAACCCATAAGCCAGGGACAGGCAAGCATCAATCACAGATCAGGAAATAAATAAGGTCAATACTGAGGTACATCAATGTAAACTACTGAATATATATACTACAAGGTGAGGCTGTGCACAGCTGTGCATGGCTATGCAGAGAATGTGATAGGACATCACAGAAGAAAGTGAAACAAAAGTGAAACAGAGGTGAAACTGATGTGAACAATAAAGATCTGCATGTGATAAATAAAGGTGAAACCAATGGGAGTGATTAATAATAGTCCATAGAATGGTCTGGAGTGTGAGATAGATAAGATCAAGAGATAAGATGATAGGGGTGAAGAAATAAAAAAGTGATCATAACACCCACAGTTCAAACCCATGTGATCCACAGGTTGATCCCCATCTCTGTTATCATTATCTATGGTCCTCACAGTAGTTTGTTTCACGTTTGTGAAAATAACATAATAAAACTTCAATGGGGCTGCAGATTGTAGCACAGAAATAGTGTAGCAGGGGCCTACCATACACAACACCACAATTCATCCCATGTCCCTCTGAAGGATGTGACATGCAATGTTCTGGGTGGCAAACAGGGAAGTGCTCAATGATACAACTACTGCAATGACCAATTCTCCCACCAGCATTATGGTTACCACTGATACAACCACAACCATACTGAGGAAGCATCTCACCAGGACAGTGCCAGTGGAGCCAATCACATGAGGTGCAGATGCAATCAGCAACACAGATGGTAACTCTGCATGGGAAGCAGAGCAAGAATCCAACACCAGAAAGTAAGGAAGCACCAAGCCGTCTCCAGGCTTGAGAGCACTTGGCAAAATCACTGGGTTCTGCAGGTGGATGTGCCACAACTTAGAGCCATTATTAAAAACATCATACATTTGTCTACATTTTGGATAAACTTACCACGGCGTTGCTCTACAATGACTGTGGGAACTTCAGGAGGATACATTATTTTTGGCTCTTCAATCCCTATTGGTTCTATGATTATGTTTTAGAGATCAAGGTTACTGGTGGGAATACAATACACTTACGAGTGGTAACATAGGGAAATGCTGGCATCCGTTCATCTGCTAATCACCCGTGGCAGCATGTAGATCACAACGCAACGGCACGTCAAAAAATAGACGCTTACTGTCAGATTGAACATCAGTTGAACGTCCATCTGCCACCTCCCTGGCCCATGACTGTATTCCATGGCCTTGTCCGAGAGTAGTCGTACCGTGGTCACCCTGGGACATGACCTCCCATCGCGCATCGTCCGAAATGTCCAGCTGAGCTGTGGGTTCTTGACCCGATGGGATAGGTCGGGATAGTGCCTCGAGGTCGATCCGAATTTGGGTGGCGGAATGAATCTGTGTAAGGTTCAGAGAAAGCAAGTATAGTGCCGCCTAGGGAACAAACCAGGTATGTGTCCACAAATCCTCGCAGTCGCCTGTCCAGAGCAAGAATAGTATGCTTTGTTTTACCAGCAGCTAGGAACTTGCTCGGCCCAGACATTTGGACATAATCGGTGCCGGCTTTCAAGATGTCCTGAAGTAGTCTTAGTTGTACAAAGTCAGACGGACGGAGATCAATAGCGGGAGAACACCACGCACTGCTCAAGCAACAAGATCGTCCCAAGGTAAGGCGAAGGATCTCGCCCAACAAGTCCTTGGTTGACGATATCTAAAAACATCGCTGCTTGGGTGCGCAGGTACTTGACCATCAAGAACACATCAGCGTGACCCGCCAATGCTATGCCCTCGTACTTACCTTGAGTGTCTGTCCATCTTGTCGAGTCTGCTCGACCCGATCGACGATTTCACTGATGGTCTTGACTAGCCGCCAGCAAGTCGAGAGAGCAACGACGACTTCGGCCATGTGTAAAAGCAGCAGTAGTGGGAATCGAGAGAACAGATAGATAATCGATAACACAAGCGTTGAAGCAATTAAAGTTCGGTCAAGTTAAGCAGGGTCCTGTCACTTTTCGGCCCTTTGATTACTATCGGCGCCGATTCGGTGGTCAACTTGGGTCCAGACACATTTTGATTTTGAAGTGAGTACGGCTTTCGACTCCGTGGTGGTCTGACGATATCATATTGATGGGAGTCCGCTGGATGCAAGGTGCAAGTAAAAATATAGTCTCGCTTTCATTATAGTTTATGAGAAGACAATAAAATAGAGTAAAAATACTATTTGGTTCGAAAGTTGACGCCAAACAAGTTTAACAAGGGCCTTTTCTCTTGACATTGACGTGACTGCCGTGGCCCAGTGCGTGTATCTATAACAGAAGAGGCAGTATGTACATGTACACGTCTGCAGCTTTTACATTTGTTCAACACCTCTCACAGGTTTCTTCGCTCAAAATTTCATTTACTCGATTGACCGACTCCGGATTCGGAGTACTGGCTTTTGGACCAACATCCAGGGTGATACTGAATAGTACTTGATCAGCATTGTGCCACACCCTCTCCAGGCAAGGGGTACGCAGGACAAAAGTCTCCTACACAGGGTCGAAAAATTCAAATAAGCATTTCCAGACCGCCCCCCCTTCCGGCTGTTCCCGGACATCCATAAAAGGCAATTTTCGAGCTGCAACATGATTTTTTGACCTAAGATACTATTCACTTTCCTCCCAGCTCTATCCCCAGAGGAAAATAACATCCTATATTTGTCTGGAAAGAATATTTCCTTGTTGGAAATTTCGTGGAGACATTCCAAATAAGGTAATACAATCAAATAACTTGCAGAATTGTCATAAAAGTGGACTAAACATAGTAGAATGAAACTAAGAAGGCATTAAAACCTTTTACCAGGTGTAAAAGTGACCTAAAATTGCCCCAAAATGTCTAAAATACCTTGTACCCCCACATTTTTTGGAGGTCATGGAATTTTGGTAAGCCTTCATTGACTGCCCCCCCCCCTCCAACCCTGTGTCTCGGGTTCTTCCGGTGCATACCCCTTGATTAGAGTTCTACCAAGTCATCTTGGTGGGCCTCCAATGAACCGATGTGATAGTGAGAATAGCACATTTGGACTTGATTAAAAGAGAATACAAGTTTCTGTTAAGTTCAAGTGCGGAATTGAAGTACAATATGAAGATCAGACTGGGCCCCTTCAACAGCCATGAATCGTTCATCAAGCTTGATCATTGTAAAACAAGAAGTTGTTCTTGAGTTAAGGGAACAGCAAGAAACAGATCCGCAAGGCTCGGCAATGGGCATGCATTCATTCAAGTTGACATTTGATTGATTATGTTCGTAACTTATTATCCCAATCAATGGGATATTTTTGGAGAGGAGAGAGAAGAAACAGCCACAAGGGACAAGATGCCATGAGTCTAAGTGGTGAGATGGGTGATGACAGGAGGCAAAAAGCCTAAGACAGGAGGTAAAGCGGCGGAAAGACTGTACAAAGACAGAAGGTTGGCCCTCAGAGGAATGGCTAGAAGAAGAACTGTTGTAAGAGGGTTGTCAAGAGGCAAAGAACAACAGAAGGAAAAGTTTCGGCAGAAGACAAGAGGTTGGGGGCATGCTGGGGAAAGCAAGAGGCGATGGAAAAAAGATTGGAGGTGAAATGGCTGGTGTTGGAGGGGTACCCTCCATATTTTACACTGTGAGCCTCATTTACCTTTTCCCCATTCTTCTCACCATTCTTGGCATTTCAGCATGTTCCATCGGACTCTTAACTACTTTGTACTTAAATGTCTCTTCCCCATTCCTTCCTTCCTCAGTCATTGTCTCCACATGATCTGAGGTATGCCTTTTATCACCTTTCGGACACTTTATACCTTGCTGACTTAGACTAGATCTCTTCTTGTTTGTCTAGGTATATTATACTATGTAGTCATTGTCTCCACACGATCTGAGATCTCTTCTCATTTGTCTAGGTTATCAGGTCCAATAGGTTATGGGCCATCCTTGTGACCACTACCTTCACGGACCAGAGGACTATTTCAGAGACTCTTCTGCCCTTGTTACATTACCCACTTCCCAATGCTGGACATGTTAATTCCCATTCCAATCATCATTAATCAGCCAATTGTCCTTGATCTATTTTGATCAGACTTGCATTTCTTTTCAAATTTCATTTGCTTAGCTTCAGACCAACACATTGCCTCCACGATCGCACGTAATCATGCATATAATCATCATAATGACCGAAATGACTACGAATTCCCATGTGTCTGTTTCCCTACCCAATATTTCACACATCAATTTCACACATCAAAAAGCTTGAAGAGATTGAGGACTACATGGAATGGTCCCAGGACATACAAGTGACACTTATCAAAGTGACACTTATCAAAGTGACACTTATCAATGGCGGTTGGTGGAAATATGTTTGTCTGCCACCAGATTTTCCAACATCTGATCCCAACTACATCCCATGTCCTGATCCCCTTCTCGCAGCTGGTGCTGATGAATCTGTGACCAGTAACACTCGTAGTGCACAGGATATTCAGGTGAAACTACTGACTGCACACTGTGAATGGGTGCAAGGTGACAATCCTGCCAGACACATCATTCGTTCCACCATTGCACAACACATCAAGACATCTCTTCCAACTGTCATCACTTCTGAAGGCATCACACATGCACAAGATTACTGGAAATTACTCAAATCTGATTATGATACTGTCTCATTTAATGACACTGCCAATTTGGAGGTGCAGCTCAGTTTACTCCAAATGACTGATAGTCCCCTCAAGTATGTCTCTGAAATCTGCTGTATCCAGTCAACTCTCCTTGAATGCGGCTGTGGATGCTCCAATGTTTCACTTATTAATTACCTTTTTTGTGGACTTTCTGACAAGAAACACTGGCATGAATGGTGACATACAGAAATGGCTAGTTGGAAACTGCAACGTGATGTTACCTTCAATGATGTTGCTTGTTCCATTATAACTCAAGCCACCAATTTTGATATTCACAGTGTGATCGATGAAGGGATTGTTATCTTGTGCAACAAGACTGGTTTTCAATGTTTGAAACTGTCCACTGACACCTCCAACTTATTTACTTCATCTTCTACATCTGAAACCCCTCATGATCTCACTGAGGATGATTATCATGAAGTGGGATGGGATGACAATGATGATGAAGAGAAGGGTGAGGGGGAAATTGACGAAGAGGAGGGGGAAATGGATGAAGGGGGTGATGAGGAGGAAACAGATATTGCTTCATTTAACCTGGAGCTCTCCACTGCAACACCATCACAGAATGAGTTTAATTCTGGTGGCGAATTTGCATCTGTCACACTAAACCCTTCCCTTACTTCTTTCTTCTACTTGGAACTCTCCACTCCAATGGATTTCAATTCCAATGGTGACTTTGCATCTATCGCACTAAACTCTTCCGAATCCCTTACCACTTCCTTCAACTCGAGTGGGCCTACCCCTGAGTTTGACAACAGAATTAGTGGTTTCGGTGGACCAGGAGTAAATGTTTGGACACCTTCAGGGACATCTTTGCTCTCTGTTCCTATATCAAACACCACAATCCCCAGCCCCAGACGTATCTTGCACATATCTGGAGACCAAGATGTGTCTCACACACTTCTTGCTCATGTGGTGATGAACGTTACAACAGCCAATTACATCAATTCCGACAGTAAATTTGTTCCTGTCATGCCAAACCCCAACACCACAATCTCTGATCCCAGATGTATCTTACACATACCTGGAGACTTGGGTGCATCTGACGCATCTCTCGCTCAAGTGGTGAACATTGCTACTACCAAATGTGGTGTGCTTACCATTTTTTCCTACCAAGAACTCTCTGCTGTGACACTGTCCCAGAGTACTCTCAATTCTAATGGTGAATTCATGCCTATCATGTTAAATCCTCACTATGATTCTGGATATACACACATATCTCACTCAAGTGACAAATGTTGCCACTGCCAACTATGGCATGCTTACTGCTCCCTTCAACCAGGAGCTCTCCACTGCGACACTGCAAAATAGTCTTAATTCTGACAACAAATTTACACCTGTTGTACCAAGCCCTGATACCTTGATTTTCGACTCCAGTTGTACTGCACAGATATCCTGTGACTGAAACATACTCCACACATATAGTGCTGAATGGGCCTTGGACATTACTACCACCCACTGTGGTATGCTTACCATGCTTGCAAAAGGCAACACATGCATTCTATTCCATTCTCATAGGTGGAAAGATCGGATAGCTCTCAAATCTTATTGTCATGTGATGGACACAGCTGTTGGCAATTTTCAAAGCATCATTTATGAATACTGGAGTTCAAACCTCCATCTGTCATTCCTCTCAATGTCAAAATGGGACTCTTGATTCTGCAGGTGATCAACGAGACTGCAAACATCTACAGGGGGTGTTTTTCAACATTATCTAGACCCTTGGGTCATATGTTACATGAGAAGCATGTGACATCACTCACATAGGTCTTGCATTGAGGGCATGTGTTGGAGGGGTACCCTCCATATTTTACACCATGAGCCTCATTTACCTTTTCCCCATTCTTCTCACCATTCCATTCTTGGCATTTTGGCATGTTCCATCAGACTCTTAACTACTTCATACTTAAATGTCTCTTCCCCATTCCTTCCTTCCTCAGTCATTGTCTCCACATGATCTGAGGTATGCCTTTTATTACCTTTCGGACACTTTATACCTTTCTGACTTAGACTAGATCTCTTCTTGTTTGTCTAGGTTATCAGGTCCAATAGCTGGGGACCAAATGGCTGGTGGAGAAATGAGACTCAGGGATATCAACAGCTCAAGAAGGCCCCAGGAAGCTCCCCTATATGTTTTTCTGGCAAAACCCCCTCAAATACTGGTCTCAACAAGGATGTCACTTGTCATGGGGTGTCACATGCCCAAAATAGATCTTTTTTCTGAAAAAACTTGGTCCCTTGTATAATTTCAGCTGGTGCTCTGCACCAGCAAGATTGTCCTTAACTTCATCTCAAATATGCAATCTTTGGTCAGCATTTTGAATTTTTCACTACAAAATTTTCTCAAAATGGCCTAAAATATGCCATCTCAGACAGGGAAATGGCCATTTTCAAGGTCTAAAAGACACTATTTTTGGACAAACATATAGGGGAGCTTCCAAGGGCTCAAGAGGCCCTAGAAAAGTAAAGAAGTGCAGTCAGGGTTGCCTGATGAGGACTCTGTCAGAGGTCCTTGGATATCTATCCCAAATCTATCATTCTGGAGGTCACAGTGAGGTTGTTGTATTTGAGTCATTGCAAGATAAGAAATTAATTGAAACAACATTAAATGAAATGTATAATTGACTAATGCACACCTCAGTAAAAATGGAAATTTTTGATTAAGAGGAGTCAAGTTTTTGTTGGAATATGGGCGTTTTAGTCATTTGCAAAATTATCCCCAGTGAATTTTTGGTGACTTTTCAATGACTTCTTAGTTTATTTTTAGATACCACAATGACAGCATCAACATCAAACCCAGGTACAGCAGTCACTGAAAATTCCACTAGATTGACTTTGAATGACTAAATTGCCTGTATTCCAACAAAAATTTGACTTCTGTTGACCTCTGTTGACTTTTTGAGGATTTCCATTTTTACTGAGTGCACACTGTGATTTGAGCTCCAGCTTGAAAGCTTCATGACCATGCAATAGCCCCAAACACAACTCATCAGTGTCAGGCCTATGAGTCTATGATAACTAATTATTAATTAACAACACCTTAATGCCACAGCAAGAGTGCACTTGTTGCAGAGTCATATTGTAATAGACTATATAACTCAGTACTCAGTTCAGAGCTCCCAGTACACACAACCAATGTATATTGCCAAAGGGATGCAGGAGAGTGAATAAGTATAAGCTAAGGAATGTGACTAGGTAAGAGACCTAATATAGGTCAGAGGTTCTTGGTCAATAGATACAAATGTGTATGATGATGATTCCATTACACATATGTTCCTAGCTATATTTAAGAAACCCTGTAAGTCGTCAGTAGAAGCTGTGGGCCATCAATACACAAAGGGCAGGTGGTTGTGTGGTGGTATGACAACAAGATAGAATGATATGTTAATGATGAGTGGCATCCACAAGACAGGCCACTCACACTCTTCAAGAGCCTGTGGTGTCATACTTGCAAAATGTTTGAAAGTAAGAGATATTCAAAACAAATACTTAGCATTTGTCAAATTAATATTTTCTAGATTACTTCTTTAATTACAAAGTAACTAGCAGGGCTAGCATGAACTTATCATTTACTTTTTATTTTATAATTTGTCAGCATATTTACTAACTGCTATATTGACTATAAATAGCAGTAAACAACATTATTTGTCAGGAGGATGATGACAAATGATTAGAAAGCATAACAAATAGATATAAACTCTGCCACATTTCCATACTGGTAAAGACAGTGTCTTATCTTATCTATAGATTGTAGTATAAATAGCTCTGACTAATGATGACTCACCTTGTCCCAAAAGGTGGATCAAAATGACTCATACTGACTCCATTACCCTAAAAGGAGACAGAATGACTCAGAGTAAGTCACTACCTACCCCTTTTGAATGCTTAATAAGTTGAGGTCAAGACAGTATATAAGGACCTAACTTTCATGGGATCCCAATGAACTCTCCCCCTACTTGACAACAATAGTGAACAACACTTGTCTACTTAGCCATCCACAAGCAATCTATCATTTATCTCTGTTTGTATACTTATGTGATCACTAAGTATCACAGAGTATATTTTGTCTATAATCTATCAAGTCTAAACCAGTTTGTATACTTGAGTAATCACTAAGAATTATGGAGTACAACCAAGTCTAAAGTCCAAAGTCTAAAGTCTATGATTTATGTCTAAAGTCACATTATACTTATGTAATCAAGGAGCATTACAAAGTATTAAGTCATATAAAGTCAGTCTACATCTAGTATACTTGTGTAATCAAGGAGTATAGTCTTGCATCCGTCAACCTTAGATTGTCTGCAGTCTGGTTCGCAAACCTCATGAACTTGGTTCAAACCTGCACCGCACCACAGGTTTGGGTGCACTGGCCAAGCCACACCTGAACCTGAACCTCAGATGAGGTTCGGGTTTGGCATGGTGCTGAACCTTGAACCGAGGGTGCACCTGGTGCACCGACACCGTACTTGCACCTGTGAACTCCAAAAGCATGTGTCTTGTAAATGTGCAGTGTTTGTTTGTACCTGTTGTGCAACACCAACATTGACCACAGACACACTCTGATATGCTAACTCCACCACCTCACCTTTTCCCATTCTCCTTGCAGTTAAACTGCAAGGAGACATGTTCAGGGGACGATTCGTAGAGAAATCCGCCGACATTTCCACCAACAACAACATCAATGTGTGCAGGCAGCCCAAGTGCAGAAGCAGGTCACTAGGCTCTATGATCTCCCAGGTCCGGGTTTACCTTATGTGTGGGCAGAGCACTGCCACCACTCAATCACTACCCATGCTCTCTGTATGCCACGTGTCCAACTACATGACGGATATCCAACAACCCAACCACACGCACATGCCCACCAACCTCAACCCATGCCGCGGGGTCACGAGAGGAATTTCTCAGAGGACAAATTATCGAGCCTGAGAGGAACTGGTGGGGCATGATCATTGAGTTGTTAGAGGCCTCAGACACTCAATCGGTGATTAGGTTGTTCAATTGCCTTGGATGTGTGGTCATCATATGTGCTATCCAGGCTAGACTGTCTGTGGTCTGGTTTGCAAACCTCCAGAACCAGGTGTGAACCTGAACCGCACCCGAGGTTCAGGTTCAGGGTGCAGCAAATGGCCATTTTGGCCAAACCTGCACCTGAACCAGAGGTTCAGAGACTTGGGTGGGAAAAAAAATTGGCTTCTATTGCCATATTTAGCCCAGGTCAGGTCCCAAACCTCAGGTGCACTGGGTTTGCACCCGAACCTTAGTTGAACCTCAGCGTTCAGGTTCAGGCACTTTGTGCCTGAACCCGCACCAAACTGGACCACAGACAGTCTAATCCAGGCGGCGCAGCCATTCGGTGATTAGATTTCAGGTTTGCTTTTCGAAATGGCATTTGTTCTTCAGGGAGGATGTCAAGGTCACCTAATGGAGTGAGGGCCTCGACAAAACAAAAGTCAAGATAAAAATGGAACATGTAAGCAAAGTCCACTACTGCTGTTCCTGCCAACTTAAATCCATTGCCAACAGCCAAATGCTAGTCCCACTACATCTTAACCAACCAAGCACAAGTCCCACCTCAGCCGGCCCTGCGAAACCGAGATCAAGTATGGCTGACATGATTGACATCCACCAGGGTATGACAGCCTCAAAATTGAGTATGGGCATGTCGAATGGAAACACTGTGTGAGTAATGTGAACCTTGACCCAGGCCCCACATAACATCAGGGAAAATCCCCAGCTATGTAGCTCTCCCTATGAACTATTTGAGCTACATAGCTCTAGGCTTCACCTGTGTAGCACCACATAGCCTAGGTAGCTCAGGTAGCAACAGTAGAACCCTGTGTAGACCAGGTAGCTTCAGGTAGGAGCCTCCAGCTCTACAGTAGTGCTACAT
>Ga0210383_10005681_pt1 | contig 10923 bp, 8 predicted proteins | sample IncBWC14OmetaG_FD_160072 | JGI IMG/M metagenome (GOLD analysis project Ga0210383, IMG submission 160072) | Forest soil microbial communities from Barre Woods Harvard Forest LTER site, Petersham, Massachusetts, United States - Inc-BW-C-14-O ...
GAGGAATTTGTCCTCGAAAGTAACGCCGGCGAAATCGAGGCCGAGGAGGCGCCGTGCGGTCGAGCGCGCGCCGTCGGCGGCAATGAGCCAATCGGTGGCGAGCCGATAGGGTCCGTCCGGGGTGTCGAGCGTGAGCCGGGCGCCGTCATTGCGGGGCTCCAGTCCGACGAGCCGGTTCTTCCAGCGCAGCTCCAGGTTTTTCAGCTCGAGTGCGCGATCGACCAGCGCTTTTTCCAGATAGAATTGCTGCAGGTTGATGAAGGCGGGCATTTTGTGGCCCTCCTCCGGCAACAAGTCGAACGAATAAAGAAGTTCGTCGCCGACAAAGACCTTGCCGAGCTTCCAAGTGACACCTTGCGCCACAAGCCGCTCGCCGACGCCGAGCCGGTCGAGAATTTCGAGCGTGCGCTTCGACCAGCAGATGCCGCGCGAGCCTTCGCCGATGCGGTCTGCATCGTCGATCAGCACCACCGGCACGCCGCGCTGCGCAAGATCGATTGCGGCCGCCAGGCCGACGGGTCCGGCGCCGACGACAACGACCGGCCGCCGCGCGACCGCGACGGCGTCCTGATCCGCGGAGCGGCGGTAGTCGTAGCGAAAGACCGATTTGCGAATATTGGTCATGGGCTATCCGATGGATACGAAATCACCCGCGCAACGCCGCCCACATGGCGCGGTCGCGCTCAGCCGTCCAGATCACCGGATGCTCAATGCCCTTCGCCTCGTCGTAGGCGCGCGACACGTTGAACGGCATGCAGTGCTCGTAAATGGCGAAGCTCGCAAATTTCGGGTCCATGGCGCGGCGCGCTTCGTCGTAAGCCTCCTTGAGGCTGCGACCTTTACTGGCGCTGTCGCTGACGCTGTCATAGAGCGTGGTGAGGAAATCCTCGGTGAGCGCGATGCCTTCGGCGACCTGCTTGGCGCTTTTGAGCGCCGCGCCACGCCCCGGCATCAAAGCGCTTGCGGAAAATTCCGCCAGCCGATCAAGCGTCGCCGGCCAGTCGGTGAAGTGAGCGTCGCCGCAGTAGCAGGCCGAGTGGTACTCGACGAGATCGCCGGAAAAAACGACGTTTGCGTCCGGCACATAGGCGACCACATCGCCGGCGGTATGGCCACGGCCGATATGCATGATGCGCACCTCGCGCTTGCCGAGCCAGACCGATATCTGGTCGGGAAACGTGATCGAAGGCCAGGTGAGGCCCGGAACGCTTTCGACTGCGCGAAACAAGCGCGGGAAGCGGCCGATCTCGGAATCCATATCGGCCTTGCCGCGCTCGACGATCAGGCTCCGCGTGCCAGCGGAGGCGAGGATTTCCGCGCCCCGATAGGCCGAAGCGCCGAGCACGCGCACGGCATGATAGTGGCTGAGCAACACATATTTGATCGGCTTGTCGGTGACCTTCCTGACTCGCTCGATCACCTGCTGTGCCATCACCGGGGTAGCCTGGGCGTCGACCACCATGACACCGTCGTCGCCGACGATGATGCCGGAATTCGGATCGCCTTCGGCGGTGAAGGCGTAAAGATCAGGCCCGATCGCATCGAAGGCGATGGTCTTATCGGCTAGATCGGCGGTCGAGGCGAAACCAGAACTCATGTGATTTGCTCCCGGTCGGCGCTGGCAGACGGCACCCGCATCACCTAAAGAACCCGGCACCCCCGGGCAAGGCCGGCGCCGTTGCGCGGCTTGCTGACTTCGTTCATGTTCGCCCCTCGACCATGATCCGATCAAGCCGGATCGGATCATGGTCAAGATGTTTCGCTGGAGCGTGATCCGTTCCGAAAACCGACTTCCATCTTTCGGGATCTTGCCTCAGCGGGCAAAGCAAAGGAGCGCCGGCGCGATCGGCAGGTGCCAATGGCCATGCCCCGGAGCGACACATGAGCGGTCAGCGCGCGACGGAAGGCGAGGCCAGAGCCGAAGCGGGCGCCGACGAGCTCAGGCTCGGCGATCAGGCGCCGCTCAAGCTCGAGCATTTTCTGCCCTACCGGCTCAACGTCGTGTCGAGCCTGGTATCGCAGGCGTTGTCGCGGGTGTATGCGCGGCGCTACGGCATCGGCGTCCCAGAATGGCGCGTCGTGGTGACACTGGGCCAGCATGGCGTCATGACCGCAAAGGCGATCGGCGCGCACACCCACATGCACAAGACCAAGGTGTCGCGCGCGGTGGCGTTTCTGGAAAAGCGCCGGCTGCTCACGCGCCGCGCCAATCGCGATGACATGCGCGAGGCCTTCTTGTCGCTCACCGCCGCGGGCCGCGCCATGTACGAGGAGGTGGCGCCGCACGCGCTTGAATTCGCCCGCCGCCTGACCGACATCCTCTCGCCGGGCGACCGCGAGGCGTTCGATCGCGCGCTCAAGCAATTGACCGCACGCTCTGCCGAACTAGTCGCCGAAATCGGCCACGACGATGACTAGTCTCTTTTGTGGAGCATGATCTTTCGGAAAACCGGCCCCCACTTTTCCGGATCACGCTCTAACAGCAAGGATCACGCATGAAACTCTATTCCTATTTTCGTTCGTCGGCGGCCTACCGGGTTCGCATAGCTCTCAACCTCAAGGGCATCGCCTATGAGACCGCGTCGGTTCACCTCGTGAAGGATGGCGGTCACAACCGGCGGCCGGAATACCGCGCGGTCAACCCGCAGATGCGCGTGCCGGCACTGGTGACGGATACGGGCGAGGTGCTGATCCAGTCGCTCGCCATTATCGACTATCTCGACGAAACCCGTCCCGATCCGCCGTTGCTGCCGAAGGACCCCATCGCGCGAGCAAAAGCGCGAGCGATGGCCGACATCGTCGCCTGCGATATCCATCCGCTGAACAACACCTCGCCGCTGCGCTACCTCAAGCGGGTGCTTCACCAGGAGCAGAGCGCCATCGACGCCTGGTATCATCATTGGGTCACCGAAGGGTTCGAGGCGCTGGAGACCCTGGTGGCTCCTTCGCCTTATTGCTGCGGAATCGCGGTAACGATCGCCGATATCCTCCTGGTGCCGCAGGTTTATAATGCCCGTCGCCTGAAAGTTCCGTTGGACGCCTTCCCGAAAATCACCGCCATCGAGGCCGCCTGCTTGGCGCTGCCGGCTTTCGACCGGGCGCGCCCGGAAAACCAGCCGGACGCTGAGTAGGCATCCGCGCGCTGGCGGGGATGGTTGTTCGCGAAAAAGTCCCGGACAGGCCTGTTTCCGGATCGCCCCGAAGACCGCCCCCTTATTCACACTTTGGTCACCATTAACCATCATTCCATCCGTGGCGGGCGGCGCCGGGGGAACAAAGTCGGGACCACGGAATGATCAAGCACTTGCGCAGGCTTGGGCTGGATCTCGGCGTTGGCTCTGTTGCCGCCGCGTTGCTTGCGACCCCCCTCTCTGCCCAGTCTCCGGTGCCGCCGGCGCCCGTTCCCGGCCAGCCGGGCGCGGGGCCACCAGCCGCAGCCGAACAGCCGCCGCCATCCAATCCAGTCTGCGTTCGGCTTGAAGGCCAAATGGCTTCGCTCAATCGTGGCGGTGGCGATCCGGCCCGCGCCGAGCAGATCAGGCGCTACGAAGACGCCGTCGGCAAGCAACAGGCCGATCTGGACCGCCTGGTCACACACGCCAAACGGCGGGGCTGCGAAAGCGGATTTTTCTCGCTATTCACCGGCCAGCCGCCGGAATGTCAGCCGCTCAACGCTCAGATCCAGCAGTTGCGCGACAGTCTCGATCGCACGATGAGCGATCTCGAGCGGCTCAAGAGCGGCAGCAATTACGATCAGGAAGGTCAGCGCCGGGGGTTGCTCGCCGAGTTGGCACAAAACAATTGCGGACCGCAATACCGCGCGGCCGCCGCGGCGGCGGGCCCTGGCGGCTTCCTCGATGCGTTGTTCGGCGGCGCGGCGCGCATCATCAATCCGGGCGGCGACGGCGCGCCGTCGGGCACGTTCCGCACCGTTTGCGTGCGTTCCTGCGACGGCTATTATTTCCCGATTTCCTATTCCACGGTGCAGAGCCGCTTCGCAGACGATTCGCGCACCTGCCAACGCGAATGCCCGGCGACCGACGCCCAGCTCTACACCTATCGCAATCCGGGCGAGGACATGGCCCAGGCGGTATCGCTGTCCGGCCAGCCCTACACAGCGCTGCCGACTGCTTTCCAGTACCGCAAGGAATTCAACGCCGCCTGCTCTTGCCGGAAACCGGGCCAGAGCTGGGCGGATGCGCTCAAAGGCGCCGACGACGCCTCGACCTTGGAAACCGGTGACATCGTCGTCACCGACCAGAACGCCAAGGCGCTGTCGCAACCGGCTCCGCCACCGGCACCGAAGGGCACCAAGCCCGGGAAGCCGGCGTCGGGCACGGCTGCGGCGCCTGCGCCGACGCCGCCGAGCGGTGCTGCGGCGGGGTCTGGCGCGACGCCGCCGAGCGGACAAGCGGTGATGTCGACTGACGCCAGCCCGGAAGCGCCGAAGGGCAGCATACGCACCGTCGGTCCGCCCTTCGTGGCAGCGCATTAATCGGCGCGTCATTCCGGGACCGAGCCTCAAGCGAGGAGCCCGAAAATCCATATTCGCTAAAATCGCAGAACGGGCGCGGGCACGAACAGCATGACCCGCCCGCCACAGAGCCTGTCATCGAGCCGGCCACTTTCGCGCAGGACCCGTTGGGCGTCCTGGAATGACTGACTAAAAATCGGCGGCGCCGGCCTTGGCGCGGACGGGGCTTCTGCTTGCGGAAACCCCGGCGGCCGGCAGCGCGGTGCCGGGATCGTTGAAGCGGGAGGTGATCGGATAGCGGCGGTCACGGCCGAAATTCTTCAGCGTCACCTTCACGCCCGGCGCCGCCTGCCGGCGCTTGTATTCTGCGAGATAGAGCATGCGCTCGACCTTCATCACCGTCTCGCGCTCGAAGCCAGCGGCGATGATGGTGACAAGCGGCTCCTCGCGCTCGACCATGCGTTCGAGAATCTGGTCAAGGATGTCGTAAGGCGGCAGCGTGTCCTGATCGGTCTGGTGCTCGCGCAGCTCGGCGCTCGGCGCGCGCGTGAGCACGTTCTCCCCGATCACGCGGCCGACGGGACCGAGCGCGCCTTTCGGCTTCCAGCGATTGCGCAGCCGCCCCAGCCGATAGACCTCGGTCTTGTAGAGGTCTTTGATCGGGTTGAAGCCGCCGTTCATGTCGCCATAGAGCGTAGCGTAGCCGACCGACATTTCCGATTTGTTGCCGGTGGTGACCACCATGAGGCCGAACTTGTTGGAGATCGCCATCAGGACGACGCCCCGGGCGCGCGCCTGCAAATTCTCTTCGGTGACGTCGCGCGGCGCGCCGCCGAAAATGCCGCTGAGCGCCGCTTCGAGCCCGTGCACCGCGCTTTCGATCGGCACCATGTCGTAGCGGACGCCGAGCGCACGCGCGATCGCCTGCGCATCGTCGAGCGATTCCTGCGAGGTGTAGCGGTAAGGCAGCATCACGCAGCGCACGCGCTCGGCGCCGATGGCATCGACCGCGAGCGCCGCGCACAAGGCGGAGTCGACGCCGCCGGAAAGACCGAGCACCACGCCGCGGAAACGGTTTTTGTCGACATAGTCGCGAAGTCCGAGCATGCAGGCGGTGTAGTCAGCCTGATCCAACTCTTCCGGCCGCGCGATCGGACCCTTGGCGCATTGCCAGCCGGCCTCCGTGCGCGACCAATGCGTGGTGTGAACCGCTTCCTCGAATGCCGGCAGCTGGAAGGCGATCGAGCGGTCGGCATTGAGCGCGAACGAGGCGCCGTCGAATACCAGCTCATCCTGGCCACCCACTTGATTGATATAAAGGAGCGGCAGTCCAGCCTCGGTGACCCGCGCCACCGTGACGTTGAGCCGGACCTCGGCCTTGTCGCGCCAATAGGGCGAGCCGTTCGGCACGATGATGAGCTCGGCGCCGGTCTCGGCGAGGCATTCCACTACGTTTTCGTAGTCGCCCCAGTCGGTCCAGGTATCCTCGCAAATCGGCAGCCCAAGCCGCACGCCGAGGAAGCTCACGGGCCCGGGCACCGGCCCAGAGGCGAAAACACGCTTCTCGTCGAACACGCCGTAGTTCGGCAGATTGACCTTGTAGCGGATAGCCTCGATTTCGCCGCCGGCAAGGAGCGCATAGGCGTTATAGAGTCTCCCGTCCGCGGCCCAGGGCGTACCGATGAGAATAGCGGGCCCGCCATCGGCCGTGTCGCGCGCCAACGCCTCGACCGCGGAGCGGCAGGCCGCCTGGAAGGCGGGCTTGAGCACCAGGTCTTCCGGCGGATAGCCGGCGATGAACAGTTCGGAGAAGGCGACGATATCGGCGTGCGCACGCGCCGCTTGGGCGCGCGCTTTGCGCGCTCTTTCAAGATTGCCGGAGACGTCGCCGACAATCGGGTTGAGCTGCGCCACCGCAATTGCCAGACGATCGGCAGGACGCGCGTTCATGATCATGATTTAGTGATTTCGCTTCGTCATTGCGAGGAGCCAACCAGTCCGGCCCGCAATGACGACACTTACAGCGCCGCTATGGCGGGTGCAGGCTTCGCCTTGGCCTGACGCTCCGATTTCAACAAATCGGCCAGCAAGAACGCCAGATCGAGCGATTGCTCGGCATTGAGCCTGGGATCGCAGACCGTGTGATAGCGGTCGTTCAAATCCTCGTCCGAGATGGCGCGCGCGCCGCCGGTGCATTCGGTGACGTTCTGCCCGGTCATTTCCAGATGCACGCCACCCGCATAAGTGCCCTCGGCCGCATGCACCTCAAAGAACGCGCGCACCTCCTTGAGGATCTGTTCGAACGGGCGGGTCTTGTAGCCGGTGACCGAGGTGACGGTATTGCCGTGCATCGGGTCGCACGACCACACCACATTGCGACCCTCGCGTTTGACCGCGCGAAGAAGCCGCGGCAGATGCTCGCCGGCTTTCTCTGCGCCCATGCGGCAGATCAAGGTCAGACGTCCAGGCTCGTTGTCCGGATCGAGCAGATCGATGAGTTTGAGAAGCTCATCAGGCTTTTGCGTCGGCCCGGTTTTCAGACCGAGCGGATTCTTCACGCCGCGGCAGAACTCGATATGGGCGTGATCCGGCTGGCGGGTACGGTCGCCGATCCAGAGCATATGGCCGGAGGTGCAGTACCAGTCGCCGGTGGTGGAATCGACGCGGGTGAAGGCCTGCTCGTAGCCGAGCAGCAGCGCCTCGTGGCTGGTGAAGAAATCAGTGGTGCGCATTTCCGGATGAACTTCCGGATCGATGCCGCATGCGCGCATGAAATCGAGCGCCGCAGTCAGATGGTCGGCGAGTTCCTGGTAGCGCTTCGATTGCGGGCTGTCGTTGACAAAGGACAGCATCCACTGATGCGCGTTGGCGAGGTTGGCGTAGCCGCCGGTGGCGAAGGCGCGCAAGAGATTGAGCGTCGCCGCCGATTGCCGGTAGGCTTCGAGTTGGCGGCGCGGATCTGGCACCCGCGCTTCCGGCGTGAAATCGGTGCCGTTGATGATGTCGCCCCGATAGGACGGCAATTCAATGCCGCCGCGTTTTTCGGTCGGCGAAGAGCGCGGCTTGGCGAACTGGCCGGCGATGCGGCCGATCTTCACCACCGGAGACGCTGCCGCATAGGTCAGCACCACCGCCATCTGCAGGAACAGGCGGAAGAAATCGCGGATGTTGTTGGCGCCATGCTCAGCGAAGCTCTCGGCGCAATCGCCGCCCTGGAGGAGGAAGGCCTGGCCGGCGGCAACCTGCGCCAAAGCGCGTTTGAGGTTGCGTGCCTCACCTGCAAAAACAAGCGGCGGAAAGCTTGCAAGCTGCGCCTCGACCTCGGCGAGCGCCATGGCATCCGGATAGTCCGGCACCTGCACGATCGGCTGGTGGCGCCAGGAATCCGGGCTCCACTTCCGGGCATTTGCGAGCTTCATCGCCGCGCCTCCAATCGTCATTCCGGCCGAGCAGCGCCAGCGGCGCGTGCGGGAATCCATAACCACCTGTCGTGAATATGGATTCCGGGCTCGCGAACCTTGCGCCGGCGCCCCGGAATGACGGGGGGATATATACACAACCCCGCCCCGCCGGGACAGGGCGAAAAGCGTCGGCTATTCCGCGGCCTCGCGGACATAGGTGGCGGTTTTCGTCCGCAGGGTTACGAGCTCCTCAGCGACGGTCGGATGCAGCGCCATGGTGGCATCGAAATCAGCCTTGGTTGCGCCCATCGTCACCGCTATGGCCGCCATTTGGATCATTTCGGCGGCGCTCTCGCCGACAATATGGCAACCGGCCACGCGGCCGGTCGTGCCGTCGATCACGAGCTTGATCAAGACCGTGGTGTCGCGCCCGGATAGCGCGGCCTTCAATGGCTTGAACATGGCGCGGTAAATATCGGTACGCGCGAAGCGCGCCCGCGCTTGTTCCTCGGTCAGGCCGACCACGCCAACCTCTGGGTCACAAAATACCGCGGTCGGCACGTTGCTGTGATCGACCGCAGTCGGCTTGCCGCCGAATACCGTGTCGGCGAACGCCATGCCCTCACGGACGGCGACTGGCGTGAGATTGACGCGATTGGTGACGTCGCCGACCGCGTAGATCGAAGGCACCGTCGTGCGGGAATACTCATCGACGGCGATACCGCCGTTCTTGGCAATTTCGACTCCCGCCTCTTTGAGCCCAAGCCCGTGGATATTCGGCGCCCGGCCGGTGGCGAACATGACGCAGTCGGCGGTTTGCTGAAAACCGTTGGAAAAGTGCGCGAAGAACCGATCACCGTCCTTTTCAATCGCCGCGATCTTGCATCCGGTAACGACCTTGACGCCGCGCTTCTCCATATCCGTGCGCACATGCGCGCGCACTTCATCATCGAAGCCGCGCAGGATGTTGTCGCCGCGATAGATGACGACGACGTGCGATCCGAGCCCGGCGAAAATGGTGGCGAACTCGAGCGCGATATAGCCGCCGCCCTGGATGAGCACATGCCGCGGAAGCTGCGGCAAATAGAACGCTTCGTTCGAGGAAATGGCATGCTCGATGCCGGGGATGGGATCGCCATACCTCGGCGCGCCGCCGGTCGCGACCAAGATGTAGGCCGCGCGCACGCGCCTGCCGTCGCCGAGTTCCACGGTATGCGGATCGGCGATCACCGCGCGGGTCTTGACGATGGTGACGCCGGCCCTTTCCAGCGTCATCGCGTAGGCGGCCTCGAGACGGGCGATTTCCTTGTCCTTGTTGGCGATCAGCGTCGGCCAGTCGAACGACCATTGCGGCACGGACCAGCCATAGCCGGCGGCGTCCTCGAAATCGGCGCCGAAGCGCGAAGCGTAGACGAGGAGCTTCTTGGGCACGCAGCCGCGGATGACGCAGGTGCCGCCGACGCGATATTCTTCCGCCACCATCACCCGCGCGCCGTGTTGCGCCGCGATGCGCGCGGCGCGAACGCCGCCGGAGCCGCCGCCTATGACAAAAAGATCGACATCGTAATCAGACGTGGCCGGATCAGACATGGCGGTTGCGTGCCGCAGCACTCCTTTTTCGGTTCTCTTTTTTTGCTTTGTTTTCAGTTCATTTCCGAGACGCTTTCCGGGCTCATTTTAGCTCGCGATCAGGGCCGCTTGACGAGGCGAATGCCCTCGGCCGCCGCCACAATAACAGTGTCAGCGGTGCCGATGAACAAGCCATGCTCCATTACGCCGGGGACCTTGCAGAGCCGCCCGGCAAGCTCGCGCGGATCGGGAATGACACGCAGATGGGCATCCAATATCCAGTGTCCACCGTCGGTCACGAAGACTTGCTCGTCTTTTGCTTTACGTAAGCTTGCGGGGCCCGTGCAGCCCGCGGCTACGATGGCGGCCTCAATCGCCCGCCGGGTGGCGGCCGCCCCGAACGGCGCGATCTCGATGGGCAGTGGAAAGCGGCCGAGTACCGGCACGCATTTCGATTCATCGACGATCACGATCATGCGAGCCGAGGCCGTGGCGACGATCTTCTCGCGCAACAGGGCGCCGCCGCCGCCCTTGATGAGGGTCAAGTCCGGCGCGACTTCGTCGGCGCCGTCGACAGTGACATCGAGCGCAGGCGTCTCGTCGAGCGTGGTGAGCTTGATGCCGAGCCGCTCGGCCTGCGCCCGTGTCGCCTCGGATGTCGGCACGGCGATGACGTCGAGTCCGGCCGACACGCGCTCGCCGAGCAGATCGACAAAATGCCTGGCGGTCGAGCCGGTGCCAAGCCCAAGCCGCATCCCCGGCTGCACGAATTCGAGGGCGCGGGCGGATGCGGCGCGCTTGAGGCCTTCGACGTCCATCGTGGGGATGTAGGGCAAAACACTCACCAATGGAATGCGCCGACAGCCCTTTCCCTGCCCTCTTCCACGAAGAGCGAGGCGGAAGTTCCTTGCGCCACCAGCGACCGGCCGCTAGCAAAAGCCCATGCTTACGATCGTCTTCGACCTCGACGGCACGCTGATTGACACGGCCCCAGACCTGATCGACGCGCTCAATTTCACGCTGGCCGGGCACGCCCTGCCGACCGTCCCCTACGCGCGAGCCAGGGCCCTGATCGGGGGCGGCGCCTGGGGCATGATCGAGCAGGCGCTGATTTTGGAAGGCCGCAGCGCCGCGCGGGGCGACGTCGATAAGCTCTACGCTTCGTTCGTGGCCCGTTATGGCGAGCATATTGCCGACCGCTCGCGCCCTTTTCCCGAGGTTGAGCCGGTGCTGGAGCGCCTCGCGCAAGCGGGCCACCGGCTTGCGGTCTGCACCAACAAGCTCGAATGGCTCTCAAGGCGCCTCCTCGACGCTCTACGGCTCAGCGACCGTTTTGCGGCCATCTGCGGCCCGGACACGTTCGGGATCCATAAGCCCGACCCGGAGGTCTTCCGCGCCACGGTGCGAAAGGCCGGCGGCAAGCCCGCGCGCGCCCTCATGGTGGGAGATTCGATCACCGACATCCGCACCGCCCGGGCG